>ERZ1292629.309-Hain-H43-01um-R1-309-length-52022-cov-18_pt1 | contig 52022 bp, 50 predicted proteins | sample MGYA00564399_ERZ1292629 | MGnify/ENA primary metagenome ERZ1292629 (study PRJEB36523, sample SAMEA6512636) | groundwater metagenome | collected 2019-01-08 | study: AquaDiva: Metagenomics assemblies of 32 groundwater samples
CCGGCGTTGTTATACCTGGGGCTGGCTCCGGCCGAGGCCGTGGCAACCAATGTTATTTCCGCGTTGGTGATCAATATCGTCGCTCTGTTCACCTATAACCACATTAAAAAATTGAATATTAAGGAAGTGCTAGCGCCGGCTTTAGCGGCGCTGGTCGGCGCTGTTGTCGGCGCTAATTTGGTTCTTAATGTGAACAAACAAGCTCTTTCTCAAATCATGGCCATTTTGTTGGTGGCGGCGGGACTCTTTGTTTTGGCCAAACCCCGGCATATCGCCTCCGTAAAATCCAAAAAAATAATCAGAACCCCGTTCGGTCTTTTAATCGCTTTTATTTTGGGAATTTACGGCGGTTTTCTTTCGGCTTCCATCACCACATTATTTGTTATTCTATTGCTTTTTTTGGGCGAAAATGAACTTAAGGCCATAGAGAAATCGGTTTTTATTACTGCGGTTCTTTTAATTGGAGCGCTGATGGTTTTTATAAATAAGGGAACCATCCAATATAGTTTGGCCTGGCCTTTGGCCATTGCTTCGGCTGGAGGCGCTTTCATTGGCGCTAAAACCGCTTTACGGTTGGGCGGCCGCTGGTTAAAAATCGTATTAGTGATAGCCGTAATTTTCGCGGCGATAAAACTTCTTATTTAAGTTATCCACTTGACCCCGCTAAGCGGGGTTGACTCTATATACCCCTAGGGGGTATACTAGATCAATGACATACTCCATAAAAAAACAAGCCACCAACCGCCTGCGCCGGGTAGCCGGGCAAATCAAGGGTTTGGAAAATATGGTCGGTGGAAACAAATACTGCGTAGATATTCTCTACCAATCATTGGCGGTCAAGCAAGCCTTGTCCAGTTTTGAAGATTTTATTTTGAAGAATCATCTAACTACCCATGTGATTCAGCAGATTAAATCCGGCAAAAAGTCCAAAGCCATTAAGGAAATTTTCTCTATTTACCAACTAGCTAAATGCAAATGAAACCGGAAGATTTTATATACACTCAAGAAACAAATAAAACTTTTGATGAGGCCGTCCAAAGCGTGCAAGATGAAATCGCTAAAGCTGGGATGCGGGTTTTGTATGTCCACGATGTGCAGAAAACTTTGGGCGAGAAAGGTTTCCAAAGAGAGCCGTTTAAGATTATTGAATTTTGCAGCGCCAAGTTTGCCAACGAGTTTTTGAACATTGATGTTAAAATAGGCCTGTGTCTGCCCTGTAAAATAAATGTGTATATTAAAGATGGGCAGACATTTATTTCCGGCATGCGGCCGATTGTTCTGCCGCAATTTTTCCCGCAAGCCGACTTGGGCAAGATGCCCAAAGAAATTGATCAGATTATTCAAAATATTATCAATAACGCAAAATAATCTATGATGAACTTTGGATTTGAAACTATAGGCGGTTTCGGCTGGATTTTTATGATTTTCTGGTGGGTTTTGATAATCGCCGGCCTCGTCGCGCTTATCAAATGGCTTACGAATCAATCTCGTGGCATGTGCCATCACGAAAAATCCGCATTTGAGATTTTGAAAGAACGATACGCCAAAAGCGAGATTGATAAAAAAGAGTTTGAGGACAAGAAAAATGACTTAAACGATTAACAACATAAAAAGGTCGCAATTATTTAATTTTATAATAAAAAATATGCAACTTAACGCTAAAAAATTTGCTTCAGCTGCGGCGCTGACGGTTGGAATACTGTATATTGTCTGCGCCATTTTTGTGGCGCTTTGGCCTGATTTCGCAATGCAGCTTTTGGGTCAGGTTGCGCATATCGTTAATGTGGATAAATTCGCTGGCGATGTAGCCATAACGGCGAGCGGGGTAATTGCTGGATTGGTAGAAGTGATGATTTACGCTTATGTGTCCAGTTGGATTTTCGCGGGGCTGTATAACCGTTTCGTTAAATAAATCTATGGATTGTCATCATAATAATCATAACCCGCAACCAACGAGTAGTAGTTTTTACACCTGCCCGATGCATCCGGAGGTTATCAAGGATAGACCTGGTAAATGTCCCGGTTGCGGCATGGACCTTATTCCGAAAGAAATCAGTGAAGGAGTTGCCGGATATGATGTTTCGGAATTGAGTCATAAAGATCATGAGGCGGCGATGACGAATCCGCAAATGGCTAAAAAGATGGAGCAAGATATGCGCCGCCGATTTTTTGTTTCTTTTTTACTTTCCATTCCTATTATTCTTTATTCTCCTTTAGGATTAAATTATTTTAAGTTGGATCTGCCGATTTTCATGCCGGCCAACTGGCTGCTTTTTATTCTGACCACGCCCATTGTTTTTTGGACCGGTTCAATTTTTATTACTGGAACATATTATTCGCTCAAAGCCCGCAAGTTAAATATGTCGGTGCTGATTGCCACCGGCGTGTTGGCAGCGTATCTTTTTAGCGTTTTACTTACTTTCAGTGTTGGCGGCGAGACATTTTATGAAGCGGCGGCGCTGTTGGTTACTTTTGTTTTGTTCGGCCACTGGATGGAAATGAAATCCCGCCGCGGCACTTCCGACGCGCTCCGGGCTTTATTTGATTTAGTGCCGCCGCAAGCCAGTGTTATTCGCAATGGTAAGGAAATCACAATTCCCAGCGCCGAAATTATTCATAACGATATCGTGGTGCTTCGTCCCGGCGACAAAGCGCCGGTGGATGGCGTCATTACCGCGGGAGAAACCTCAATTGATGAATCGCTTATCACCGGCGAATCAATTCCGGTGGCAAAAAGTATTGGCGATAGAATTGTTGGCGGTTCAGTCAACCAAACCGGCCTAGTCAAATTCAAAGCTATGCAAGTTGGATCAGAGACCGTTTTGGCTCACATTATCAAACTGGTGGAAACCGCCCAAAATTCCAAAGCGCCCGGCCAACGAATCGCTGATAGGGCGGCGGGCTGGCTGGTGATTCTGGCGGTCGGTTCGGGCTTGGCCGCTTTTCTGGGTTGGTATTTTGTGGCCGGAGCGGCTGTGATCACGGCGCTTACTTTTGCTATTTCTACGGTGGTGATCGCTTGTCCCGACGCTTTGGGTTTGGCCACACCCACTGCCGTGGCGGTGGGCACGGGCATCGGCGCCAAACATAATATTTTAATCAAAGACGCCGCGACTTTGGAAAACACCTCGCGCGTCCAGGCGATCATTCTTGATAAAACCGGAACGCTGACCGAAGGTAAACCACGAGTGACCGATGTTCTAGCGTTTAATAATTTTACTGAACACGAGATATTAAAATATGAAGCCAGTTTGGAAGCCGGGTCTAATCATCCATTGGCCAAAGCCATTTTTGAAGAAACCCAAAAACGCGGCGCTCTGCCGTTAAAGCCCATGGAGAATTTTGAGTCAATTGCCGGTCATGGGCTCAAGGCGCGAATCAACGGCAAAATTGTTTTAGCCGGAACAGAGAAATTATTGCGTGATAATAATATTGCGACTGAATCAGCGAGAAGTATTTTAGATCGGCTGGCTGGAGAAGGTAAAACCTTGAGCTTGCTGGCTATTGATGGAATTTTTGCGGGCGTGGTTGCGGCCGCAGATCCGTCCCGAGCCAATTCAAAAAAGACAGTCGCGGCGCTTAAGGGTCTGGGTTTAGAAGTGGTGATGATTACCGGCGACCATACCAAAGTGGCGGCAGGCATCGGTCAGCAGTTAGGCCTGGACAGGGTGTTTGCCGAAGTGCTGCCCGAAGACAAAGCTAAGTATGTTAAAAAATTGCAGGACGAAGGCAAGTTTGTGGCGATGGTGGGCGATGGCATCAACGACGCGCCGGCCTTGGCGCAAGCCGATATCGGCATTGCCATTGGCGCCGGCACGGATGTGGCTATTGAAACCGGCAATATCGTGCTGATGAAATCCGACCCATACGACATTGTGGCGGCCATTCGGTTGAGCAAAGCCACGGTTGTTAAAATGAAACAAAATCTATTTTGGGCGGCGATTTATAATCTCTTGGCTATTCCGGTGGCGGCGGGCGTGTTTTATAACTCGCTCGGTTGGTCATTGCGGCCGGAGATGGCGGCGTTGTTAATGTCGGCTTCATCTATAATTGTTGCCACAAATGCGGTATTATTAAAGAGGGTTGAGTCCCATCTTAAAAAATAAAAATATGTTTGAACTAAAAAATAAAATTGCTTTGGTTACCGGCGCCAGACGGGGCATGGGTAAAGCCGACTCTTTGGCCTTAGCCCATCAAGGCGCTAAAGTTGTGGTTACCGATATTGATCAATCCGAATGTCAACTTGTGGTTGATGAAATCATAAAAAATGGTGGAGAAGCGGTGGCTTTTAAGATGGATGTTTCCAATAAAGCCGAAGTGAATCAAGTTTTTGACGCAACAATAAAACAATTCGGACGATTGGATATCTTAGTGAACAATGCGGGAATATATTCTCCTAAACCGGCGCTGGAGTTATCGGAAGACGAATGGGATAAGACCATAAATATAAATCTAAAAGGCCAGTTTTTGTGCGCCCAAAGAGCCGCTAACGAAATGGCTAAAAATAAATGGGGGCGGATTATTAACATTGCTTCTATAGCTTCGGGACAGGTGGGTGTGGGGATTGCCGGCGGAGTTCATTATACCGCTACTAAAGGCGGAATTATCGGAATGAGCGAGACAATGGCGGTGGAATGGGCGCCTTTGGGCATTACAGTTAATGTGGTTGGGCCAGGAGCAATTGATACGCCTATGAGTCGAAATTCTAGAATGTCCAAAGAAGTCATGGATCAATTTTTGGCGCAGAATGTGCCCTTAAAAAGAATCGGCCGGCCCGAAGAAGTCGCCGCCGTGGTGGTATTTTTGGCTTCCGAAGAAGCCAGTTATATTACCGGCGCCACATTTTTTGTGGACGGCGGCTGGTTGGCCAGCTAAAAATTTTCTAGAAAATAAAAATTATTAGTTAATAAAAAATAATATGCGTAATTTTGATAAAATAAGTTGGATTTTACGCCTGGCTGTGGCGGGTGAGTTTCTTGGCCATGGCGCGTTCGCTTTACAAGGCAAACCGCAATGGATCGGCTGGATTCAACAGCTCACCGGAGTCAATGCTAATTTGGCAGGGCAATTGCTTTTTATTGTCGGCCTAACCGATATTCTAGTGGCTTTAATTGTTTTGATAAAACCGTTAAAACCGGTTTTGATTTGGGCGGCTTTTTGGGGTTTTTGGACGGCTTTAGTGCGGCCGCTGGTGGGCGAGCCGATTTGGGATTTTATTGAACGCTGGGCCAATTGGGGCGCGCCGTTGGCTTTGATGCTGCTCTTAGATCGTTCCAAAAAAATCCAATAAATCCTAAATCCAATGAACTTAGCACGAATATGCGATCGCATATTCGTGCTATGAATATAATCTACCCTACTCTTCTTAAAATTAAATCATCTCAAAGAGAATTTATAAACCTTGAAGGCAATATTATTGCTGGAGGTTTTGATTATCGCAGTCGGATTTAATTTTGATTGGATTAGCGATTGCTCAATTTGCGCGGCTGCGCCGGTCAGGTCCAGGGGTTTTAGGGGCGCGGCCGGTTCTCCTTTTATAAAATAAAGTTCAAAACCGTTAAAAACCGAGGGGTCGGTTTTTATTTTTTCTTGAAAAGCGCTGGTGGGCATGATGGGCAGGCCTTGATAATACTGGCGGCGGCTGAACAACCACAACATTGACGGCGCGGCGATATTATCGTCATAAATTATTCCAGCCCCGACGGTGCCGTCGGGGCCAGTTGGTTTTAGGGTCGCGGGGCGACCAGCCGCGAATTTTTGAATAACTTTATTAAGATGCGGATTGGAATGAGTGGGTATTATTTCGGCGCGGGCGTTTCCCAAAACCGAGTCAAAATATTTATCCAATTTAACCACGCCATAATCGGGCGGGTTTAAGAATATAAAATTAATTGAAGAGGCGAGTTCGTAAATTAAAAATAAACTTAAGACCACAATAGCAATTTTTTGTTTTTTATCCCAAAGAATTAAAAAGGTTACTCCAGAAAAAAAAGACATTGCCAGCGCGTACATGGCTACGAATCTTATGGCCGAGCCGATTACTCCAAAAAGCAGAGTCATGAAAATAGTGGCCAAGATAATCAGCCAGGAGTTTTGCCGCAATTTTTTATTAGCAAGAGCAATAAAAAATCCCAGCGCCGAGATTATTAAAAATGGAATAGAATAAATCGCCGACAAGTTTGAGAAGATATTAGAAAACGGCTCTTGGGTTTTACCGCCGATGGCGGCGGTGTCCCAGGGCAGTTTTTGTTTTAGCAAATAACCGAATTGCAGATCAAAATGGCCGAAGGTTTGGTAGGAGTAAAGATTGTAAATTATCACCGGAGAAAAAACCAAAATCGCCAAGATTAGACCTTGATAAAGATAGCGGTTGCGAAATAAGTCGCGTCGGCATATTAGCAAATAAACAAAATAGGTTGGGATCAGAAAAAAGGCGACATATTTAGTGAGAAAAGCCAATCCCAGCGTCAGGCCGAACTGCCGCCAGTATTTTTTATCCCGTGGTGAGCCTGCCGAATCCATTTCCAGAAATTTTAAAAAGAATAAAATATTAAGCAGTACCAAAAAAAAGAGCAAGGACTCCATCATGCTTAATCGCGCCACGCTCACCGAGGCAAAACTAACTGCCATTATAGCGGCGGAAAATAATCCAGCCAGTTTATTTTTTAAAAGTCGGCTGGTTATTAAAAATAATAAAATCACCGCGCCGATTCCGGCCAGCGCCGAAGGCAAACGGGCTACCATCAAAGAATCACCAAACGCTTCAAAAAATAAATATTGTATCAAAAAAAATAGCGGAGGGTGATCGTGAAAAGAAAAATTTAACCAAAGAGGTAATTGCGGTTTATCGGCTAACCACTGAATCGGTGTGGTTTGGCTGGGACTTTCCAAATAATCCAAATAGCCAATAGATCGAAAAGCGTACAGGCCTTCATCAAACACAAGTTCATCCGAACCCAAACTCCACAATCTGATTATTGCGGCGATGGCTATCACCACTACTAGACCCCAATTTTTCATGGTGTTATTGGACTTTACAAATTTGTTCTTTTACTTCTGGCGGAATTTGGTTAATGAGTTTTTGGAGTTGGGGGTTAGTGATTGTAAGAGGCGACTGGTCTTGCGGTTGCAAGCCGAGGATTTTTTCTAAAATTTTTGGGACAACGCCGGTTTTTGGATTAAGCTCTTTAAGCTCGGTTATGAGTTCTTCAGATTGTTTTATAATTTCTTGCTGTTCGGCCGGTCCTTCTATGTTAATGTCACTGCTAGAAGATCCTCCCAATTTAGTGTCATTAGCGCTTTTTAGAGAAGTTATATTTTTTTGCAGTTTTTCTATAATTTCTTCTCTGACTGCGGCCGGGTTGAAAACTTCATCCCTTTTTTCTTTTAGAGACCCAAAGCCGATGGCTGCCAGTGTTTTTTCTTTGAAGGAGGATGGCAGGGCCTGGATGGCATAATAGCCACCGATGGAAAACAAAACAGAATATAGTAGAAATTTAATCATTTATTTGGTATAATTTAAGCGATTTTAGTTTATCCCGTTAGAAATAATATCCCGCCGCTCTGTGATGTGGGTTACCTTTTTGGAGTAATTCATATTGGGATCTAAATACTCCACGGAAATTTCTAACGGGATTTATTAAATTATAACATTATTAACTGGACTATGTTTAGGCAACTTTTTGAATTTTTTCATAATAAGCGATCTAAGATCGCCGTTCTTGTCTCGCTTTTAATTATTATTCTAACCCTTAACCAGTTGTGGGATCTTTGGGGCAAGTGGGGCTGGGTGAGCCCGCCGCTTAAGGATTCGCGCACTATTACTATTTCGGCTGAAGGCAAAGTTACCGCTTCGCCTGATACAGCTAAAATCCAACTAAGTGTGGTCACTGATGGTAAAACAGCCGATGAGGTTCAACAAAAAAATTCCGAGGACATGAACAAGGTTACCGATTTTATAAAATCAAGCGGGGTTGAAACCAAGGATATCAAAACAACTTATTATAATCTTTATCCCAAATACGATTATGTGAATGGCCGTCAAATTCCAGCGGGTTACTCGTTGAGCCAGACGCTAGAAGTAAAAATCAGAGATCTTAAAAAAACCGGTCAGATACTGACCGGGGCGGTGGCACGCGGCGCCAATCAGGTCTCGGGCGTGGAGTTTTTTGTGGATGATCCTGACAATCTAAAAGCCCAAGCCCGCCAACAGGCCTTTGATAAAGCTAAAACCAAAGCTAAGGAATTAGCTAAACTAGCCCAAGTTCGCCTAGGTAAAGTTATTACTTTTTCGGAATCGTCTTCGGGCCAGCCGCCGATTTTTTATGAAAAGGCCCTTGGCCTGGGCGGCGGCGGGCCGATTCCGGATATTCAATCCGGCAGCCAGGAAATTATTGTTAGTGTGAATGTTGTTTTTGAGATTCGTTAATTTTAGAGATGTGTTTGTTATTCTAATTGATCTGCCCAAGGTCGGCCTTGGTTTGGGTTAATCATAGTTATTAGTATAAACATCAGTTCATTGGTCATTGGTATGTTGTTCAGCAATATATTCATTAGTATGCTATCGCATACTAATGAACATTGAGGTAAATTTTTTAAAGATAAATCTATAAACCTATTCTATAAAATTTAAAAAAGATTAGTTAAGAAAGATTAATCCGTATAACAAATGACCCGAGGATTTTATTTTCGTTTGAGTGCCAATAAAAAGAAAATAATTTTATTGCTAGCTTCTGGCGTGGCGTTGAGTTTGGCTGGTTCACCTAAAAGTTATTTTAAAGTGCTCAATAGTGCCGCAGAAGAGTGGCGACGAATCAATCGAAATACTCTTAAGCGGGCCATTAAATCACTTTATCGTTCTAAATTAGTTGAGGAACTTGATAAATCTAATGGTTCCACCACGATGATACTTAGTGAAAGAGGCAAGGAACAAGCGATTAGTTTTAATATTGAAACTATGCAAATTAAAAAACCAAAACATTGGGACGGAAAGTGGCGGGTGGCGTTGTTTGATATTCCCGAAAAACGAAAGCCAGCGCGCGAGGCCTTGCGGGCAACGCTTAAGAAGTTGGGGTTTTATGAATTTCAAAAAAGCGTCTTTATATATCCGTACCCGTGCGCTAATGAACTTGATTATGTGATTGAATTTTTTCGGATAAGACCATATGTCAGAACAATGTTAGTGACTTCAATGGATAATGAGTTGCACTTGAAACAAATCTTCGGAGTTTGATATTTTTTTCATCTTCTCATCTCATCTTCTCATTTTCGCGTTTTCTTATCTCCCATGTTCATTAGTGTGCGATCGCACACTAATGAACATGGGGCTAGATAGAATTGAATTAGGGGAAGTGAGGAATTAGAGGAAATTTAGTCAGGTCGGTTGAGCAAGACCACATCAGTAAGATCGGATTTAGATCAGATCCAGTGGACTAGGTTAGATACCGCGCTGATGCTAATACTGCGGATTTAGATATTTTTGTTTTATCTTAATTGGGGCTATAATTAGGCGTATGACAATGAGTAAAAACCGCTGATACAAATACATCCAAATGGATCCTAATGGTATTGGTAATTTAATTCATCGGCCGATGCCGGCTACACCGGAATTTCCGAAGGATAACAATAATCGGAAGAAGGTTTTGATTGCGGCAGGGGTAGTTATTTTACTGGGAGCCGGTGTGGGGTTGTATTGGATTAATTTTGGTCTAAAGCAGTCAAGTAGAACCGATTCCGTATTGTCTTCAACAGAAAACACAAGAATCAGTGGTGTTATAAGCGGTATTAGACAGAATGAATTTGATGTGATTATTAACCGGCCTAGCGCGGAATCGGAGCTCCGAACGATAAAAATTTCATCGGCCACCACTTTTTTGAAGATAGATACTACCAGCGCTATTCCCAGCGAGCGGGAAATCAAATTTTCCGATCTTATCCCTGGGCGAATTATAACTCTTGATTATGTAAATAAAAAAGATGGCTCCATCCCTATTTTAGAAGCGACCGAGGTTAGATTATTGAATTTGCCGCCGTCACCCGGCAAAGGGTCAGCAGTTTTTAAATAAATAAAATATATAATGTTAAGCTTGAAGCCAAAAAGTATAAAATATATTTATTATACGATGGTGATTTTCGCGGTTTTATACTATGCTCCAACCCCAGAAGTTTTGGCTGCACATTTAGGCGGCTATGTTACTGTATCTGATAGTACCTGTGGGTCAGTCAGTATATCCAAGAGTGTTTCTAGCACTAACCCTACTAGTTCCGGCGCTACCAATGGCAGTGTTAGTGTTACCACTACTGTATCCAGCAACGGTTGTTCAACTCTTGAGTGGGCCATAAAGCTTTACGGTCAGATAGGTTCATCCAATGTTCAAACTACTACCGCCAATGATGGTTATTGGTATCAAAATGGCACAGGCAAAAGCGAAACATTTACTTTTTCCAATTTGGGCGCTGGAGATTATACGGTATCGGGTGATGCCATACTTTATTATAAATGGAACGGTTCTTATTACTACTACGCTACTTTAAGCACCACCTCCGGAACAGTTACCTTATCTAACCCTTCTCCACCACCACCCCCATCACCACCCCCAGATTTGATTTCTCTAACTTTCACCGGCAATGATGTGGCTAATCCAACGGTTGACTATAATGGTTCGGTGGTTTTGGGCTGGAGCGTGACTAACGCTAGCGATGGTTGCGCGGCTTCGGGGGATTGGACCGGTGTTAGAGCCACCGGGAGCAACAATACCGAAACCAGGACTGGTTTAACCTCCAATAAATACTATACCCTAACTTGCACCCAGCCGGGTGAAGTTGTAACCAAGACCGTGGATGTTACCGTGCGTTCACCGACCGTTTCAGTTACACTTGATCCGCAAAATGATTTTGGACTGTCGCCGCTTAAAAACCAAAGTTTAACAGCTACCTTAAATGGCGGCACGGCCACCGGTGATACGCGCTATCAATTTGACTGTTTAAACGACGACAATATTGAAAAAGATATCACTACCTCTGCCATCAGTTACACCACTGCCGGCATTTGTAATTATGCCGCTAATGGCACTTATTATTCTAAAGTTACCGTAACCCGACAAGGCGTTTCTGCTTCGGCCACAACGCAAGTGGATGTTTATAGATATCCCACGGCGGATATTAAGGCCGATAATTCCAATGGACCGGTCAGTATAGCTAATGGTGGCTCGTCCAGTTTAACTTGGACTTCCGCTAACGCTACCAGTTGCACGGCCTCGGGTGATTGGTCCGGTTCTAAAGTTTTGAATAACAGTACCGGCGTCTCAACCGGAGTTTTAACCACGGCTGGAGATCATACCTATACCTTGACCTGCAGTAATCCAGCCGCCACTTCGGATCCGGACAGTGTGGTGGTAAAAGTTGCCGCGGCTTTTGATTATTCTTTAACCAACAGCGGTAATGTGTCGGTGACACAAGGCAGTTCAGTTACCAATACTATTACCGCCACCAAAAGCGCCGGCACCGCCGAAGCGGTTACTTTTTCGGCCGGCACTTTACCCGCTGGTGTCACCGCTTCTTTTTCGCCGACAGCTTGTACGCCCAGCGGCGCTAATTCCACCTGCACTTCCACAGTCACTCTTTCCACTGTAAGTACTACTTCAACGGGGGACAAAACAATCACTATAAACGGTTCGCCCGGCAGTAAAACCACTTCTTTTACTTTGACGGTTAATAATGCCTTTGATTATTCTTTAACTAACAACGGTAATACCAGCGTGGTCAAAGGTCAATCAGTCACTAGAACTATAACGGCCACCAAGACCGGCGGTACAACGCAATCAGTTTCTTTATCTACCATCAGTTTGCCCGGCGGAATGACCTCTGATTTTTCATCCACCACTTGTAACCCTACCTGCTCTAGCACCCTAACTATAAATACCGGCACCGCCGCGCCTGGTCAGTACACCATAACCGCCAGAGGGGTGTCGGCGGGTTTGAGTGATAAAGACACTCAATTTACTTTGATTGTAACCGCCGGTTTTGATTATTCTTTATCCAACAATGGCGATACCACTGTTATAAAACCTAATCAAATTACTAGAACCATAACCGCCACCAAAAGCGCCGGCACAGCCGAGGCGGTTACCTTTTCGGCTAGCGGTCTGCCTAGTGGTATTTCAGGCGGGGGAGCCACTGCTAGTTTTTCGCCGACATCTTGCACACCGACCGGCGTCAGCACTTCTTGCGCTTCTACACTTACTATATCTACCACCTCTAATACTAATCTAGGGCCTTTTACTGTAACCGTTACCGGATCACCACTTAGCAAAACCACTTCTTTTACTTTGACGGTTTATCAGGCCTCAATGACTATAGAACCGTCACTGGGCAATGTTATGGTTGATAGAACTTTGCAGTTTAAGGCCTATTATGATGCTGATGGTTCCAGAGGCCCGGCGGCCAGTCAGGAAGTAACCGATTCGGCTAGTTGGTCGTCTAACAATACCCAAAAAGCCACGGTCAATAACACTACCTCAAAAGGTTTGGTTACCGGCCAGTCACCTACCAATGGGATTAATATTACTGCATCGTATAACACCTCGTCGGCTGTGGGCGCGCTCTCGGTTACATCCCAGCCCGTTTTAACTTGTGATCCTTCTTCAAGTAATCCCAGTCCGGCTTTTCCTAACCAAAATTTGACCTTTACTTCTACGGGCGGCACCGGAAATTTCCAATGGACGGCCATTGGCGGCACGCCCAGTTCTGGGGGAGGAAACGGCCAGAATATTTTTACCACAAAGTTCAGTACCTCTGGCGCCAAAACAATCACTGTTAAAAGTGGCTCATCTCAATCGGCTAACTGCATAGTTACTGTGAAAACACCAACTCTTTCGGTTACCAGTTTAACGCCCAGTCCAGTTTCGGGAGATCGCCCTCTCAACGGTGTTGATTTAACCGCAACCCCTGCCGCCAATTTACCCGGAACTTTAAATTACACTTTTTATTGCAACCGATCCGATGATGGCACCAATGTGACTTTGCCAGCCAACGCCAAGTTTGATGGCACTAATGAAAATCCTAAAACCGCTGTGGATGTTTGCAACTACAGTTCAATGGGAACATACACCACCAAAGTTATCGTTGAAGGCGCGGGATTAGCCGCCGAGAAAAGAACCACTGTAACTGTTGCTACCCCAACTTTGTCGGCAGCGCTTTCGGCCGATCCCAATTCCAGTCAAGCTGGCAGTTTGAATACCAACCTTACAGCGACTGTTTCCGGCACGGCGCCGGGCACTATGAATTACAGTATTTGGTGGAATTGTGATAATACCAGTCCGATTGTTTCTGTTGCGCAAGGCGCTTGCGGCGATCCCAACCAAAGTTCTTACGGCGCCAAATTTGACGGCACTAATGATAATCCCAAAACAATAAATCATACTTATTCTTCTGTCGGCGCTTATACCGCCAAAGTTATTGTTGAAAGGGATACTTTATCAGCTGAAAAAAGAACAACGATAGATGTTCATCCTGTTCCTAATGTCGCGCCGACAGTAACGCCGCAGGAGCCGCAGGGAGCTAAGCCGCCTCCTAACTGGTCGCCGAGTTATTGTTTAACGCCTTTTGATTGGACACTAAGTTGGAACTTTTCCGACACCAACGGCCAAGCGCAATCGGCTTATCAATTAACTATTACCGACACTTCAACCGGTCAGATAATTACCGATACTGGCAAGATTAATTCCGGTTCCAGTTCTTACGCCATTCCTTTAGGTATTTTAGCGTTTAATAAAACATACTCTTGGACAATAAAAGTGTGGGACAATGATGGTTATAATATCTTGTCCAGTTCTGCTGTCAGCGGATCAAACTTTTCTACTATCAAACATACCGCGCCGGTGTTATCTTTCACTAGATGGCCAGCGCCGCCGCAGAATATTGCTAAAGATCAGCAGGTTACCTTAACCGACACCACTGTGGTTTCTGGAGGATCCTCTAAAACTGCCTGGAACTGGGATTTCTCGAAAGTTCCAGTTTCGGACTATACTCTGTTTTCCGCCACCAACGGTTCGCAGGTGGTGGTAAAATTCACCACATCGGGAGACAAGAGGATTAAGTTGAGTGTGACCGATTCTGATGGTCTTTGGTGCGAGAAGGAAACAGGATCGGGTCTGCCAGCTCTTAATGTTGGCAGGGGCATTCCTAAATTCAAAGAAGTAATTCCCCAGTAACTGCGAACCACCTCCGACGCCGGGTCAAAGGTGGTTCTTGCTTTAATTATTGTTTTATTGTATCGTAAAAGTAAGTTCTTTTACAACTCAAAAGAGTAAAAGACAAGTTGTTAGTGTTGATTCAATTCAGCGCGAAAATGCGATCGCATTTTCGTGATAAGCTGATAACTAAACTCAATAAAAGGAGGTGTGTTGTGAAGCGGGTAATCTGTATTCTGGGTATTATGGCGGCGTCGCTCGCGGTTTTTGGATCGCTGGTAGCGGCGCAGAATGAGGGACAAACAGTTTTGGCATGGAAATTTTCTGAAAACATTAAGGCTGGTTCCATGGCTTTTGACGCTCAAGGTAATCTTTACATAATTGATGGCCAAAATGCTAAGGTTTACCGTTTGAGTTCTAATGGAACCATAAGTCCTTTTGCCGGCAAGGGCCGTTCCAGTGATGGATTTTCGGAATTTTCCGGTGACGGCGGCCCGGCTCTTGAGGCCGGTTTGGGTGAGTTGGCCGACATTATCTTTGACCGGACGGGAGTAGCGTACCTATCCGATTGGTATCACAACCGCATCCGCAAAATTGATTTGAGTGGTGTGATTACAACTCTTGCGGGAAGAGGCTCTTGGCGGCTTCAAGGATTCAACGGCGACGGCGGGCCAGCCACACAAGCGCTTTTAAGTTCACCAAATGGAATTGCGGTTGATCGAGATGGCAATATTTATATTGCCGATACTTGGAATCACCGCATCAGGCGGGTTGATCCCAACGGAGTTATTACGACATTTGCTGGTAGTGGCCCGGTTGGGACCGACTCTACCGGGAAATCACTAGGCAGTTTTGCCGGTGATGGCGGGCTAGCCACGCAAGCGCGTTTGAATCTTCCAAACAGTGTCGCCATAGATGCTATTGGCAATGTCTACCTTGCCGGTACCGATCGCTACCAATATGATACTGTTAATCACCGCATCCGCAAAGTGGACAAGAATGGTATCATTTCAACTTTTGCCGGTGTCGGGACTTCTTCTTGGGAGATAGGCAATTATATTAAGGGCGAGGGAGGGCCAGCGGTAAACGCTTATCTTAACAACCCTTCTAGTTTGGCGATTGATGCCGCAGGAAACATTTTTTTTGCGGATGAGTCCCTGGGTGGTTTGATCGCTAAGGTAAGCGCCAACGGAACTATTAATGTTGTTGCCATGAAATGGCCGCTTAACCAAGAAGCCGACACTCAGGGATATCCATTCATACCCTTACCCGGCGCCGTCTCTTTCGGCTGGACAATTGATGCCAGCGGCTTTCTATATGTTTCTATAGCCAATCGGATCTACAGAATCAAACCGTGGGGAGATCAGATTGCTTCCAGTCAAAAAACCTTTACTGTTAAACCATGGAGAGGAGATGTTCCGGGTTCACTTGTATTCCTGTCGGTCGGACCGGTTCAACCGCCTCCGGTGGTCATCCCACCGACACCAACACCACCGCCAGTGGTCACCCAGCCACCGCCGACCACCGGCTTGCCCTCTTTGAATTTTCGGGTTACCAATACCACCGGCGTGATCAATTCGGAACAAGGAGGGTTTGCTGTTAGGTTCTTTTTGGAAGTAAGTAATGTTCGCATCCAATCCATCAAGTGGGATTTTGGCGACGGCGCCACTTCCAAAGAACCGCATCCGGAACATCTTTACCGTTCCGCCGGCATTTACACCGTCACAGTGGCGATAACCACTGAATCCGGGGAGGTGATCACCAAAACCAAAGAGAAATTTATCACGGTGACCTCAGCTGTTTTACCGCCGCGGTTGGAGCCGAAGATTTATGTTAGCCAAGACTCTTTGGATTTTAGGAGCGATGGCGTTACTCGAATAGGCATAGCCATTATAAATAGTGGCTTGGCGCCATTGGAGATCACCAGGGTTGTGATCGGCGGGCGGGATTCGTTGGATTTCTCAGCTAGTCCCACGAATCTTATGATCGAGGTTGAAAAACCAGGACCTCAAAACAATGTGGGGAAGGTGAGTATTGTGTTTGCTCCCCAAACCGCCGGGGAAAAAAGAGCCAGATTATTTTTGTATCATAACGCTCCCAATAGCCCCGCGGTGGTAGAGTTGAGAGGCATTTCTGTGGTAATTCCAGAAATAAAACCCACACCCGATTTTAACGGCGATGGCTGGGTGGATTTTGACGATTTTTTTCTTTTCGCCGATGTTTTCGGCAAGAAGAATGTGGCTCTCAATTCGCCCGACACCAAATTTGACTTTAACCGCGACGGCGAAATCGGCTTTGGCGATTTCTTCATCTTCGCCGAAAGTTTTGGAAAGGAAATAAAATGACCAACGCAGTTCTTTAACCCCCCTCGATATAATGTCGAGGGGTTTATTTTTAGCCGTCTTAATGTTATTAAATAGTTACCCTTATGAAACTGCGGGTTAAACATATTTATTTAATTTTGGCCGGGGCGATGTTTTTGGATTTGATTTTAATGCCGTGGTTTTTTGGCATGGGCTGGCTATTTAAATTTACTCTGATTGTTTTGCCTTTTCTATTTTTGTTTCTGGAAGACCGCCGTGTTTTAACTTATCTATTTATTCTATTATTGATTTACTTTAGGGTTACCGGTTTTTTTAATTTAGGCCTATTATTTTTAGCGCTAGGTTCTTTTTTGATTTATGAGAGATGGTTTTTGATTAATTTTTTTCATAAGACCGCTTGGCAGACCCTAGTTTTTTCGGGAGGCGGCATCGCGGTTTTTTATGCCGTATTGTTGGGTTTGAGTTCGGTTTTTAGTCCGGAGGCATTAGTTTTTAATCAAGGTATAGCGCTGTCTATATTACTCTCGGCGATCGCGGCGGCGATTTTTAATGTTATGGCCGCTAAATTTATACTTAAGAGTTGATTTGTAAATATGTTCAAAAGAAAGATATCCGAGGATTTGGAACTGGACGAAATTTTTTTTGATAAGCACCAATTAACCGGCCGCGACATCAAGTGGGCCGATAAATTAGAGAAGCCCGTTCCCCGGGCCAGCATCAGGGTTTTAAGCGCAGTTATTTTTATTTTTTTGTTAATTACCTTAGCCCGCAGCGCCTATTTTTCTTTAATCAGGACAGATTATTATTTAGCCAAAGCAGAATCAAACTATATTAAAGAGGTCTGGGATTTCGCGCCCCGAGGCGTTATCTATGATACCCGCCTTAAACCGCTGGCGCAAAATGAATCCGTTTTTAATTTGGTGGCGGTACCGGCTGAACTGCCCCGTGATCGAAAAGTTCAAGAAAAAATAATAGCCACGCTTTCGGAAACGGTCGGTTTGGAGCCGTTAGAGTTAAAAAATATTTTAGGCGATATTGATCGGTTTTCTTTTCGACCGGTGCCGGTGCTAGAGGACTTGGGCCGCGAAGAACTTTTAGCGGTTAAAGCCAAGCTAAATGATCTGCCGGGATTTCGCCTAGAACATAATTTTAAAAGAAGTTATATTGCCGGTGGAATTTTTAGCCATATTTTGGGTTACACCGGCAGGGTCTCGGAGGCAGATATCAAAAAAAATAAGGACTATCTTTTAACCGAAGTTATTGGCAAAGACGGTTTGGAATATCAGTATGATAAAAATTTAAGAGGCGGTCGCGGTATTACTTTAATAGAAACCAAAGCGCGCGGCGGCATTGGCAGGACTATAAGTTCCCAGTCGTCTCGGGCTGGCAATAATCTAGTTCTATTTATTGATATTGATTTACAGGAAAAACTTACTCAGGTTATGAAAGCGACCTTGGCCGCAACGGGTCTGATTAAAGGCGCTGCGGTAGCGCTTGATCCCAAAAGCGGCGGTGTGCTGGCTTTACAGAGTTTTCCTTTGTTTGATGGCGGTCGGTTGAAAGATGATGACTATAAAAATATTTTTACAGATGCCGATCGACCTCTTTTCAACAGGGCTATTTCCGGATTATATCCCCCGGGTTCAACCGCCAAACCGTTTTTAGGAGTGGCCGCGTTGCAGGAAGGTATTGTGGATGATAAAACAACTATAATGGATACCGGCAGTATCACTGTGGGTAGCCAAATTTTTAAGGGCTGGACGGTTTTGGGGATAGTGGATATTTATAAAGCCATCGCTATGTCTTCTAATATATTTTTCTACACAGTGGGCGGCGGTTATGGCAATATAAAAGGCCTTGGCCCCGAAAAAATTGGTGATTATTTTAAGCGGTTTGGGTTTGCTTCGGCTTCAGGCATTGATCTTCCGGGCGAGGCCGCGGGTTTGATTCCTGGGCCGCAATGGAAAAGACAAACCAAAAAAGAAAGTTGGTTCATCGGAGACACTTATAACATTTCCATAGGTCAGGGCGATGTTCAAGTTACGCCTTTGCAGTTGGCTGTGGCTACGGCGGCTATCGCCAATAAGGGGGTTTTATTAAAACCGCGTTTAGTAAAGTCGGTTACCGATAATCAAGGTAAAATTATAAGTTCCACCCAGCCCGAAATTATCAGGCAGAATTTTGTTGATCCAAAGGCTTTAGCTATAATTAGAGAAGCTATGCATCAAACCATAACCTCCGGTTCGGGCCGGTCACTGTCAAAAATTCCCGGATCAGCCGGCGGCAAGACCGGCACCGCCCAAACCGGCATCGGCAACAATACTCACGCTTGGTTCACTGTTTTCGCGCCCTACGAGGAACCCAAAATTGTTTTAACGGTGTTGGTGGAAAACGGCGGTGAGGGCTCTAGTATCGCCGCGCCCATCGCCCGGGATGTTTTGGAGTGGTATCTGAACAAAAATTAAAAGTTAAAAACGAAAAATTAAAAATTCAGGCAGACATTGGTTGGAGCGATTTCAAGGAGGAGTCAATTTATTTCTAATAGGGAGGTTGCAAAGGTCTCCTCCTTGCATGAGCGACAATTAATGTCTGCCTAATGTAAATATGATTTTTGATGGTAAAAAATTAGCGCGAGAAATACTGGCCGAAATAAAAAAAGAAACAATCGGTTGGAAAACAAAGCCGACTATGGCGGTGGTTAGTTTGGGCGAAAAATCCGATAACTCCAGTTATATTAAACAAAAAAAAGAAACAGCGCTGGAACTTGGTTTTGGGTTTAAACATTTTCATTTTGATCCGCCCGTAACCACTTCTGGGCTAAGCGCCGAATTAAATAAATTAGCCAAAAGAAAAGATATAAATGGAATGGTGATACAATTGCCTCTGCCGGATCACATCAAACTCTCGGTGTTTAATATTATTCCACCAGAAAAAGATGTGGACCTGTTGTCGGATCGAGCGGCTGGTTCTTTTTTTAATGGCCGATCGCTTATTGATCCGCCTACTCCGGCGGCGATTATACATATTTTAGAAAAATCAAATATAGATATTAGAGGTAAAACAATCGCTGTTTTTGGCTTTGGGCGTTTGGTCGGCCGTTTTTTAACGCCGATGCTCGTTCGCGTTGGAGCGATAGTAATTATCATAGAAAAAAACACTCCTCCTAATTTGGTGATGGAGTTTTCCTTAAAATCTGATATTATTATTAGCGCTGTTGGCCGCTCCGAAACTATTAAGGCGGATATGGTTAAAGAAGGAGCTGTGGTTGTGGATGCTGGTTTTTCTTTAGTTGACAATAACATAGTAGGTGATGTAGATTTTAATTTGGTCAAAGATAAGGCCTCTTTAATAACTCCAGTACCCGGCGGAGTTGGACCGGTAACAGTGGCTCTGCTTTTTAAGAATATCGTAAAACTTTATGAAAATAACCGGTAAAAATTATGTCACTCACGAACAAAATATGAAATACATAACCAAAGAAGGTTTAGAAAAAACAAAAACAGAATTGAGAGAACTAGAAACCGTAAAAAGAAAAGAAATCGCTCAAAGAATAGAAGAGGCCAAATCGTTTGGCGATCTTTCGGAGAACGCCGATTACAACGAGGCCCGCGAGGCCCAGGCCTTTAATGAAGGCCGGATTAGGGAATTGGAGGAAATAGTAAAAAACGCCGCCATTATTGAAGATAGCCGCACGGTCGGCGGCACTGCTGTGGATGTGGGCGATACTGTAGAAGTTCAAAACGAAAAAGGCCAGAAAATGATTTTCACCATCGTGGGTTCCAATGAAGCCGATCCTTCTCAAAACAAGATTTCTAACGAATCACCCCTAGGCCGGGCTTTTTTGCAGCGAATACCCGGAGAACAAGTAGAAGCCATTACTCCCGTCGGCAAAGTAAAATATAAGATATTAAGCATAAAATAATTTGGTTTTATGGGTATCGGCTGGTAACTTTTCACCCAGCCGATATTTTTTGACCAAAGGACTTAAAACTAATAGAATTAGGTTATGGCTAGTTTGGAAGAATTAAGAAATATCCGCGTCAAAAAACTGGAGGCCTTGACTCAAGCTGGTTTGTATCCTTATCCGGCTCGGGTTAACAAAACTCATTCAGTCCAAGAAGTTCATGAGTTTTTTGATTCGCTGGCGAGCATTATTGAGCCGATTTTTTTGGCGGGCCGTGTTCGGGCTATTCGAGGCCACGGTGGATCGGCTTTTTTGGATTTGGAAGACGATACCGGACAATTTCAAATTTTTTTGCAAGAAAATAGATTGGGCCATGAAAGTTATCAAGTTTTTAAAAATAATGCCGATGTCGGTGATTTTGTGGAGGTCTCGGGCAAATTGTTCAAAACCAAGCAAGATGAAAAGACCCTAGAAGTTGATTCGTTTAGAATTATTTCAAAGTCATTGCGTCCCATACCGGATGAATGGTTCGGGCTTAAAGATGTTGAGGAACGGCTGCGTCATCGTTATTTGGATTTGATTTTTAATAAAGGGGTCAAGGAAACATTTCGTAACCGTGCTCAATTAGTGGCCGATATCAGAAAATTTTTGGCCAAAGAGGGCTTTATGGAAGTGGAAACGCCGATGCTTCAACCTATTCCCGGAGGAGCTATGGCCCGGCCTTTTGAAACTCACTTAAACGCTTTAGATATAGACCTTTATCTTCGCATCGCGCCGGAGCTTTATTTAAAGCGGCTATTAGTGGGAGGGTTTGAAAAGATATTTGAACTCGGCCGCTCTTTTAGAAACGAAGGTATAAGCCCTATGCACAATCCGGAATTTACCTCCCTAGAAGTTTATTGGGCTTATCAGGATTACAAAGGTTTGATGAAATTTACGCAGAAAATGTTAAGAAAATGGATCAAAGGTAAATGGAAAACCATAGAATTCTCAAAAATATTTAAAAAAGAAACAGGCCAGAATTATAACCAGATTAGTCCGGGAGAATTGGATGGTTTTTATAAAAAAGAAGTTAGGGCAAAAATAAGCGAACCAACTTTCATAATTGATTATCCGGAAGTTATAATGCCTTTGGCCAAGTTAAAAACCGATGATCCTAAATTGACAGAAAGCTTTCAGCTTATAATTAATGGGGCCGAAGTGGTTAAAGGATTTTCAGAAATGAACGATCCCATTATTCAGCGAGATCAAATGCAAAAGCAGGAGGATGATTTTAGAAAAGGCAATGAGGAATCATCACGCCTAGATGAAGAATTTTTGGAGGCCTTGGAATACGGCATGCCGCCGGCGGCCGGGTTGGGTATTGGCCTTGATCGTTTGGCTGCTTTAATCGGCAATCACCATTCCATAAGAGATGTTATACTTTTTCCATTTATGAAACCGAGATGAAATAAAACATCCCCAGATTGCCATTTCGCTCCTGCAGTGAGCCACTCATTATAAATTACATTAAAGTTTTCTCCCTGAAGTCGCTCAACGGCAATCTGGGATTATATAATAAAATTGGTATGATTGACATTAAAAAACTTAGAGAAAATCCGGAATATTTTAAAAAAGGGGCTGAACGCAAGGGTTACAAAGTTGACATTGATGCTGTTTTAGAAATGGATAAAAAACACCGGGCGCTTATACAAGAAATAGACGGTTTGCGCCGAGAAGGCAAAGAGATTGCCGGTCTTGGTAAAATGGTGGATGCCGAGGCCAAAGAAAGGGGTTCTCAACTTAAAGAAAAAATTAGGATAAAAGAAAAAGAACTGGAAGTTGTTTCAAAAAATTTTAACGAAAAATTTTTTGAAATTCCCAATCCGCCAGCAGATGATGTTCCTGACGGCAAAAATGATGTTGATAACAAAGAAATCAGACAGGTGGGCGAGAAAACAAAATTTAAGTTTGAACCCCAAGACCATTTTGAAATAAGCCAACGACTAGGTCTGGTTGATTTTGAGGCAGGCGCCAAGGTTTCCGGGAGCCAATTTTATTTTTTAAAAAATGAAGGCGCGTTGTTGGAACTGGCTTTAGTTAATTACGCCCTGGAGGTTTTAAGGGGTTGCGGTTTTAATATCTTATTCACGCCGGATTTGGCTAGAGAAAGATTTTATTTAGGCACGGGTTATTTGCCCAAAGGGGACGAAGCTCAAACCTATCAAATTACTGATTCGGACTTGGGTTTAATCGCGACCGCCGAAATAACTTTAGCCGGTTATCACGCCGATGAAATTTTAAATGAACAAGACCTGCCTCTAAAATACGCCGGTTTATCGCATTGTTTTCGTAAAGAGGCCGGCGCTTACGGCAAGTATTCCAAGGGATTGTATCGCGTTCATCAATTTAATAAAGTAGAAATGTTTTGTTACACCGCGCCGGAGGATTCACCTAAAATTCATCAAGAACTTTTAAAAGCCGAGGAAAAAATTTTTCAAGGCCTGGAAATTCCTTACCGTGTTTTGGAAATTTGCGCCGGTGATTTGGGCGCTCAGGCCGTTAAAAAATACGATTTAGAGGCCTGGCTGCCGGGGCGGGGCGATTGGGGCGAGGTTACTTCAACTTCCAACACCACTGATTATCAAGCGCGCAATCTTAATATCAAACTCCGCCGCAAAAACGGCGAGATTGATTTTGCTCATACCTTAAACGGCACAGCTATAGCAACCACACGAGTGATGATCGCCATTCTAGAAAATTTTCAAAGAGCTGATGGTAAAGTAGCCATGCCCAAGGCCCTGCACAAATATCTGCCTTTTAAAATTATACCCGGATAAGAGTTTCATGTCGGAAAAAATCAGGAGAATAAATAAAAAACCCTTACAAATTCCGCCTAGGGTTAAGGCGGTTTTTTATGTTGGGGTGGGGATCATAGTTATTTTAATTGCCGTTTTTTTTATTTATAAAAATATATCCATATTTAAATTTATAGGTAAAAACGGCGGCGATACCAATACCACCAACGCTGCTGCGGGCGGTCTATACGCTGTGTTATGCCGCAACGAGAATTGTTTCTCTCTAGATAAAAACGGCATGACTTACGCTGATGCCGGCAGAATGTCGGGTAATCTTATTTTAACTTTAGAGGATAAAACAGAGAGAAATATAAAACTGGGCGATAAATTTTTAGGCTCGGAGGCCTTGGCCAAACTTTATTTTATAAAAACAAGTATTTCACGGGACTTGGCTATTGGCCTGGCTTCAGTCCAAACACATGATCCAAATAGGGAGGACTTTGATTTTATAACCAATCAAAACTGGATTGTGCGAGTAACTCTGCGCGAGAATGCTTACAAAACCATGGAAACACTAAAACGAACTCTGGAACAAATCAGCCCATCCAACATTCCATTGTTGGAATATGTTGATTTAAGAATATCTAATAAGGTTTATTATAAATTTCGGTAGTAGATACTTATTCTATGTAAATAATTGTTCCGAGCGAACTCAAGGAGGTTCGATTTATTTAAAATAGGGAGGATGTAGGAGCTCCTCCTTGGCGAGCGAGGAATAGTTATTTATTTTCTTCTGAAGTTAGTCCAGTTTATAAACAAAGATAGAGTAACCAATTTGGGTTATGGGTTTATATTGGTTGAGCCAGTTGTAGTAAGTTGTGTCGCGGTCGTAGCCCTTGGCGGCTTGTCCGCGACCGTTTTGGAGCAGTGTGGCCGAGATAGCCAGCCAGCCGAGGCGTTGGTCTGGGTTATTTGGGTTTAGCTGTTCGTATTTATCACCCAGATAATATAGGGGACTGCCGCCGCCAAAATAATCCACTTTTATTTTTTCTATTTTATTTTTTTCAACAAAGTTCTTTAGCCGTTTTAAATCCTGCCCCCAGTCCAAATTAGAGTCGGCCGCGTATTTATAACCGTTAACCGGCCCGCCAGTCAGTTCATTAAAATAAGCGAGATAGTGGGGAAAAGTTAAAACCGATTCAATTACATACCAAAATAGCAAAATTAATACAAAAATTAACTTTATAGGATTGAGAAACTTTTTATTTTCTGGTTTTATCCACTGGCCAATTTTTCCTGAAATCAAAAGGTATATAAAAGGGAAAGTGGGCAGAACATGCCTTAAACCAATATTAAGATTGCCCGAAACACTGCTGGCCCAATATATTCCAACTATTATAATCCAAGTTAATTCGTCAGCGTGATTTTTAATCCATTTTTTTAAGTTGTTTCGGTTGCGCTTAAATAATCCGCCGATAACCAAGGCGAGGGCAATAGCCAGAAATATAAGCGCGGGTACGGGTTCTTTAAGGATATAAACCGTGGGGAAATAACTTTTCCAGGCGGTAGCGGAAATCTCGCCCATAAAATAAGTGGTGTTGCCGCCGCCAGTTCTTTGAAAAACCATCAGCATGCCCAATAAGTATTGAGCGTAAGGCCGCAGCAGAGGTTGGTCGGCCATCCAGACAGTCAAATCAGCGGCTGGCCTGAAAGGAAAAGAATTCAAAATAAATTCAGTGTCATTTTTCTGTCTTTCGGTCGGATAATTCCAAACATGAAATTGATAAACCGGCCCAACCAGCAGATAGCCAATAATTACAACTGCCAGGAGTCGCTTAAAATGATTCCAGAATATTTTTAAGCGATGATTGTATTCAGACCAAGCCAGCGCCGCGATAATTATAAAAAACATCGGCAGCAGTAAGATTAGCGAGAATTTTAAAAGTTGAGCCAGCCCAAAAGCCAAGCCGGCGTAAAAGATATTTTTGCCGGAGGGATTTTTAATTTGTTTTACAAAAAAGTAAGCCGCGATGATAAAAGCCAACGAAGCCCCGATGTCGGTGGTAACATAACGGGCGTGCGCCAAGATATTGGGCGATAGGGCCGTAAGAAGCACGGCCAACAAAGCGGTGTTATCACCATATCTTGACCGCGCCCATTTGAAAACGATCAAACACAATAGCGCGAAAATAATTAAAACGGCTAGCCGGGCGGCCAAAGCGATTTTATCGGGATTATTGCCGCTTTCGTAAAGAAAATGCGACCCCGCGGACCACTGGCCGTTAATGTCGGTTTTCCAGGAATAATGGTTGGTATCAAAATTTATTTTTTGAAATAGTAAAAGCAACGCCGCCAAATCTTTTATTAACGGCGGATGTTCGGGATTTAACCGCATATCTTTTTGGGTTAAATAAGAATAACCCGCGGTTATATGAGGCGATTCATCGGTGGTTATACTATCGTTTTTGACTGATAATATGGCTAAAATTAAAGCCACTGCCACTATTAGCCCGGCTAGTATTTTTGTTTTCATTTTATTTTTAACGCCTTAAACGAAATATAATCGGCCAAATGGGCTCGCGGATATTTTTGGGTCAGTTTATTTATTATTTCACTATCTGTCTTGGTCGGAATAATAATTGTATTCTCCAAATTATCGGCCAAAGCGCTTAGGTCCTCCCCTTTAATGTAAGTGATGCTTGGGTCGGCATGGTTTAAAAACATAATCGGTTGGGCTTGAATAGAAACATTTTTAATTATTGAACCATATTCGTTAACCACTACAATTTTTTTAGTGTCCGGCGGCAAGTTTTTTAGATAATTGCCGATATCCACCAGGCGCTGTTCAAAATTATTCATAACTTCAAGTTTATCGCCCCAAACCACAAAATAAGTTTTGCCTTCCCAAACGCCGATAAGTATAAGCAATAATACTGCCAACAAGCCCAATTCTTTTTTTATTCTTTTTATTTGATTAAACCAAGGATCATTTTTGGGTTCCAGCAAAGCCCGATTAAAATGTCGTTGGATTTTTTTGTAAATTGCGTTAAGTCCCAGAGCCGAAAAAATAAAAACCGCTGGCATAGCGCCGAGCGCCCGCAAGGCGTGAGGCGCGCCTTCGGGCGCCAAAAAATTCGGCAACAGCATTATCAGCAACCAGCCGATAAGAAAAATACTTTTGTACGACATCCGATGTCGCACAATGGTTATAAACCCTATCAAAAATCCAAGGCCAATCGGCCAGAAAAGTTCTGGCCGACCAGACAGATTGTGCCGCCAGTTGCCATCGCCATAGATATTAAACATGCTTAATGTTTTGATAACGGATTCAGTTAACGCTTTAACCGGAGCAGGGGAATTAAATATGGAAACCTGGGCGGCTCGCCCTAAAAAATCAGCCGGATTTTTTAGGTAATAAATCAGCAAAGGCGAGGCCGCTATCAAAGCAAACAATAAGAATATAAATCCTGATTTTATAACAAAGCGTTTTTTATATTCTCGGTTAAATAAAAGTATCAAAAAAAATAAAACCAAAAATAGTGGCGACAACCGCCAGGAGATATAGGTATGAAAACCCACTCCATAAATTAAACCGGCGATAGCCAGCCATGATAATTTTTTATCAATAAGCCCTTTCCATAAAAAATAAAAAGCCCAGACCAAAATAAATGGCAACATGATGGCTCTAAAGCCGATGCGCGAAAAATTGACTGGCCAAAAACTAACTGCCATTAGATAACTAGCAAGCATGGCGATTTTGTTGGACCAAAGCAGTCGGGTCAAAAGAAATAAACCCAAAACAGTCAAGGTTCCAAAGACGCCGGAAACAATTCTTAACGCCCAGGGCTGGGCGCCGAAAACCTTTACGCTCAAGGCCTGGATATTCATAAACAAACCTTCTCGGCCGTTGTTTTCGGGATAGAAAACCTTAAATTTGCCTGCGCTTAAAGCGTCCAACGCGTTAACGCCGTTGGTGGCCTCATCGGGATACAACCCCGGCGGTATCTCGGTTATTTTATAAAACCGAAAGAATATCGCGATCACAAGAATCAAAATAAGCAAAACTATAGCTTTTGATTTGGTGTAAAGGTTTGGCATTAATTAGATTATAACTCAATATATACACTAGTTGTAGTGGGGTACCATATGATATAATTTTGATATGGAAGATCAAAAAGAAAATATAATAAGTCCCGAAAGCCAGCCGGCAGAAAGTCCAGAAATAATTCCACCGGTTAATGTGGAAATAGAAAAATCAACGGAGCAGGAACCGTCGCCGGTTTTGGGTGGTCAGCCGGTTCAGGACAATTCTAATGTTCAATCCCAACAAATTCCCGCAACCGAAGAAGAACTGCAACAGCATATTGAACATATCGCGCCGTTGCCCGAAGAAGAAAAACTTTGGAATCTAAAACTTATGGCTCGAGACCATGGTTTGGAGAAGGCGATTGCGGTGTTAAAAAAAATGGATGATCCTTGGCTGGAAGATAAATTTCACGACGATCTAATGGACGATCCGGAATGGCGGGCGCAACTGGAGGCCTTGGGGAAAATTGAGAAGCTATAACATAACGCCAATACACGAATGGAAACTAATGACACAAATAAAGAAAGTTATTAGTCGCGTCTGATGCGATTAGTGTCATTCGTGAGTCATTAGCGTATTAGTGTTAGATATGGAGTTACTACGAACTTTTCTTTTTAGTGTGGGTTTGTTGCTGGGCCTGTTTTTGGTGGGCCTGGTTATTTTTAATTTTGTATTTAAATCTATTCGCAATCGCGGCCGGATGATGCGCGGGCTTAATATGGAACTTTTTTTGATTTTGGTGCCGCAAGATGAATATCTGGAACCGGAACAAAAACCCAAAACGGTTTTGGAAAAAATCCAGCCGATGGAACAACTTTACTCTGTTTTTTCTTCGCTTCAGGAAAAGGACTTTTGGAGAAATTTTGAGTTCGGCCAGCCCTATTTGGTTTGGGAAATTGCTTATGTTAACAACGAGATTGTTTTTTATGTTTCAGTGCCGTCGCATTATCGCGATATTTTGGCGCGGGCGGTTCATTCGGTTTCGCCCGAGGCGGTGGTGGAACCGGTGGCCGACTATAATATCTTTCACCCGCAAGCCGCAGGTGCCCGTGGTATCGAAGATGCCCGTGGTACCGAAGGCGTGGCCGCTTCTTATGTGATGACTAACCGCAACTCACTTTTGCCGGTGCGAACCTATCGCAATTTGGAAGTCGATCCTCTAAGCGAAATTGCCACTCATTTTTCTAAATTAGCGCCGGGAGAAAGCGCGGTAATGCAGGTGCTGGTTCGGCCGACTTCCCAAAAATTCAGCAAGACCGCCATGAAAGTAACCAAAAAAATGCAAGAAGGCATGTCTTTTGAAAAGGCCTATCATATCGCCACCAAAAACAAGTTAGTGCCGTTAAAAATAAAACACGAAAAAACCGGCCAAACATTGACTCCGCAAGATCAAGAAATAATAAAGGCGATTGAACATAACGCCTCCAAGATTAATTTTGAATCAAACATTCGCTTGGTGGCGGTGGCGCCAACTCAAGATCGAGCCGAGGCGATTTTAGCTGATTTTGAAACGGCTTTCAATCAGTTTGGCTCGCCTAATTTAAATTCTTTTTCGGTCAGCCGCGAAAAAATCAGAGAAATTATTTACGAATTCAGTTTCCGATTGTTTGATGAAAATAAAAAAATGATTTTAAGTTCGGAGGAATTGGCCAGTGTTTATCATATTCCTACGCCCGGCCTTGGAGTCCCCAAAATAAAATGGCTTAAGGCCCGCAGCGCTCCCGCCCCTTGGGGTATGAATGACGGGCCGTATTTGGGCTGGAACGAATACCGCGGCCAGCAAACCATTGTGAGAATTGCGCCCGAAGACCGCCGCCGCCATATTTATATTGTGGGACAAACCGGCACCGGTAAATCAACCTTAATTCAAGAAATGGTGCGCCAAGATATTGAGGCCGGCGAGGGCGTGGCAGTGGTGGATCCGCACGGCGATCTTATTGAATACGCCCTTAAACACATTCCCCAGCACCGCTGGAATGATATAGTTATTTTTGATCCGGCCGATCTGGAGCGTCCCATCGGCATCAATATGCTGGAGGCCTATAGCATAGAAGAAAAAGATTTTGTGGTACAGGAAATGATTACTATTTTTTATAAATTATTCCCGCCCGAAACCATGGGTCCGATGTTTGAACATAATATGAGAAATGCCATGCTCACGCTTATGGCTGATTCGGAAAACCCAGGAACGCTGGTGGAAATTCCCCGAATTTTTACTGACAAGGATTTCCTAAAACAAAAACTTATCAAAGTTACTGATCCCATAGTGCGGGCTTTTTGGGAAAAAGAAATGGCCCAAACCAGCGACTTTCATAAATCCGAAATGCTGGGTTATCTTGTTTCCAAAGTGGGGCGGTTTATAGAAAACACCATGATGCGCAACATTATCGGCCAAGCGCGCAGCGGTATTAACTTTTCCGAAATAATGAATAACCGCAAAATTCTGTTGGCCAATCTTTCCAAAGGCAAAGTGGGCGAGGTTAACGCTAATCTTTTGGGTTTAATGATTGTGGGCAAACTCCAACTCACCGCTATGCGACGGGCTTATGTTTCCGAAAAAGAACGGGTGGATTTTTATCTGTATTTAGATGAATTCCAAAATTTTACCACCGATTCCATTGCCACTATTTTGTCGGAAGCCAGAAAATACAAACTTGATTTAGTGATGGCCCACCAATACATCGCTCAATTAGGCGATAAAATAAAAACGGCGGTTTTTGGCAATGCCGGCACCATGGTGATGTTTCGGGTGGGTGTGGACGATGCCGAGTTTTTAAAACAGCAATTGTCTCCAATTTTTAACGCCCACGATTTGATAAATTTAGACAACCACAACTGCTATGTTAAACTTATGGTTCATGGGCAAACCTCGCGGCCGTTTAACCTAAAAACCTACCCGCCCGTGCCTGGCAATCCCGAAACAGCCAAAGTGGTTAAAAATCTTTCCCGGATGACTTTTGGAAAAGAACGGGAATTAGTGGAAGGTGAAATCTTGGCGAGAGCTAAGCTCGGTGTCAGTTTGCCCGAAGCTGCTCCAGTAACCAACGAATCAAAATTTAATTTATAATTAATTTTTTTATGCCATTTACAAAACGAGACGCGGTTTTAAGTTTAATTGTCGGTTTTTTGGTGGGGGTATTCATGCTTTCCGTAATCAAAAATCTGGAAATAGCGTTGCCGATAAACAAATATGTTATCCTCGTTTCTTTTCCCATATTATCGCTGGTTGGCATTTATGTTTTTTATAGAATATCTTTGGTGTGGCGGCCGTTTATTTTTCAATTCGGAAAATTTTTTGTGGTGGGCGGGCTTAACACTTTCATGGATTTAGGCATTCTGAATTTTTTGATTTTGATTACTGATATTACTGTGGGTGTTTGGTTTTCGGTCTTTAAGGCGATATCTTTTATCATTACCGTGGTTAACAGCTTTTTTTGGAATAAATATTGGACTTTCCAAAAATCCGGCAACTTTTTTCTTTTCTTTTTGGTGGTTTCGGGCAGTTTTCTGCTTAATGTCGGCATCGCTTCAGTAATGGTGAATATTATCGGACACCCCGCCAACATCTCTCCCAAACTTTGGGACAATATCGCCGCTTTAAGTTCTCTGGTCCTGGTGCTGACCTGGAACTTCTTGGGCATGAAGTATATTGTTTTTAAGAAAAAATAAGGCGAGGTTTGTGAGTTATAATTTCTTGAGCAATTTTCAGAGCAATATCTCTGGGGTTTTTGTTTTGCTTGACGCTTTTTTGCAGAACTTCGCGCACTCGAGCGGTTATTTTTTCTTCTACCAGTTTAAACATTTTTTGGGAGTCATAGCCCCGGTATTCGGCATAAGAAGAAATAACCCCGCCGGAGTTAGCAATAATATCGGGCACAATAAGCACTCCTTTTTGAGCCAACTCTGTTTCTATTTTTTCCGACATGGGAATATTGGCTCCCTCCACAATTATTTTTGCTTGTATTTTATTCTTATTGGATTCGTTGATGACATCAGTTACCGTAGCCAATATCAAGACATCCACCGGTAAGGCGAAGAATTTTTCACGAGTCATTTTTTCAGCGCCGGGGTATTCAGAAATGCTTAACCGTTTTTTTCGCAAAGCCGAGATTTTATTGGCATTAAACTTGCTTGTTTTTAAGTAAGCGCCGCCGCGACTATCGGCAACGGCAACTATCTTAGCGCCCATCTCGGTTAAAAATTTAAAAACAAAACTACCCACATTGCCAAAACCCTCAATGGCTACGCTGGCACTTTTTATATCTAATCCTTTGGCTATAATGGCTATTTTAGCGGCGTGAGCCACCCCAAAACCGGTACTGCCGAGTTCATGAGGCAATCCTTTTAACTTAGCTGGTTTTCCGGTAACGGACTGGGAGTTTTTAACTGCCTCGGCAATCCATTGCATCTCTTTCTCGGTGGTATTTACATCCGGGCCGGCAATATATCTTTTAACCAACAGGGGTTGAATGGCTCTGGCAAAATTTTGAACAAACTGCTTTTTCTTATTTTCATCTCCGCCGTTCCAAACAATGCCAGCTTTAGCGCCGCCAAAAGGGATGTCGGCCAGAGCGTTTTTCCAGGTCATAGCCCGAGCTAAGCGAGCAACCTCATCTATTGTTACAGTCGGTGTCATTCTTATTCCGCCTTTGCCCAAACCCAAAGCAGTGTTATCTATAACCAAAAATCCGGAAAGTCCAATATCCGGATTATTAACGATTATTACTTGTTCTGGGCCAATATCGTCGGTTTTCGTCATAAAGCATTGCTTAACTACAATTTTATGTATCGTAGCGAGTTTTCTATGGTTGCGCCAACTTTCTTGCCGGGGTTAAAAATATTGTCGGGATCAAAAATCTTTTTTACTTCGCCAAAAAGATTATAAATTTCCGAACCGAACATTTTTTCCAAATAAGGCGTTCTGATTAAACCGTCATTATGCTCGGCGGTTATGGAACCGCCAAACTCCAACACCAGTGAAAAAACCTTGTCGGAAAGTTCTGTGACTATGCCGGCAATATTTGGTTCCGAAAGTTTAATCAAAGGAATAATATGAAAATTGCCGTCACCGACATGTCCCACTAAGGTGTAAATAAGGTCTTTTCGTTCATCTAAAATTTGATAAAGCCGCGGTAAAAATTCGGGCAGTTTTTCGGGGCGGACAATAATATCGTCTATGAACGGCGCGGTGCGCATATTTTTTACATGGTGGCGCAATAAATTAAAACTTTCCCTTCGCACCACCCAGTATTTATCGGCTTCATCGCCGATTTCTATTTTTGTTCTCAAGTTAAATTCTTTAAGGGACTCCTGGGCTGCTTTGATTCGAATTATCACTTCATCCAAATTATCTCCGGTAAATTCGGCCAGCATTATCAGTTTAGGCACTCCGCCGGTTAAGACGGCCCAGAATTCCGGAATAAATTTTATAGCTAGAGTTAATAAATCACCCTTGAGGCGTTTGGCAATATCGCCAAAAAACTTTAAGGCCACTTTTAAGGTATGATCGTCGTATGATTCCAAACTCTCGGGTTTAAATTCAAGCAGATGATTAACTACTTCAGCCAAGGGTTTAATGTCTTTCATTAATACTACCAGCATGCCGGAATATTTTTTTGGTTTAACCAGTTTAATTTTGGCTTGGGTTATTAGGCCCAGCGTGCCCTGGGAACCGACTATCAATTTGGTTAAATCAAAAGTACCCTTGTTTTTATCCCAAACATTCCATAAATAATAACCGGCGGAATTTTTTGAGACCCGGGGCTGGGCCGATTGAATTATATCGTAATTTTTTTCTATAAGTTCATAAATTTTAGTATAAATTTCTCCTTCCAAATGAGGCGTTTTCTTTTTATATTCCAATTCCTCCATAGTCAAGGCCTTGAAAGTATACTCGTTGCTGTCCCTCAAAACCATTTTTATTTCTTCCACATATTTTTCGGTTTTGCCGTAGGTTAAAGTTTTTTCTCCGCCGGAATTATTGGCCACAATACCGCCCATGGCGCAAAGTTCCCGCGAGGCCGGATAACTGGGAAAAATTAAATTATGTTTTAATGTTTCTTTCTCAAAATCGCGGTAATAAACACCGGGTTCGGTTATGGCATAATCCGGGCCAATTTTTTTGATATGGTTAAAATGACGGGTAACTTCAACCACAATAGAATTGGATAAGGGGCCGCCGGTCATATCGGTGCCGGCGGATCGGGCCGTCAGCGAGACCGGATTTTGGAGCGAGTTTTCTTGAACGGTAAATTTAACCAACGCCTTGATATCGGCAACATCCTTAGGGAAAACGACCACTTCTGGTTTTATTTGAAACAAACTGGCGTCGCGGCTATATTTTTCCAACGCTTCGGAATCCACCGCCACCTCTCCTTTCACTATTGTTTTAAGTTTTTCAATATTTACCATGAAATAATTATAACATTTTCTAGGGTTTAATCAGGTATAAGACCTCTCTTTTGGTGTCTAGTTTTTTCTCGTAGCCAGGATCGTTTTCCAGATAATAATAAACCAGAGGGTTTCTTTGTTTTTCTAGAACAATATATTTGGCCTTAAAGTCGTTGACTAAAACAGTATGGGTATCTTCCAGCATTGAGATGGTGCACTCAATGGCGGGGCAGGTTTTTTTGGTAACATCATCATTGGAAAGGTAATGGAATTTCCAATAAAGCGCTGGGTTGTAGGCATATTGGAAAATAGGATCCATGCCGCCGATATAATAATTGTTTTTATTCCAATAAAATAGCATGGGAAAATCGCTCCAACGGACATTAAAAACAATATCGCCGGGCTGGGAATTATTTTTTAGCCAAAGCGAAATTTCTTTATATAAATCCGGCGCTACAGCCGATTGTTTTAGACCACGGGCATTTTTTATTGGGCTATAAAACATTAGAAAACCCAGAGTTATTATAAAAATCACAATGAATATATTTTTGGCCGTGTTATGGTTTGAGTTCTTGATAATAGAAAAAACCAGTGCGGCAAAAAGAATGGCAAATAATCCCCAAAAGTCATAAGAACGGCGGGCTATGAACAGCGCCATCAGAAAAAATATGGCGGATAATATCAAACTGCTCCAGATTAATGTTTTTATTTTTTGATTTGATAATTTATTTTTTAACAAATAAGCAATCAGCATGGCTATAGCCGAAATCCAGACGATCATGAGGGGAGTAAAATTTTCAAAAAGCGTTTGGGGGCTTAAGGGCAATAGTTCTCGGCCAAACAGCAAAGGAATGTTTTTTTGTTTTTCCAACATCAACTGAATCACCTGAATATAGGCCAGTTTAATAGCGCCAATTGGATTTGGTCGCGCCAACCAACCCATCAAAATACCGCCAAATAAATAAGATAATTTTATAATATCGGACTTGGTTCGCGAGATGGTTAATACCACTATCCCGATCAAAATGGGCACCCAAGACAAGCTTAAGTGGACCCAAGAAAATAAAAAACTAATCAAGACAATTTGCCGATTTTTTCCTTTTATCAGCAGCGATAAAAGCAGCAAACTTAACGCCAGCGTTAAGATGTGGGGTCTAACCATCAGTAGCCGATTAAGGGTGTTGGGAGCAGAAACAAAAAGAAAAATTGCCCATAAAAACGGCAAAGGGGTTTGATGTCTTTTCAAAACAAAATAAAAAATAGCTAGGGCCAAACTGGTCAAAAACACCCCGGCGATTTTAATATCGATAATCGGGTTTAAGTATGTGAATGGAATCAATAAAATATGAAAACCATACCAAAGATCGGACTTAAGTTGGCTGATCGCGGAATATTGAACCCAAGGGAAATCTGTTGTAAAAATTCCCTGTTCTTTATATATCTCGGCATGCCGCAGGTGATAAAAACTATCAGGATCGGGGATATTGGGCGAAGAAAATTGAAAAACAACCGCTAAAATTGAGAAGATAGCCAAAGGCGTTAAAATTGATCCCAAAAAGTTTCTATAACTCATTATTTTATGCTCTACCATACTTTAAAGTATGGTAGAGCTAAAGAACTTCAAATATCGATTCCTTGGATTGATTGCTAAAGACATTTTTAAATCTTTTATCAAATTCAAGATATCGGTTTAGTTTAGGATTTCTTGACGGCTCAACAAAAATATATTTGGCCTTAAAATTATTTTTTAGCGCGTCGTACACTTCCACCATATTATTGTCGGAGCATTCCGATCTTATATTGGAACAGGTATAGCCGATATTATTTTTAATAGCCAGTCCGTCTATATCCAAATAATAATGTTTCCAGTATAGCTGTTTATCAAAAGCATATTCAAATATAGGATCCATGCCGTTGATATAATAATTTTTTTGATTCCAGAAAAAAAGCATCGGAAAGTTATCCCAATGAACATTAAAAACAATATCGCCACTCTTGGAATTTTCCTTAAGCCAGAGCGAGGATTCTTTGAATGTATTTGACGAAATAGCTTGTTTTTTATAGATATTGGCAAAGTAGAGGGTATTAGCCGCCAGAACCGCGAAAAACACGGTCAGTAAAATATTGGAATGTCTTATTTTTGAACCAAATAAACTCCAACTCAAGGCCGCAAAAATAAGTCCGAAACCAACAAAAAGATCTATGGACCGCCGGGCGATGAAGACGAAAATCCCGCCGAATATCATAGCCAGGATTAAAGAACTCCATAAGAGAATACTTTCTGATTTAAGTGTGTGTTTATTTTTTAGCCAAGCCCAAATGGCCAAAATTAAAAGAATCGCTATAGGCAAAAACTCGGTAATTAAAACGCTCCAATGACTGCCGGGTTTAAGTTCAGAACCAAATTGAAATGGTATGCCGTTTAACTTTTCAACCATTAGCTGAACTACTTGAATATAGGCCAGTTTTATGGCGCCGATGGGATTGGGCCGCGCCAGCCAGCCCATGATTGCGCCAACAACGGCATAGACGATCGGAATAAATTTTATCTTTGATTTTATAATAGTTTGGGATATTAAGACCGCTCCAACTATCAAAAAAACTATCCAAAAGAGCGCTAAATGAAAAAAAGATATAGCCAAAGCAGAAAACAAAATGCCCCAGCGATTATTTTTGGCCAAATAATAAAGCAGGAAAAGACCTAAAATAAAAGTTAGAATATGAGGACGCACCATTAAAAATCGCCAGTGAACATCCGGCACGGAAAAAAATAAAAGAATGGTCCAAAATAAAGGGTATTGAACCTGGAGTTTTTTAATAATCAGAAAAAATAAAATTAGGACAAGTGAAGTCAAAAATATACCAGCGAACTTGATTCCGATTGTTAGGTCGTTAAAATATGTAAATGGTATCAAAAACACATGAAACCCATACCAAATATCGGCTTTAAGTTGGTTAATCGCCGAATACTGAACCCATGGAAAATCAGCTGACAATAATCCCTGATCTCTATATATCTTGGCATGAGCAATATGGTAGAAACCATCAGGGTCAGCAATGTTGTTTGCGCTTAAATGAAAGTAGATTGATATAAAAATCAGAACAGCAGCGGCGATTATATTTCTATAGCCAATCCTCATAGTTTAATTGTATCAAAAATGGAAGTTAAACTTACATTTTTCTAGCGCGACATCCGATGTCTAATAGTGAGACCTCAATATAGATTACCGTGCGTATCAATGATTACAAATTCAATTGTGTCATCATTTAAGTTTTTATAAATAGCCCTATAATCACCCATTACATTGATACTTCGGTAATTTTTCCATTCACCATGCAAAGCATGATTATTAAGTATAGGATTATGCGGATTTTTTAATAATAATTTTAACCGTATTTTAAATTGCTCTTTAGTCCTATTAGATAATTTTTTATAACTTTTATTAAAATTATTGTGATACAAAATCCTCATATAGAGTCAAGATATTCAATGGCCTCATCATAACTAAACGGTCCATTAGTATTTCTGCCAGCGCGAATGTCAGCATCTATTTTTTTTAGCATTTTTTGAGTTCGCTGATTAGGAATGGGGGGAGAAGAGAATAAGACCCTTTTTTCGCGAATCAATTCACGCAGGTAAGCGTTAATTATGGTACCTAAAGGCAAACCCAACTCTTGAGCCACCTTTTGAGCATCTTGTTTTATTTTTGGGTCGGTTTTTATGTTAAGCAATACTTTTTCCATATAACCCCAGTATATACTATGGATATTTAAGGGTCAACTACAAAAACGAGGCAACATGTGTTAAACTTTGAAATTTATGGATGAAAACGACAAACAACTGGTTTCTAGTTATATAAAGGGTGAGGAAAAAGCGCTGGAGGAATTGGTAAGCCGGCATCTAAAACCGGTCTATAATTTTGTCTACCGCATATCTGGCAGTAAAAAAGATGCCGAGGATATTACTCAAGAGACATTTATAAAGGTTTGGAGGAAAATTAAAAAGTATAACCCCGATAAAAATTTTAAGACCTGGTTGTTCACGATTGCCCGCAACACCGCCATTGATTGGCTAAGAAAAAAGAGAGACATTATATTTTCTAATTTTGAGGATAGCGAGGGCGGGAACTATCTTGAAAATGAATTAATTGATCCAAATCCTCTGCCCGATAAAATTTTCGCCCAAGCCGAAGACCAAGAGTTTGTAGAGAACTTGCTGCGACAACTCGCCCCGATTTATCGCGAAGTTCTTATACTTAAATATGCTAACGACCTTACTTTCTAATCTTTTTATTTTCTTATGCAACAAAGAAGAGGCCTTCCAATAGCCTCTTTCCTCAAGAACATCAAGATCTTTTTTATTTAGCGGGAGCGTCATTTAATTGCCAGAAGATATAATCTTCCGCGCTTCATCTTTTGAGAGTTTATTGCCTTCAAGTTTATTTGAATAGTAAGTGGCCTCAAATCTTTGTTCTGATTCTACGGTTTGTTCCTCAACCGCAGATAAAGGCGGCAGTTTGTTGATTTTCTGGTCTAAACTGACTAAATTTTTGAGCTTCTCGTCTAGATTTTTCATAGCCTTATACTTTATACAATAAACAAAAACCTGTCAATCCAAACCACCTATGTTTGGTTTCTTTAATTATAGCAGTATTTCAACATGATTCTGTCCACAGAATAACATTCTCATATTCTACAGAATATCAGAATGTTGTTTTACCCCATCCCCCGAAGGGTTACCCTTTGGGGATTTTGCAAAAAGAGGGAATTCTGTGTCTACGGATTCCACTCTCCAAGGTGCGTCTACCACAAAGTCCTTAAGAGGTGTTTCTGCATAGAGGCCTTTGCTAGGTTTAGAGGCTTCTTCCGAATAAGAAGATGTTATTTTAAGTATAAGACAGGTAATAGTCAGCACAGAAAGAATCCAAAATCTGGCCATGACCTAACCTCCTCAATAACCTGATTATAGAGAGTATAAGACAAAGAGAGCTAGTACTGGAAAAATTGCAAAAAGAAAAATCCCTATAGCCAAATTATATACTGCAAATCTTATAGGTAAATTCATTCTACGAAGTTTTCTAATAGAGATAATAGATAATACTAGGATAGAAACAGAGAGAATAAGCATGAACGGATTTATCAGTGGCCATATTCCAAAAACGGGAACTAATAATAATTTCCAATAGCCATCTTCCAAAAACGGAAGAATATCAATGATATGGCGGTAGCCTATCAGATTAAGGATAAAAATAATTATGCCTATAAAACTTAAGATAGATGCTGCAACGAGAGATTTGGACTTCATAAAATATAAGGATGAATTATACACCCCACGATTAATTTATAATAGACCAATTCTACCAAGTGAATAGCAAATAGACAAGTGGCAACCTTACAGCTATATTTTCTTCCCAATCATCTCCGCAAAGATGAAGAAATCCCCCAAATCTATCTTCCTGTTCCCATCAAGGTCGTATTTGGAATTGTAGCCCGACTGTCCTCTTCCCACTCCGAAGAGCAGGGTGAAGTCAAAGAAATCATCGAGATCGACAATACCATCCCTGTTGAAGTCAGGTCCTAAAGGTTTTAAGACAAACTTCCACACTAGACCTCCGTTTTCATTCCCTACCAGGTCTTTCGCAAAAACTTGGACAGAATGAGGGCCGAGAGGTAGAGAACCGGGCAACTCATAAGTTATTACTCCCTTCTCAAAGTTATAGAGAGCATTAACTTCTTGGCTATCAATCAGCATCTTGATGGAGGACAGGTCGAGACCAGCCCCTCCTTCGTCAGCTACCTGTACAGAAAGTGTCGAGCCTTCTCTGATCGTGCCGCCATCCGGTGGCAAGGGGTTACGGTTTTAGGCATTGTTATCGGCATTAGTTCGGTTATCGCCATGGTGGCCATCGGCCAGGGCGCCAAAGTTCAAATCCAATCCAGCATTGAGGGGTTGGGTTCTAACTTGCTGACCATTCTGCCGGGCGTGGTTCAGCCTGGGCGGGGCATTGTTTCCTCGGGGCGAGGCTCGGCCCAGACATTAAAAAATGAAGATATAGAAGTCATTAAGCAAATAGACGGTATCGCCGCGGTGTCGCCCGAGGTTTCACGGCGATTTCAAGTGGTTTCGGCCACGGGCAATAACACTAACACCACGGTTACAGGTGTCACTCCGGACTATATGTTTGTCCGCAATGTTTCGTTGGCTTCGGGTTCGTTCATAACCGATAGCGGCCTGCGGGGTTTGGGGCGGGAAGCGGTTTTGGGCGCCACGGCCGCCACCGATTTATGGGGTGAAACCGATCCGGTGGGCAAAACCATCAGAATAAATAAAATTAATTTTCGAATAGTGGGGGTGCTAGCCGCCAAGGGCGGAGCGGGTTTTTCGGGACCAGACGATATGATTTTTGTGCCATTAACAACCATGCAAAAAATTTTGGCGGGCGTGGATTATCTTTCAACAATTTCCGTAAGCGTGGCTGACAAAGACCAAATGAGCGCCGTAAAAGATAGCGTAAGTAATGCCTTGATCGAAAAACATCGAGTGGCCGAAGCGGATTTTTCCATAATTTCGCAAGAAGATATTTTGGGTACGCTTTCTACCGTGGTTAATACCTTTACTTTGTTTTTGGCCTCCATTGCCGGCATATCGCTTGTGGTCGGCGGCATCGGCATTATGAATATGATGCTGACGACTGTGACCGAACGCACCCGCGAGATTGGTTTACGCAAAGCCATCGGCGCTAAAAGACGCGATATTAATCGCCAATTTTTAACCGAAGCGGTGGTGTTAACATTTTTGGGCGGGTTGGTGGGTGTTATTTTGGGCTGGCTGATCGCTTTTCTTGTAACCTATTTTGGTATTATAACCACGCAGGTTTCTCTGTTTTCGGTGATCTTGGCGTTTGGCGTTTCGGCCGCTATTGGAATTATTTTTGGATATTATCCCGCCAAAAGAGCAGCCGCCTTAAATCCCATAGAGGCCTTAAGATATGAATAGGTAAAATTTAAAAAATTAAAATAAAAAATATGAACAAAAAAATAATTTCGTTGGTTTTATTAGTTGTTATAGTTGGAGTTGGTTCTTTTTATGCCGGCATGAAATATAATCAGAATCAAAGAACCGCCAACAGAGGCGCGGGTAATTTTGCTAATCTCTCACCAGAAGAACGGCAAGCTCGAGCGACGGCTGGTGGCTTTGTGGGAATGGGCCAGAGCGGGCGCGCTGGAGGTGGCAACGGGTTGGCTGTCGGAGAAGTTATCAGCGCAGACGATAAAAGTATAACTATAAAATTGCGCGACGGCGGCTCGCAAATTATCTTCTTTACTCCCAACACACCCATTACCAAAAGTGTTTCCGGTTCAGCCAGTGATATCGCGGTAGGCGAACAAGTTACAGTTAGCGGCGCCAAAAACCAGGACGGCAGCATCAGCGCCCAGTCAATTCAAATCCGACCTTCTATCGAGGCCTCGCCTCGTTAAAGTTAAAAATTATTCCGTGGTAACTCCCTTAAATTCTGCTTCATGCGCCGCCGCGTCAGCTTTGGTCGCGCGAATAATGCCGTCTTGGTGATGAGGCGGGGAGTAGATTGTATAGAATTTTAATTCTTCGGTCTCGGAAATGTTTATAATGTTATGTTTTGCTCCGGCGGGAACGACAACGGCTGATCCGCCTTCAACATCATATTCATTGCCGTCAATAACGCATTTTCCCCGCCCTTTTTCAAAACGGAAAAATTGATCGTTTTCGGCGTGAATTTCTAGGCCAATTTCTTCCTTTGGCCGCAAACACATTAAAACCAACTGGCTGTGTTTTCCGGTATAAATCACCTTGCGAAAATTATCATTTTCCAAGGTGTCTTTTTCTATGTTTGAGTTAAAACCTTTCATAAATTATTTATTAATAATCTGGACATGCTGCGGGACTAGGACTCGAACCTAGATACTCGCCTTCAAAGGGCGATGTCCTACCATTAGACGATCCCGCAATTTTTAGGTATTATATCAGGGTATTATATTTTTTAACAGATATGAAAATACATGTCCTATTTTGTTTATATTCTTGAATGCGCAGATAAAACATTATATGTGGGCTGTACCAATAATCTTAAAAAGCGGCTAAAGCAACACAACGAATCAAAACAAGGAGCGCACTATACCAAAATCCGCCGGCCGGTTGCTCTTAGATATTCAGAAAAATTCACAACCCTCATTAAAGCGCGCCGGAGGGAAAATGAAATTAAAAGTTGGGATAGAAACAAGAAATTGGATTTAATCAATGGTTAACCCTAAAAAATTAGAAGAATTTATATCAAAATTTCCGCTTCTGGTTTCAGTTGCTAAAAAGTTAAATAAGGCCTCAATCGATTGGATGATAGGGGGCAGTAGTTGCCTATTTTTGCTGGGTAATAAAAGGGTTCCCGACGATGTAGATATTTTTCTGTCCGATAACCAGCACGATAAGACCGACGAATTATTTAATATAGAATCCTATACGCATACTTCTAAAGCCGGGCCAGTTAGAAATTCCAACCCCGAAGACAATCATTCTATACAATTTTCCAGCCACTTAGAATTTAATTTTGATAAACAGTATAAATTTAGCGTTACAGATAGTGTTAAACAAAAAAGAATCCAGCTTGAATATAAAGATGTTAATCTTTATCTGTTACCTCCAGAGGATGTATTGTTTATAAAAGCTTTATTGCAACGAGGACAAGAAGAAGGTAAAAAAGATATTGAAGATATCCAAAATTTTGTTAATATTTATCCCATAGACCACAAATATCTTAATGAGAGAATTAAAAAACTAAACGCAAAAGAAAGGGTTAGTAGTATTTTCAAACCATGACCGAGGATTTTTCAAAAAATCTAATTAAGGATTACAAATATTGGGCGGTTTATGTTCATCCGAACCAAGGTTATCTGGGGCGGTGCGTGGTGTGGTGCAAACGAGAGAACGCGCTGGATTTGGCTGATGCGACACCCGAAGAACAATCAGAATTATCTTTAATTTTGCATGACTTGAGAGAAGCATCTAAAAATGTTTTCCAACCAGATTGGTTCAACTATTCATTTTTAGGAAATGAAACCCGGCATTTGCACGCCCATTTTATTCCTCGTTATGCCAACCCAAAAACATTCATGGATATTGTGTTTGAGGATAAATTATACGGCCATAACTATAAAACAGATCATAGTTTTGTAACAGCGGAGATAATTTTAAATAGCGTGCGAGATAAACTTAAATCAGAATTACAATAACATGATAAATACTATTGACGATTTTTATACCGAGGCGGAAAAGTATGTTCAAGAGTTTAATGCCTTTGCTGAAAAGAATTCGTTGACGGGAATTTCTAAGGCCGACCATATTTGCTACAAATGCGACTCCAAGGAATCGTTTGAATATATTAGGGCTATTTTTGAAAGCAATAGCGATTATATTCATCAATCCATTATTTCCCAGCGCCGACTGGCTTATATAAAATTTAAGCGGGGGATTGAGACGGCGCTAGGCCCAATCAATTTTTTGGAATTATCCGACCAAAAACCCGATGGCTCACAACAAAATAAATTTGATCATATAGAAGTATACCCGGTAACTATTTCTTACGATGGATTTATCAAAAAACTTGAAGCATCAAATAAAGTTACAAAAGTTGAGCGGCCGCACCACACCACCCATGATATTGATATGGGCGATGGATTTATTTTTAGATGCACCACCGAGCCGCTTATAGATAAAATAAAAAAATCAGAGATGTTATGAAACGAGTTTTTTTAATTCATGGTTGGGCGGGTTATCCCGAAGAGGGTTGGCGGCCTTGGCTAAAAGAAAAATTAGAAAAAGAAGGTTTCCATGTTTCCGTTCCGGCAATGCCTGATACAGCGCATCCTAAAATGGAGGCCTGGGTGGAGCATTTGACCAAAATCGTTGGCGTACCTGATCAAGATTGCTATTTTATCGGCCATAGTTTGGGATGTATTACCATTCTGCGATATCTTGAAACACTGGAAGAAAATCAAAAAGTTGGTGGAGTTATTTTAGTGGCTGGCTTTTCGGATGATTTGGGTTACCAAGAACTATCCAGCTTTTTTGCCAAGCTAATTGATTGGGAGAAAATAAAATCAGTTTGTTCAAATTTTGTAATAATCCATTCTACCGACGACCCATTAGTGCCTGTCCGCTACGCGGATATTTTAAAAGAAAAACTAAACGCCGAAGTAATTATTGAGCAGAATAAAAAACACTTTAGCGGCGACGATGGCATAATGGAACTCCCCAGCGCCTTTGAATCAATTTTAAAATTCTCAAATGATTAAAAATCAGCCAGCAGATTGCTCTGCTGGCTGTGCTACCGGAATCTGACCGTTTTTGGGTCAGCGACCCCGTCGCTTTTTGGCGTTCTTCTCTGCCTCCCTGGAGGTGTTGCTGGCGCCCCAGGATGTGCGACCATCGCCATCCCTTGTTTTGGTCTCGTAGTGGGACCCTCCTCCGAAGACGGAATTGCTGAAACTCTTCGTCTTCTTGGTTCTGGATGTTCCGCCTCTTCCCATTGGACAGCTCCTTTATTATTTTTGTGGCGAAATTGCCACTTCAGAAGTATAAACAAACCTGCTAGGATTGTCAATTACCAGATGAAATAACCTACCCAAGAAGCGCCGCTGTGCTAAAATTAAAGCTATGAGCAAAAATAAACATATTATAAGATACTTTGCCAAGAATGTTTCTATTGTGGTGAGTTTGGTGCTTATTTGGCGGGGAATTTGGTATGTGCTGGACGCGGTGGATATTTGGATTTTTGGCAGCAGCCACGCCCTAACCGCTCTCGGCGGAATTGTTTTGGGACTTGTTATTCTTTATCTGCCCGATAAAGATTTAAAAGAAATAGAGAAACTTTGAGACCCTATGGTTGACCCCGTTAGAAATCCGCCCTGCCTAGAGGCACGGCGTCAGCCGCCTAGGGGCGGCTTATTTCTAACGGGGTTGACAAGATAATTCTCTTAATATATACTGGGATTATAAGTAAATCTCATCGGTTTTTGACTTTTTGAGGACATATTACCAATATATAATCCTGAAAACATATAGGCCTTAGGCTTTGTCTAGAAACTCGTGAGTAAAGACAAGATAAGCATATATGAGAAGTTTTAATAACAAAGGCCCTAGAAAACCATTTTCTAGGCGGCCTGGATTTCCCAGGCGTCAGGCCGGCCGACAAGGACTTAGCCAATATATTGATCCAGCCAAGTTTATCAACAAAGCGATAATGGGCGAGGCAGTAGCGGATTTTATACCGGAACACAGGTTTCAGGACTTTAATGTTGATCCGCGATTAAAAAATTCTATTTTGATCAAAGGTTACAAAACGCCCACGCCGATTCAAGATAAAATCATCCCCCATATTCTAAAAGGTTTAGATGTGGTGGGTGTTGCCAATACCGGCACCGGCAAAACAGCGGCTTTTCTTATTCCACTAATTCATAAGGTTCTGCTTAATAAAACCAACAAGGTTTTGGTGGTGGTGCCAACGCGCGAACTGGCCCTTCAGATTGATAGCGAACTAAAGGGTTTTGCCCGAGGTCTGCAGATTTTTTCGGTGTGTTGCGTGGGGGGTATGAGTGTTTCCAGACAGGTTTCGGAACTTAGATACCATAATAATTTTATTATTGGCACGCCGGGGCGGCTTAAAGATCTTATTGAAAGAAAAAATATCCGCCTGGCCGAATTTAAAACAATTGTTTTGGACGAAGCCGACAGAATGTTGGATATGGGCTTTATCAACGACATGCGTTTTCTTATGGCCGGCATGCCTAAAGAACGCCATACGCTTTTTTTCTCGGCCACAGTGTCGCATGAAATAGAAAGATTAATTTTGGAATTTTTGCGCCAGCCCGTAAGAATTTCAGTTAAAACCCGAGACACCGCCCAAAATGTTGAGCAAGATGTTATTAAAGTGGGCCAGGGCAAAAATAAATTGGAATTGCTTCATGATCTTTTAAGGCAAAAGGACTTTAGCAAAGTGCTTATTTTCGGCCGAACCAAACACGGCGTGGAAAAACTTTCGCAGATGTTATCGCAAAAGGGTTTTCAAGCTGAATCAATTCACGGCGATAAAAATCAGTCCAGGCGACAACGCGCCTTGGGAGCGTTCAAAAACAATCGCGCGCAGGTGCTGGTGGCCACCGATGTGGCCGCGCGCGGTTTGGACATTCCCAATGTCAGCCATGTTATCAACTACGACCTGCCGGCCACTTTTGACGACTATGTTCACCGTATCGGCCGAACCGGCCGGGGCGATAAGCGCGGCAAAGCGCTTACTTTTATTGATTAAGTTCAACATTTATATCGGTTTGCGAAACCGATAGATATAGGCGTTGGATAAATAATTATGTTGATTGATGAAGTAACAATTAAAATTAAAGCGGGCGACGGCGGCCGGGGCGCCGTGGCTTTTAATAAAAATATGATGAGCCAAGGCCCGGTCGGCGGCGACGGCGGCGACGGCGGCAATCTTTATTTTGAAGGCGTGTCCGATTTAAGCGCTCTGGCGCAATTTAGATACAGAAAAGAAATTAACACTCCCGACGGCGGCCATGGCAAGCCCCAATTTAACGACGGCCCCACTGGCCAGGATTTAATTTTAAAAATTCCCGTAGGCACGGTTATTCAAAATATTGACACCGGTGAAACATCCGAAATAACCAAAATTGGCCAAAGAATCCTAGCGGCCAAAGGTGGACATGGCGGCAAAGGCAATTTTAAGTTTCGATCGCCTCGCAACACCACGCCCAAACAATTTCAACCCGGCTTGCCGGGCGAGGCCTTTACTGTTCGTTTGGAACTTAAATTGATTGCCGACATTGGGCTTATTGGCCTGCCTAACGCCGGCAAATCCAGTTTGATAAACGAACTCACCAAGGCCAAAAGCAAAGTCGCCAATTATCCCTTTACCACTCTGGAACCGGGCCTGGGCGCTTATTATGAACTTATTTTAGCCGATATTCCTGGGTTGATTGAAGGCGCTTCGGAAGGCAAGGGTTTGGGCATAAAATTTTTGCGCCATATTGAACGCACCAAAATTTTATTTCATTTGATTTCGGCTGAATCCGAAAACCTGGCGGGGGATTATAAAATAATTAAAAACGAACTCAAAAACTACAGCGCGACGCTGGCCAAAAAAACAGAATATTTATTTTTAACCAAAACCGACTTAGTTAAGCCCAAAGACCTAAAAAAGAAATTGGATATTCTAAAAAAACTAAATAAAAACGCGCTGGCCGTTTCCATCCACGACTGGGACAGTTTGCAAAAAGTAAAAACTCTCTTAAACAAAATTAAAGAGGAGAAATAAAAAATTATTGAAGTTCCATTTCAATTTCAATAGATTCTAAGAAACCGGCTAACTCTAACTCCTTAAAACAAAATGACTGAAAATGAGAAACGCCATAATTTTAGATTAACTCGAGACGATCTTAATGGGTTAAAAAAGATCGCGTTACAAGAACATAAAAATTTTTTCAAAAGAAATCGGAAAAGTAAAAAATTATCTAAAGCTTACACAAGCAAGCTTTTTTGTATAGCACTATGCCAAGGTGCTGCTATCCATTATATTGACCACAAAAACGGAATTAAAGATTTTGATGTTTGGCTATTCTATAAAAAAGATGACAAGGTAAATTTTCCTGATAGATCTAAAAAGAGTATTGAGAATGGTTACAGAAAAATCCGCATTGACTTCATAAAAAGGTCCATACCATCGCATTATTTTCTAAAAAACAAAAGACCTGATGCAGTTCTATTGAAATTCTTTTCTGACCGCGATCCAAAAAGAAAAAATATATTAAAGAAAGCTATTATTGGACTTTACCCAAAATCAATTTTTGACACAAAAATTTGGATTAATCCAGAAATATTTAAAAGAAGTTGATAAATGATATAGAAAATCTATTATAGTATAGCTAATTTTAAATATAGAGTAAAAATTTATGCGAGAAGAACAGTGTAAACAAATACAAAACTTTTTGAGGACTGGTGATTATTCTTCCGCTATAAATTTCTTGATGAATATTAAACAAGAATCACAAAATAACTTGGATTATTTGTATTATTCAGCACATATTGCAAGAAAGATGGGTAATTTGGCTCAAGCAGAGGATTTTTGTAAAAAAGCAATCGCTTTATCTCCAAATTCGCGTGATATTAATTTTGAACTTGGCATCATTTATCAAGTAAAAGGAGATTACAAAAAGGCAATTGAGTTTTTAAAAAAGCTCGTTGAAAACAATTTGAAGAATGTCCATTGGACTGACATGGTAGACACATTGAACAGCTTGGCACTAACTTATAAGAAAGCTCATGATTTTGAAAATGCTCTGAAGTATTACAATTTAGCTCTTGAAACGCTTGCTCAAAAAATTTACGAAGATATAAAGTGCAATCCCATAAAGGAAGTTGAGATGGACAATACAATTTCCACGCAGGGATGGATGAGACTTGCTGTTGGTATTGTTGTTAAAAATTCTGCAAAAGATGGGATTACTAAAGTGTTAGTACCCGATGGAGAAACTGCAACAAAACTTTTACAACAAAATCCATTAGTAGGGGTTGCATTTTACGACGAAGATGGAAAACGCTATATACTCCCAGTATATTTTAGCGCATTTTCTAACGCTCTAAAATTCGATATATTCTTTTCAAATATTGTTAATAACATTGGAACTTTATATACTGAGTCAAGTGATTATAAGCGAGCGAGCGAGTGTTATCAAGAGGCAATTGAATTTACACCACCAGGGGTTAAATATGATGACCCGCATATTGGATTAAAAAGTTTAAATAGGTAATTGCCTAAGTTAATAAGCCCTGAAGACCACTCCTTCAGAATTAATATAAATAATATGCGAACGGAAATTGAAGCGAAATTTTTGGATATTGATTTATATGATTTAATGAGATAAATAATAATTATGGATAATATAATTTATATTCTTATAAATGAAGCGATGCCTGGGTATTTAAAGATGGGGAAGACAAATAACCTTGAACAACGCATCCGTTCGCTTGATACAACAGGTGTTCCTCTTCCTTTTGAGTGTTTTTATGCCTGTAAAGTAAAAGACGCGACATTTGTTGAGCGGCAATTACTTGATGCATTTATGGATCATCGGGTGCGTTCCAGCCGAGAATTTTTCGAAATTGCGCCCGAGCGAGCAGTTGCGATACTAAAACTTGTTGAAATTGAAAATGTTACCCCGAAAAAAGATTTTGTAGAATCACAAGAAGATCAACAAGCACTAAACCGAGCAAAAGAGAGACGAGCAATGTTTAATTTTAAAATGGTTGATATTCCTATTGGGGCAGAGTTGATTTTTAGCCGCGATGAAAATATTAAGGCAAAAGTTGTAGATAATCGCAATGTTGAGTTTGGTGGTGAGATTATCAGCCTTTCTGTTGCCGCAGATAGGGCCTTACGCAAGATAGGTATCCAATGGAAATCCGTGCAGGGTCCAGCTTATTGGATGTACGAGAGCGAAACGCTTGATGAGCGCCGGAGAAGATTTGAAAGTGGGGAATAAGTTTTAAGTAAGGAATTTTATGGAAAGTGATATAAGCACAATAATTGATTGGTTAATAAGGGGCTCAATTTCAATTATTGGTGTTGTCATTGGATACTTTATTGCCAAGGATAAATATATTTTTCAAAAAGTATATGATCAAAAATTGATTTTAATCACTGACTTATATCAACAAATAGTTCGTCTAGAGTTTGAATTAAAGGAGTATGTGCATTTTATTGGTGCGAACATGATACAAGAATCAATTAATAAAAAAATAGAATCGTTAAATAAGATTAAAACCGACTTTCAGCAATTTCAACATAAATTTTGGGAAATAGAGATTGTGCTTGATGACAGCACCATTGGCCAAATAGAGGAATTTCTTAAAAAATACATTGAGATCACTTCAAAATTATCAAGATCAAATATAGAGCAACAATTATGCGCGCGCAATGAGGCGTTCGATAGTTGGGATGAGAGTTTTAAATTAGTTTCTTCTGATCTTGTTCAAATAAAAGACGAGTTGAAAAAAGAGTTTAGAAAAACACTAAGGAAATGATCTCCATGCTAAAAGTTTGCATGGTTTTATAAACTTTGTTATAATAGTCATTGTATGGCAAAAATAGCTAATAAAACTCCCGTGTTTTTTATTGCAACCAAAACCAAAAAAGAACCGGTGATTGTCCACTTTTATACTAAAAAAGGAGAACATGTTGCTTTTCATTCTGTTAAGAAGATTAAAACAAGAGAAGGTGTGCGTTTTTACGCTGAAACCGCTAAAAAGAGATAACATACGGTTATGCCAAAAAAATCTAAAATTTCCGCAATAGATTTTCATTTTGGCATCAGTGAAATTATCTCTTCAACTCAAGAAGCATATCATGAAGAATTTGACAACGCGGTTCGTAAGGTAGAAAAGGAACAACTCACTCAATTTAAAAAAACACTTAGTCAAGTTTTGGATGAGCGGTTGAAAAATAACGAACAATTCCCGTCGGACCGGGAAGTTTTTGTTTTCATCATCCAATATTTCGCTTCAGAAAAAGAATATACCCGCCGCGATATAGATAATATGGCGAAAACAATTCTTGATGTGTTGAAAGATAGGTTTTATCATGATGATAGCCAGGTAAAAACATTACTTATTGGAAAGAAAATGGAACAACGCATACCGCAAAATTTTGCCTATGTCGCAATTCAACTGCTAGCGCCGGGACGAGATGCGGACGCATTAAAAATATCCGGCATCGAAAGGTCAGTGGTTCTTTTCCAAGAACTAAAAAGTAAAGGTATATTGTAGAAGTGAAATCGGCCTTCGGCATACTTTGGTGTAATCTTGCTAAAAAATAAGGAATAATGTATGTTATCTAGATGCTTTTGTGGCCTGAAAGGCCTTTTTTGTTTGAACTTTTGAAAAATGTCAGACATCCAGTGTTTAACACTGGATGTCTGACATTGATTTAATAATATGGAAATTAGAAATATCGCCATCATCGCCCATGTGGACCACGGGAAGACGACACTGACCGATGCTTTGATGCGCCAAACCGGCGGGCTTAAGGAAGGGGTAACGATGGATTCCAATAAATTGGAACAAGAACGGGGGATTACCATATATTCCAAAAACACTTCTATTTTTTTCAAGGATACCAAAATAAATATTGTGGACACGCCCGGACATGCCGATTTTGGTTCCGAAGTGGAACGGGTGTTGCGTTCCATTGATTCTGTTTTATTGGTGGTGGACGCTCAAGAAGGCCCCATGCCCCAAACCCGTTTCGTGCTTAAAAAATCTTTGGCCTTGGGCTTAAAACCGATCGTCGTTATAAATAAAATAGACAAGCCCGCGGCTAATCCCCACAAATGCGAGGAACAGGTTTTTGATTTATTTTTAGAACTGGGCGCCAGCGATGAACAAGCTCATTTTCCGGTGGTCTACGCTATTAGCCGAGAGGGTATCGCCAAAAAGAAACTAACCGACCAGTCCACCGATCTTACTCCGCTTTTAGAAACAATTTTAGACCATGTGCCTTCGGCCTCTGATGATAAACTAGCCGATAAACCCCTAAAACTCCAGCCGTTTAATTTGGGTTACGATAATTTTTTGGGGCGTTTGGCGGTGGGACGAATTTACGAAGGCACGGTCAAAACCGGCGCCGCTGTTTTTATTAAAAAACCCGACGGCGAAACCCGCGCCGGTAAAATAACCAAATTATTTACCTTCAAAGGCATAGAACGAATAGAAACCGAAAAGGCCGGCGTGGGCGACATCGTGCTGGTGGCCGGCCTTGCTGATATTTATATTGGCGAGACCATAACCACCGACGCCAACACCGAGCCCTTGCCGGCTATCGCGGTGGACGAGCCCACTATCGCTTTAACATTTTTAGTTAACAATTCACCCTTTGCCGGCCGCGATGGCAAAAATGTAACCTCGCGCCAGTTGCGGGAATATCTGGAACGCGAACTGGAAGTTAATGTGGGTTTAAAAATTGATTTTACTTCCACCGATAATTTTAGGGTCTATGGCCGAGGCGAATTGCATATAGCCATACTTTTGGAAAACATGCGCCGGGCCGATTATGAGGTTCAGGTTTCCCAACCGCAAGTTATTATCCGAGAAATTAACGGCGCTAAACACGAACCGTTTGAAGAGGTGATTGTGGATGCGCCTAATAAATACCAAGGCGCTATTATTGAACGACTGGGCCAACGCGGTTTTGTTTTAAAAAATTTAACCCAAGAAAATAAGGCCGCGCGGATGTCGTTTGAAGGGCCGACTCGGGGCTT
>ERZ1292629.310-Hain-H43-01um-R1-310-length-51999-cov-16_pt1 | contig 51999 bp, 78 predicted proteins | sample MGYA00564399_ERZ1292629 | MGnify/ENA primary metagenome ERZ1292629 (study PRJEB36523, sample SAMEA6512636) | groundwater metagenome | collected 2019-01-08 | study: AquaDiva: Metagenomics assemblies of 32 groundwater samples
GAGTCATTTATGGCTATATCATCAAAGTACCATTCTCCTGTAGTTTGGGCCTCTGCATTTAGATTGCCTCCTACAGTAAAAGCAAGAACTCCTGCTAGAATTGTTAAATTTGTAGCTGATGCAAATTCTACACCATCTAATCTAGCTTTTAGTGTATCTCCGCCAACTCCACCTGTTGCATCAAACCATAATTCAAGTGAATGCCATGTACCAGTAGAAATAGTAGAAGAAGCTGAACCCACTTGACTAGTTAATCCATTAAAAAGAGAAAAGGCTCCTGTATTATCTAGTTTTATAGATGCTTCTGGAGTTCCAACAAGTCCAGTTGTATTATTAAGAGTAATAATTGTATTAGCAGCAGAAGGAAGTGTGGCAACATTAATATATACTCTTAAATAATATGGCCCATTCCCAGCAGCAGAAGCAAATTGATATTCAAATCCTCTTGCAGTAAGAGTTACTAAAGAAGTAATTTGCCCAGCATAAGTTCCACTTCTAACAGTACTCGTTTGAATAGTACCATTAGTTACAGTAGTAAATTCTACATCTGCTGTTGTACTATTTAATTCAAAGCCTGATGATGTAAGTCTTGCCATAATTATTGAAATCCTTGTTTAAGATAAAAACTTTTAGAGGATAAATTTATTGGTTCATAAGTAACATAAACTTCTACAAGGGATGCAAAAACTGTTGTGGCTGTTCCTACCTTATAGATTTTAGTTTCTAACGCTTGTATTTTTTCCCATGTCCATCCACCAGAAGGAGTTGAAAGAGTAACATAGCTACCATAAGCACCAGGACTCACACCAGTTGCATTACAAGCTCCCAATGATTCACCAAGAGCATCTGTATAAATAGTTGCATCTACTTCTCCTGACCCACCAGAAAAATACCCATATATTCTTGCTTTAACTTCTTTAATAATATTTTCTAATAAAGAGGCATTTGTTCCCTCAACTATGACATAATTAGAAGATGTACTACCGTTTGTGTTTGTACTTGCAAAAGTTGCAGTATTACCATCGTCAAGATTAGTTTCATCTGTCCAAACTGCATTTGAATCACTTGCAGCTGCATCTGAACCATCAAAATAATATGTACTAGTTAAAAAATATGACATAATTATCCTATTCCACTTACACTGATTATATCTGTATTATTTTGTCCTACTGCTCTGGGTGCTTGATAGTTATTAAGGGGGGTAAATCCAAATTCCTTACTATTACCTTGGTTTGTAACTACTGAAAGAGCTGAAATATCAGCCCAAAACATACTAAATCTCTCTCCGTTAAGAGGAGCCCAACTTTGTCTGTAGTCAGTTACACTTGTTGAATAGGCTATATCTTTTGTCCATGTTACTCCTCTATCTTTACTAAGAGCATAGTATACACCTACTCCCGTAGTAAGAGCTTCTAATCCATCACTTTTCCCAACATATCCTATATAAATATAATCAGGTTGGTCTTGGTTTAAATAAACTGAGGGGTAATACATATCATCTATATCAGTAGTTATTGCAGTTAAAGCCGTTGCAGTAGTACCATCCCAATCATAGACTAGAAAATCTCCAGTAGCTGAATCATAAGCATTAAAAAAGGCAAAAATTAAGTGTCCGTCTGAATGTCTTATTGATCCTGAAAACCCATATTGACCTGTTGCGTCTGTTCCTTCTTCAACCATGGTTAAAGCTGCGGATTCTGAATTAGTATTTGCACTATCGTCATGAGTTTTAATAGTTAATTCATCAGTTGAAGCATCTTGATATAAAAACCATCCATCATTAGGATCTGCTGCATTTGCAGGAAATACAAAACATTGATCTATAGTTGCTTCTATGAGATCCGTCCTAGCAGTCCAAGTTACCCCATTGTCTATTGAGCGATAAGTACCATGTTCTACCCCTGCATCCAGATCAAAAGCAACAAGAAGATTCCCACCTCTCATCTTAGCTCCAGACACAAATGTTCCCCTACCTCCCGCAGCCGTAGCACCTGCAAAAACAACTACCTCACCAGCTAAGACACCATTTGCAGTGTTTAATCTATTATAAATCACATTATCAGCGGCAGTTCCAAAATACCACATATGAATATCTCTCCCTGTATCTCCAGGTGTCCACTGATCATACCAACAGTCAAAAGCAATAGCGTTTACATTAATTGTTACAAAAGAACCCCATGTTAATCCTCCGTTGGTTGTTTTAACATACCCTATATCAGCTAGATCATTGGTATAAAATAAATACCCAATATCCTTACTTACAAATACCACAGACCGCATCTGCCTAGCATTACCAGCGATAGCATCTGTAGCTATAACTAAATCTACCACTGAAGATCACCTACCCTTCTATGAAGATTATTTGAAGATATTAAAAAAAAAAGAATTTTGTATCATATTAATTAAGTTTTTCTTCTAATTCTTTTATCCTTTTTACAAGTTCCTCGTTACTAACTGGTTTTATTCCATTTCCATCGCAAATAGGACATCCCTTAGAACCTCCTGTAACTATATTGGTAAAACCATATCCTCCACAATAGTTGCAAATATCCCCTAAATGTCCGTCTGAATTTTTTTGTACTGCACCGATTTCTTCCATACTAATTCATTGACTCTATTGTGTAATTTAATCCGATAAGAGTTGCTGCTGTAGTTGACGGGGTTACTGTTATTGCAAGAGCCGTATCCGCAGTCAAATCAAGCGTTACTGCGGCTGGAGCAAGTACACCTGCTACTCCCATTGGAGTAACCAATCCTTCTCCTGTTGTAGAAGCTATTGTTCCTGCAACTCCAGCAAATACTCTAGCAGTACCAATTCCCATTACTGTACCAGTTGAGCCATTTGAGCGAGTTTGAACAATTATATCTAAATCCCACATAGCAGCAGTTGTTGAAGCTACTGTAGTACATGCAGCAGTTTTAGCTATCACTGTTCCAGATACGCCACCCCATCTTAACCCAAAGATTAAAGTTGGAGTTGAAGCTGTAGTTGTCCATTGCCCCTGACAACGAATCCGTATTGCTCTACCGTCTTGCATGTAGTTAGCAGGGATAGTTACATTGGGAAACAAAATAGTTTCTACATTAGCTGAATTAACGCTTGTTCCTGATGCTGTTGCCCATGTAATTGTTTCTGACCAAAATTGACGGCTTATAGTGTTACCCTCCCAACTTTATTCAATGCTCTAATTTGTTCAAACAACTTAACCTCTACCTCACTATATTTTCTTTCATAATTATTTTTAGGCCAATTATTTACCTCTGCAATAATTAACCCTTTTTTATCAAATGCTTTTCTTAGAATAATCTTTCTAAACATTAGAATATATTATAGCATATCTTATCCTGCATTCATTACACTTGTTACTTCATCTTGATTATCTACAGAAAAGTGAAACGGTAAAGTTACAGTTGTAGAAGTCATAGTAGTACTTGTACTTGTGGTAGATGTTGAAGATGAAGTCATAGTTGTACTGCTAGAGGTGGAGGTTGTTGAAGTAGAAGTAGACGTTGTAGTAGTAGTGGAAGTAGAAGATGAGGTGCTTGTCGTAGAAGTAGATGTTGAGGTAGTTACAGACTGAGTTATAGAAGTACTGGTAGTACGGGAGGTAGATGTGGTCGAAGTGGAAGTAGTTTTACTTGTGGAAGATGTCGTTTTTGATGTAGATGAGGTAGTTTTAGAAGTAGAGCTGGAAGTACTAGTTGTAGTTGATAGACCTGTTTCATTTGCTTCTGTTTTAGCAGGTGTAGTTGTACCTGAAATACTTGAAGCATAGTCAGCATGTATTCTTCCTACTCCTCCTGCTCCTCCGCTAACTGCTCCCGATCCACCAGAGCCAGCACTAGCAGTTACTAGTGTCGTTCCTAAAGTAACTGTATTTCCTTTAAAGAGAACTGAACCTCCTGCTCCGCCTCCACCTCCACCATGGCCTGCATCTCCATTACCTCCTGCCCCTCCAGCTCCAGTAATTGATCCTGTTACAGTTATTGTTGATCCTATTAATAAACATATTCCACCGCCTCTACCTCCAGCTCCAGCTCCAGCTTGTGCTCCCGATCCACCACCACCACCGAAGGTCATGATTGTAAGATTAGCTGCTCCTGAAGTTCCGCCACCTGATCCACCAGTACCTCCTCCAGCGTTACCTACAGCTCCATTTCCACCACCACCACCAGCACCAGCAGTTTCAGAACCAGTACCTCCACCACCATTTCCGTTTGCTGCTGTTTGAAGTAGAATTGCTCCTACATTTCCTTCCCCTGTTTGTCCAGGTTGTGCTCCTGGTACTTCTCCTCTTCTATATCCAGTCGACAAAATATCAATTGTCCCTGCTACACTTATTGTTCCACTACATAAAAAGGCTATTATTCCACCTGTAGTTCCATTCCATCCAGTCGAAGATAGAGTATCCCCTCCTGTTATAGTTACGCTTGAATATTGTTTGAGTCTATATACTTGAGCTGTAGTATCGTAGTTATGAGTGAGAGTGTAGGCCATTGTCCATGAGGTCGTAGTTCCACCTGATGAGATTTTATTAAGCTCCCAGTTACCAGCTCCGTCTCCACCATTTCTTGATTGATGAATTAATACTAGAGCCCCATTAGCAAATCCTGTAGCAGAGCCTACGGAAAGAGTAGAAGAGCCTACTGTTCCACCACATGAAGTATTAGCAGTTGAATCAGTAGCGGAACCTGAAGTTGTAAAAGCTCCATCTGAGCCATCTCCGTATCTTTCTGACCAGGTTGAAGTATCTGAACTAGGCTTGAATTGCCTTTGTGCCGTAAACTACCCTATCCTTTCTACTGAATTTACTCTATAGCCCCAGGTATCAGTTTGCCTGTGACAATCAATGCATAAGGTTCTACCATTGTCTATTGCGTATCTCAATTCAGGATATAGTGACCATGGTTTAATATGGTCAGCATTGAGCTCTCCACCTCTAATATTACAAGACTGACACGTATAATCATCCCTTACAAAAACAGCAGTTCTCCACAAGATATATTCCTTTTGATTCATTAATCTATGTCTTTCTGTTCCCGTTCCACCCTTCCAATGTGGATTATCTTTACCTCGTGGGGTTTTATTATGTAAGCTTATTAATCTTCTTGATGCTTCTGTATGTTTTCTACCTAATGCTTTCTCTCGCATCTTAGCTTTTGTTTCCTCATTATGTTTTTTACCTTTAATGCCAATAACTCCAGTCTTTGCATATAGAGAAAGTTTCCTCCTAACTTCAGGGCTGTGTTTTCTGCCTGTCCATACATCAAGCATTAGACCATGAGTTCCTTTATTCCATGGCTCATGTCCTTTAGGAAAAGTGTAAGAATGAGGAATTGGTTTACCAACTCTAAATAAACGATAACACTCTTTAGAGCAGAACCTTTTCCCTATACCTAGAGGCTGATTGCAATATTCACATGCCATGTATCAATTATATCATTCAGAGGTCTTCTACATAAATCTCGGGAATACGCTTAAAGGGAAATTTAGTATCTTGTCCGTTTACATCTTTATGTCCATGACTCCAAATATCAAAACCATTAGGCCATAATTCTTCTAGTGCATTCCATCTAGGTCTTGAAAAGATTGGATTAGTAGGATCTTTAGCACTAACATCATCTTTACTTTTCCCCCAATGATGCCACATATAACTCTTAGTGGTAGATACTACTCGCCTATGGAATTTAGGATCACATTCATCTCTTTCTTCGGGCCATGCACACGAATAAGCTCTGGCACATAAGTCATAATCTTCTCCTCCACCAGGATAGAATTTCTCATCATATAAACCTATTTCTTGCAAGCCTGAAGTTTTTGCCACCAGACACCATCCAGCAGCTCCATCTATCATGGTATCTTTTCTATATCTAGGATGATTACTTACTATCCAGTCATATCCCTCTTCTGTTTTTAAATCTTCATAAGTAAATGGTTTTCCATCTGGTTTTACAGGATACATATAGTGCTTGTCTCCGTCTGGAGCTAGTACAAATTCACTTGGAGGATTCCATTCATTATAATTATCTTCCCTTAATCCATATCCCCAGGTAGGCTCTTTAGGACACATAGGATTTACTATTATTATTTCTTCACTCATTGTGAAAGTGTCTAGTATTCCCTGCCACCATTTCTTGTTTACAAATTCTATGTCATCATTTAAAAAAGTTATGTAGGGTGTTTGAGCTAGTCTAGCTCCTGTATTCATTGCCTTAGAGAAGCCTAAGTTTCTGTAGGGTCTTACCCATAAATGAGATAAGTGTTCATATTTCTCTTGTGTCTCTTTTGATCCAGTCTGATCTATTACGAAGACATTGTAGGTTCCTGGCTCATTAAATTTGTGTAAAGTCTCTAGACACCCTCCTATCATGTCCCCTCTTATTATGGGGATTACAAATGTGTTAACTACTCCTGACATGGTTTAAAGAGTCCTTCCTCCCACGCTTCACTAAAAAACTTAAACTGCGTATCGTGATCCCATGGTACGCCTCTAGCTTCTACCTGAGAGTATCCGTTTGCTTCTGCCCCTTGAGGCATAGGCCATGTGTGCATATGTATTACGTCTGGCTGACAATCTATACAGATATATTTTCCGTCAGGGAGTCTCCTGGGCTTGTTGTAATGTCTATCTGTTACTATAAATCCTAAATCATCCATAGCTTTATATACTCCTTGTTTGTCTTTACTTATAAGTTGATCTGGTCCTGCTGGGTATCCACATAGGTCAGGTGTGATAGTCCAGCCTGGAGCTTTAAAGATCTTTCTATATCCTTTACCTTCTAGTGGTTCCATTAACTGTTTCGTAGTCTCTTGATCCCAGTCAAAACATTCGAAGTTACTTGAGTGCATATGTCCATGTACTAAAAGCTCTATCCAATCATGTTTTTTTAGAAGCTCTACCATTTCTTTACTCGTTCTATTAGGTATAGTGAAAAGACTTATCTTAAATTTAGGGTATTTAGCTTTCCAATAGAATAGAAAGTTTAAGCCGTTTCTATCATAGCGGTCTTCTGTATCATCACTTTCTACTATTGCTAGTTTATGATTTTCCCAAGAGTTCATCGTATTCCTTTGCCATTCTCTTAAAATCGTATCTATCTTCTATGAAATGCCTGTAATCTATGTTTGGTTTTATTCCATTCATTGAAAATTTATTTACAGCTTCACGATGTATATTATATAGATATTCGCTTCCCCATATGTCCTCTGCTCCATAGAAATTATTTATAACAGGCTTTATTCCTTTAGCCATAGCTTCTCCCACAGCATAACAAAAAGCCTCTTTCATTCCAGGATGAAGTAAGTAATCTATTTTTTCATACCAGAAGTCCATATCCTCAGTATGCTCGTAGAGAGTTACTGCGTCTTTTATTCCACGGGAATCCAGATAGTGTTCGTACATTTGTTTCCAATAGTCATTCCCTCCTTCATGCTGTCCTCTTATATGAAGCCTCCACCTCTTATCTCTTTGATAGAGATCAGTAAATATATCCAGTCCTCCCATATGATTCTTCATCCACCACATATCTCCTAGAACCATTCCTATCTGAAATCCATCAGTTGCAGTTGTCTTAAAGTGAAATCTATCTAAATTAACCCCAGGTCTTATGAGATGGATTTTGTCTCCGAAGTCTCCATGTTTTCTAAGTTCTGTTTCTATATGAGGAGCTATTACTATTACTTGATCTACCCAGTCTATAATAGATTGATCTCTAGCCATTCCTATCCACACTTCCCAGTCTAAAGCCCTTACGATAATTTTAGGTTTTTTATTATTATCCCAGTCAGGAGTTCTACTTACTCCTTGATCTCCATGGTACAGTTTATATAGATAATGAATATTATTATCCCATGTATCGACGTAGTACACATCAGCCCACTGAGCCAAGTACTCAGAGGCTCCACGCTCGTATTTAACTTCATGATTTTTACCCCAGTGGTCCTGAAGATCTTTTGTAAATTTGCCCCCGTTATTATCTGCTATAGCAATACGCATTATTCATCTCTCCTTATATAAAAAGCATTACTTACATCCCAGCATAAATAGTCATATTTTTTATCTCTGGCTAATTTATTCATAAGCCCTATTGTAGCTCCACCATAACCATTACCAGCTTTAGGATGGACTGAGAATGATGGATCATAATTAAGTACACCAAAATCCTGTTCCACTTGATTTACTTCTATACATACTAGTTTAGGCTTAAATGATAAGTTTTTCCATATCTCATATTCATAACTATCTACATCTACTGAAAGAAAATCAAAACTATAAGGAACACTATTATTAAGAAGAATATCGTCTAGATTATCCTGAGTAACAGTATCCTTAATATATCTTGTATTAGTAAAATCTATTGTCCTTGCTATCTCTAAAGACTCTTCTTTCTTTTCTTCTATCATAAGTCCTTTCCATCCTTGTTCCATTAAAGCCCATGTATTACTGCTACGCTCTCCATAAGCTCCCACATCTACAAAATACTTATACTTAGGTTTATACTCTTTAAAGACAGCTTCTATTATTCCATCTTCTCCATGCTCCGAGTACTTCTTTTTACCTAAAGAGTCATATAGTTTAAGATATTTTTTATTCCAGAATTTATGATTTAGATCCAGCATATATTTTTACTTTCGGAATTGGAACTACGAAAGTATATCCCCTTCCTTTAAGTTTCTCCATAATCTCATCTTTAAAATTCCAAGCTAAAATAACTACTATATCAGGTGGATCTTTTAAGAGGTGCTCTTCTGGATAAATTGGAATCTTAACACCTGGTACGAATTTCCCTTGCTTATATGGCGTAGCATCTACTATGTAGTCTAGATGGAGATCTGCTGCGTTAAGAAGTACAGTTCCTTTGGCTGCTGCACCAAACCCTACTACTTTCTTTCCTTCGATATGGGCGTCATCTACTAGAGCTTTTAATTCTGCAACTATATTAATAGATCCACTAATAAAGTTTTCTAGTAATTTAGGTCTTCTTCTTACCCATATTTGCATACTTCCTCCATGAATGTTGTCTGAAGTTATATTAAAGAGTTCGAATGGGCTGTTAGCGAATAAGTGGTGGAGAGACTCATAGCTAAAGTATGAAAGGTGTTCATGATAGATTGTGTCGAATTGATTTTCTTTTAATAAGTTTCTGGCATCTGGGAATTGAGCGAAGAATACTCCATCTTTGTGTAGGAGAATATCTAGTGCTTCTAAGTACTCGTGTAGATTATCTATATGAGCGAATGAGTTAGTAGCTGTTATTAATCTTGCTTTACTATATTCCTTAGATATTTCCTGAGCCACTTTCTTATTAAAATATTTTCTAATTACAGGTATGCTTTCTTTAACTTCTATGTTTTGGGCAGGTTCTATGTTAAGTACTTCCATCCGTCTATCTTTAAATGCTTGAAGGAATGATCCATCGCTTCCCCCTATATCCACCACGAAAGAGTTTTCCTCTAAAGGAATTTCTTTTATAAGTTTATCTGCTAGATTCTGGAAATGCTTTAAGTAAGTCTTTGAAGCTGAAGGAATATATGTATAGTTATCGTAGAGTTTTTCTTTAGGTACTACATATCCCAGTTGAAGTAAGGTACAGTGCTGACACTCATAAAGATCGAGTGGATAAGATTTTTCCTTCTCATTCCTGGTTTTAAGAAAATTATTAGCTGGTGGTTGTTTACCCAGACTAAATACCTTTTTAAGTTTTCTACTTTTACAGACTCTACACTTTCTCAGCATTTGCTATCCCCTCTCTAAAAAACTCTCTCCATTTAGGAATCCAAATGTCCCATCTATAGTTGTTATCTGTAAATCCTTCTCCAAACATTCCCATTGATTTTCTGGTTTTCTCATCTTTTAATTCTTCTATAGCTAGATTTATATGGTCTGATAGCTCTTCCAGTACTTTTGGATCCCAGTCTCCTTCTTTACACTCTACATAAATCCCTCCACCTGCGTTACAGATTTCTTTTCCTAGACCTGGATCAGTTGTAACTATCGGTACACCACAGGCTGCTGCTTCTACTAAGGAATATTGATAACCAGGATTTATATCCACTCTTACATAGACATCCATTCTGTTATATAAGTTAGGTAGTCCGCTCCATACTTTATCTCCATCTACTATATTATCTAATACTTTTTGTCCTCCCATGGCTTCAAGCTCATCTGGTCTTACATAAGGAGCCCAATTCGTAGGATAAATATCTAGCTTCACTCCTTCTATGTCTGCTATAGGCATGACAAGTTCTTTCATGTATCTTCTAGGTGTTTGAATATTCCCCAGAAATCCTACATGTAACTTTTTATCTTTTGGTTGTTTGAAAGGTTTAAATAATTCAGTGTCTATACCAAATCTTAAATGATGATTGTGTTCGAATGACTTATGTACTGGTTCTGAAGTACAGGCGGACACTGTAGGAAATCTAGTTCCTCCTGGCTCAAATTGTATATTTACTATCTTCTTAACATACTTTTCTGGTGGATCTAAAAACCAGTGTGTATCGAAATGAGGATAAATAAGATCGAAATCATCTGCGTTTTTAGCTAGAGGAGAATCATTATTTAGAGAAGGATAACCCATTTGAATATCAAATTCATCTCCTAAATATCTAATAAGATATTCTGAATAGGCTTCTGCTACATGTCTTCTGGCAGGAATTATGAGGATCTTTTTAGACATATTACAGTATCATGCCCTGATACTTCCTTTCCCACATCTTTAGTTATTTCAAGAAGTTTCCAGCCTTTATGTATTGCATCATGAAGATATTTCATTACTTTTTCTTCAGAGTATTGATTTGTATATTCATCATGATAAGTCTTCTCAGTAGGAAGACCTCTTTGATCTACTATATTTTTAATCTCATGTTCTGGCTGAGTTGAGAATGGAACCCACAGAACCACTATAACTAACTCTTTAGCTACTCTTAAATGCTCATCCATACCATCTTCAAAACTTTTCATGTGATCTACGACATGACGTGAATAGACTACATCCCAGCTCTCATTAGGTTCGTCTATTTCGTGAATTAGAGTGTTTACTTTCCAGTCTCCTTCAGGATAATTCTCCTTACACCACTCGGTATTCTTAGGAATGATGTCTAGCCCTCTATATCTAAGAGACAGATAGGGCATGTGTTTTTGGATTGCCTCATAAGTAGTAGCACTCCCAGCTCCATAATCTAAGAATGACTGATGAGCCTTTACATATTTTTTGATAGCATATAGCTGACTTGGATGATTAGGTCCATTTCCTCCACCCCTACAAAGAGTATTTGAGTCGGGTGTGTTGAACCATAATTTATTAGGATCTATTTTAGGCATTTTACCTCCAGTTTTGGCTCTCCTGGTCTATATGAATATTCTTTTTTATCTATATACGCTACTTTAAATCCATGATCCGTAAATAGTTTTTCAAAACCTACCTGATTATAACCCCACTTATGGTCGTGCTCTATGCCATAAATTTGATTCACTAATCCTTGTTTCATCAATTCTTCTATATCTGGTACTACAGCTATAACCATTCCTTCATCTATTAGAACTCTTTTCCAATCTTCAAGCATCATATCTACTTCCCCAGGCGTGAAATGTTCTATAAAGTCGTGTGAAATTATCATACTAACTGTGTTATCGTTGAAAGGTAATTTCTCTCTTAGATCCCACACCATGTCAGTTCCACCTAGTGTTGCATGGTCTATGTTTATAAATCCTTCATACCAATAGTCTCCACATCCTAAATGAAGGTTAATTCCTTTTTCTGCTGGTCTACCATAATGTTTGAATTGTTCTAAATCTTCCATGATTCGTGCTCCTTTAAAAACCTCTCTATTAAAATAACTAATTGTCTTACCCTTGCTTTTGAAGTAAGATTATCTCTTGCTATCTCACAGCCTCTTCTTGATATTTTCTCTCTTTCAAAATCAGCTATTAAATAATGGTCTATTTTCTCTCTAGCTTCCTCTATGGTTGAGAAATATTCACATCCATCACTTAGAGATAGCTCCATACCAGGTGCATATTGTTGTAGGAGAAATCCTTTGCATCCCATTACTTTACCTACCCTATTACTCCAATAACCCCATGTTGAAGGATCTACGCTAAATCCTAGAACTATCTTACTTTGAGATACTTCCTTAGCAAAATCTTCTCCATATACAGCAGGATGCACATCAGTAAACTCTTCAGGCCAGTCTTGAGGATTCCAGCTAAATACAGTTATGGGTGTCGTTTTATTTATTTCCTTTAGCCACTCCTGACGATCTCCTTGACCTATCCAGCTTCCAAAGAAAGTTACGTCATGTAACTTATCTATAGGTACATATTCTCCGTGTGTACCTATATCATAAGACGGTACTTTAATTTCATTATCTATACAATCAAAAGGGAAGTAATACGCATTATCATAATTATTATAATTTCCATTCTTTACATCATTTCCTAGATAAAGATCTGATTCCCACACCATAGAAATATGCCATGGTTCTTCTTGCATATAGTCCCATACCCAGTAGAATACAGGAGCTTCAGATACCTCTCTTAATCTAACGATATAAGTTCCATCACTAAAATGGTGCCATTTGCAGATTATATTTATGTCTGCTTTTTGAGGAAGTACCCAGTCATGTCCTGGTTCCACTCCGTCTACATAAGCCTTCCAAATATCTTGTGGAACTTTAGTTACAGTATGACCTAGAGCTTCTAACTCTCTAGCTAGATGAGTTGCATCTCCTACCTCCCCTACTAATCCGTTTTGAAAGTTTGCTACGAAATTTATTTGCATTGTCTATCCTTTTTACTCATTATATATTTACCTTTTATTCCTGCTTTCTTATAAGAAATTGTCTTAGTTCCTTTATCAGAATATGGTTCGTTATGAAAATATAAATATGTAACGTCTGTCTTAGCTATATATAAATGTGCTACTCCAGCAGGAATATGAATAGCAAATCTATTTTTATCATTTATAGACAGTTTAACTAATTTCTTATCTTCCATTAGATAGACATCTACTTCCCCTTCTAACGGATATACAAATTTATCCCACTTTTGAGTGTGAAATCCTCTCAATACTCCAGCCTTAGATTTTGTCATAGCCACTTCTACTATTGACTCAACGAAGGTTGCATCCTGTGTGAGAAGAACTCTATTTTCTCCTCTTTTATCTTTCTTAGATTGACCTTTAAAAAGAAATACTCCTTCTATTCCTAGGTGCTTTATCATACTCTTACCCTACCTATCTTTCCATGACAGTCTTCCCATTTCTTATAGTGATCGTTTAGCCAGTTAGGTACTCCGTCTTTATAATCTATGTCGTGATAAAGTATAGTTCCACCCTTTTTAACATGAGGTTCCCATGATAGAGTATCTTTTTTAACTCCCTCATATGAGTGATCTCCATCTATAAATAAAAGTGAAATAGGCTTGTCCCAGAGTTGAGCTACCATTTGTGAGTCTCCATGAATGTATACGTGAGGAGCTCCTATTGAGATAAGTCCTGTTCCTGTAGGATTCCAGCCATCTAGACCAGTTGCAGGGTTCATGTATTTATTTCTTGCAGGTGGATCTATATAATCTACGCCTACTATCCATACGCCTTCTTTAGCATAGTGAGCTGCGGTAGTAAAACTACGCCCTTCATCTACTCCTACCTCCAGGTATATATCTCCAGGCTCTAATTTTTCTATTTCTTCTTTAAGAGTAGACATATCAGCAGGACCGAATCCTCCTTGAATACGCTCTCCTATCCATTTATCTAATTCTTCTACGCTCAATTTTCCCATTCCAGTACACCTCCCATTCCTTCTTTGATAGAATCGTTTTTAGTTGTTTTTTTGTAAGTAAATAATCTCTCCATAAATAAAATTTACGCATATTTCCCTTCCCAGGAGGGTCTGAATTTTCTTCCCTCATTTGGTATTTCAAAAGTAGCTTGCCATATACCATCGTCGGTTCTATCAAATCCCCATTTATCTTTAAAGACTGCAAAATTATGCTGATAATGTGCTCCATTCTCTGGATTGAATGTACCTGAAGTTTGAGAGAAATGATAGACAATACAGTTAGTATTCTGATAAGGTTGTACTCCTGCTAGCTTGATCTTGTATTCCAAATCTGAGTCTGAGTTTGAACCCCATGGATCATAGTTTATATCGTACCCACCCACTGTATCCCACAGCTCTCTCTTAATAAGAAATGGGAGATTAAATCCTTTTTGTATTCCTCCGCCTTCCCATGTACTCGCATATCCTAGAAATGCCTCCTTATTAAAATCTCCTCCAGCTCCTCCAGCAAAGAATACTTGAAATGTAGGAGCACCAGGTCTTGGCTCTACTAATTTAGGAGAGATACAGGTTGGAGCATCAGGATTTAGTCCGATACCTAATTCTCCTCCCACCAACTTATCCCACCACCCAGGAGGATAAATCATGTCATCGTTTGTTACAAATATCCAAGGAGTATTAGTAGTAGCTACGGCTGCGTTTACTGCTTTACATTGACCCTGCTCAGTATTATGAATGTAATTAAAATATTTTTTATGCTTACATTCCTTATCTCCATTAGTAGATAATACAAAGTTAATATCTGGAACTGTATCTGCTAAAGATTCAAGACATTGATCTAGGGCATATTCAGATTCAGGAGTGCCTCCCAGATGAGGAATTATAATGGTTACGTCTTTTGGATCTATCATACTTTTCTTAATAGGTATAGGAAATTATAATGCGATTGATCTGAGTTAAGAAGCTCTCCCTCAGCTACTTCTTCTACTACTAGTCCTGCCTGTTTAAATGCCTTATCTAAAGACTCTTGTGAATACTCCTGTAAGTATGTATCTTGCCAGTCTGGTTCTCCCTCTTCTTTGCCATATCTGTTTCTAGGATTTAGGTTAGTCCCATCGTTTACAAATCCCCTCCATAAAATTATACAGACGTATTTGTTTGATACTCTTGCAGCTTCTTTAATTGCAGCCTGGTAGTTATCTAGATGGTCGAGAGCGTGCATTAAAAGCACACAATCCCATGTATCGTCATTTTCCATAAGGTCTCTAGCATCTTGAACTTCGAAATCTCCATGAGGGAACTGCTCTTTACAGGTCTCTATCATAGTACGTGAGTAGTCAGTACCTTTATATTTAGTAATGTTATCCCATCTACCCTCTTCGTTTTCTGTTATGAGTTGATAGATAGGAGCTGTACCACACCCATCATCTAGGAGAGTTGCTACTCCTTTTCTTTTAAGAAGATCCAGCATGTAACTTCTGTGTTTTTGTTCTCCCATTTGATATGGTCTTGAAAAGTCTTCTGATTCCCAGTATGTAATTGGGTCTGATATTTTCATGCGTTTAGCTTTTTAGCATCCTCCTTCATCATTCTATCGTACTCTTCTGGTTTTTCATGTAATCTCCATAGGTTAGTTGCAGCCATTATATGTGTAATCATTACACGACAAGTATCCTTTTGAACCACTCCAGCACTTGCCATCTTGTGATAGAAATTCCTTGCCTGTAAAAGTGAGAGATCTTCATCGAATCCTCCTGTACGTTTAAAAGCTTTTGCAGTTATCATTAAAAGTCCTTCGTCTCTACTTCCATGCTTCATACATTCTATATGATCCATTTCATAGCTTCTAAGTACAAAGTCTCTATCTCGTGGTACTTGATCTGGGATTATACATTCACATATTTCCATCTCTAAATAATCTCTTAGATCAGGTAGCCAGTTCTCCCACACGAATACATCGTTTTGAATAAATACTAAATAATCTCCTTTAGCGTAACTAGCTCCTTTATTCATAGAAGCCGTATAGCCTAGGCCTTGTGTCCTTTCATATCTGTCTATTTTGAGTACTTTATAGTCATCTCGTACTGGAGCTTTCTCGCTATCGCTCATTAAAATAAGTTCGTATTCTTCAGGATTTGTATACCTTGTAATGTTTGCTATAGCAGCCATAGTCATATGAACCTGGAAAGGTGTTTGATTGTACGCCGTCATAATAATACTAGTTAATCTTGCCATAGGGCAGGGTAAATAAATTCTCTATATCTTCTTTTAAGTTAGTGAGTAAATGTTTTTTATAAAGAACTTTGAGGAGTGTTGTGTCAGCTATGCTCCATTTAACTTCTCTTTGTGGAGGTTTATATTCTACAGGTACATTCCTATAGTGGGAAAACAGGCCAGCTACATAGTTTACAGAATAGGCTTGACCTGTTCCCACATCTACTATTTTACCATTCCATTTCTTTTTGAAGCTATCTTCTATAATTCTAATTATATCTTTAACATGAATGAAATCCCGTGTTTGTTCTCCATCTCCGTAAATAAATATTTGGTCTTTGGCAGTCATAAAGTTATACATAATTGATCCTGACTGTGGATTCATATTAGGACCAAATACGTTATAAAATCGTAAAATTACTGCATTATTATACTCCTTTACTATATCTTCTGCCATCTTTTTACTTTTAGAATAGGGAGATAATTCCTCATGGAATACTGAGGCTGAAGAAGGGAAGATTAATTTCTTATCATATTTCATGCAAAACTCTACTACCCTAGCTGTACCTAACACATTAGTATGGAAGGTCTCTTTCGGATCTTTAAAACTATTAGATACACTTGTCTTAGCTGCTAAATGAACTACTATGTCTGCTCTCTTTACAGCATCTTCGAAATAACTATCAAAGATGTTTTGTCCATGTTCTGTATTCCATCCTTTAACATCATATCCTTTAGCTGATAAATATCCACATAAATTTGTGCCTATAAATCCTCGATTTCCTGTAACTAATACTTTAAGTTTTTTCATTTTGGTAGCCATGTTTTATTATCGTATGCGTCTGGTTGATCGAATTGCTGGACATATGGTTCTAGTTCTGGTGTGTGTTTTTGCATCTGTGGAGTAAATTCTTTAGGATAACCCCAATTAGGAGGGAATGGATGATACGCTCTTACTCGTACAGTTCTACCTACCTTGTAGCCTTTAGATTGAAGTCGTGAGCAGATAGTCTTTTCCTCGTGATTTCTTCCAGCTTCTATCTTATGTTCCCAGCCTCCAGCCTCCCTTACTGCCTCTGTTCTCATTATTCTCATGACCGCCCCAGCCATTGGTGCTTCCTTCACGTCGGCAGGGTCAGAAGGATCTTCTCCATTTATCCCAATAAAAACATGGGGATGGAGAGAGATAGCCCCGTAGTCGGGGCGGTCTGATATAAACCCTACGAGCTGTGAAAGCCAGTCGGGGTCTAAGTCAGGAACGAATATATCGTTATCAGTAGTTATAAAGTACTCTGATTCTGCCAGAGACAAGGCTAGATTCCAGGCAGCATGAACTCCTATATTCTTAGACATTTTCACATATAGAAATATATCGTTTTCATATTTCATGTGTACCCACTCATTATTCCCATTATCTAATAAGAAAAGTCTATATGGATGTTTTGTCCTCTCCTTTAAATAAAGAATAGTCTTCTCTGTTAATTCTGATCTAGTGTAAGCTAGTAAAAATATATCAATTGGTTTCATCTTCTTTCCTCCATTCCCATTCTTCTGTCTGCTTCCCATCTCTGAGTTAATTGTCCTTGAATAGCTACTCTTTCCATATTAATCGTATGTAATCTCTCTTGGAGTACTTGTATCTGTACTCTATTCTCTTGTCTAGGTAATAATGGTTGTACTACTGGTTCTGGTTGTCTTTCCATTATGGATGAACTATATACAGCCACTCCTCCTTCATTGGCTTTGAATGATATTTACGTGTGTATTTATAAAACAGATACATGTCATTTCCCCATGGATTACCTAATTCCTTGATTATTTTGTTAGGTTCAGCTTCATGATTTACCATAAATTTATCTCTAAGTTCTGGAAATTCTATCTGTGCATAAGCTGAAAAATCATAAGGAGAAGTCATCCGAAGTTCCCGTACTCCTCCATAGTTTACGCTTGAACAGTCTATATCCTTCACTATCGGGTCTGGGAAGGCTCCTAGATCATCGTAGACGCTTCTATGGAAGACAAATGTACCATTCACTATGTTTCCTCCTCCGAAGACCTCATGGCCCTTCTTTTTCTTTCTTGGCGTAAAGCATTCTCTATATGCCACTCCACCATCAGAGTGTACGTATTTGCACCCGAAGTTGAAGATTTTTTCTTTGGAGCTGCGGAACCACTTATCAATCCTGGATAAGTAATTTTCATCATATTCGTCATCCGAGTCAAGAAGCGTAAAGATTTCCCCCTTGGCTTTTTTGAATCCTGCATTGTACGCACTGATGCGATTAAGATTCTGTTGATTAATAACGCTAATCCAGGGATACGAGGGAATCTTAATAGGATACGTAGACCCGTCATTAACAATAATATGTTCAATTTTTTTCTTATCATGTGTTTGATTCTTTACACTTTCTATTGCCCGTAAGAGTTCTTTCTCTTGCTGTTCGCTTGCCGCCCAGACAGGAGTAATAATTGAAAATCTTTTCATTTAGAACCCCCACTTTTTTAACAATATCTCTTTACTTTTATTCATAATGTCTGGAGTTTCTCCTACTCCGCTTGAAGTTGATCCTATTATATGATGTGTGTTTACTCTTTTAGTTGAAGCATATTTCTTGTGTTCTTTAGTCATTCTTCTAAGTAGATCTAAGTCTTCTCCATACATAAAGAACTCCTCATCGAATAGTCCTATTTCATCGAATAGAGCTTTTGTAGTAAGTACGCATGAGAAGTCTGTGAAATCTGAGTAGGGTGTGTTTAAATGCTTTTCTCTTAGTTCATTAGCCTCTACTGCTCTGGCATATGGTTTTCCGTACATTGGAGTAGCCATTACTAGACTCAGATCTTTTAGAGCTTCCTGCATATCAGAAAGCCAGTGGTCGAATACCTGCACATCATTATTTACGATAGCTATGTATTCTCCGAAAGAAGTCCTTATTCCCTTATTGACTGCCTTCGCATATCCTTCATTTTCTTCATTCTGAACTACCTTATCGCACAATGAATCTTTAGGGTCTATTGTAATTCCAGTATTCCCATTTATTACTAAGATGATCTCATAGGGAGTTTTCTCTTTGTCTGTGTGTTCTCTGATTGAGCCTATACAGTTTCCTGTCTGATGGAAGATTGGATAACTATTAAAGAATGTTGGAATGATTATTGAAGTCAACCCTGGGATAGTTTGGTGTTCTATGGCTGTAGGGTCATCATAGGTAGGAAGTTCTATTTTTTGCTCCTGCTCTAAGAAAGAGGGTGATATCTCTTTTTGTATGGGAATAGAGGCAGGAGCCGTATCAGGACTACCTTGTCCGAAGGTAGATTTAGTAGGGTAAAAAAATGGGTTTTTATTCATATTTTTTGTTTAGTTCGAGTATTGTTTTAAATAGTGGCGAAGCTGTAAGCGTAGCAAAGGCTTCTGTATCTTTAGGCAGACAACTACCATGGATACCACGTTTTTCTTTATACCATATTTTAAAATGATTTTTACTACCCCAAGGAGCATTTTCAAGAGCAATTCGTACAGTTTCATAATTTGACCCCACTTTCTGTGCAAAATCATAATGCACATTTCCAAATATAGTTTTTAAAGAGAAGAATGTATTTAAAGCATATTTAATATGTTCTGCGGTAGTATTGTCTGTCTCTATTGGTCTGGAATAGCGAAATCTTCCTTTATAGAGTCCTACTACACGTTCCCTATGCTTCTGTTCTCCGCCTACTACTACCAGCCATGGCCTTTTTGCATCTTCTTCCCATGTCGCTTCAGAAAGAAATTCAGGGTTAGATACTATGTAATCTCTATTTAGACTTTCAGCAAATCCTGGAGGCACAGTACTTCTAATAATAACTGTTGTATCATCTCCTAAGACAGGTCCATATTTATATATCATGTCTTCGATATCTTTAGTGAATACCTTACCATCTATAGTCGGTGTAGGAAGACATATAAAGATAAATCTTTTCTTAAAGGCTTCTTCTAGAGTGATGTTTGATTCACTCCTTGAATAGTACCATGGAATATTAAAAGCCAGAGCAGTTGCCTTACCCACATAACCTCTACCAATAATTACTGCATTATCCATTATTCATAAAACAAAATTTCCATTTCCTTTTTGAAGATCGTATTTAGATTCCTATTCTTTCTTAAAAAGGAGTGGAGAGCCATTTCAGGGTGTTTTAGGCGTGCTGCTATCATTCCTGCCGTATCTCTATGATAACTCTTTTCAGCCTCTTTTCTAGCCTCTTCTGGGAGGTTTGCAGGACCATATTTGGTTCCAGTCCAGCTATCAGGTCGTATTGCCTCAGCAGGATCAGCCATTACATCGTAGGCACTTGAATACTTCCTGTAGATTGCATTTTCCCCATAAATTGCTCTAAAAGGAGGGAAATCTCCATTAAGAACTACTACTTGTTTTGAGAGTGCTGCTTCCTGAGCTGTTAGAGAGTATGTTTCACTTACTGAAGGCATTATGAAGACATTTGAGATGAGTTGAAGATGAGCTATGTTTATCTGAGGCATTTCATACTTCCATTCTTCTCTTACCTCAGACATAAAGGTTAGCTCGTCGGAATTTAGTCCATAATCTATAGCTACCTGCTTTATCTTGTCTCTATATTCATTCTTTTCAGGTCCAGTAGAGTGAAAATCAGCTACTATTATTCTTATCGTTAGTCCGAAATCCCGTAGCATAGCCATAGTTTTGACTACATGCTCTACTTGTTTCCCCGTATCTAGCCTTGCAGGATATACGCTTACAGCGTCAGCTTCTAAAAGTCCTTTGTCATATATGAACTCTTCCAGCATGGGATCCATGTTTAAGTTGCCACATATATCAGTTGGGTGATGTACTACCGCTACATTCTCCTGATCTACACCGAAATTAGCTGCTACTGCAGGAACAGCATAATTGTTTGGGTATACATATTTAGCATTTGGGAATGGTTTTTGAAGTTGATCTGCATAAGCATCTGAAAATACAGGGCGTACCATATTTGCGAGCTGTGGGGAGGTAGCTGAGTGTATCCAGTGGAGCCATTTTACCTTTGGCATAGCCTCAGCTACCCTTCTTGTTGCGAAATTATGTTTCAAGCAGGCGTTCTGATAGATAAAATCATGTGTTATAGCTACATCTACATTGTTTTCCTCGAATATTTGCTTAAATCTCTTCTCTAAGGCTTCTACATCCTTATCAAATGTCTCATCTTTGCGGATTTCATTGTGTGCTGGGACATTCGGGATAAATTCCAGCTTAATTAGGGGATGATCGTATATGCCTTCAGGTTTAAAACCATCATGAACTACTAAAATAGGCTCATATCCGTTAAGAATGAGCATCTTTAGCTGGTATTGGACAATAATATTGAGGGAGTAAGCCTTTTGGATGTCAGAAAATGAGGTAAGTATGGCAATTTTCTTCATGTACTAGTCTGATATAGACTAACATAGGTGTAACTATTTGTCAATAGCCAAGTTTGAGGTATTAGTTGGTTTGAATAGTTACTACGCCTGTTCCTGTAGTAAATCTGACTATAATTCCGTCAAATCTGACTGGTTGAGAAGAAGTCCAGTGATCGCTTCCATTAGCAGCATCGGAAGAGAGTGTGATTCCCTCATTAGCCTCTTCATTTGCATCATTTATATCTACTCTTCCTACACCAGCAGTCGTATTCACATAATGAATTGAGACAACTTCTCTTGCTCCCAGAGCTACTTGGCCTGCTGTTGTTACCTTAATTGGTATTCTTGTTACTGATCCTTTTACAATTGCCATACGTTAAAACCTTACTGCTACTGGTCTAGTCTCATCGACTAACCCTTCGCCTATTAATCCTTCACTTCGTGCCTGACTATCTAATATACTTTGTATATCTTCTGGCTTTTTAGACTCTAATTCTTCTCCATCTCCATCTACTGACTCTACGCCCAACTCTTTTTCCAGAGCTTCTTCTTTAGCATGTTTTTCAAGATGTTTATCTAAAGCTAGTTGAGTTGTAGTTTTCATGTCGCATTTATCGCATTTAAAAGATCGTCTTTTTTGATCTTCTATATATGTTTTTGCTTCATCTAGTGAAAGAGGCATTAAAAATTCGTAGAGTTCTACGAAAGCATTAGCTACACTATCATTGTCGAATTTCTTAATCGTATTTACTTCCCATGGCTTTTCTACAAAGTATTTTTTTCCGTTTACTTGTATATCCTGTATTGGTGCTCCTGCTTCTGGATTTAATAGTATTTTACTCATAATTATAATGTTGTAGTTGTACTCGTACTCGTACTCGTTGATGACGATGTTGAAGTGGAGCTAGAAGTACTAGTCGAGGTAGTACTCGTTGATGTACTCGTAGTCGAAGTTGAAGTACTTGTAGTTGACGTTGAAGTACTTGTTGAAGTAGTTGTTGTAAAAGAAGCATATCTCCATGCTCCATTAGCGTAGATATACCATCTGTTAGTTGAAGATTTGTGATATGTTAAGCCATCATAAGGCTCACTAGGATTGCTTGTCGCTGTCCTAATTTTAGCCTCAAGGCTTCCAAAATGTGTTGATGGTTGATTTCTATTATCTGCCATATAATTATTCCCTTGTGAAAGGTGCTCCTAACCACACTGTACCATTGTAATAACTAAGCATGTTACTTGTCGTGTTATAGTACACATCTCCCTCTACAGGATTATCAGGATGAGTTGCCTCTACTCTGATTGTCCCGATCAGGTCGGTTATGTGCGTATTTGAGCTGTTAGTTTCAGTTGCCATATATAAATTATACTATATTGTTGTCGTAGTACTGGTTGAAGTACTCGTACTCGTTGATGACGACGTTGATGTAGAACTGGATGTTGTACTCGTGGAAGTACTGGTTGATGTTGAGGTTGAAGATGAAGTACTCGTAGAAGTAGTTGTAGCAAAATGAATACCAGCCCAATATGCTCCATTATATCGCATATAATTAACTTCTCCTGTATTGAAATAAGCGTCTCCAGCTACGGGATTTGTAGGGTTAGTAGATGATTCTCTTCGGAATCTTGCTTCAATATTAGAAAATTTACTAGACATTTTGAACTCCTATTGTAATCGGTTAAGGATGATTGCCTAGAGTTTGGCAGGACACCCTATATGTTTATTAGCCTGAGTAAGCTGCTCCGTCTCCTTGGGACCCCCATACGCCTCTCCAGTCAGACCAGCCTCGTGAAAGTCTCATTGTTGATTTGTATACTGCATACTCTGTATCGAAAAGTTCATCTGATTTGAACTGTGGTCTCTCTCTCCAGAACCAGTTAAGCTGATGTACTGATTTATCTAAAAGGAACCATGCTGTTGTACTTGTAAGATATTCCCATGTGATTATATCGAATTTACCTTTGTAGAAGTTTAGATCGTTATCTGCTGTTCCCTGTCGTGCAGATGAATCTGTAATAAGATGTGCTGTTTTCTCTAATTCTACTGGAACCAAGAGTGCATCTGGATTGACATTGATGATAAGCCCTCTATCATCTAGCTGTTTTCTCATCGCAATTCTAGCTGTTTCAAGATTTGTTTCAGAAAGTGTTATACCTGTAGCTGAAGCGTTAGATTGTGCTGTGCCTGCATCTGCTCTATCATGTGAAGTTGAAGCTAATTCTTCTCCATCTCCGCCTGTATAGCTTGAATTGAAAGCTCTGACGAATACCAAAGCTGCCTGATTCTCTGCTGTTCGTCTCATAGCTCTTCCTAAAGCTGCTGGTCTTTTATTGATGATGTTATAAAGATCATCGTCTACCATTTCCCGTGTTACTTTGAAGGCTTGAGAGTATTTAATGTGTCTGTATGTTACATCATATCCCTGAATTGGATCGTCGTAGTTGATTGGTGCTCCTTCAGCAGTTTCCTGTGCTAGAGCGAACCCTGTGATTGAAGAATCTCTTTCTGTATCTTTTTCAGATGAGTTGATGTGGAAGATTTTATCCATCATCATTGGCTCTTCTTCAAAAGCATCATTGAAGATTTGTCTAAATCCTGGTGTCAATAAGTCTGCGAAATTTGCTCTACTACTTGCCATAATTTTTGTCCTCTATATTATATCATTACGCTGTCTAGACTAAGCTGCTATCTTTGCAGTAGCCGTGTCTAAGCCTGCGTTAAATTGTGATTCGTTGATTCTGAATAATCCACTTGTTGTTGAATCTGGATCTAATTCTACTAATTGTACTTGTCCATTTGCATCAGATCCTCCGACTGTTACTGTAGAACCTGCATCTACATCGAAGAACTGAAGTACGTTTGTCTGTGCTACTGCTACATCAGTTATACATTTAAAGAGACAGACTCCTGCTGGATCTACAATAACCTGTCCTTTTAGACTTTTAGCTGCGTTTGTTGCGTTGTCGGAAGCTGTTGCAATTGTATCGTCTCCTGTAAGAGTTGCTCCTGCAGTTCCGCCTGCTCTTGGGGAAAATGCGTTAATTCCTGCACTATCAACTATTCCTGCAAGTACTCCTACTGGGGAAGTTCCTGTTGCTGCTCTAACTAAGAGTCCTGCATCGTTTACTCTAACTAAATCTCCTATTTTAACTGTTGCACTTCCAGCCAGCAAAAAATTAGCCGTTCCTGGATGTTCTAATCCAGTTAGACTTTTTACAAACCTGAATCCTGTTGTTGCTGATCTTGCCATAATTATTTTCCTTTATCTAATTCCGCTTTATTCTTAGCGTATTGTTCTTCTGTAATATTCATCCTTCTGGCGGCTACTTTCTCTTCTGGAGTTAATGTTACTCCGTCTGATTTTCCGCTAGAAGCAGGAATGTTACCGAATGCTGCTTCATTGTTCTGTCTTGCTGATACTAGTCCTTCCATTCTTGCTCTTTCAGCAGTATCGTCTGCTGTTGCAAGTCTGTATGCTTTATCTAGGAATTTTGGAAGTCTATCTAGAGGTATATTTTCTATAATCTCTGTATAGGTCTTCTTTCCTCCTGGATCTAGCATTTCTGCTAATTCGATTCCGATTTTTTCGTTTAGCTTTGATCTTCTGTCCTGATCTAGGTTATCTAGACCTCGGCTTCGTTCAAAATCGTTTATAATCGTCTGCTCAAGTGCTACTCTTGCATCATCTCTTCTGCTTGATTCGCCATTTGTTTGTTTTGGACCTTTTACTTTGGTCTCAACTGCTGAGTAGAGTACTGGGTCTTGCTCTATTATTGATCCGAGCTGTCTCCATTGTTCTACTTCCTGCCTATATTTCTCGCCTTCGCTTATTTTTCCTGATTGCTCTCCGAGTTTCCTCTCCAGCTCAGTGTAAGCTCTTGCGATCTCTTCTGGCGTTTTACCCTTGAACTTTTCTGGTAATGTGCTAATTTGCTGACTTGGTTCTGCTTTCCCTACTTCAGCCGTAGGAGCTTGGGGTTCTGAGGTTTGTCCTTCTTCAGGGACCTGTGGTTCATCTATCATATTTATGAGGGTCTCTTTGGAGATTTACCTCTACTTTCAATCTGCCAGCACTATATAATAGTATTTGAATTTTGTCCATCCACTTTACAGAAAGTACATTCTAAGTATGGATTCTCATGCCCTGCTATATGACGTTTATACATCTTGTATCTGGGGCTCCTATGATGTTTATATACGTATCCTGTAGCTAATTGGTGGATTCTTTGCCTACTTACTCCGAAATGGACTCCTATTTCTTCAAAAGTCCAGCCTATTTCTCTGTAATAAGTGATCTGATTCCTCGGTATCCGTATTCCTTGAGTCATCATTTCTTACTCCTTCTATCTAACTCTGCTTTACTGCCCCCTATGATGTGTAAAAGTTTTACAAGTCCTGCTACATTACCTCGTGCAAAAGCATGTTTGATAGTTAGAGCTTCTTCGGTAGTCTCATTTTCTCCAAAAAACTTATTTTTCTCTACATTTATGAAGAAGTTTGTAATATCAGTTAAGATCGGGAAGTTTTTATCATCACTTAGACCCGATAAGTAGATGAGCTGGTCTTTGTTCAGCTTCTCAAGTAATTGTCTTTCCTCGGCAGTTAGTTTTATAGTAATTTCCTCCTTCGGAGATTTTGTCCCCAAGTCTTTATATTAGCTGGCATCTCTCTACCAAAGGTTATCTTATAATGACACTTAGCACATAGCGTTCTACAATTATCCATGTTAAATCGTAGTTCCACATATTCTGCCCAGGACTGGATGTGATCTACCTGTAAACTTACTCCTCTAACTCCACATAGTTGACAAGTATAGTTGTCCCTTTTATAGATCTCCTCTTGCATTTCCCTTCTGAACTTAATTCTTTCAGCTAGACTTGCTTTTGTTATTCCACCCTTCCAATTAGGATGGTCTTTACCCACCATTTGACCTTTCCGTCCTTCTGAAATCTTTTTTCTATATTCTTCAGAAAAATGTTTACCCTTCCAAAAAAGGGCATTATTTTGACCAATTTTTGTTTTTGTTTCTTCCGAGAGTTTTCTTCCTCTCATATGTATTCCTCTAGGCATATATTTATCTTCTAGCGTTACCACCAGTATTAAATGCTGGTCTTACATTTTGATTTGAAATCGCTGGCTTTGCCATTCCACCTGGCCTATTTGTTACTCCGTTAGAGATTCCGCCTTGATTAGTAGGTCCCATCTCTCCAGATTGCTGTGGATTCTGTGCTTCTCCAGGAGGCGGTGCTCCTACTCCTCCTATTTGCTGCCTCATTTGCTGTGCTAAGATTTCTCCCATAACGTGATCTGTAAAGATTTTAATAATCGGAGAGTCATTGGTTAGTCCCTGGAACTGCGGAGACATCATAAATTCTATGTGAGCTCTCGAATGAACTGGAGAAGCGTTTGGAGTTGGAGGGACAGGCTTTCCCTGAATCATCATCTGATTTTCCATAGCTGCTAACTCTACTAAAGTTTGCAGGAATTGAGTCTGTTCATTTGCTACGACCTCATCTGGCTTGAGATCATTCGGATCCTTATCATAACTTCTGAGAACTGCATCTCCTAACTTAACTATGTCATAAGTTCCTGGCACCTGAAGTGCGATTTGGGAGAATCTATCGAAGAGCTCCAGCATCTTAGACTGCATAAGAGGCTTTGAAATTTCTATCGTACTTTGAGCATCGAATTTTATATCATACCCGCCACGGGATACTGGTACGAAGTAATCTGGTTTAAGTTCGAAGAAAGAGAAGGATCCTCCTGGGAGCTGTTGTTCCTGCATCTGACCTTTATCTCCGAAGTCGAATTGGGCTCCATCCATCCTGATCTGTCTAAATTCTTTCTTATATTTATCTTTACCCACCTCAGTTATCAGACCCCGTTCTTTAAGTCTAGCCATCTCATCTTTAAATGCCTGAGAGTTTTGCTCTCCTACGATCTTCTCAAGTTTTGGCTGAGAATAGAATTGTAGAATGTTTGCGACTCTTAGTCTTGCCATCTGAACTAAAAATTCTTTCTTCATAAGCCAAAGTTTAAGTTCTATTCTTCTAAGAGTTGACTCTTTAAGGATTGCAGCCTCAGTTGCAGTTCCAGCAGTAGGCATAGCCTGAGCTCTAGGATTTATTCCTGTAGCGATAGTTGCATCATCTTCTAAGTATTTAAGTGAAAGTTCAACTGAGCGTGGTATATCCCCATACTCTACGGCTTTTGCGTTTGCTACGTCGTCAGTTGGAATCATTCCGTGAGGTCGTGCGATCAAATCCTCATCATCCAGAGCAGCTTGACGAGAGACGAAGAACATCTTATCTATATCTAGATGGTTTCGATCTATTATCATTCTTCTTAAAGTAGTTGCTTCATCATGGATTGATTCAAGGATTTCAGGCTCTCCCTTACCATAAAATCTGTGGACTCTTTTTACATCTAGACTTCTTACGAATGGAAGCTGTTTATGTTTGTATGGAGAAGGACCATCTTTAATTAAAACGTCATTGGCTACTATTATAAGTTTATCTTTAGGTTTAACAGACCAGTACCATAATACTTCTACTTCTTTTGAAGTGTCTATTCCTTTAGGAGGCTGGTAAAATTCATAGTAGTTAGTATCTCCTCCTGCTGTAACGTATTGTGCGTTATTAAGAGGGTCCCAGATGTCTCCCTGAAAGAAAAGTTTAAAATCCTCTATATTCATGATGTATCTTCGTATACAGTCTCGTGCGGCATTTGGACCTGTAAATCCACGTGCTTTCTCATCTACGAAAAAGTCCTGAAGTTTGACTGATTCAAGGATAACGTCATCATATGCGAATGTTTCATGCTCGGAGTATTCTTCTTTATTGTCTTTATTTACACTTACTCCTCCTATCATTCTGCGGTCTTTCCAATAGTATTCTTGTCCTATTCCAGTTCCATACATGAGAGCGTCTTTAACTATATTATATGTAGCAGTGTCAGAGTCGGAGACTTCCCAGGCATAGTCCCAAATATAGCTCATGACTCTTGCTCTTGCTTCATCCTCTTTACCACGGGGCAGAATCATCGGTTTAATGTTTTGTTTGACGATTTCAGATAGTGCGGTTTCTACTACTGAAAATGTCTCCTGAGTAACGTGATTTGATTGCCAGTTATCCTTACCTTTAACTTCACGCCACGCTTCCCACTGTTTCTCAGCCTTATCCCACATCTTCTCAGCTTGCGTTCGATCTTCTGAAGACTTCATAGCCTCATAGCGGTCATCATAAACGAACTTAATACACTCTTTTTCTTCTTCGTCTGGATTATAAATTTTGCGGATTTCAGCTTCTTTGTATTCGTCTTTAGCCATATATCAATTATATCATTTACTAGTATAGGTAACTTCCCTGGTATCTAGCTTTGTGCTGTTTTGGCGGATAGAGTAAGTCCAGAGCATAGGAAAGAGCATCTATTAAATCGTCATGTATTCCACGGGGAAAGGCTTTTAACTCAGCTTCCAGATAGGGGGTTATGGGGTGGTCTCTTCTATGCCACACTTTCATAGCCTGGTACTGAGGCTGAAGTCCACGGATACGAAGATCCTTACTTCTCTCATTTGGTTTAAGCTCGACTATAGGCATGTACCTTCGTCTCTTCTGCATCTCGTCTTTTAAGGAATAAGCGATAGCCTTCTGATAGGCTACAGTTTCAATCCCTACAGAATTAGGATGCCACATCTCATTAAGCCTGAAAATGTTATCTATGAGTTGAGAGGGAGTAAGACGCTCCCTGACTGCATCTAAGACGAATATATTTCCAAAAGTATCTATTCCTGTAACTATCATGGCTGTGTAATCGGCCTGCTTCTCTAAAGAGATAGCTGGATCTATTGTTAGTACTTTTATCATGTCTTTTCCCCGTACATCCTCTATGTCAAATTTTTGAATCCACTCAGCCTGAAAAGTTGCATCCTTATCTGGGATAGGATCATTTAGATATTGAGCTGAGAACTCATACCATCCTTTTTCACGCTGGCGGGTTAGAAGTTCTTTTTGGGTGAATTTCTCAGGCCAGAGAGGAACGAATCCTTCACTTGTCTCCAGATCCCCCTCATAGGCTTTTTTAATCATGATATCGTAGCTTTGCGAAATTCCGTTATCTTTGTCCATGAGCCATGAGTAGAGATCTCCTTCAGCCCATCTCGTTCCTATAATGATAAGCTGTCCTCCTGGCTCCAGAAGATCGAGTGCATCCTTATACCTTAGTTTGACTTTATCGATTTGTTCTGGGGTGGTTACGTTATCCCGACTTACTACGTCGTCAAAAATAATAACATCAGGGTGTGAACCTACAAGGTTTGATTCTACTCCTGCCGCCCAGACAGTCGGACCCTTTATATTGGTGTCGGTGCGTTTTATAGTTATGCGGTCTTGAGCCCACTCTGAGGGAGTAGCTACAGCCTCAGCTATCTCAGGCCATAACTCCTGTATCTTTTCGTTATTCTGTAAGTGGTTCTTTACTTCAGTTAGAAAGTCTACTGCCATCTGCCACGTCGCCGATAGAACTAAAATACGTACATTAGGGTTTTTAACGATTCTTTGAGTTGAGTAGCCTATGGTTACTAAGGTGGATTTTAAGTGTCCACGGGGCATTAAAATAAGTTTCTTCTTGTGTAGATTATCCTGAACGAAATGACAGAGTTCTTTGTGGAAGACTCCCAGTTCTTGTTTACCACGCTCTACATCTAGAACATACTTGTTAAAAATGTAAAGGTCATCTGACTTATTTTTTAAAAGAGAGTTGAAAAGATCTACCTGTTGATAGACTTGATTTACCAGAAGTTCTTTATTCTCACTCATTAAGGCGTTCATGGGAGGATTATACCTTTCTTCTCTGATTCGGTTCTGTGTAGGATTTCGGCATACTCAAGACCTTTATCTAAAAGCCTCATAATTCCCTGAGCATCGAATAAGGGGTTCTGAGAGATCTTCATGCCGTTTGCATGCCACCTACTCTTAGGATCTCTTATCCAGAGAACTAGACCTTTAGAAGTAAGAGAGAAGAAGAATTGAAACTTCGGCGGCGGATTCTGATCTTTAAGTTGGAGATTAGCTTCATCTAAAATACGTCTTGCATAATAATCACTATTTTTACTTTTAGAGAAATCTAAATTATCTAAAGTATTGTTGTATTTATTCTCTTGATCTTTTTCTTCCTGCTTATGATATTCCTGTACTGCTTTAATTCCTTTACTCTCGGATTCACTTCCTACTGCATCGATAATATCTGCTAACTCAGTCTGTAGTTGTTTCTTGGTCTTCTTGGACATTGACAATATTATACCACGGGGAAAGATACGTATATAAGCCTACGCTTACATTGACGCTTCCTATATTCTATCTCCTTCTTAGATGTTTAGTATCCGCAGAGCTTTACTATTCCGATTGCCGTTTTCAGCATCCTTGTAAATATTGACATAGGGGTGGGATTGGTTACTTTCGCCCCACTTAGTCTTTGCTCTTACCACGCTGGCCTTACTAGACCTGTGTATCCCCAGTTTTTAATAAACGTTGTTTCCAGTTAGTTCTTATTCTGTCGAGATTATCCTTTAGATCTTCATCATGTAGCTCTTTAGAGAGTGAGGTTAGGAGGGTAATGCAATAAGGACATCTTTGTGGTTCGTAGGTCTCTCCTTGCTCTGTATGCTCTTCTAGATAGATACCTCTAATGTATTTGAGTAAGTGGATAACCGAGTCTCTGTTTAATTCAACTGTTATTGTATTTGACATAAAAAAATACGCTTGCGATGCTAGACTCGGAAAGGCTCTTGTGAGGCCAAAAGCCTAGCAACGAAAACGTATTTGCCACAAGAATTTATCCACTAGTATTATATCATATAAATACTATGCTAGCCCCGTATCCATTGGATTGTAAACCGAAATAGCATACTACTTAGGAATTGGATGAAATTCCTTACTTAGATCAAGCTCTTCTTTCAACAAGCCTAGATGCTTTAATCTATGACAGTTGGGACATAATACCATAACATTTTCAGGAAAGTAACCTTTCTCCCGATCAAGTCTATGTCTATCACAGCTTGCTTCTTTCCACCCGCAATAAGAACATTTTTCATTAGGAATCCCCTTCTTATAAACAATTCTTAACGATTTAGTTAAAGGATTGTCTATTCCATATCTAAAGCGATGGTGTTCATCACAAACCCTTTTGTAATAGGGTTTTCCTTCCCTTGATTTACCAGTGTATCTTTGCAATTTTGTGCAACCCTCAACTTCACAAACTCCTCTTACAAAACCTGAACCTTTTGGTCTATATTTCACTATACCCAAATTATATCACACTTTAGGGGCTAATGTCAAAAAACATATTCTGTATCGTAGATAGGGATACCTTTTTTTATTTTTAATTTAGTTTGATGGTATGGGGGGTCTATAGTTTAGCTTCTTATGCCTAACTACGTCGTAGAATAATAGTTTTACGACGTACTATTAGCCTCAATAACTCTATAATATATACTAAAGTATCCTATAATAGTACTAGTTGCTAGTTGTTTTAGATGGGATATTATATTCTTTTTAACCTTGTTCTTATACCTTAATACAATCTAACAAGGATTAACTAAGGAGTATTTATGCAGTATCTAGTAGGAGTTTTTCTGTTACCTTATTTAATTTCTCTAGAGTTTCTTTTATCTCGTCATAGCTTTGATTTTCTACTACCTTTTTTGAGTAATTCATATTCATATTCTTATTTGCTGGTATTACATTATGAAGTCTATATAAGAACTTTATTCCATCCATCGCTACGGCTTGGCTTGGCTTCCCCATTTGTAGATTTTGATCAATTGAGGCTTTCATAGCATCCCCTAAATAATCTAGATCTAATCCTGCTTTGTTTAATTGCTTTTTTATCTCTTCTTGCACAACTGGTTTAACCATTAAATCATCTGCTATTGAGTGAGCATTACGTTTACTTTTTGTATCATAGACTGCTAGAACGGCTTGAGTTTTGTTTCCTTTATTCCTTACGTACTCTTGAGCGAATAGTTTTTGTTTCATTGTTGGCTTTGTTCTTTGCATAACTATATTATATCATGTCGCAGAATAAATTAGCCTCATATTGCTATTATATTAAGGCATAATATCTATTGACATCTAATAACATTTAGTATAAACTAATAACATAGCTCAAGAGATCCCACAAGGATATGGACTGAATACCACTCAAGAGCACAAGAACATTAACAAGCTAGGTAGAAGCGGTCAAGCTTCTGAAAGTAACATAGATTAACCATCATAAGAGCTATAACAATAGGATCTTAATAGACTAATCAATCGCCTAGCTTAAATTTAAAAATATGAATAAATTAATAATAACAATTTTAATAATCATAGCCTTATTTTGGATAATTAAAGATTATAACCGCAGAATGGTAATAGTAAACGCAAATTATCAATGTAATGTAGCTGGAATTGAAGAATATTGTAATTACTTAATAGAAAGAGAATATAAAATAGATATTGACAACTAATGATATTTAATATATAATAGTATTATGAATAAGGATTATAAACCATCTAGAGAAATGCAGATATTAAGCGATAGATATTGGAGTGTTAAAATGTTGTTTGAAAGTGCTATGAATGGCGATCACAAAGCTAGGGAATTAATAAGAAGTAGTTTTACAGTTAAAGAAGCACAGAATATGGCGGAGTTTGTAGCAGATTGTGAAGCTGTAGGTGTACCACTGATTGGGAGGGTAAGAAATTGACAAAAGAACAACTAAAAAACGCTTACGACTTCTTTGACTATAACATTAAAGAGGGCGTATATGATGAAACTATCCTCGTGGGTTTAAGCCCTGAAGCCGTATATAAATTATATGTAAGAGAAGATGCAAGAGCTGATTCGTATGACATAGAGCCACAAGATGAGGATTTAGCTGAGTATTTACATGATAACATGGAAGATGCAAGAGTTACAGGTAACTAATATGATAAAAGAAAAGCAAATGACAATTGAAGATTTAATTAAAAACTTAGGTAAACTAAATTTAAGTATATCTCAAGAAGAATATGCAAAAGCACTTCTTGATCTAGCATATAGATTGGGGAGAATGGAAGCATCTTTAGAGATAACAGAGTTTGTTAAAGAAAATTATGAAAATTAAAGGACAAGAGTTCGAAGTAACTAGCACATATCTTATATTTAGATTGCGTGAACCCTTCTGGTCAGCTTGGCAACGCTTCGGATGGGAGTATTCGACAACTGGATATAGTGTAAATGAAGAGGCAGTGAATAGAGCTCTTGAATTAAAGAAAAAGATATTAATTAAAACACGTTATGGAGATTATGAGATAACACCTACTAAGGCTTTAAGAGAGGGTGGAAGAATGGACGCCTCAAATGGCACACCTCTTATATGTATTCCTAAATATGCTCTGAAAAAGCTCCCAGAAATAACAGAAGAAAAAATTGATTTAACTAAAGCTATGGGTAAAATGGTAAATACGCCTGAATGGGAGAAATTAAGAAAGAAATTACATGGATAAAGATACAACTCTAAGAGATATATCGTATAAATTAGTTAAGACTGATGAGGAGTTAGCAACGGCCTTAACTAAGTTGTTCCCTCTTGAATTAGCCTATACGAGAAGAAAAAACGATCTTATATTAAATAGTGGAATGGCTACTATGCTTTTAAAAGAAGCTGAAGCCAGTAACACACTAGCTATGGAGGATATATCAGATCAGTATTTAGAAGCTAAACTAAGAGTAAAGATACTATATTCAAGGCGTGATACATTTATGGAGATATCTAGGAATTTAAGAAGCATGGCATTTGAACAATGAAAAGAAAAGTAAATATAAAAAAAGTAGCAGGTGTGTTTACAGATCACTGGATGTTTCCTATGGATAAGAAGACACACAGTAAGAAGCATAAAGTAGCTATTGACAGACAGTGATAAATAGTGTAATATATTGATATGAATGAAATGATGAGTATACAAGAAGTAGCCAAGTATTTAAGCATGTCCACTATGTGGGTTAGAATGAGAATAAAAGAGGGAAAAATAAAAGCTGTTAATATGTCTAATGGACAGGAAAGAAAACACTTTAGAGTAAGAAGAGAAGATTTGGAGGATTTTATAAATGGATGAAAATATAAATGCTTGGCCTAAATTTCAATGGAGTTTGTTTGTAGATGGTAAGACAGAACAAGTAGTAGTAAGAGGAGATGACTATACACAGTGGGTTTTGGATGTAGAAGCGGTTAGATCTAAATTTAGGATACACTCTGAAGCCTCTGTAGAGCCCGTAGAAGAAGTTTCTAGTACTAATGAAGAGTATTGGGTAAGAGAAGTAAAAAAAGAAGGGCCAAATAAAGGAAAACGTTTTAAAGTAGCTAAAGGAAAAGATGGAGCATTCTTAGGGTGGACAAATGAACCCTTGAGTGTTAGAGAATGAAAAAAACCGTTCTTACTGAAAAACAATTAAGGGATCGTTGGAAAAATGCAGAAGCTCATTTGAATAAGCAAGGTTATGTTTGTAAACATGGCATTGACCATACAGGTGATAATTATTGTAGAAAATGTCTTAAAAAGAGTTTTAGTTCCCAAGACAAATAGATAATCAATTAAAGTTAAATAAAAACGGTGCCGCAAACAACAGCAGTAAAGTATTGCGGAAATTGTAGCGGGAAAGCTACTTATAGGAAAAAGAAAAGTAGGGACTTTTTTAAATTATTTCAAAGATGAAAAAAACAATTACAAAGTCTAAAGCAAAACAGAAAGCCTGGAAAGCATTTAGTTTATGGGTAAGATTAAGTAATTCTGATACGGAAGGATTTGTATTTTGCTATACATGTGGACAAAAAAAACATTATAAGGTAATGAACGCAGGTCATGGCATTGGAGGAAGAAACAATGCCGTCTTATTTGATGAAAGGATTGTTAAGCCTCAATGTGTAGGATGTAATATTTGGGGTAGAGGACAATATCAAATATTTACAAGAAAACTTATAGATGAATTAGGATTGGAAACTTACGATGAAATAGTTAAGCACTCAAGCGACACAGTTCAATATAAAGTAAATGATTATTTAGAAATGGAAAAAGAATTTAAGCAAAAAGCGGTAACCGTTAGAAATTCTAGTAAACCATGCCAGTCCTTGAGAGTTTTAGTAAGGAAGATATAGATATATAAAAAAGATATGAGAATAGTTTTACCAAAATTTTATAATCAAAAGAAGGATTTAGTAATTTGTCAAATCTGTAATAAAGAGTTAAGAACGCTTCAAACTCATATTCCAAGAATACATAAAATCTCCTGCGAGGAATATAAAGAAGAATACAAACTTTGGAATGGGGATTTAATGTCTATATCTACAAGACAAAAAATGAGTGAGTATCACAATAGACCTGATGTTAGAAAAAAAGATATGAAAAGATTTATGGAAGGGGTTAAGCCATTCAGCCCTGAAAATAAAGGAAGGGGCAAGATAAAAGCTCGCTATAGGGGTATGACAAGAACTTTAACTGAAGAAGGTAGAATTTCATTAAGCGAAAAAGCCTCAAGGCTACACACTCCTGAAATAAGATTAAAGGCTTCTTTATCCAGAAGACGAGGTAGATTTCAAATTTGTCAAAATAGAGAATGTGGTAAGTCTTATTGGGTAAAACCTTATATGTTTGAAACATCTAAGTATTGCTCAATGTATTGTCAGGGTAAGGTTCACTGGACAAATTATTGGAACAATAAAAAATCTGTGTCGTATAATGGAGGCAGAGAGTAAGGTGTATATCTTTAAAGGAGAATTTATATGAACAACTGTTCAACTTGCAGAGTTTTAACAGAGAATAATGGCTTTCTAAGTAAAGCTCAGAAAGATGACAAGGTTTTTGAAATGCTACATGAGTTATTCCATGAACATTTAAGAAGTCATTCATTTCATGGAGAAAGAGCGATGTATGTTTTTAATTGCTCTGTTGATGGACATGAAATATCTACTACGGATATTGATTCTTATAACAAGAGATTATGCGTGCAACATCAGATGACGTCGCAGAAGCAACAAAAGCCGACTAAAATATGAGATTTAGTTATTTAGGATAGTAGTTTGGACTCTTTCTGATTACAGAAGGTTAAAACGTTTCTTGAGAAGCCCAAGCTACTTTCCTAGATAGATTAGAACTAACAAGATGGCTTAGGTAGGCATCCGTGTCTCCTAAGTCTCCTTGTAAGCTCTAACAAAGAAAGAGGAATTATGCCAATAGAATTATTAGAAGCAATCTTAACATTAATGTTCTTGGGAGGATTGGTAATTGTAATGATAATCTTTATTGGAACTAAATTATGAAACAAAAAATTAACACAAAAGGTTTACAAGAACTAGCAGATAAAGTCAAAGATATTTTAATTAAAGAAGGAAGATTGCCTAAGACTGAAGATACAGGGGAGTGGACTTGCCTCTTTGGATGTAGGACTTGTCCTATTCCTTTTACACCAGAGATGTTTGAAGAACAAATTGATTATACTGTCCCACTTAATAAAGACTGGTCTGATAGGTTTGATGAAAAGTTTGGACAATTATTTGATTATTACTATGATCGTTATGAAGGGGGTTCATTTTCTGAAGGGGAGAATGTTAAATATTTCATCTCTCAAGAGATTGAATCTGCTAGAGCTAGTGAAAGAAAGGCTTTGATTAAAAAATTAAAAAGACAATGGGGGGAAAGAATTGATGAAGTAAAGGGAGGTTTAGATGCAACATATGGCAGTAGCCACAATTATCATCCAAACTACGAAGGAATATTTGCTGAGCTCTTATCTAAATTAGAAAAATGAGAATATTACTTTTACCATTTTGTTTATTAGGATTACATTTTATTCATGCAGAGCTTGGAGATAGTTATATGTGCTTAGGATGTCATAGCTTAAATAAAAAATGAAAAAAGTAATTAAGGCTTAGGACTATAATCTTCTTTTGGGTCTGCTTGGTGCCAGTCTAAACTTACGCTCTGATTGTAAATTGTGTTATGTCTTGCTATCTCATGTGAGAAAGCTCTGGTATCTAAGCACTCCCTTTCAAATAGCACTATCTCCTGATCTTGGGGTATTCTATTTATATCTACATGCCCTGTTTCATGGGATAGTCTGCGTTCTTCACGCCTTTCTCTTTCCCTAGCTAACGCACTTTGAATACGCCCTGTAACTCTAGCTGTTGTACTTGTGAACCTTTCTCGTGCCATTATCTTTTATTTGATTGCGTAATCCGCCTCATGCTTCTTCTCTGTAAATAATGCTCTTGAGGAGTAAAAATAACCTCTCCTCTTAATTGAGGATTTGGCATAATACTATGCGTATCAGGTGTTATCCTGAAACTTCTGTCTTCTCTTGATTTTCTTTCCATTATTTACCTGAACTAAATCTCTTACTTAGTCCGTAAAGTTGATTAACTACATAAAGAGCTAAAGCTCCCTGTAGTGCATTATTTGGAATAAAGTCTTGAAATGAAAATCCGTCTGCGATATAAACTGCAACTTGTCCGAAATAAATAAGTCCTAATGGAGCTAACCATTCCAAAGCAGATTTAGTCCACTTTTCTAGATCAGATTTATTTAATCTAAATTTCTTACTATTTTTCATATTTAATCACCTCGCTTTACAGCCCTCTGACAAATACTGTCAAAAGAGCCAACCCGAATACTGTCGTGCATACTGCAAATACAATACGCTCTTTGCGTATCCATATTTTCTCCTCTAATTTTCTGTATCTTTCCCGATATTGCAATCTTTCACGTTCTGACATAAACCTACGGAAAAGCCGTAGGACAATCAAATACCGATAATTCTCTTTAAAATAGCTCTTAATTCTGCTAGAATCTTGCTGTCCTCGTTTACTGGTACTGGTTTATTCTCACAAGCTGTTAATTTAGTTTGTAAGTCCGCACTCTTTTTAATCTCCTCCTGATATAAGTTCCAGTTCTTATCTCTATCGGCTCTAAGTTCGTCAATTATTTTTTGCTGATCCATGTTTACACCTCCTTTTACTCTTAACCATCCTATTACATTTGAATAGTTGTGATTTTCTAAAGTTACCCGTTCTTTAATAGACCAATTCTGATCTAATGACTTAAATGAAGAAAGTGTACCTTTTTCTAGTGCGATTGCTATATGCCCTGCTCCGCCCCCTACGTTGCCATTCCAGACAGGTATATCCCCTGCCTCTATGATTGCCGTAGGTGTGTTTACTATCCATTCAAATTCATTCTTATTAAATGCAGTACCAAAGTCTTTAGCGTTTGTACCAATTATGGGAGTTTTACCTAAGACTTCTTTAATGTATTGATTAGCAAGATCAACGCACTGATTATATGCTCCGCTACCAAAGCTGTGAAACTCTACCTGTTTACCTAAGTATTTATTTTTAAATTCTATTAATGTCATACTCCTAATCTCCTCGCCCATTTAGAATAAATAACTGGTAATACGCTCTTAGCTTCACTTGTTGTTTCTACACTTTGTACTCTCGGATCGTGCAAGGTTAACCATTTAGCCAGTCTTATTCTCCAATTAAATTTCTTTTTCATATTTTTCAATTTTGATTTTTTTTTTATAAAGTTCTTTATATACTTTTTCAAGCACATATTTTTGTTCTTTTATTATTTCTGTTTGTTGTTTTGAGGCATCTGCAAATTCCTGTAGTCTTTTAGCAAGCTCTTTGTGGGTTTGTAAATTTTCTCTAAGATAATCCTGAATAATATTATTAAATTGCTCTACTTGTTTTTCTGCGGTCTTATCACGCTTTATTAAGTACCAAATAAATAGAGCTGTTACTACAGCTGCTCCACTTGAATTAATTAATAATTGGAAAATATCTGTACTCATACTTTTCTTAAAATTGTGTTTCTTCAGATTGCGTAATCATATTAAAAATTACTTATAGCATTCCCTGTTCCCCATCCTGGGAGAGTGAGTGAATTTTTAGGTAATATAGTTTGCTGACCTCTTGATGTAGTCTGAGTTGGAGTAGGTATGTTTTGTTTTACATTTTGTGTAGGATTCTGAGCTAAGTATTTTTCTATAGCTGTTTGCTGTTGAGGTTTCCATGATAGTTGAGCAGAGGGTTGAGATGTTGTCTGCGGAGAAGGTTGGAAGTTCTGTGCCTGCTGTTGTGTAGCTTGCTGTTGTACTGGGTACATACGAGGATTATATGTTCCATTACTCATATTAGGATAGGGAGAGCCAGGACCTCCTGATGTAGTTCCCAGATTCAGTTTTTCTCCTGGTCTTATCATATTAGGATTTCCTGAAGCATATCCTGAAATCTGAGGATACATGTGAGGGTTTCCTAAATATTTCTGAGCTATTCCAGAAAGAGTATCTCCAGGTTGTACTGTGTACATATTAGGCTGAAAAGCTGTTCTCTGTGGCTGGAATCTATTTAATCCTGTATCTGCATAGGCATTAGGTACTGCACTACTAAATAGGTTTTTAAAAAACTTCTTTATACCGCCTTCAGATGGATTTAAAGATTGTACTGGACTCGGTGTTGGATTTAATAGTTTATTAGTTTTACCATCATACACCTGCCATTGTTTTAAATTTTTATTATACTTGGCAGTTTGTCCTACTTTTATATTTGGAGCTTGAGGTACAGCATTGTTACCTATTAATCTAGGAGCTTCTTTTAAATAATTCTGAGCTATTCCTGCTATCTCTTCCCCTCTAGCATCAGGATTTACTCCTCTTCTTGCACCTACGAAATCTCCTTTTTCTGATAGATCTGCTATACCTTTTTCCTTAAAAAATACAGCTAGAACTTTAGCTGCTATTTTAGGGTCTAGTGCCATATCTGGGTTGTTTACTAATTTATCTCCTAGACCTATTTTTCTACCTATATCTCTATAGTTATAATCGTGAGTAAGTTGAATAAACCCTCTACCATAAAAATTTTCTCCACCTGAATAACCTCGCTTACGAGCTTCTTCTTTCCCTGTAGTTCCAGGAACTCTGCCATTCTTATCTAAATAATACCCTTCTCTTTCAGGAAGTCCTCCAGACTCAGCTTTAGCTGTAGCCAGAGCATAAGCTAATACGTTAGGGGTAAGTATACCTTGTTCCTTTAAGGCATCCTTTATATATTGTACTGTCTCCGAAGGCATTCCATCCATAGATATATTATATCATTAAGATGAATCTTCCACTTGACAGAATAGAAGTTAAGGTCGGAATTTTTTATGATACAATTGATTTGCATAACAGTTATCACATAAGCCTTTAGAGTGATGTTGGATCTCAGTAGTAGAACACGAGATACATCTCTCATATTTTAGACTCCATTTGAATCTTTTAATATGAGGACGTTTTAATCTACCCCAACACAAACTACATAAACCTTTAGCAATATGAAGGCGGTCAGTTGTACCACATTCAATACAGCTATCGTAATCCCTAGCCCACGTAGTTAATAAATGCAGTTTATAATGACAGTCTTTACATACGGGGATTAAATTTTCAGGCTTATCATTGGTATTGTCTTTATCTATATGATGGAGTGCTATAGCAGGATTACAACATATTTTACATTTATCAAATTTTTCATAGAAACTTTCTCTATTTTTCTTCCCAATATTTTTGTAGTTTTTTATTACTTGATGCACTCTTTGTCTTGAGACTCCTAAAATCCTGCCTATTTCTGAATAGCTTTTCCCATTCTTATACATTATTTTCATTAACTCTTTATTTGTCATACCATCTATTATATATTCCTTGTTGACATTTGTCAATCTATATGATACTATACATGCTAAGAATGAATACTCAGACATTAAGATATTTATTATTTGTATCCCTAGCTATAGGAGCCAGCATATTAGGTTATGGTCTTCTAAGATATGATGTAAGTAATAAGAATCTAGAGTTTGAGAGACAGCAAGCTGTTGAAAGACAGAAGTCTTTACAGAGTTGTGAGATTGCAGCCGAGAATGATTACTCCAATTATTGGGATATACAATGTCCTTTAGTAGGGACAAATTCTTTAGAAGCTGGATGTAATTTACCTAGAAATATTGCTATGGATATAGAGGCTAGAAGAGAAAAGAATTTAGATAACTGTATTAAATTATTCAGACCATGATTGAATTCATTATTATTTTATTGATATTAGGAGTGTTCTATTATCTTTTTCTTGATCCTTTAGATAAATCATAACCCTAATTTATCGAGTAGCTTATAAGCTACTGCTGACCCCACCACAAAGGCTGCACCTTTCTTAGCTTTACCTGCCTGACCCTTTATTTTTTCCTTCCTACCATAGGCTTTATCTAATTTTTTTAATTCAGGCTCTAGAGTATGAAGAATTTTTGAATAGCTTGTACCTATTCTCTTACTTAGTTCTTTCTCTGCTGGACCTAAAGAAGAATCGTATGCCTTTTTATATGATCCTTGTCTAAAATTTAATAAGTCTTCCACAGATACACCTTTAATACCTGCCCCTGCACTTCTACCCTGCGTTGATATTTCATTTTTTAATAATTGTGATAGTTTAGTTTGATCCGCAGCAGAACCTAAACCTTGGATAAGACCTAAATTGGGAGATTGAGTTGTACCAAATTCTTTTTCTACCATGCTGTCTACCTGACCTCTCTTAGGTGTCATTTGTTCTACCATACCTTTTATTTTAGAACCCGTGTTTACATATTTAGCAGGGCCAGTGGTACTAGATATTTTCCCTAACTTACCAGCTTTAGCAGCTCCACCTATACCTGCACCACCAGCTAGCATAAGCAAAAGATCTAAAGGATTTTCATAAGCATAGTCTGTAGGGCTAGACATTAGACTTTTTATATCTCCTGCTATTGCACCTGGGGCAGCAGCCATGCCACTCATTTGCTGAGGTGTAGACTGTAATTGATTTAGTGGAGCAATACCTGGAGAAAGAGAAGGCCCTAATAATCCATTGATTCCCTCAGCTAGACCAAAAGCATTTTTACTAGCGTTTTCTACTAGACCCTTTAAGCTTTTGTCTACTCGTTTTTTAGGAGGCATAGTTCCAGGAGGAGTCATTGGAGCAGACTGAGCTTGGCCAGTCTTTTGAGCTTGATAATTTTGTTCTATTTGCTGGAGTCTTGGTCTATCTCCTAATTGAAAAGCATTTCTAAGAGAACTAAATAACTCGAAAGCTAATTCAGGTGACTCTTCATATCCTTGAGGGAGACCCTTACCAGCTAATATCTGCTCTTGCAAGGCTAGATTTCCTGTATCTCCTGCTGCCTTAGCTAGTAATCCACGCTTACTTTCTAAAGTTCTTTTATATGTTTCGTATTGTGGATCTTCTTTTACCTTAGCCAAAAGAGTTGCTGTTTTACCTGGAGCTTTACCTCCTATAACTCCTGTTTTATTTTTAGCAAGTCCTGTTGTTTGTCCACCTTTATAGTATAAATCTTCTAAGAGTGTAACTATGTTTTGAGTGTCGCCTGTTTTCTTAGTTTGCTTCTTTTCTTCAGCACTTAAATCATCCTCCCCTTTAGTTACTTTCTTTCCTGTAATTTCTTTGTATGCTTTAGCTTCTTTACTGTACGTTGTGTAGGATATACCATAAGAAGGGAGATCTTCAGGTTTTAGCATCCTTGTTTCCCCTGTCTTTTTATTTCTTATTTCTACTAATCCATTATCAAGTATTCTCATTCCCAGTCTCCTATACTACCACCACCGCCTCCAGATCCTAGTCTGGATTCTTTTTGTTTACTTAGATCGAACTCTTGTAGTTTCATCGCATAATCTAAGCCATATCTTCTTGTATTTTCAGCAAATTCCTTTTCCCATCTTTCCTGCTCTTTTCTTTCTCGGTCCTGTTCTAATCTTAATTGTCTAAGTTGTTCTTGTTCTTGTTTCCACTGCTGTTGTTCTGCTAATTTTAGTTGCAATTCTTGTAGAAGTTGGCTTACTTTATTCTGTGCTAGTTCAGCTTGCCCTTGTACGGCTTTAGTTTGAGCTCCAAAAGCTCTTCCTGTAGAGTCGATTACATTTTGTATACCACCTACATTTAGACCGAAGAGATCATTTAAAGTAGAGAGTCTGGCTATAGGAGCTGATCTCTGACGTTGAATAAGATCTGCTTGCTGAGTAGGGTTGAAGATCATCCCGTTATTATTCTGTGGTAGTACTGAGAGTGGAGCTCCTGTAAAGGAGTTCATTACATCCTGTCTTGCTGTACCCATCTCCTGAATTAGTGGGTTTTGTTCTGTGAATTTAGCAGTTAAGGCTTGCCTAAGCATATCAGGCAGTTGCATACCAGCTACCTCAGAAGAGAGTGCGTTTTGGCTGGCAGTCTGAGCTGTAGCCTTGGCACTTGCCAGGTTCGGATCGTTATATATTGATTGAAAGCCGTTTGGATTCATATTTATGCACCTAATAATCTATTATTAAATGATGTAAAGTCTGAGTAGTTTACCCCTGGAGGTGCTCCTAAGAATTGTGATTTCTCATAGTCTCTTAGCTGTTGTCTTCTGGTTGCTTCTCCTAGAGCTTCACTTTTAATTTGATATGTTGGGTCTACTCCTCTTACATAGTTTCCAGTTGTAGGATCGAATGATCCTAGATCTCGTTGTTTCTGGGACTGTTCCAGTTGTATGTCTTCCATGTTTCTTCTGGTTGTAGTCTGGACATCCCGTTGTCTTCCTTCCTGTCCTCTTAGATAGTCCCCCAGTCCTCTTTTACTTTCAGTTGTAGCCATACCCTCTGCTCTTTGTTTTGCTCCTGAGAAGTATAGACCTGCATCAGCATAACCTTGACGTGTTCTCTCAAGTGTCTGGTCTAGAGCCATCTTTTCGTTACCTACATACTGATCTGTATCTTTCTGTAAGTCAGTCAGGAGTGTTCTCTCATCTTCTAGACTTCGTTGTCTTCTGACATTTACTCCTTTAAGATAGTCTGTTAGGGTTTGCTTGTAGTATGGATCCAGTCTTTCCCCCACTTTGGTACTTTCTTCAGCTAGGATCTGGTCGAAGTTAAATGGATTCTTAGAATCATACTCATTATATCTGGCTTTATATTCTGCTGCCAGCTTTGCATATCCAGCCTCAGTTGCTTTCATTGTCTCTTCAGCCATAGCTTTAGCTGCTGCTACTGGATCATAGGGATTATTTGCTCCGCCATTCTGTGCGTTCTGAGCTGCTGTCCCTCCGAAAGTAAAAGCATAAGTATTAAGCCACTGTCTGTATTGACCTGGATCTGTATCTACTATTGCTTTGCCATCTGGGAGCCAGCTTTGTTGTACGATAAGATCCAGCTCTGCCTGACTAGGGTCTCTACCCATTACTTCTGCGAAGATCTTACGAGGTTCATCTCCTGATAAGTAATATTTCTTATCTATTTTATCCAGTCGTAAGCAGTCGTTATATTGAAGTGTGTTTGAATGTAAAAAATTCATTGTTAATATTATATCATTCCTAAGCTGATGTTATTGTTTCGTAGGCTGTGCCATTCCAGAATTTGAATTTCTTATCTGTCTTATCATAGTATAGTTGTCCTTCTTTAGGATTAGATTCACGGGTTGAAGGAGAAAAATTGAATTTAGTTGACCTGTACTCTGATATTTTAGTACCAGGTATATCTATAAATAACCTGTCTAACTCATCAGAAGTATAAGGTTTTATCTTGTTTACTATTTGTCTCTGAAGGCTTTTATCCAGCCCTGTATCAGTATAGTTCATAACATTCTAGTCCTCATAGGATTGTAAAAGATAGTTGCCTTTTCTATATACATATCATTCTCTAGAGTATCTATGCCTGAGAATCGTAGCTGTATACCTGATCCCATCTTATGAGAAGTGGGTATTGACAACTCTGTTTTATCATTAGCGAGTTCTCCGAGGGAATACCATTCGCTATCTACGTCTCTCGGAGTATTCCACAGCTTATATCCCACACTCACGCCTTTGGGAGTTCTACCTATTACTTGTATTCTGGGAAATTCATTTATCACTTCAGTGCCAGAGGGATAGTACACTTTAGTTTCCAGATTAAATGCTATCGGATCTCCATTAAAGTTTGTTCCAGTTCCCATCTTTAAAACCTGTCCTTCACTATTACCACAATAATATTTATTTTCATTACCAAATCTGAATGAAGCTGCACATGTTATCGCATCTTTTATAGGTCCTACATCCCATGCTCCCAGTGCATAGTTGTACGTTGCTACGGCTTTATCCATATCTATATTTCTATTAGTATTATTTAGATCTCCTAAGTACCATCTTAATTCTTCTCCCTCACGCCACACTGTTACATCATCATAGATTCCATTATCCATTCCTATAATAAAAGGGTCTATTGGTCTACTTACCCTTGTTACATCACTCCCATCATATCTATACATTCCAGATAGCTTAGGATCTGATCCATGGAAGTAATAAGTACCAGTATTGGTATTGATAACACTCCTATTACTTGAGGTTCCTACTGCATCCCTAATTTGTCTGAGAGAAGTACCATTATATGAGAAGAGAGAGAAAAGTTTAGAGATAAGTAAGTTACCTGAAGTATCTTCATCTATTGCTGTAATTGAGTCGTTATCATCTGGTCCTACATCGAACCAGTTACTTCCTACCCAGTAATCCAGATCAGTTGCCGTTACATCAAAGTTCTCTGTTACTCTTAGGGAATAAGGGGATACTATTTCAGAGACAAAGAAAGTCTTATTAGCAAGCTGGGTATTGCCAGACGTTATTACTAGTGGATCTCCTATCTTTATATTGTTTGCTATGAAATTCTGAGGGAGTGGATTAGCTAGGGTAAATAAGTTATTACCTGCTGTAGTCTTCCCATTCGTACCCCACTCCATACCCCATGTTAAGTTGTTAGCTATAAATAAATCTGAATAGAATACACGAGAGGGAAATGTTATCTCATTCCCATCTGCATCCAGTGGTATCTGAGGTCCTGTGAACTGACAGTAGCCTAGGTAGACACGGGATTGAGACTTTAAACTCTTGATGTATTTACTTCTAACTGTTCTATCCAAGTACTTATTAGTCCAAGTTGTACCATCGAAAGACAGTGGTTTTGCATTATAATTCTGAAAGAATAATCTATCTAAGAATACATCAAATTCTACTTTAAAGTTTTCATCTAGAGCCAAACCTGCTCCTAAGCCTGTTGAAAGATCCACTATATCATTTACATAAGCTGCCATAAGCTTATTTACGCTGGTTCCTGCCCTGTTAAATCCTTTAATTCCGTTCACGTTTGCCATAATTATGCTGTTGTTGTTGTACTAGTTGACGTGCTAGTTGATGTACTTGTTGAGGTGGAAGTAGTACTGGTTGAAGTACTCGTAGTGGTTGATGAAACTATGTTATCCCCTTGCTGTGTGTATCCTAGTTTTTTACCAAAGCCTCCTATCTCATCGAAAGTTACATTCTCAGCAGAATTAACTTCATTATTCTTTTGTAGAAATCTTGAAGTTTTTACCTGTAATCCTTGCGAGAAGTCCTCGATCTGTAATTTGTCATCTGTTATTTCAGCCATAGCATATTAAAAATAATTTTCTTTCTCCCAATCCGAATTTCTCCCAGCTCCTCCAGAGAACATTCTAGCTGCACCCTTCTGTCCTCTGAAATTCCATAAAGATCTTGGTTGTCCTTGTGGTCTTTTCTTTGATTGATCCAGTTGATCGAGAAGTTCCAGTCCTTGAGCTACCTCATAACCTGTTCTCTTTGGAGCTGTACCATAGAACATCTTTTCATATATAGCTGCCTTAGTCTCATCCCCCTTTATTTTTTCTACTTGTGCTATAGCATAGTTCTCTATTAGATTAGGGAGAGCTACGGGAGTTTCATCATCTACGCTATTTAGATTAGTAAGTACTTTATAGTACACAGGGTAAAGTGTAGCTACACTTGAGTTTACAGGCTTAGGAAATAATTGTACATATCCCTGATCTGAAGATGAGTCGGCAGGTAATAGTTTATATTCACTAGCATAATCATTACCTGTTAAAGTTAGATCTTCTATCTGTGAATCAAATTCTACTGCTGGTTGATTCTTTAGATCATAAATCTGAGTAGTTGATCCGCTTGAATAATAGAATCGTAGTCTATCTAAATGTCCCATGGTTGTATACGTTGCCAGAGAATAAGTATCAGTTCCTCCTGTTACAGAAATTCCAGTTCCTTGTTTATATGTATCTACTAAAAGGAACCAGTACTTAGGGTTGTGTCCATAGATTATGTCTTGTGCTGCATTAAAGAATCTTATTAGTTCGTCATCACTTACTACTTTTCTTTCCCTGTCATTAGTTATGATGCGGACATTTCTTATCATGTAGCCTACCTGATTCTTAGTGAAGCCTACACCTGTTATAGTTGGGGAGTATTCAGCATAGGTTGATGTAATTGAATTGTAAAATCTAAATCTATATTCCCAGTCATCAGTACCAGCCGTATGATAATAGACTGTTTCGTTATTCTTATTGTCCCATTGGATGACAGTTGCAGTAAGCTCAGCGAATGTACCTGCTGAACTTGATCGTCCTTCTATAGATACCTGATTCCATGGACTCTTATATACACTAGTTCCTTTAGCATGGTCAAATGAAAGAGTAGAGGAGAGAGTGATTGTATTTATATCAGTTATGACTGAGGCTACTCCCTGCTCTGTTCTCTCTTCAGTTGGCTCTCCTATTACCAGAATGTCTGACGAAGCAAATGAAGTTGTATTTAATACCTCTAGAGTAGTTGTAGCACTGGTTAAATAGTCAGTACTTATAAAAGTCTTGAAAGTATTATTTAGTAATGGCGACTGTATCCTAAGACGTCTCATAATTTAGCTATATTAATTATATCATTTACTTGAAATCTATCTCCATGTGTAAAGGTATAGTTATAGTGGTACTAGTTGAAGTAGAGGTTGTCGAGGTACTAGTACTTGTTGTTGTAGATTGAGTGATACTGGTTGATGTGCTCGTTGAAGTTGTCGTTGAGGTAGAAGAACTAGTACTGGTAGTTGAAGTCGAGCTTGATGTGGAAGTAGTTGAGGTAGATGTAGAAGAAGTTGTACTAGTAGAGGTGGTTTCAGAAATAGTTATAGAGGTTGATGAGGTAGTTTTACTTGTTGATGTAGATGTTGAAGTGGATGTTGATGAGCTTGTTGAAGTGGTTGAGGTTGAAGTAGATGTGGTCCTAGATGTTGAACTGGAAGTTGATGTCGTGGAGGTAGAGCTAGAGCTAGATGTAGAAGTGGTAGTAGAGGTTGATGTTGTTGTTGCAGGAGCCTGAGTTGACTCTACTAGCATCCATACAGTTGATACATCTATTTCCTGATCTCCTCCTCCAGTATTAAAAATTCTTATTTGTGCAGTATCCAGTTCAGTTGGAGTCCATGCTGTAGTTGACGCTCCAGGCAAATCGTATAAGGTAAGAGGATAATTTCTAGGGGCAACGTCTTTATTTGTATACCATGTATTAGTTGAACCAGAGGTGAGTCCTATGTTTCCAGTCTGTTCTATAGTTCCTCCGCTTGTAGCCTTTACTCCTAGCTTAAAGGATGCAGTTGAACTTACCAGTCTAAATCTAACTCCTATCTGAACTACAGAAATAGTATCTGAGCCTGTTAGACCAGATGCACCTAAGTTTAAATCATCTGTAGTATTAATCGTACTTATATTAGAAAGGTATTCAGTAGCGTCATCAGGAGTTACTTCATCTACTTGGCTCCAGTTTGCTCCTGAGTCTGTACCTGCTCTTACCCATTGAGTAGAGTCCGCAACTGCGTTAGGTCTCAGATGTTTGATAGTTCCATCTCCAGGGTATGAGGTCTGGAATGATCCAGTAGAGTCATTTATGGCTATATCATCAAAGTACCATTCTCCTGTAGTTTGGGCCTCTGAATTAAGATTTCCTCCTATGCTCAGGAAAGCTATACCAGCACTTAAATCCCGTGTGGAAGAAGTGGCGAAGTTACTTCCATCTAGTCGTGCAGTTACTGTATCTGTTGCACCTGCTCCAGTAGCATCTACTAAGATTTCTATCCTATACCAGGTGTTTGCTGATAGAGCAGATGAGGCAGAGCCTATCTGTCCGTCTTCATCATAAAGAGTGAGTGTATTTGTACTGCTTAAAGTAAGATATACAATAGGTGTTCCGCTACCTGATGAGTTGTTAAGTAAAATAATTCTATTCTCAGCAGTAGGAGATGTAGCTACTCTTAAATAAGCTCTTACATAAAAGGGTCCTGTACTAGCACTACTTTTAAATTGATATTCTATTCCTTCAGTACTTCCAGAAGGAAGAGTTGTTACCTGTAGAGCATAAATACCGCTTCTTACTGTGCCAGTTTGAATAGAAGGAGCCGTACCATAAGTAGCACTCCATTCTACATCTGATGCTACGCTGTTTAGTTCGAAGCCTGATGAAAAAAGTCTAGCCATATCTTTATTATCTCACGAGTCTATCTAACTCATACTTGTCATCTACTTCATCTATTTCGAAATGGTATGGATAAGTGATAGTAGTACTTGTAGTTATAGAGGTACTACTCGAAGTCGTAGTTGAGGTAGTTTTAGAAGTTGAGCTACTCGTACTCGTTGTACTAGTGGAGGTTGTAGAGGTACTCGTAGTAAAGGAGACTGTAGTAGATGTTGATGAAGATGAGCTAGAGCTGGTGCTTGTACTTGAACTGGTACTCGTGGTCGATGTACTAGTAGAGGTTGAGGAAGATGTAGAAGTAGTAGAGGTAGAACTTGAGGTACTACTACTGGTGGATGTCGTGCTAGTAGAAGTACTGCTTGAGGTAGAAGTACTACTTGAGGTAGAAGTGGTCGAAGTGGAAGAAGAGGTGGATGTCGTAGTGCTACTTGATGTTGAAGTGGTACTCGTTGAAGTAGATGTAGTAAAAGACACAGTGGTTGAAGTAGAAGTACTAGAACTAGTTGAAGAGCTCGTACTAGTTGTGGAAGTTGATGTAGAGCTAGAGGTTGAGGTTGTGCTCGTTGAAGTTGAACTAGAAGTACTGGTAGTTGAAGTCGATGTACTCGTGGATGTGCTTGAAGAAGTAGATGTCGTAGATGTGGAAGTACTGCTAGAAGTAGAGGTAGTGCTAGTAGAAGTCGAAGAGCTAGTAGAAGTTGTTGAAGTCGAGGTGGAACTAGATGTAGACGTCGTTGAGGTAGAGGTTGAGGAAGATGTACTAGTCGTTGTAGTAGAACTACTGGTAGATGTAGAGCTTGAAGTTGAGGTTGTAGAGGTAGACGTTGAACTAGAAGTGGAGGTCGTCGATGTTGATGTACTGCTACTAGTGCTAGTTGTACTCGTCGATGTTGAAGAGCTTGTTGAAGTCGTAGTAGTAGATGTTGTGGTTGAGGTAGAACTACTCGTTGAGGTAGTTGAGGTAGAAGAAGAAGTGCTGGTAGTACTAGTTGAGCTTGATGTGGAAGTGGTCGAGGTACTAGTCGATGAGCTAGTAGATGTCGTGGACGTTGAGCTTGAGGTAGAGGTGGTTGTTGTAGATGTGGTTGTGGACGTTGAGCTGGAAGTAGACGTTGTTGATGTGGAGGTACTAGAGCTAGTAGAAGTTGTTGAAGTGGAACTTGAGGTTGATGTAGTCGAAGTGCTTGAGGAAGTACTTGTAGTAGAAGTGCTAGTACTAGATGAGGTACTTGTCGTCGAGGTAGAAGATGTCGTTGAGGTAGAGGTGGTTGTTGTAGATGTGGTTGTGGAGGTACTACTAGACGTAGATGTTGTACTAGTTGAACTGGAAGTACTGGTCGTAGACGTAGAAGTGCTACTTGAAGTAGAGGTGGTGGACGTTGAGGTAGAAGTAGACGTACTACTAGAAGTAGACGTGGTACTAGTACTGGTTGAGGTAGTTTCCTCCACAGAGGGAGGTATAGCAAGAGGGTTATTAAAAAATGGGCTTCTTAATGCTTCAAATGACATAATTTGTTAGTACAATTATATCATTGAAGCTAATTCTAACGAGCTCTGCCTGGTGCAAAAATAGCTGGTCTTAATTTATTAGGGATAATATAACCAATAGTAGTTTCAGATACATAATCTACTAATAACCACATAGAGTCTAATCTATGATCTCCATCTCCAGTTATATCCTCTACCCCTATTTGGGCAGTCTTCAATGTATCTTTAGTCCATGCTGTAGTTGACGCTCCAGGCAAATCGTATAAGGTAAGAGGATAATTTCTGGGAACAGCCTTAGCATTAGTTACTACGTTAGCCGTATCTATATTAACATCTGCTGTTTCTACTGTTCCGCTTGGTTCAGATTTAATTCTCAATCTGATATCTACCCCACCACCTGGAATGGCTCCTGCATAATCATATACAAAACCTAGCTGAACACAATTTATAATTGAACTTGCATTCAAAAAATTAGCCTCTATTTTCACATCTTCTATTATATTTATAATCCCAGTAGCCACGATAAAGGTTGTCCCATCAGGAGTTACTTCATCTATATCAGCAAATGTACCAGTCCATGCAGAATTATCTCCAGCAGCATTTGGTCTTAAATGAATTATCTTACCTTCTCCTGGATATGAGTTTTGAAAAGAGCCAGTAGAGTCATTTATGGCTATATCATCAAAGTACCATTCTCCTGTAGTTTGGGCCTCTG
>ERZ1292629.311-Hain-H43-01um-R1-311-length-51832-cov-35_pt1 | contig 51832 bp, 61 predicted proteins | sample MGYA00564399_ERZ1292629 | MGnify/ENA primary metagenome ERZ1292629 (study PRJEB36523, sample SAMEA6512636) | groundwater metagenome | collected 2019-01-08 | study: AquaDiva: Metagenomics assemblies of 32 groundwater samples
GCCCCGCAATGACGACGGAGTAGTCGGCCTCGGTGAAGCCCAGAATATCGTTGCCATCCATCGTGAACATGCCCCTGGGTATGCCGTCGGCATAGACGCAGACCTGCGCGCCGTCCAACTGCGTGCCGGGACCGGCAAACCATGATTCAGCAATGGCGGGAATTACCGTATCTTCGGTATAGGGATTGTACCAGATAGTCTCATAGTCCCACGTAACAGGAAAATTGGTCTTTGTTTTTATCCATGTAGTTGTCTTGCCCAGTTCTTCTATGTTACCATTAGAAGTTGCCAAGCCAGAAGCCTCTGTATCCCAATAACAATTCGTGCCGACACCATTGCCCGTTCCACAGAAGCCACCGATGCTTACTCCATCGCCGCCCGTGATAGTTCCAATAGAGTAACATTGCTTATAGGTAGCCGTTGCATAAGTTGCTTGTCCGACAAAGCCGCCTGCCTCAGAACCCGTTGCCGTCAAAATGATATTGCCCCAAGCATAGCAATCTTCGATGTTCCCGTTATTATCTCCGACAAAACCGCCGAATTCCTGGTCCGATGCAATGACAGTCGTATCATAGATATTGCCTGTAGCGTAGCACTTGCTCATCGTCGTACCGGCAACTGCTCTTCCTACGCATCCACCCACGGCATTGTCGCCATAAACATCTCCCGTGGAGTAACTGTACTGCAAAACAGAGGCCGTAGTCAAATCTCCGACCAAACCACCCACTCTATCATACTCATCATTCGATAAAGAGCCAATTTGTCCGGTATTAGAACAGTTTGAAATGGTTGTTTGCGTTGATATACCCACCAAGCCGCCGATAGACCAAGTAGTGCTTCCGTTTGCCAAAACTATAGTGCAAGAAGATGTGCAATCATAAATCGTCATAGTCCGTGGTGCCGCAAGTTGAATCCAGCCAACGAGACTTCCGTTTGCTGTACCCTTCGTAGTCAGTGTTCCTCCGACATGACAATTCTGGATTAGTGCAGGCCCAGTTCCTGAACTAGCGACGTTTCCCACCAGTAACGCGCATCTCGAATCTCCATTAACCGTACAATTTGCAAGTGTTACATTCGCTATCTTTGCATCGGCACTAATCTCTCCAAATAGAGCCTGCTCGTCCGTAGTAGGTCGATTGATAACTAAGCCGGTAATCGTGTAACCGAAGCCATCGAATGTCCCCGTAAACGTACCGCCGATAGGATCGAAACCCGCACCTGCGTTCCATGTGGAAGTCGCTGAGGCGTCGATATTGCCGGTCAGATAATAATTGCCAGTTAAGTCACTGTTCATGGCCTGCAACTCGGTGACATTGGTAATCGCGGTTGTATGCGTCAGTCCAGGGTCTGCCTGCGCCGTCGTCGCACGAAGCGTAGGATATTCACCTGGCACGCCTGGACTTCCTGTCGCGGCCCGCCCCGGCTGATATAATGTCAAGCGATTTTTGTCCTGCCCGCCGTCCACGAACCAGCAGTAATTCGGGTCTTGGCCCCAGTCCAGGGGCGTGAAGTATTCGATAGTCGTCACGGAGTTGCCGTCAATCGTGCGCTCCACGACGGTATAGACCTGGTCTTCCAGCCATGTATCTCCGCTGGGCGTAGTGCCCCCGCCGGGCAAGACACAGATGCTCTTGAAGTCATCATGTACTCCTGAGTCGTTGGCGTCCTGGCCCGTAATGACGAGGCTCCACGCCGTCACGTTGCGGTCCTTAGAGGTTTGCTGAGCGCCGACGATTGCGCCTAAGAGAAACAGGCCCACCACAAGAAAACAGATTGTGCTAAGGGATCGTGTAATACACTTCTCCTATGATGGCCCTCAGTCCCAAGGGTACAGGTTCCGAGCATTCGACGTACAACGTAGGTTTTGAAAGGCTCCCAAAGGGAAACGTGATTCGCTTGAAGCCAACTACGCTGGTTACAAAAACATCCTGGAAATCCGCGGTCTGCAATGTCGCACTGGCCCCCATTCCGTATTTAAAGTAGTTCGCATTCTGCAAATCGAAGTTGAGCGCAGAGACTTTGCGGTCCGCGATTCTGGCCTGGGCGATCTCGGCCGGCAGTTTCAACGGCAGAGTTTCGAGCTTCGACGTGAAATTAAGTCCCGCCGTCACGATGGTATAGACGGCATTGCAGTCGATAACCCCGCTGGCATTGACGGTCCTTGCTCCTATTGAATTGGCGTCCGCATAGACGCAGACCGACTCTGTTGCCAAGTGAGACATCCCCGTAAAGGTCTGCGCCGCCGGGGTCAGGCCGGAATAGGCCGTCGAGAGCCCACAGTCCACGAACCACGCATAGTTCGGGTCTGAGCCGTAGGACACGGGCGCGAATTGCTCAATGAAACTTACGTCGTTGCCGTCAACGTTCCGCGTCGCTACAGTGTAGAGAGCATCCTCGCGCCACGTATCTCCGGTTTGGGTAGTCCCCGCGCCGGGAGTAATGACAAGGCTCTCGAAGTCCCCGGTCGTGGTCTGTAGCGACCATCCCGCCACGGCCTGGTCCCTGTAGTAGCACAAGGTGGCGATATTGCCATTGCCCAAAACGCACCACAGCATGGGATTAGGCCGGTGCTGGAAGGCTATCTCCACCACGCAGGGATCGGTAATCTCCTCGCAGAGTACCGTAAGGTCAGGAGTCACGTACCTGTCGTATTGCAAGGCGTAGCCGAATTCCCTTATTTTTCTGAGGTTCCTTTCGACGTAGAGTACGGTATCCGAAGTCATTACAGCCTGAATCGAGGCCGAGCCGTTGGTGCTTTGCTCGATATACCCGGAATCCACGTTTATCGGCTTGCCCTGGAGTCCGAATTTGCCCACGCCCGCCGAAGTGCCGATGAGCAGATAATCCCCGGAGATCAGCCATTCGATGGGGTTCTGGCCCTGAAGCTGGACGGTGAAGGCATCTGTGGCCAGATTGCCTATCGTGAAGTCATCGAAATTGTCGGAGCCTGTCCCTGAGAACCATAGCGTCGTCGGATAGCTCTCCGAACCACCGTAGAGCGCCCGCTGCTGATGGAAGGCCACGGTTCGCGGCCAGCCGCGATAGTCTGACCATGCGCCCTCCGCCCATAGATAGGTTTTATCCGTCCCGCCCAGGGTGTAGAGCACTGAGGCCGTCACGTTGCAGGGGTCGGTATAGGTGGCTATCCTCACAATGCCCTGCCGGACATAGCTCAATGCCGTGCAAGTGTAATTGGAGGTCACATACCATTCGTGCCTGTGGAATTGGACGCCCAGGTGATTGACCATCTTGACCCTGTAGATGGCGTCCTGAACGGTTTCCGTGCCTCTAAAGTCCAGGGGATTCAATCCCGTGACGTTTTGATGGCTGAAAACATCCTTCCAGGTTGTTCCTGAATCATAGGTCTTCTGGATAGTCGCTACGCCCTTCCAGTAGCCGCTGACCGCAACGATGTAGTCCTGATTGCGGGCCACATTGAATTGAGTGCCTAACTGCTCGGCGACGGGGACCGTGAAACTCGTCGCTGTGAACGTCCCGGTCGTGGTCACTGTCGGCACGGTGTGCGAGAGCCGCCACAAGGCCCCGACGTGCTCGGAATCGAAGATGGGACCGTTGGCGGCGAGCCCGATAACATCGGATGCCGTGCCGGAGATGGCTATGCGAAACATGAAATCAGCACTGGCCGACGCCGTCCATGACGAACCGCTGTCCGCAGAATAAATATAGCTGCCGCCGGTGTACGAGGGTGACGTCGAATCGTGACGCCAATAGACCGTATTGCTCGCATCTCCGCTCGTCGCCCTAACGACGACGGCATACACCGTACCGGATGTAAGAGCTTGCGTAGCAGTGAATGTAATCTCCCGCCATTCACCGCCAGCGCTTGTCGTCAAGCTGTCGCCATCGGTAGTTCCTGAGACCAGATCGGCTCCTGTGGGAAGTCCCGCCGCCGTCGCCCGCAGAGAGACCGTTACAGTCCCAGGATCGCCCAACTTGTAAAGCTTGAGTTGCACGCCGCTCGCGGTATAAGTGTCGGAGGCCGTAAACGTCTGAGCCTTCCATGATACACCACGAACAATACCTTGGCTATCATCTCCGCTATCGTAATAATCGTTAGCGGTAAATTCTCCATTCCCCGACGGGTCAATCGTCAGACCAGTATCATCGTTCTCATTGAGGAACGGCCCGCCGTCGAAGACGATCTCTGTGCAGGTCCATGCGGCGTGCCCCGTTCGGGTCAGAAGATTGGGCGGGTCATTGCCATCGACCATGTACATCCAGTTATCGCTCTGCGCGTAGCGGATGTCCGCAAGCTCGCTCTGCTGATAAGGCGTGACAATCTCGTAGGGGTTGTTATTAGGGTCTAAAATCTGCCCGCCGTTGCGATAAAATCTCGCGTAGTCGTCCCCTGCTTCTATGGCGTAGGAATCCCCGGTGGAATACTCGAATTTCAAGAGCCTCGGCGTGCCGGTTTTCGCGGTCGCTATGTAGCGTGTGCCCGGTCGCCGTTGTACGGGACCCAAAGGGCTTACAAGAAAGTTTTCAAGCGTGCGGCACGCCGAGTCGTACTTCGGGAAATTCTGCCTGGCTTCCAAAGAGGGACTGACCTGACCGGTATTGAAAGATTCGAGGACTACCGCCGTGGTCTTGCCCGTCTGGAAGCCGGCATAGAGAACGGCAGAGGACAGCAGGCAGAAGATAGAACAAAGGATGAGCTTTTTCATAGTTCAGAATCCCGTAGGTAAATTGGCCTTCCGGCCCCCTCTGAGGTTCGTCCGCGCCACGGCGCTGCGATTGCCCTGAGACTGGTTCGCGGCCACGGCGTCGGGCAATGCCTGGTTCTTGTACTTGGTCAGCATCGCCAAAGCCACGTCGGTATTTCTCCCGACGACAGGGGCCAAGTCTGAGGCGAGATACGTCGCTATCGCATCGACAACGTGAACGCCAAAGGGTGTGTTGTCGCTCTCCAAAAGACCCGACGTGCAGTCAATGGCGTATTCGATGTAGATGCCGTCGCCGTCCGCGTTCGTCAGCTCATTAGTCAGGATCAAGTCGCCGGTATTGTCCTTGTTGCGAATCATGTCGAAGCGATAATCCCGCCTTGTGGTCTCATCGGTCCCAAAGCTTTCATCCGTCACCCTGACGACGGCCAGACAATCCGAAGGCAAATCGAAAGCGTAGCTATAGGGTCCAAGTGCTGGCGCCGTACTGACTACCCCGGAATCCTCGGTATAGACCCAGTCGGCGTCCCCCGTGGTCCCGTAGGCCGAAGCGCCAGAGGTCAGTACCCACTTGAGCGCCGCCAGGTCCGTAGCGAACGTCCCCGCCGTATGCGCAATCAGGCAGCGATAATAACTTCCGCCGTTGGTCACAAGATCACCAATGACATAGGGCGTCGTCGTGAGCCACGCCGCGTATTCGTTTAATGTGAAAATCAGGGTCGAAGTGACCTTAGCGATTCTGGTCTTGCCGTTGAGGCTTGAAATATTGTCGTCGCCGTCGATACCCTTCAGCACTATGGTATCGCCCGTTGTCAGCCCGTGGACCTCATCCGTAGTCACGGTGACTGTATAGGTCGGCGCTGCGCCTACGGTGATATCCGAGATCACAACGTCATTGACGGTCAATTCATTGTCCAATTCCGCGTTCTTGACGGTCTGGCGTATCGGAGCCTCCAGGATCGCCATGTCGATAATGACCTGCTGAATGGCCTTCGAGTAGTGTGCGTTGCACTGCACCGAGATCGCATCGGTGTCGGCAAGGCTGCTGATCTGACCGGAGGCCGAAACCTGTTCACCAAAACTTCCGAGTTTCGCGCCTGCTAAGTTCACAATTTGTATCGCTGTAAATGGCATAAGTCTTTACTCCAAAAGAAGTTATGGATCGTCTTGTTCCTCGTTGAGAGTTCTGGTTCCTCCGCCCGCCGTGCCCGCGCGAAGATCGACAATAGTCGTTTCGGGCTCCGGCGGCATGGGCAGGCCATCGAACACATCGACGGGATACGCCGTCAATCCCCATATCACTACAATGTCGCCTACGTCGGGCGTGAAGGCCATAGGTGCATCGACCGTCACGACCCGCCCGGCCGTGTATTCGGCGATCATCTGCGCGTCCCAGTTGCCATCTGTAGCGTCCTTGACGTAGATCGTCATTCCCCGGTAGGCGTCCGCCACAGCCAGACCCGCCGTCAGCGTGAACGAGTTTGCATCGTCGGCTACGGCCACGGTGCTATTCACGGCCCGCATGATGTCCGTGACGGCCTTGATAGCCGTCGTGTTGTTCAAGATGGTGGTGAAGTTCGGGTCCCACTCGACGGCGTAGTTTTTGAGAATGGTGATATTGGGATCGAGTTGCTGCACTTCGCCGCCGAACGTCGTTTCGCCCGTATGGTCGGCAACAACTTCGTCCCAGACGGCATCGGCAATATCGCCTGAGGTGAGTGTGGCCGGTGTCCAAACACTTCCTGTCCAATCGCCAAATTCCTGCCATACTGCCGGGTCCGTATCCGCTGGAGTCCCCCCCGCTTGCTGGAGCGTGACGATATAGTATTGTCCGGCCCCGATATTCGTATCCATCGTCCCAACGAACATGCCGGCCGTCTTATTACTTAGGACAATGTCATAGTCCGCTGCGGTGCGTCCACCGGTTCCCCACGTTTCCCACGCTTGCCCCGTTACGTACCATACCTGTCCGCTTATATCACGAACGACGGCGTAGCACGTCGTGGCCCCGGCGTTGAAACTGCGTATCTCATTAGTTCCAAAGACTGAGCCACACTTGTACGCCAGGGCGTAGAGAGCACAGAGTACACAGAGAATCGCAAATCTTCTCATCAGAAGTTTCCCATATACATTGTGGCCCCGCCGCCCGCAGCGGCTGCGTTATCGTCCTGATCGACGCCGATATTGAACTTGTAATCTCCGACCGCGCCTTGGTTGGCTCCGATCTGCAAGCCCGCATCAAGACAGGGACTTCCCGCTTGCAACGTGAAATCCCCGGTCGCCGGAGCGTTGAGCAGTGGATTAGCGGTAATATCATTCGGGCCTTTCGTGACATTGCTCACGTCTGTCGTATTATTCCAGCAGTTGTAATCCCAGATATTGCTTCCAGTCAGTGTGGTCCATGATGCGCCCGTTGTACATCCACTTATAATGTTGTTGATAAAAAGAGAAACAGTACAAGTGGTAGCTGAAATGCCCGTCGTACAGTTATAAATCGTATTGCTTATCAATGTATTCGTCCATACACCCGCCAGCGAAACACCCGTCGTACACGTGTCGAAGATGCAATTAAGAGCATATCCCCCCGTCGATGGGTTATAACCCGTTACGCTATCGTGAATGTAGCAGTTTATCAATCTCTCGTCACTACTCCCGGGAGAGATCGCCGTTCCATTATCACTGATGGCCTCGCAAGAGATGACCATTCTGTTGGAGCCTGTCAGTAAAGCTGTTTGCCCCGCCGAGACACTGGTGTTGTGAAAACGACAGTTAATCAAGGCTCCGCCGTTGCCACTGTTTGTACTAATTACCGCGGATGAAGTCCCTGTGAAGCGCAGATTGCGGACAATGCTGTAGTTGTTATACCAGTAGGCATTATATGCCGCCATATCAATTAACGGTCGATTGTTCTGTGCGGGCGCATCAGCTCGAACCGTTCCGTAACCTTCTATATTTATAGGTGTCGTATCTGTCCCAGCACCGCTCCAGTTATGTACTTCACCTGGAGTATAAGTCCCGGCCATGATACAAATTCGATGACCCGCAACAAATATATCGCCGAATTCATCATCCAATGTTCCACCGAGCAAGAACGCCCCGCCAACCTTGCCGCTTCCCGCAGAAGCATCACCTGTCGCGCCGCAGGCTCGATCTACAGTGACGGTATTGCCATTCGTATAAGCGGTGATCTCATACCAATCAGCGGTGAAGTTGGTTCCACTGGCAATCCGAACGACATTGCCGACCATTAGCGACGTGAATCCCCCCGTCGCGCTCGTCAGCGTGAGCCAGCTAGAGGCTTGGGTTGAAGCCAGGTCCGTCAGGCTCAGTTGCGCCGCCGCCTGCTGGGTATAATCATATCCTCCGCCGTTGCCAATCTGGACAAAGCCCACGGGTTTAGTGTCGGGGTCCGCGACAGTATCTAACCGTACATAGACGGTCGAATAACCCAACGTATCATTGTCGCCCCAATCCCATTGCCCTGCGGTCAGACTGCCTAAAGTCCCGTTGCCATCGAGATTGAACGTCCCGTCAGTCGTGGCGCATTTAGCCTCGGTCAATGACGGATTGCCGCCCGCCGCTGTGCGGCAGTAGTATTCGTTCGTGCCGCCGCCCGACAGGGTCCAGCTATAGGTGCTGTTTCTCAAATCGAGCCATCGGAACCCACCGCCGTTGGTCTGTGCGCCGGTAGTTCTGATTTCCCAAACAGTATTGGCGTTGAGGGCCGCGTAGGTTGAGCCGCAAAAGGCACATAAAACACAGAGAATGAAAATCTTAAATCTCATCTTAGGACTCCGGAATATAGAAATTGACTATGACCGACCAGACGGTAAGCGTATCAACCGGGTCGGTGTCCATCAGGATATACAGAATCTTCCCCGTTGGGATAATACCGCTGCCCAAATTCGACAACGCCATGTTCGTTTCGGAACTGTTGCCCGTCGTGGTATCCAGAACGTCAACAAGTACGGGCGTTGCTCCTGGAAACGCGCCGTTGGCCAAAGCATCGCAGTAGTAGAGATTGGCGTTAAGCTCCGTCGTGGGGTCGGCCACGGAACAATCCACGTACCACGAGGTGATCACGATACCGGCGGGAAAAACACTCGCTCCCCGGTCCATGTCCAACAGTTGCCATTCGGCGTCCACGTCCCAAGCCCCGGCTAAGTCGCCGTGAAACTGCATCGAATGAACCAATGGAATCGCCTTCTCGACGCCGTCATGCACGACTAACTGTTTCTGCGTACTATCGACGGCGGCCTGGCCTATGACTGCTAAGGTCACATTGCCCGCTGCATTGGGAATCTCGAACGTCGTCGCCCCGCCGAAGTCCCAGACCGAAGCCCCCGAAATCCCGCCGGGAATATCCGCCAAGTCAATCTGACCGGCCCCGGCTCCCCAATCAGGATGCGTGTCTTTGATATTATCCGTTCCGGCCGTCAACAAAGCCAGAGGGTCAGCCTCGGTGATTTCATTCGTCGCCCAGGGATTGGCCGTGTTGACTAAGTTCTCAGCAATGGTCCCGTCGGCAATATCGGTAAGAGTTGCTTCGAGAGGCTGATAAGCAGCGTCTGATTGGGTGATGTTATAGACTCCGGTGCCACCTTCAGTGAGAGTCGCCCCGGCGATAGTCCCGCTTGATGTCACGGCCCCTGCGTTCCAGATGCCCGTCGTAATAGTGCCGACTGCTGTAATGGACTTTTGAAGCTCATCGAAGCCGATTTTCCGGTTAGCAGCTACGCCATTAGGTTCATCGACCATATAAAAGGCGTCATCAGCACTGGCGGAGGCCGCTGCCGTCATGTTGCGCACGAGCGTATCCGCCGCATAGACCGTTGTCGCCAAGACCAAAATCACTAAGACGATGAAAGGATTTTTGTGCCGTCTTATGAAGCTCATAGTTATTACTCCAAAATCAAGTAGCTTCCACCTTCGATGAGCAGGTAATCCCCACCCTCGATGAGCAAGTAACCTTCCCATTCAACCGCTGCGCTGAAATCCCACAAAACACCTATTTTAGTCACGCTTCCCGCCGTCGCCGCGATAATCAAGTCGCCGTCGTCGCCATATTCCGTTCCGTCGCTCATCCAGATAATCGTCTCGCCCTCAGATGGTTTTGCAGGATCACTGGATTGCTCCAGCAATTCAACATTTTGAGCAAGCCAGACTTCATTGACGTCCGCTGTAATCTGTTGCGTGGACAACGTGAGATTGATAGATTGACTGTCCACAACGGTAACGGCGTTGTGCAAAGTCCCCCCGGCGGCCAGCATCTTGAATTGGATACGTATCTGCCGCCAGCGTGGATCTTTAACCCCGTTTCCTTCCTTGCCGACGATTCTCAGCCAAACATCCGCATTGGCTCCGGCAACTAAATCCGCCCAGGCTCCTACTTTGACGCCCGTGCCAGCTCCAACATCCAATTCCCCGGCCGCCGCCGCATCCGCCGCCTGGTATGTAACGTTATCCGTCGAGTATTGAAGATTGAAGTCGGCCCCGGCTTGCCCGGCAACCGTCTGGTTGACAACGAGCCTGTAATGAGTCCCATAGGTCAAGTCGAGTTTGACACGAGAGCTGGTATTACCGAAAAGTTCGGTTACGGCGGCAGGCATATTCGTCCACTTTGCATCGACGGTCCCCGATGAATACACATCGACATCCATCACCGCCGCATTGACTGCGCCTCCGCCGCCGCTGATGGTCTGGGCCATCCACTGAGACGTTGCCGTATCCCACGCAAGGGTCTGGTCGTCGGAAGGCGCAGGGACGTTGACGTTGGCAATATCGTCCAAAACTGATCCTGTCTTATTGACGGCGGCCCAGTTCACCTTATCCGCCGTCGAAATCGTAGAGAGCTTGCTGTCGGCGATTGAGCCTGCTAACATAGCATTTGTGACGCCCACCGCCTTGACCTGAAGCGCATTGGCGGCAATCTCGATGGATGAATTATCGACGAGAACCTTCAATTCGTTGCCGGTCAGTCCCAAAGCCCCAGTCGCCAGTAAATCGGCCCTCATGTCTGCACCGACGAGTTCCACACCCAAAGACGCCGTATAGGTTCCTGAGTTCGTCAGGTAGGTATAGACCAAATCATTCGTATTCAGAACTGGATTCAAAGTAATCTGAACGAATTGATACCCGTCATTCACTGTGCCTTCCGTGATGAAGGTATAAGTGCCTTCCTGTACCTCTGAGGTCGCGTCATAATCCGTCGCCCTCGTCGGCGCGCCCGAGACATTGACGGTATAGATTCCATTCGCCGTAGCATCGGCCTGGTCTTTGATTAAAATTCTGTTGCCGGTCGCCAGGACAATGCCGTCTATCGTATCACCGTTCTCGAAATCAGTAGCCAGAGTCCCTGCGGCTGTCGTCGCCACGCGGCAAGCCAGTTTCACTTCGAGACTCTGGGCAAAGGCATCGACGTAGTTCTTGTGGACCGCCTGATAAGCCGTCGTAGGATTCGAGGATGGCAGGATCGGGAATGAACTGAAGGTCTTGATCCCCGCTATGACTTCATCGCCCGTAAGACCTACGGCCCCGGCCTGTGCCGCTGTGACACTATGCGGATTCGCCGTCGAGGCCAAGTGAGTATCTATCACCGAGTGCGCGTTCGAGCCAATACCCGACAGATCGCTGTGTGCCAGAACCGCATCGACGTATTCCGAACCGTTGGCCCTGAGAACCTTGCCATCGGTATAGGGCGTCCCGCTCAAAATGACATCTAATAGGGCGTCCAGAGTCGTCGCGCCGCCCCCGCCGCCCGTCAAATCGGTTTCAAGGCCGGCGTCATCGAGGATATAGAAGAGTGAAGTGCCCGCACCGTCGTCTTTGGTATAATATCGTAGGATATTCGGATCGGGCGTAGGCGGTGTGGCAATCTCGCTGAGTTGCCCGTAGCCCGTCAGGATGAGATTCGTGAACCCCGGCGAATCGCCCGTTCCCACTCCTAACGTCGTACGGGCGCCGCCCTGCGTAGCGTCATCGAGCAGCGTCCTGATGAAGATGGAGATATAGGGCAGGATCGCCGAGCCTTGCGCCCAGGCAACGCCCATCAGGATTCCGAACAAAATCAGGCACAGAAGAATCGCGCGTCTCATATCAGGAAGACTCTTACGCTGACCGTCAGGGTTTGCGCCACGCCGCCGGCGTCCGCTGAGGGGTCCACGCTCACCGTCAGCGTATCCTCACAGAACGGCATTTCGTTGAAATCCGCATCGGGAACAGCTTTATGGCTCCGCGCCAGTTTGACGTGATGCGTGCCATCAGCCAGTGTACTGAATGCAGGAAGAATCGCCAAGCCGTTGCCGTCAAGAAATGAGACGTCCACGGTCGGGTTCCCGGTGACTGCTGAGATCACCACGTCGATTCTCGTGCACAAACCCGTCACGTTCTGAAGAGAGGCCGTTTGTGCCGCATGGCCTTCGTCGGTAATCCAGTCGAGGGTCACAAAATCCTTGCGGTTTACTTTGCGTCCTACGCTATACATGGGTTCTCCTTTGAAAAATTAGTGAATTAGTCTTGTTAAACCGGAAGATTCCTCTAAAATAAATGAGCCGGAAACAAGTTCTGTGCTTGCCACCGGCTCTAAACATAGTCTTTCTAACAAGGAGAAAGAGCCATGTCTGAACAAGTCATAGCAAAACAATGCACGAAATGCAAGGAAATCAAAGAGATTATAGAATTTCGCAAGAACAGACGAAACAGAGATGGCCGGCATTGCTGGTGCAAGAAATGCCAACAAGATAATAGAAGAAAATACCGCCAAACACAAAAAGGAAAACATCACCGCAGAGAAGAACGCTTGCGATATTACAGGAGTAAAAACGGCCAAAAATATTACAAAAGTCCAAAATATCGCGCGTCCAAAAACCGCCGAAATAAGAAATATCGTGTCAAATATCCCCTTAAAATCAAAGCCGCGAACGCCGTAAATAATGCAATAAGAAATGGTCGTTTGCCAGAACCAGAAAGCAAACAATGTCACTGTGGCAATCAGGCGAGCCACTATCATCACAATCTCGGTTATGCACCTAAGCATTGGTTCGATGTCATTCCCGTTTGCGTTTCTTGTCATAGAAAGATTCATCATTCTATTGCAATTTCTGCTTAAAACTCAGGCCCTGGGGCGGTTCAATCGCCGCCCCAGAGCCGTGAAAACTCATTACAGACCCGCCGGATGGATTCGATAAGCAATTTTTACCGTCATCGTTGAATCGTTCCCCGCGTTCCCGGCGTATTCTCCGTCGCCCGTATTAAAGAGTTCCAGCGCATTAGCGACCGCATTGGTCGCCGCCGTATTCGGAATGTCCGCCGGCGAAACAGTGCAGATCGTGTCGGCTGCCGCGTCGATGAAACTCGTGGCCTCGATGGCCCCCGTAGCGTCCTGGCCGCTGGTCGCATATTGAATCACGAGATTATCAGCACTTTCAGTTAAAACGTTCGTGCCATAATCCAGAATCAAAACGGCGCTGACCAGTTCGATGAAAGAGCCCGCCGCCGGGGCCGCCACAAGTTGTTTCTTGGTTGCTCGTAACGCCTTGATGTCGGCATTGGACAACTCCACGGTATCGACGTAAATCACGCTGAGACCATCGAAACCCACCGAAGCGACTTTGGTTACGGCCCCCGTTGTGCTGATGCCCCAATCGCTCGAAACCACCCCGACCGTTCCGGAACCGCCGCCAATCGTGACGTTGCCACTCGACGTTCCGGTATTGATATTGGTGTCGAAATTGGATGAGGCATTGAGGCTGACCGCAGCCGCCGTGATGGTAAGGCCCAGAGAGCCTGTAATCAGACCATCGGCGGTAATCGCTCCGATGCCCGTCATAGCGCCCGTGGCGTCGATGTCCCAGTCCGGCGAGTTCACCGCAACCGTCACAACGTTGTTGCCGAAGCTGATACCCGGCGCATTGCCGTTGGTGATCGTCACAGCGTCCACGTAGCCGGGGCCGGTATCGTTGTCATAAGCCTGCAACTTGATGGTTTCAGCCGTCGTGGTGCTGCCTTTAATGGCCTTACCGTTAGCCATCGTAATATCGTCGGAAAGTGACAATGTGGTCACGCCCGACACCGCCCCGGCATTGCTCACATCTAAAGCCGTCGATGCTATCGCAAAGGGGGTGCTTCCACCGCCTATTGTCACTTGGGCGTTGGTCGTCCCGGTACTGATATTGACTGCAAAGTTGCTGGTGACGTTCAAATTGACAGCAGCGCCAGTAACCGTAGCGCCCAGAGTACCCGTCAAAAGGCCATCCATCGTAATAGCGCCTATCCCCGTCATAGCTCCAGCGGTTGAAATATCCCAATCTGAGGAATCTATAGCAACAGTTGGGTTGTTGTCGCCGATGGCGATAGCTGGGGTATTGCCGTTGGTCAACAGGATGGCGTTCTTGTAGCCAGGTCCCGTATCGTTGTCATAGACCTGCAAGGCTATGGTCTGTGCGGTCGTTGTCGAGCCTTTGACAACCTGGCCGGTAGCCAGAACGACATCACCGGCAGAAAGCGTCAAATCACCGCTCATACTCAACGTTGTCACACCGGATACGGCCCCGGCCGTAGTCACGTCCCAACTGGATGAATTGACGGCTACGGTGGACGTGTTATCCCCCAGCGTTGTGGCGCCAGTAGTCGAAAACGTTCCTATGGACCAGGCCCCCGCCGTCAGAGTTCCGCTGGCCGTAATATCAGTGGCGCCCGTTATTGCACCACCTATAGAGAGGGTTGTAACACCGCTTACGGCCCCTGCTGTGCTGATATCGACGCCTGTAGAATCCAGGGCAAAGCTGATCGTAGGTGCGCCAAGTACCAGCGCCACAGTGTTGCCGTTGGTCCATCTCAGGACATCCACATAAGCAGCCCCGTCGATATCGCGGCCCTGCAAGCTGTTCGTATGGGCATCCGTCGTCGTGGAAAGCACATCCACGCCGTTCGAGAGCGTCATGTCGCTGGTGATCGAGCCACCGGCAAACGTCCCGGCACCCAAAGCAACCCACGCTGAAGCGTTACGATAATAAGGAATATCATCGTCGCTGTCGTAGTAGAATGTACCTTCAACGGTCCCCACGGCGTCGGCCACGGGGTCCAGGAGTAATTGATCGGTTTTCGGAACTATCGTATCGTAATCCCATAAGACGACACCGCTCGTTGAGGACCATGCCAAGGCATTCGCGCTGAAAGTCAGCTTGATCTCCTCGGAGTTCTCGTTGATCTCCAAGACGTTATTGACGGCGTTGTCCATCGTCAGACCATTGTCCCAGGTCAGCGTATCCATCGCCGTCTCTACTTCGTTCATAAAGAGATAGATCGGATTCGTGGCCTCATTGCCCGACTGCAACATACCCAGATGTTTCATTAGGTAACTGCCGCCGTATGTCAGGGCGGCCTGGGCGCTACTGGCGCAAAACAACGCCAGGAGCACCCCGCAAAAAAGTACACGTTTCATGTGCATATCTCCTAAAAATGGTCTTTCGATTACGAGCCCGCCGACGCCATCGCCGGGATGCCGACGTTCGAGTCAACGATCTGGGCGTGAGGAGTCGTGGGCGGCTCATGCGGCGCCAGCGAGATATCGACGCTGACGGCGCCGCCGGTGCTGACGGTTGCAATCACGCCGACGTAAGGCTTATCGGAAAGCCCGGTCCCTATAACCTCATTGAGCATCTTGCCGATATTGCAGCAGACGATATGGTTGCCCGCCGTGCCCAGACTCCACGCCTGATAGCCGGTGACGGTCCTGGAAAGTATTTCGAGGTTGGTATCCAGGGTCGCCTCGGCACTCAAGAGGAGCTGGAACTGGTAGGTGTCCGAGCCGTCGCCCGTTGCAATGACGACGGTATCGACTACCCACCACAAATCGGTGTAGGCCGCCCAATCGGTGGCAGCCATCAGAATGACGTTCGTAGAGTCCGTGGCCGTCGCCGAGGGGCAACTCAACTGCTTGGCCAGGACTCCAGGTTTTGAAAGTATCATGGTTCAATCTCCAAAAATGGGTTCTGTTCGATTGTTAGGCCGCCGAGACTGCATCTTCGCCGGAGCCTATGTCGTGGTTCAAAGCGTCCCAACGCCGGATGATGATGTTGTCACCAATCATCGGCAGCTTGGTCCTGTAGATGTTCTCCGCGGACTGATAGACGAAGGTCTTATCGTTAGCGGCCTGGACGAGCTTGGAATACAAGCGCTCGTCACAATACGCCATCCAGGTATTGAGGATGTCGGGCTCGGCGTCCATTGAAGCCCCAACGCCCGGCCTCTTGGTGGCGTTGATGATCGAGGCGTCGATAAGCGATCTGACCACGTCTTCGCCGGGATAATCCGCAGTCCCGCAAGGAATGTTGCAGATTCTCTTGACGGCGGTCTGGTCTTCGATGGCAATGCCCTTGATGATGCGGTTCTCGACCGTGACGTCCCAGCGGTGCTCGTCGGCTGACGTACCCAGACCCGTAACTTTGCTGAGCGGCATTTCCTTCTGCTCGACGCCTAGCGTCGGGTGGTTCCTGTTGTAGAGACCATGCACGGTGTCGATACCCGGCTTCATCAGCCACACACTTCTCAAGTCTGAGCCTGAGCCGCCTACGGAAAACGTGAATTTGTTATCGTAGGTCAGGTAAGGTGCGCGTTTCATCAGGCCCGTAATCGAAGCCTGATTCGGCACCGAAGAACCGCTGAGGACCAGGTTGCCAACGCCCTGATTGAGCGCCATGATATGCGCATCGAGCTGGGCCTGGAACTGCATACGGCCCACGGCCTCTTCCATCTGCTCGTAGGTATCGGAGGGGGCCTCGTAGCTTGACCGGATGGTGCACAGGCCCTCGACGGCAGGCTCGTACTGCGCCTTCGAGCTTTTCCAGCTTCCCCCGACGTAAACCAGGTAGCCGGTGGGCAAAGAAGTCTGCCTGAGCATGTGATGGGTCAGGCCCTGGTTGGCCGGCAGCAGCGGCATGTCTTTGGTGAAGTGGTCAATTTCGACCAGCGTATTGACGACGCGGTCCACAGGTGAGCCGTTGGGGAGCCTGAATTTCAGCAAATCCAGGAAGTTCCCTACAACGGTTGTGTCGTTCGTAGCCATGTGACGGCTCTCCAAAAAAGGTTTTCAATCGTTCAAAAACACAGTTCGGAGAGGGTGTCAGTTTCCTGGCCTCGCCTTCACGCTTCGACCGCGTGCTGGTCCCCGTCTTTCCGGGAAGCCATAAGGCGCAACCGTGTAGGTGCGGTTTCTTAATTTTCAACTAAGCTACTTTTGAGGTATCTGCTTTCGCAGGCCCAAAATTGAAATTCGTTCCTGTTTACCCCACTTTCTTCGGCCACAAGTGCCCGGTAATAATCGGCATGGCCTTGTCCTGCCTGTCGGCCAGACTCTCTTTCTTCGGCCCGTCCTGAGTCGCGCCTTTTTCCGTCGAGCTTTCCTTAAAGCTCTTGGCCAGATTGAACATCGCGCGGGCTCGGATGGGGTCGGTGAGCATTTCCTTCATCATGGACGCCCCCAGGGCCTCGGATTCGGCGTCCGTCAGGCCCATGTGGTTCTTGACCATGCGCAGTACGGCTTCAGAGTGTTGCTTGACGCCTTCCTCGCCGCCGAACAGGCCATTGAGGATCGTCTTGGTGTTCTCCGACGCCGCCTGGGCCTTGCCCTGTAAGTCTTGAATATGCTTGCTGACCGCCGCCTGGCTCGTCTGGTTCCACCACGTGATAATCGGCTGAATCGCAGACTTCGGGACGTTCTTCATGCCCGAAATCAACTTAGTAAACGAGATCTTTAGTTCCTCGCTGACCGTCCGGGCGTCCGCCAGCCCCTCGGCGAAGTTGATGTCTTTGAGGTCTTCGTCCTTCTCGACGGCGCCCACGAGCTTATTGACGGGCAGAAGCTTCGTGACTTCAGACGTGAATTGACTTCTCATGTTGTCGTCGGGCAGACTCTCAAGAGACTTGGGAAGCCTAAATGGAGCGCCGACGGCCTTGGCCGCATTGAAACCGCCCGCCAATGCCTCTTCCTGACTGGTGTACTTGCCCAGCCACTCCTTGGCTTCCGGCGTTGACAACTCCTGATGCTGTACTCCTTCAAACCAATCGGGCATGATGTTACTCCTTTACGATTTCTTCCTTCTGATAATTGACGATGATATTCGATTCCTTCCTACCAGAAGGACCTGCATTACACCCGCGCATAACACGTATGATGTCAACATGGGCAATCCCCCGGCGTCTGAATTCCCGTTCGATTTCTTCCTGTTCTCTGCGCGCGTGGTCACGCATGGACATACCCGCCAGAATGGATACGTTAAAAGAGTGCGTGTAACCATACATTTGTTTGGCCGGTTTCGTCGGCGCAAGCACTATAGATGGGTCCTTAGTCACGGTCACTGGTTGCGAGACCAATGGCTCAGGTGCTTTCAATTCGGCTTGTGGTTTCTTTTTGCGTCCCATTCAAGTGCTCCATTGAGTGTTGTTCAACCAGTTTCGCCGCGGAACGCAAGAATCGGCTTTCACTGCCGCCGATGCGCTTGGCGATTATTTCTTGCATGATGAAATTGTGGACGTCGGCGTCGTACTGAGACTCGATGACCTTGAAAACCCGGCTCAGCAGGTCGGCGTTGATCTCGGTTCCGGCTTCGTTCCATCCGTGTATCAAGTCTTGCTTTGTAATTTGGTTGTCCATCAATTCTTTCCCGGAGGCAAAAACGCCGCCGTTCGTATCATGGGCTGCTCAATAGCGGTCTTGGTGAACAGTTTGTCTTTGAGAATCTGGCCCAAAGCGTCGGCTAATTTGCAACCTTGCGCATCCAGTTGCGCCCGGCCCTCGATATAGATTCTGCGGCCCTCAAAGGCCACAAACGGTACTTGAATGAAGAAATTTATGCCGCTGCTCCCGCCAATTGTGCCATAATGCTGTCCGGCGCTACGGCCGACGTAACGCTCTTTGTCGCCTTCATCAACTCGACCATCTGCGCGAACCGCTTGTCCTGGGCCACGGACTGCTCGAATTGTGCCACGATCTGCTGATAATCCTTCTCTTCTCTGATGAGCTTCTGCGGACAGTTCACCGCCGTCAGGGCCTCGTCGGCCAACTCATAATCCTTCAGCATGAATCGTGCCAGGTTCGGGTTGCCTGTGGCCGCGCCGATCTCGGCCAAAGCGCCCACGGCATACTGTATAGGCTTGAGCCTCTGCTGGGTCTGCTGGGTCTGCCTTAACGTCCCCATGAACTCCGGAGCTAATCCCACGCCTTGAACGTCGCCGTCCAACGCCCATTCCAGGATGTCCAGGACGTTTTCCATGTCGGCACGGTTGTACGGGCCCCGGCCAGCCTGACGTTCAATATCTCGGACTCTCGCATCGACCTGCGCCAGATAGTTTTCATGGCTTTCGATAGTCGGCAAAAGCGTCGTCATACGTTCCCCGGCCATCTCGGCGATCTGCATGACTTTGAATTCCTTGCCGCTCGGCGCCTGGGCAAGGTCTGTGAACATGCGGAACATCTCCAAGTGGAAGTGCCGGGACAGGTTCTCTTTCACCCGATCCATCGTCTCAGGCTCGAGCTTGATATTGCCGACCCTCTCGATGGGCTTGGGCAGGAAATTCCACTCATTTGAGTTGAAGTAGTTCTCGCCTTCCGAGGAAAAGTCGATACGGCCCTTCTGGCCCGTCAGGACCGCCATTGCGGGTCTAACGGCCATTTTCAGGTCATCGAGGTACAGTTTCATAATCTGCTGCAAACTGAGATTGTCGTAGATCGCGGCGAAAGCCGGTGTACGCGAGGCCGTCTCCCAGGGTTTCTTATCGTAATCCCAATGGACAAAGGGCTTGCTGTAATAGCCACCCGTCAGCAGGGGCTTGGTCTGTCGGACTCCGGGCCTCTGGATGTCCTCGAAATACACGTCGTACCACGTCTTTGGATTGAACCTTGAGGAAACCGGCCGCTCGAAGCCTTCGGTGTCCCAAATCGGGTCGTTGGCCTTGAACACCGCCCGCCAGATCGTCACCCTGTTATTCCAGTTGCCCTGCCGTATCGCGGTAAACAGATTGATACTGAAAATCTTCTCGGCCCTCTGGAGCCTGGTTTCCATGTTGCGGCCTGGACAGAATTTGTCGAAGCACTTCTTGGCCGTCCATTGCGTGTCCTTGACGATAACCCCGTTGGACCTGTTGAAGCGGTCGTAGAAAATCCGGTAGCTCATCCAGTGCGCCGGTATGCACATCACAAAACCAGTCCCCGGGTCCTCCTCGATGAAGTGAAGCGGTCCCCCTATCGTCCAGCCGTCCAGTGTGAATTGAGGCTGAACGTCGTAGAAGTTGCCCCGCTGATAGACGTGGCTGATATGTTCCTTCTGCGCCTGGGCGTGCTCGTCCAATTCGTCAACGCCCTCGACTCGCTTGTCGGTGTACTGGTACTTCCACCAGTCGCCGCGCTTGTTGACTGAATTGCCCATGAACGCCATCGCCGCTGTCCGGGCCACCCACGGGCCTGAGCCGTCGTAGATGTCCCCGCCCAGCATCAGCATATCGTGGCTCTCGTCGTAATCCACGCCAAGATCGGGCCGGAAGAAGTCGCAGATGTGCGTCCGCGCCGTCTGCAAGCGGCTGTAGGAGCTCTCACACTCCGTCCACCGCTCCGTCACGTGCTCATACAAGGTCTTTTGCTTATATTCCATCGTCTATGCTTTCAGGAACTCACGACGTATCATGGCTTGGCCTCATTGGGCACCGCATTAACATCGGTACCGTTATCGTTTGGGTCCCACACCGGTTGTTTCTTTTGCCATTCCTCAAGTGCCAGTAGCCGCTTGCTCTGGGCCGCCACTACTACGCGAAGCTCGCTCACCGCGTGTATCAACATCGTCCTCTCGTTATTGCCAAACTTCTCCGCCCAGTCCTTCGGCGGGGGAACCATGAACTTGTACGCGGGATCGCAAGGATCGAAAGGCGCCGTATAGACCTCAGCCGGCACGGGCTGGCCGACGGGGTAACGAACGAATACACTACCGGCAAAACACAAGCCCGCAAGCAACGCCACGACGATAATCACAAGCCATGTTCTCATTGGCGCCCCTTCTTTGCCGACTTCCTGGCCTTCGAGCCCGACTTAGTCTTCTTGCTGTGCATCTTGTGCATCATAGTTTCTACCCCTTGTACCCATGCGCGTAGGCTGCTTTGCCCTGTTTGACCGCTTTGGCCTTAGCTCCTTTGCCCTTATAGACTTTGCCTTTGCCGCCCCAGCGATAACCACCTCGAACTTTGTGTACTGGCATATCAGCCTCCGAATCCCAAAAGCCCCGGCGTGCCTAACGTCGGCAGCTCCCAGTCCTTCGTCAGGACCTGCAAAGCGGCTTTCTGGATCTTCTTGACCTTCTTCTGAGGGTCCAGCATATCTTTGTCAACCTCGAACGTCGTCTGCTGAGGCGTAGCCGTGCGTTGCGGCTCACCGGCCATCTTATTGGCGGCCAGAGAACCACCAATACCCGCCGCCGTCAGCAATATCGGCGTTAAGATGGGATCGACGCTCTCAGACATTCGTCTCCTTTCTGCGGTTGAAACTCTTGAAGCCGCGTGTCAAAACGTTATTGTCCCAGGTGGATTTAGTATCATCAACGGCCATCGCCGCCGGCACGCCCCGAACCAACGGCTGCATCCGCTTGAGTCCCCAAATACCCATGACGTAGCAATCACCCTTGTCTGGGCTGCGGCGCAACCGCTCTTTGATGTCCTCTTTGGGCTCAATGAGTATCTTGCCATTGCGGAACTCGTATGTCGGTGCACACAAGTCCCGGCGAAGCTCTGTGCTCATCCGTGAGCAGCCCAGCTCCGTCCGGCTGAAATGCTCGGCGCATTCCCACCATGCCTCAGCGCGGCGATTATAGTATTTGTCTTCCAAGTCCGCTTTCTGTGCGCCGTTGAAGGCCATCACGTTGCGGCCCCATTCATAGAGCTGGTCAATCACGCCGCCGCCCACACCAATCTCATCAGCCACAATCGGGCAATCCTGGTTCTGTCGGCTCAATTCAGCAAGCCTGCCGGCTACCTCCGTCGTCCGGCTTGAGGCCATAGATTCTTCGTAAGGTATCTGCGAGCCCTCCAGGACCATGATCTCGGTCTTATCGTCCCCAAATCGAGCCACGTCGCAGGCAATCAGCTTGCCATGAAATAGGCTCGGCGCCTTCATGGCCCGCGTAAGCCAAGAGTCAAGTATGACCTGATTCTCGCCTTCCACAACCGACCAGTCGCCCTCCAGATAGGCCCGTAAAAGCTCGGGGCGGTAGCCAAAGGCGTCAATCAGCGTCTGCTCGTAGTCTTTAGGTAAGTGAGGATTGTCTTTGGGCAAGGCGGGCACAAACACATTGCCCGGCTTAGGCTCAATGATGAACTCATCTCGTAGCCAGCACTGCCGGGGATTACAGGTATATAACTCTTTATACGGTAACTCTTTCCCCTTAATCTTGAGCCGCAGCGAGCCCTGGGCCACTGAAATGTCGTCCCTGGTGATCTCCTCCGCCTGATCGACGGCCAAGAAGCCATATTCGGCACTGTTGAACTTGTTTATGGCCTCCTGCTTATCCAATCCGCCATAATCTATCGCTACCCGGCCCATGATGAGTATGTGCTTCGGGTCTTTCTCTGTACCGGTCTTGAGCTCGTAGAACTGCTCCGGTATCCATTCCCGCCAAGTCTGCAACGTCGAGCCGGCGAAGTCCACACTCTGCTTGCGACCTATCCAGCCAATATGAGGCGGGTTTTTGCTCGGTTTAAGGTCAAACTCCCTGGCTACACGCAGCGCATATTGGAAAGCCCACACGCATAGAAACCACGACTTGCCCCCACCCTTCGCCCCACCATACATGAGCCTGCGCACGTCATGGCGGTCCAGGGCCGCAAACGCCTGACGCTGCCGGTCCGTGCACTTAATTTGAATCTGCGGTATTTTCAACGGGCTTTCTATCATTCTCTGCATCCGCACCAATAACTATAATCAGCGGTACATCTCGCCGCTGGTTGTTATCTTCTTTGAATATCCCCAAATGCTTGCCAAGCTGCTCAAGAGTCCCAGGCTTGCTGTGGAGCTTGAACTGTGTGTGCGTTGTCTGGTAGTCTTTGTCACCTCGCTTGTTTGTTGTCGTCTGCTTCGTGATCTTCACCGACTCCACCGCTGCCATTTGTTCTCGGCTCAAGCCTTCCAAATCCCGAAAAATGATGTTCCCATCCTCATCACTCGTGACAAAATCCTGCATGTTCGAGAATGCGCACTTGGCAAGTTCTTCGACAACCTTGCGCTCTGTAAGTCCTGTCTCTGCCTGCATTTGCGCTTGTAATTCGCCAAGCCTATATGAGAGACGGGTGGCAACTCTGCTATTCCTTGTTAACTGAATTGCATGTGAGGAAGGGCTTTTTGATTTATAGCCTGCGGCGGCATAAGCCGGACCTTTTGCTAAGCCAGACAAAATACCTTCAACATATCTCTCTTGTGTAACTTTTGGCAAGGGCGTTGAGCCATCGTAAGTTTGTTCTTCAGAAATGGGGAGTTGCTTTTTTGCGAACCTTTTTTTTCTCTCGCGCTTTTTTTTAGAATCAGAGGAAGAACCGCCGAAGCGGCTCACAACAACAACTTCTTTTTCTTCTTGATTCGGTGGTGAGTTCATTTGAGTATCATTAGTCACCTATACAGCCCGGCATTGAAAGTTGATTTTACTCCTCGGTAAAATCGTTGGCAAGAGAAATCTTTAGACGATTTTTTAAGTGCTTATTTTTGCACGACTTACGAAACGGAATTATGTGATTGGACACTTAGTTAATCAGACAGATTGAGCCGGAGTCAACTTCGCCAATTTCCCGGATTTATGCCAGAGCCAGATCGTGGAGGGGTCGCGGTGGAATTGCTTGGCAAGTTGTTTAAGCGTGGCGCCGTAAAGCCGAGTGAATTTTGTTTGCTGGACTTTGTGGCCGCACAACGGACAGGTTTTTAAGAAGCTGGTAGTGATGTATTTCATGGTGCTATTATATCATTACAAACACACATTATGCAAGAGGCGGGTGAAAAAATCTTTCGCTCCGGATAAAACTATTTGCGCTCATAAAGCCTTGTATAATATAGCTTTCTGTGTTATATGATTTTCAAATACAAAAAATCCTCTTGACAAGCTAAAGCCGTTGATCTATAATGTCGATAGCAGTCAATAGCTCTTTGACAACTGAAAGGCGGCGAGGCAGAAAAGAAAGGCGGCGAAACTATGCAAAAGACTACAATCACCCTCCTATTTGGTGCCGATGAACTTTATCACCTGATTGTCGTTGCACCGAACGGCGCAAAAGAACGTCACCAATACACTAACCGAGTCAACCTTTTTAGTGGAATATCGGAAGTATTACTTTCGATGTATGACACTTACGGCATAAGCACAACTGTTATCGAATGGCAAGATGACTGACAAAATAGCTTCGCCGCTATGGTCCGGATCGGTTCAGCCGTAGCCTCAACGCACTTCCGGGCTTTGTTCAAACAAGTAAAAACACTTTTGAAGGGCACTGGCAATGACAAAGAATCAAGAAGAAATCAAAGTACGCACAATGGCTTGGTGGCATATGTCGAAAGTAGAATACGAAAAGAAAGTAACGCAACTCATCGAATCGGGCGCTATTGACTGCGACGAATGGATTAAAGAAGGCGCCGCTTTGCCTCGCACCTTAGCCGTAGTGGCATTTGAACACGTTCGAGATTCCGTCCGACCGGTCGGGAAGGCAAAGGCACTATTGTCAAACCTCCGGCACTTTTAGGATTTTCAGCCCGCCCGGCATGGCCGTAGCCTCAACGCGACGGCGGGCCGTATGAGCTTAGAGACACTGGCGGACAATTTGAAAACTAATGGCCCCGACTGGGAGTTCCGCACATGCCAGTGTCCACTTTCGGAAGGGGCCGCTTTTTTTCGCCCGCGAGGGCAAATCTAAAGGATAAGAGAATGGAAGCCACAAAGATTATCGTGGAATCAACGCTGGATAGGCTGACAACAGTGATAGAATCTCTGTTAGTGGATATTAAAGACTTGCGCAAACGCTGTCATCAGTTGGCCAACGCGACGCTGGACGAAATCAAAGATGGCATTGACAGGTCTGCCGTCCGCGAAAAATACGCCAACAGAATCAAAAAGGAAATACCGAATCCATAGCCCCCGCGCGTGCGTTGGCCCTGGGCCTTCGGGTCGCGGGGCCGGGGTTTTTGAAAGGAGAATCATGGAAACGAAACCAGACCTATTGCACTTGCCCTGGCAGTCCGGCAGCGGCGGCCAGTGCATCGAGGACAACCGCGGATGTATGGTCGCAGACTTGGGATTTTACGGAGTGGTTCCAAAATCTATCGGGCCGTATATTCTCCTGGCTTGCAACAGTCACGACAAGTTGCTGGAAGCCTGCAAAGATTGTGTGAGCTTATTGCGCAGCCTTGAAGGCATCGAACAAAATGAGGGAGGCATGATAACCCAGGAAGTTGATGCTGTTTCAGATATTATCGTCGCCGCCGAGAAGGGAGCCTGAGATGTTCCACAAGATCGTCTATAAGCACATGCTGCAAGTCGGCTGGATTTACGCCTCTGGCCGCAGCACGAAGACAGAGTATCAGTGCGCCATGGAGTATCTGCGAATTTTGCAGCTCCGCGTACACCGTCACTATTTGAGACTTAGACTGGAGAATTGAGCCATGAAACACTACCTCGGCCTGAAATTACACACAAAGCTTACGACGGAACCTGCGTCGTACCCCGACAATTACTACGTCCACCAGGAGGCCAAGCATCTGGAAGTTGTCCGCTGCTGGTGGTTCTGTGTCAAGTTGCTCATCATTGCCCTGGCTCTGAAGTCGATATGGTTAGACGTCGCCAACTTATTGATGTCCTTGTAGGCCTAGTGGCCGCTACGCTGTGGCTGTGGTGGATGACCTGCCTGTAATAATCCCTCTCCTTAAAGAAGCCCCCTGGGGACGCCTTGGGGGCTTTTTTCTTTTCCTGTGGCCCCCTACGGGGCACGATTTTTTTAGCTTTCATAAACTATGTCCTTTTGACCCCTGATCGTCGCTCCTGGGGCCATCCTGGCTCCAAATTAGGGCATTGTGGGGTCTGACTCAACTTGATAGAGATGCTTTTCCCGCAAGGACGTAATCGCTTGATAAATATCTCAGTGCGTGGCCGCTCCGAGTATTGCTTGATGATTTCGCCGGCACAGACCTGGGCGTCGTCCCGCCAGAAGACCCCCGATAGAGCATCCAGCACGAGCTTGTCGAGGTTGTCCCGATCGGGCCGGCTCGTATGCCAAATCGGCGCTGTCTCTTTGAGTTTCGCGGCGTTCCTGCCTGTGCCGAAGTGATTTTTGGGCCGCCCAAAGAACAAGTGCACGTCCACACACAAGGGACCACTCAGGGGTTCCGGCGGTGCCTGCTGCTGGACGATAATCGCCAGAGCTGTCTTGGCTGTAGTGTCTTGCTGCCGCTCATACATACGGGCGTGCTTACCGAAAGCGCATGCACGCGGCCTGCCCTGGGCCTTTGGATCTCCAAGCACCACTAAATGATAATCGTAAATCTTCTCAATCATGGCTTGGCCTCTGTTGAATAATATCGCACATGGCGCCCCTCTCGTCTCGCTTCAATTTCGTTGACGACACCTTTACGTATCCAAGCGGCCAGCGCAGTTGCTGCGGTTTTTGAGGAACAGTAGTGACATTGACCCAATTCATCAAATATCTCTTTCATCGTCAAGCCGGGCCGTTCCCCAAGTAGTTCAAACACCTTTTTACGAGTATGACTAAACGAGGTGTAATGGCCGTGTTGGCTGCCAGCATCACACCATATCTTTTGCTCCTCACACAAGGCCCTGCGGACATATTGAACATCAGCACGCCGGTTCATTTGCGGATCAACATATGTGTCGACGCCCCAGGACCCCACACACAACCAGCCAATGCCCGATACGCGATGAATCCAGTGGCTAAATTGTGTTCTTTGGCCACGTTTGCCACGAGGAACGGCTATGCTGACGTAGTGACTCAGCGAACGCCAGGAAAGGGCTTGCTCCAGAACGCCTAAGCCGTAGCTACGCTTGACCTCAATCACCCAAATCTTCGGTTCGATAATCGCTACGATGTCGGCACGAGCCCCACGCTCTTTGACCTCAACTTCCTGGTAAACGGTCCAGCCCTGGTCTTGAAGCCATGAGACGACCGGCTTGGCAATGTCCGTTTCTTTCATTTTGCACCGTTTGCAGGTTTCGATGAAGTGCAATGGAACCGCCATTAAGAAATCATTTCAGTGTATCAAAACGGCTTTTGAGTTTTCTCAGTGCTTTGGCTTCAATTTGATGGACTCTATCTTTTGATTTTCATTTACGTCTCCACAGTCCTTCGATTTTCGCTGCTATGTCAAAGTCGTTCAGAGGCTCGTCTTCTTCCAGTTGCCGGCGCCTTCTCTGCTCGGCGTAGTATCGCAGCCGGTCTTTACGCTCGGCGACCGTTTCTTCTGATAGCGGGCGGCCTTTCTTTTTGGGCCAGTGAGCGTCAAGAGTCATGGTTTCTCCTGCAAGGCTCGAAATGGAATTTTCTCCTATGAATTCTGCTTGCGTCTCAATTCATTACCTCTTTCAGAAGCCTCATCATGGCTGCTAAAGACTCCGATAACAACGTAATCCTGTTCCTCTTTCGCAATAGCCCGCCTAAAATTCTCCCTGATGCTTTCATCCAATAATTGCACGTGAACGGCATCTTGGCTTTGGCTATATTCAGCTACCCACAAATTCATCATAATTCCTTTCATTGTTCGGCGTGGCTGATGTTCTCGTAACTCGTAAACTGCGGCATGAACAACAATCTCACGATCCCGGCCTCATTGTCTTTCGCCTTGGCGATATTCACTTCGGCAATCCCATCCAGGCGTTCGGATTCATGGCCTTCTTTTTTCACGGCTTCCTGCTTGCGGTAGTAGTCCTGCCAGAACAAAAGCATGACGTAGTCCGCGTCTTGTTCAATAGAGCCGCTTTCGCGCAGATCGGCCAAGTGGGGATGCTTGTCGGGTCTCTGCTCGCACTGGCGATTCAATTGGCTTAGAAGCACAAAGGCGACGTTTTCACCAAAGGCAATCTCTTTGATCGCCCTGGTCATGGCCCCGATTTCGTCATTGCGGGTCTTGCCGGCTTTGGTAGCCCGCAACAGTTGAAGATAATCCAGCACCACCACATCGATCTTCGCCCTGACCTTGACCTGGTGAATCACGGCCGCCGCCGCCTCGATGGTATTGGCTCCATCACTGAGAAAGACCGATTTACTCTTGAGCCATTCGGCGGCCTCTCGAAGCTTTGCCTGATTCTCAGTGGTCAATAGTGACTTTGTATTGACGTGGGCTTTACGCGCCAACATCCGAGATTCAATCGCCGGGGCTTTCTGTTCCAAACTGATAATCAGCGCCCCGGCTTCGTCATGTTCGACAACGTTGGCTACCAGGCTCAGAGCCAGCGATGTTTTGCCCATGCCGGGCCGGGCGGCGATAACCGTCAACTCACCTCGTGAAAGTCCGCCTATCATCTTGTCAATCTGCCAGAAATGCGTTGCGATGGTATGGCTTGCCGGGCTTAAAATCCGTTCCAAGCCGTTCTCGCCAGTCAGGTGATGATAACCGCTGCGCACCGTTTGCGTTTGGGTCAAGATCAACTGCCGGATCTCATCAGCTTTAGCCTCTACGTCGCCCTCGCCGTCGTCAATGATTGTTCCGATGGATTCTTTGAGCTGAATGAGCTTGCGAAACTGGTATTTCTCGGCGACGGCTTTGGCGTAGTATTCCCAGCACAGCTCATTCGGCACGGACTCCATGACCCGGCCTATGTATTCCACCCCGCCTATGTCTTCGAGCCAGCCTTTGGCTCTGAGCTTCGTCCTGAGCATCACGGCGTCTATGGGTATCCGCTCGATGAGCATTTCAATTAGACATTCATAGAGCTTTTGATGCTCCAGTAGAAAGAAAGCCTCTACATTAGGCAAAATGCACAATACATCCGCAACCACTACGTGCTTCTGACTTACGATTATTGAGCCTAACGTCGCGGCCTCAGCTTCGACGGAATACAGGGATTTAGGGTCCATACTGCTCCATGGCGTGCTCGTAAGGGGTTTTACCGTCAGGACCCACGGTTACAGGAGGTAAATTCTTGGTTTCCCCGCTTTTCTGTTGTTTCTCATCGAATATCCACCGCCTATTGGTTTTGTCCCACATCTTGGCAATATGAGACCGCAGGTTGGTTATCGCCTGGCTATTGGCGCGCCGCCAGCCCTGAGCGTTGAAATGATGAAAGTAGCTTTCGGCTTCGCTATCGGGGATTCCGTTCGGTAAACAAGAGTCTTTGACTTCTTCGAGGGTGAAACATGTTTCATGTGTTACACTTTGTTGCGCGCTGTTACAAAGTGTTTCTGTGTTTGAGTATGAGTGTGAGTCTTTTTCTTCTTCTTTAGGGGTTACGGGGGAATTTCTTTTCTTTTGCGCTCGCCATTGGCGGATATAAGCAGACCGTGATTGGGCTTTTTTGCGGTATTTCGCGTGGTTTATGACCAGCCAACCGCCTTCAATATCCTTTATTCGCCGCCCTTCATCGTCTTTTGAACGGCTGTATTCATCGGGGGCTTTAAGTATGTGTAGCGCCGTGGCGCATTCCGTGACGGTAACACGGGCTTCGTGGGCCAAACCTTTTATGCTGGCCTCTATAGTCCCATCAGCCTCTGCCAGAGCTAACATGGTCACCCATACTTTGCATGTTTTGGCGTCTTCATCCCAAATACTGCTCCTGACGATGCTCGCAAACAAAGGTGTATAACCTGCCATTTCAGCCTCCGTGCCTCAGCACAAAGTCAAAAAAGGCCGGATAGTTGCATGATCTGACCGCAGCCAGAGGAGGGCTACCCGGCCCCTAAATTGTCATATCAAGATGTCTGCGATTTTTGATCATGCGCCTCTATTTTCCCCCGCCGGCCGGGATTGTCAAGGGCCATTTTCACTTTTTTTGCAACATATCACATTCTCCCAGTCGATGCGTATGTCGTCGTTCCAGTCCCAATGCACTTCGCCCATGTGCTTGAAGATGGCCTGCTGTGCTTTGACCAGCAACTTCTTGTACTTGCCGATTCCGGTCCGCTTAGCCGTTTTAGACAGCCACCGCCGTTGCTGGTCGGGCCGGATAGTCTGCCAATAGTTGCGCCAAGCCCCTTTGTTGTTCGCGTTGCGGCGAAAGAACGAGACTCGCTCCGTGCGGTCGTTCTTAGCGAAGTCAAAGACAAGATTCGATTCAGACTTGAACAGCATGGCGTGGTGCTCGTGCAGCGTCTCGAAGCCCGCGGCCTCGCAGAGCCGCCGCCAGTCGCCGGGGAAGTCGACCTGCTTGCCTTTGCGGATAAAACTTTTAACCACGAAAATTGCGTGGCCACCAGATTTTAGTACGGCATGACACTGTTCCAAGATGGTCTTGGCCGAAGACCAGAAGGTGTCGCCTTGAGAGTTACCCAGATTGTCAGGGCTATCCCCAGCGCGTTGCTTTGTCATAACATGCTTGACTGCTTTTAACGAACGACCCGTCTTATAAAGCATATTATTTTTGGCGAATCGTTCTGTATCCTCCTCGGTCTTAAATGTCTTGGCTTGATTGCATCCTTTATATGGGGGAGAGCTTATTATCGCGTTGATTTCCCCCGGCGGCAGGGCGGCGATGTTGCCAGGAGAAGAACCGTAACCGTCAATTCTCGCCGTTGCTGCGTTCTCGTTTCCCTTGCCAGAATAAATACACTTTCTCCGAGCTTCATTACCTGCCATTCCAGGTCCTTCACCATGTCCTCCAACGTCAGTTTCCGCGTAAGGTGGCGACGAGATTATCGCCTCGACGCTGCCGGGCTTCATCTGGCCCAACTGGCCGGGAGTCTGGCCGTATCTGTTCGTAAATCCGCCTTGCGTATGTCCCTGTGTCATTCCACGCGATATGTCTTTCGCTGTAGCTGATTCACCGCGTGGATGGCCTAAGCCGTCGTTTGTGTATGGTGGCGACGACACTATCAAGTCCGCCTCTTGCAGAATCGACGCAAGGCGTCTCGAATCGCCCCGGATCATCACGGGACGCGGGCAGCCCAGCTTCCGCCAAGCGTTGTCGTGGAGCTTCAGGTTTTCCTCTGCTAAATCGCAAAATCTTTTTTCGAGTTCTATTCCTATGACCTGTACATTTCGGTATGCACCAAGTATGCCGGTCGTCAAAATTCCACCGAAACAATCGACCACTACCGAACCTTCTTTCAGCCAGCCCTCGGCGAAGGCGTGGTCGTAGATGCGCTCAAGCAAACTTCTTGACATTTTGGCTGGATGACAAAAGGACTCAGGTGTTATGATTCCTTGATAGGAAGATTCATAACATTGTTCCCATTTATCGACGGGACATTCGCACGGTTCCTTGTTTTTGTTCTCTGTCATGGCCTATCCCTGTAACAGGTTCCCGCAGTTGGGGCATTTCCAAGTGTCCGGCGCGACAACTTTGCCGCAGTACCAGCACATAGCGCCGGGCGGGGATTCGTTTTTGGCGATGGGTTCCTCAGTCATCCGGTCGGCAATTCTACACGGCACGCCTTTTCTGTTGCCGCGTTTGACAACCTTCTTCCACGGCTCGATTCCGACGACGGCCTGAACATGTTTTTTCAGCGTGTACCAATGGCAGCCGTTGTAGTCGGCGGCAATCTGTTCGAGGGTCTCGCCAGCCTTGACGCGGCGTAGAATCTTCACGGCGTCCCTGCGGATCTCAGCGGCCCGTTGCTTGCCATGTCCCAGATTCTGTCTTCCTGACATTCGCTTGCTCCTACAAAGCCACTACTCAATTTTGCCGAGCGCTTCAATCATGCACTCAATCTCCTCGATAAGCCCTTGCATGTTCTCGCGGCACTCAGCTTTAGATACGCTGGTGTCGTTGTATAGCTCCTGTATAGCTTCTATCGCGGTTTCATAGAGTTTTTCGTCCCTGCTCATACTTGGTCTCCGATGATTGATGATTCGCCATGCTTAAACATTTCCTTGGCCCGTTTTTTGCCTGCTTCAAAGCCCTCAATAAAGCCGATGCTCGCGCATTTACAGCCGCGAACCTCAATAGTCACAGTGTCGCCCTTCACAACACGAGTTCCCATGTCCCGGCCACAGTTTTCACAAATAATCTTGATTGTCATAGCTGCTATCCCCGCCCCTTCGGGCAAGCTTCTTTGAGCCTCTTCCCGCAGTAGGCACAGAATTTCATCCCGTTCTCTTTTGGCCCGCCGTAGATAAAAGAGAACTCCTCTCCGCAGTCAGTCATCCAGTAACAGTCGTCATCGTCGGAATACGTCCACCGGCAATAATCGTCTTGGCGCGAACGCGCAAGGCGCCACTTGATTGAGTCAGGCTGGAGTTTTGAATAGCGGGAACAACGCCAAAGCTCGCCATCAACAATCGCCGTTTCTCCAGGCAAGGCGCTTGAAGGTAATTGGTCGAGATATGTTGGTTGTTTATTTTTCATTTCGATTTGCCTTCCTGATTCAACTGATCGAGGAAATCAGTGATCTCGCGCAAATAGTTTATAAGGCGTTGAATCTGGGGCTTCATTAGGGGTCCGGTGTCTGTTGTGACGAAATACCATTCCCGCTGCCTACTCTGCTTAGTAATAACTGCGATCATCGTGTCGAACCCGTTTTCGTGGCACATCCAGATTTCAGGTGTCGCTTGATGAAAATGAACATGTTTGTATTTGGTTTTCAGGCTCATTTCTCTATCCTCTTAAACTCGTAAAGGGTCTCAAGTGAAACGCAAAATAAATGCAGAACCAGCGCCGATGAGTGTGAAAAAGATACTTGCCCTTGAGACAATGGATCGTCCCTCGCCACCACTTGCGGCTTACCTGATATTCGCATGCGTCCCCCTGATGGAGAGCTATTGGGTGTCCGCCCGGTGGATTTCCGATCCAGCAAATAAAAGCCCGCCCTCTGCTCATTTGGGCAGCTCCGGTAAATTGGGATTCAAGCGTTCATTCCATTCGGACATTCAGATTTCCACTCATGCTTCCCGCCGTGAGGGCAATCGATGGGCAAGGAACCTTCTTTAAAATGTATTTCCGCTTCATCGGGATAGAGCCATTTCAATAACCAATCCCAGGATGGCAACTTCAACAGAAGCCTCCGAAACGGCCGCCAGTAACGTAACCAGTTAAGCATTAGTCCTCACCTTCTTTGAGCTTGACGTTCTTGATGATTAGATTTTGAATCGGCGGCTCGGCCCCTTTGGGGGCAAGCTGTTCAAGGATCTTTCTTGTGCGCCTGATAATGCCATACGCATAACTAATACCAGAAGATTCTTTGGCCGTATTGAGTTCTGCTATCGCTGCATCGTTTGCGTCTTTGAAACGGTCGAGCTCAACCAATACCTTGTGTGTTCCATTCTGTGCATGACCTCGTTCTTCAATCAGCTTGGTGTTCTCGGCGGTCAGGCGTTGTCCTCGTTGGAATTCCTGTTGTGCGTATTCAATCCAAGTAAGACCATTTCCTTTATATGGCGAAGTTGGCGTGTCACATTCTGGCGACAAATACCATTGCCTTGCTTTCAGCCTCTCGATTTCCTGCTGCTGAGCCTGGAGGCGGTGGACGATCTCCTTTGATAACTTTACATCTTCATCAATACTGGTTTCGTAATACTTGGCTCGTTCTGGGCTGAGTCGTCGGATTTCGTTAAAGAGATTGCATACTCTGGCATTTAATACTTTGTTAGCAGATTCCAACACCTTGATTTCCTGCTGCTGGGCGTCGAGGCGGTCGCAGGCGTTCAAAGCCCATTGAATAGTTGGGTCGTGCTCCTGAACATAGCCTGGCCATGCTTTTATCTGCTCTCGTGCCTCTCGCGTGAATTCCCCCGCCGGCGGCTCGTGACTCTGAAAGTGATGAAGTTTGGTTTCTACGTCGCCACTGCCGCGGGCAAACGTTAAGGCTCTATATTTGTGCTCTCTCATAAAGCTCCTTGTCAAAGAAGAGCCGGGGCGTCCGTGCCGCCGGCCTTCGTATCACGGCCTATGCGACTTTTGTAATGCTCTTGCGCCATTCCTCTCTGTCGAACGCTTCTTTGGCGGGTTGTGCCTTGAAATGTTTGGTCATAGATTTCCACTGAATCAGCCATTGACCGCAAGCGATATCCTGTCCTTTGACGAGCAGGGCGTCGCGGGCCTTTTCCAGTTCGGCGTATTCGTCGGCGGCGGATTCAATCTCAGCCATGCGGTCGAAAATCCCTGCCAACTCCTCGTTCTCGATGAATTTCAGGTTGCCTTTACTGTCAAGGTCTGGTCGGCAATAACTGAACCACGCACACTTCGGGCACTCATCGGGGTCGTTGATTTGCGGCGGCGGTGCATTGGCAACGATAGCTGCGTTGACAACTTTGGCTTTTTCTAAGAGCGTATCGCAATACGCCATATCCAATCCAAATTCGACCAGTCGCATATCGAATAGATTGCTCTTATTGACGAACAGGATGAAGCACCGCTCCATATTGTGCGCCAGCGAGTACAGCATCAGCTGCCCCCGGTACTTCCGCGTCCAGGGATAGCGTCCCAGTGCCGCATAGTCCGTCAATTGCGGGAAGATGTTAGGGCTCGCGGTTTTGATGTCCACGACGCCCTCTGTCTTCCATGTGCCGTTCTGGACTTGCAAAAAACCGTCGATAGTGCCACTGATCTGATATTCCCGCAGCAAGTTATCATTCGTAGCCATCTGCGTGCCGACGATGCGCCAGGGCGGTGTTGATGCCATACCGACTTCTGACACAATGCGTTCGATGGCTGGCTCAAAGACGTTACCCGTCTCAAAGACACCCGCCAGGGAATCGTCAATGGGCATCGCCTTGTCCCATGCCGCCCGCATGTAGTACAGGCGCCGCAGGCAGGGATCATCCAACGCCGATATCCGGTTCACATGGCATGGATAGACTTTCTTCTTAGGCGACAGGACTTCCCGGATGCCCGATTGAATGTCGATGTCAATCTGCATTGCCGTTGCCCCCTTCCTGATCGTGCTTGGCCCAAATTTCTTTTGCGTTTCTGAGAGCGATTGAAAGCCGCTGCCCCTTGAGGGCCTTTACAGAATCAATCCCAGTGATGAGCTTCTTGTCCTTCTTGGAAAAAAATGTCGTCAGGGCTTTGCAGGAGGCTTTCGCGACTTCGATGGGGTCGGCGATTTCGCTGGTCTGGTCGAGATTGTAAGTTCCGTCGCCCTCGACCTTGATCTCGATGCAGGCATTGCCCATCGCAATTAGCAATTCAGAGAGTTCTTTCTGCATCACGGCATCGTCGGCTGTGGTCCCGCCTTCCGTGCCCTTGCCATGTCGGACCGCCCCGGCCTTATTGGCGTTCTCACCTTGGGCCTTCATAATTGCCTCGAATCGCCTCGCCGGAAGTCCGCGAAGACCCAATAGTGACTTGATGGCGTTGCCGTTGAAAATATGAAAAGCGGCGTCTCGAACGTCGTTCTCGTTGATGTCTTCGATGGCCTTGTACTCGTCGTTCTTGAAGCCGAGAAATTTGTCCCGCGTCGAATACGTGCCCTGCGAGTAAATAAGCCTATCGGCCATCGACGCCTTGCCTTCAAAGATATAGCGATAGCCCTTGCCCAGCGCATCGGTAAAATCCTCTTTTGTGCTCTTGACCTCGAAGATGCGGATACCGAATTGCCTCGCCACACGTTCGGCTCCGGCACTGGATAGGCAGGCTTTCGCAGAATCACCCTCGCCGAAAATCTTCCAGTCTTCCGGGTACGTGTGGGCAATGAGAATCGCGTTGACGGCTTGGGCGTAGCGGTGGGCCAGAGCCGCTTTCTTTTCGAGAATCGCCAGTTGAAGGTCCGGGTCGCCCTCGTCCAGAATGTTCGCCAATTCAGTCCTCGGACTTTCGATAGGTTCCGCTTCTTGAGCGTCGGAGTACATGGTTTCTTGTTTTTGCATAGGTTACACACCACCTTTCTTCGCCTGGGCATAGAGCGATTTTGCCAATAGGATGATTCGTTCGACATCACTCAATGCCGACTGATAGCCCTTGACATAGGAGGTTTTGCGAAATTCCCCCATCGTCTCATCGCTCCGCATGTCAGCAATGAGTTTCTCAATCTGTTCGACAATTTGCTTTTCCATGTCTCAACTCTCTTTCTTTCAGTTTACGTGTTTTCTCTGTTCAACATACTTGTGCAGATCGTGATGGCTGCCGCTGTGTGCCGCCTTCTGCGCGGCCTTGATCTGCGGATCGTTCTCGATGTCCGAGCACTCCTCGCACAGCATCTCGCCTACGTCGTTCTCTTTGAGACAACCTCGGCAACCAGGCCCTTTGCACCGCTCACACTGAAGTTGCTCAGTAATCTCGGCGCCGCAGGCCAAGCAGAGCCGCACGTCCCGCCGCCACTGGTTCTCTAACATGCGTTCCTGTTGATGATCTAATTTGGCCATAACTTATTTTCCTTTTTTGTTCAAACAAGCGAATTCACCGAATAATTGTGTTGCATTTGCATGGCTTGGCCTCCAACTTGGCTATCAGGGCATCACGCTGGGCAAGCTTCTTGCGAAGATTGCCACAGGATAACATGTAATGTTCAAAATCGCCCGGTGGGTTCTCGTCGCAGGTCGGACATAGATTTCGACCGATGTTATTGTCCGGCCCCACGAAATCCGCAAGACACGCCATGCAAGTTTGATGCTTGCTCATCATTCCACCCTTTCAAGTTTGATTCCCCTGGCCGTCTGGGTCAGGATGTGCTTCGCTCTTGACGGCCCGCCAGAGGTCAAGAAGTATTTGCCCCTTAAAATCACTGAGAAAAAACGCATTGCTTTCCTCATGGAGAAATGGGTCCAGGTGCTTGTACTTCTGGTAGATTTCGTCAATCAGGCGTGTCATTGCTTATCTCCATTTGTCAAACCTGTTTAGATTTTTTAACCTCGACAATCTCGATGCGACGCACATCTTGATACACTTTTTTGGCTTCTTTTTTGGTGGGGTAAATTGTAGGCGCAGTCAGACCACGAATTTGTTGACCGGCGAACGGCATAAATGTTCCGTGTCCCAAAATGCCATCGCAAAATCCGCCCCAATATAAATACCTTTTCTTTGTCATCTTTCGTTTCTCCTTTTCAAATCAAAGATAGCGTGTTAGTCTTTCAGGGCCTGCTCACAATGGGGACATTTGCCCGGAAAAATGCCTGAGATAATCGCATAGATTCGCTTGCAACGGTGACACCTCGCGTAAATAACACCCCTTGCCTCCATCATATCTATTGTGTCTCGTTGTAGTGATTCAATCTGCTTGGCCTGAGCCTTGTTCTCTTTATCGAGGGCGTCGAGGCGGTCGCAGGCTTCGAGCAATTCGTTCTCGAAAGTTACAGGATCGCCTATTTTCATCTTTTCAGTTTTGCGCCTCATGCTTTCTGTGAATTCCCCAACGGGTGGATAGAACTCGCTTATATCATGCTCGCCACCCTGCTCGGACTGTTCCAGAAGGGCAAGGGCCTTCTCAACGGATTCTTCCCGCAAGACTTGGCTTTTAATATCTTTGCGGCTCCGCAGTTCTTTCTTCGCCTGCTCTATCATGTCTATCTTGTTCATTATTCTACCTCATATTCTCTTTGGCCTTCTGGATGGCTGAATGTCTCAAGCATCACAATCCCATTTAGCCGGCATCTGGATATAGGTAATCTTGCCCAGGTCACAATTGGCCTTCACGATAAAAAACGATGTCGATGTGTCTTTCTTATGCACGAATACCTCGAAATCCGTCAGATCGTCGGAGTTGATCGCCAGAAAAACCGGATAGAACAACGTCAAGTCGAAGGCGACTTTGACGGCAATGAGTTTGGCGACGACAATCGAGAAGTCGGCTGGACTTCGATGGGATTTGAAAAGCGACTTTAGTTTCTTAACTTCCGGGACAATATCCCGCCAGAAAGGAAACTTCGCTTCCACTGAATTCAGGAGCCAGTTATCTCCCGTGATGAAATAGCAACCTTCTCGAATGTCATGTTTCTGCTCGATAACCAACAGTCGCTGACCATCAGTAGCAACAAAGGTGTTTGCCTCAATATGGATTTGGTCTATGCCGTACCGAGGACTCGGTTCGCATGACCGGCAGATTTTCAGAACTTTCGCTAGTTCCTCCGGTAATCGCCAGTGATCGTAGGTTTTATTGAATATCATTACTTTTTCCTTTCGCCCAATATCATTTTGGCAACCAGGTGAGAATAGCGTGTTTGGCCGCTTGATGAATTTTGCAATCCAACTGACGGCAGTATTCTTCGAGCCGCCGCCAACTTTCCATCGCCATTGTGATTTGAATTCGCCTCGTTTCTTGTTTTTTCTGTATTCGTTTCATAACCATAACCTATCCATAAGGTAGCCATTTGTCAACGGTCTGCTTAAAAGAATTTTGTTCGCTTTGCCGTAAGTCTTTTCCCGATAAAGGGATAAAATTTTCACGGCAAGCAAAGATTTTCAGGCGGGGAATTCGGTGTAGCACGAATGGTGATTTCGTGTTGCTAAAATAAGGGCGGCCCCGGCTGCGTGGGAGGAGGCACGCGGGGGTGCGCGGGGCAGCCCAATCGAAAGGAGGTTATCGTTTCCTTCGCCGTCTTTTCAGGACGTACTTGTCTGTCAGATAGTCTGCGATCTGACGGGCGACGTAGCTCATCTCGGCGTCGGATAGCTTGTGGTCTCCGGCGATGCGCTTCTCGAAGAGCACGTCGTAAAGTTCCCGTTGCAGGTGTTCGGCCTTAGTGAGCTTTGACATTAGAAGTCCAATTTAACGGACAGGCCGAAACGCCCTTCGTTGTCCGCAGGCACGCCCTGATAGAAGGAGTAATCCCAGGACAGGGCAAAGATGTCCAAGAGTCGTATGCCGACTCCCGGCCTGGTTACGGCCCCCTGACCCTTGAGATCAATCAGGTATGCAAGGCTCAGGAACGGCTCAGCCAGTAACTTGTCGGGAAGCCAGTCCACGTCGATGGGGTTGTTCACGTCAATCAGGCCGGGAAAGTGATAAACACCGTAAGGCCCGAGCGCAAAGTTGCTCTGAATATCGGCGTTGGTATCGCCTTCCGAAAAGATACGCCACTCGCCTGCAACACCCAACTCGACGTTCTTCTGTCGCAAACCCAGCATGACGCCCAGGTTTGTGTTCTGGTAGGCCAAGCTGTCGCCGGACACCCAGAGGGTCAAGGCCCGACTATCCGGTACGTTCGGTTCGTTTGCCCTTGAGATGCCCACGAGGCATAGCGCGAGAGCCACAATCAGTAAAAGTGTTTTCATTTCGATACTCCTTAATGAATAATGTTGCCATGTACCGACACAATAAGTGCTTGCAAAAAAGGGAACACGAAGAACCAGACGACAAGCCCCACCATAACCAGGATGATAACCAGCGAAATCGAACGTTCGGTATCATCGGACATAACTCACTTTGTTACTCCTTCCGAACAGCGATTTTCGCAAAGAAGCAATCGGGTGTAGCGTTCCCAAGAAAGAAGAACTCCATCAAAAGGGCAAATTTCACCGGCTTTTATCAGCCAATCGTTCGTAGTAGTTGAACTCTGATTCACAGTCACGGCGGGCCTTGAGCAACTGCTCCCTACGAATATCCAGAGGAGCGCCAGCAGCAATATCGCCGCGTTTCTTGGCCATGACGATTTTGAACGTGACCTCATCGAGCTCATTCTCAATCTCCTTCAGACTGAACCGGTACTCTTCCCTCTTGCGCACCCATTTTGACGAAGGCAAGAGCCAGCGGTACACCGTCAGGATAACACCAACGACAGCAAGAAGCAACGTTTTCACTTCCCCGCCCCGACCTGTTCGGATGTCTTTTTGTTATCCCTTGCCATCCACAAGGCATACATCGCACCGAGAGCCGATATGACCATGGCGAAATCGAAGACTGTCGATGGGTCGTTATCCAGTAGGTTTGCCAGTTGTCTGAGGATAATAGGCAGACCCAGAACGATCCCGCCGATTGACGTTTGTTTAGAAGTTCCCAATGGATTGCTCATTTCATTCTCCTTTGTTCAAATTGTATAAGACATTCTTCGGCTTCTGTCAAGCTGGCCTGCGCCTCCTGGAGCATCAGCCACGCCGGCGTGTTGCCTTCTAGGTGTCGGTCGCTATCGGTTTCCAGCTTCTCCAATTCTTCGTAGAGAATCCGCAGATGTTCTTCGAGAGTGCTCATTTCATCAGACTCAATACTCCGGCGACAAGCCCGCCACCACCCGCCGCCGACGCGCCCAGACAAAGTCCGATCAGCGTCCATTTGGCTTTGCTGATGGCGTGGCCGTGCGGGCACGAAGCGACGTGCGCCAACATAACTTCGGTGATAATCTCTTTCGAGATTTCCCTCGCCGATTCGTGAATGTATGCTTTCTCTTCTGATGTCAGCGCCATGTTGTTTCCCTCTGCTGTCCTTATTTCTAATCGTAATAACCTTCTTCCACTTTTCTTGCACCTTCGCCCATGTGCCAGTAATACAAATCCCCAATCCAGGGGATACGTCTTGCCAATTCGCTGCCCTTTTCGGAGTCTTCATCCATCAATGTTGAAACGTCTCTGGCTGCGGCGTCTATGGTCGATACCGGCAATGTAATGTTATCCCTGAAGAATGAACTCACGCCTTCAGCCCGAACCTTGTTGGCGGCATACTTACTGAGCAATATCATTTGCAGCAAGTTGTCCACAACATAGTCAGGCAAGTTCTGTAGCGGTTTGCCCCTGATAATGTCTTTCACTACGTCCGCCGATGAATCCGCCAAAGTAAACATCAAAGCCAGCCATAGGAGTTTAGCAAGCCCCTTGAGAACCTGCCTGGGCGAACTGGATTTGATACCAGTTTTGATGTCGGTGTACGCCTGGTTGCGAAGAATATCCAGACGCTTGAGAGTAAAGGTCTTGTACATATAGAATACTCTCAGATTTCCGGCCTTCGCATAGAGTTCCGGCACTTCCATCTTAGAGATCGGCTGAACGTCCGCAAGCTCGTTCAGGGCGAACCCCTTGATGTTGTTATCCACTACTCCGCTTATGAGCGATTCTATAATGGCGGCATGATCGCCTTCCGGGTAATACTTGGACAATTCCTCTTTCACTTTATCGGGATTGGTTTTGGCCAGCTTTCGGTACTTGTCAACTACACTGTTGATGAAGGTTTCCTTGCCGACTTTATCGACTTTCTCAAACGTCTTCATCAGCGAAGTCATCGTATTATCAAGGTCGGCGTCCGCCCATTCCTGACCGATATGCGCCACACCGATGTCCCGCAGTTTTATCTTCGATTGATTCAAATGTGCCCTGACCCAGTTGGGCAACGTGGTTCCCGGAGCTTTCAGCACGGACAATATGACTTCCGAATACTGCGTGACTAAGGCCGGAATCTGAGCCAGAGAACCCACGTATTCCAAAGACCTTAACGTGTGGACCCACCTGTTCGAGCCCAGAGTGTTAAACAAACCCTCGAATATCTGCCTCAATTCCACCTGCTGATCGTAATTGATAGTCCCATCGGTGATGAGGTCGAGAACATAGCCACCTATTGAAGCGTTCAGTGTGCCGTCATCGAGTTTCAAAAGCTCCATCTCGTATTGCTGGAGCTTATCCTTTGCGTCCTGGATATTCTTGGTTCTGTCCTTCTCTGTGTCTTTCTCCCACTTGGCAATGTTGGTTTTCTGCCGACTGATGTTGGCCCTTAGCTGAACAACGTCCTTTGTCTGCTTGCCGAAAAACTTGCGGGCTTGAATGTTCTCCGTCATGGATTCGATGTACCTACTACTGGTTTCGGCAAAGCCGTAGTAATACTTTATCAGGCCAATGTCGTCTCTTATGAGCGTTCTAATCCTTGTGAATCCCGGTGGAGTAAGAGACACCCCCGTAGTTCGATAGCCTCTTAACAGCGTATCGAGCACCTGTACTTGTTCCTCTTTAGCCAGAGGGCGGCCTTTCTTGTCCTGGGCTTCAGCCAGGGCCTTGACTATCGGCGCATATTCTTCTCTGCGATTGAGTTCTTTGAGCAACCCATCCAGGTCTTTGACTTTGCTGGGGAAATACGCCGTCATATAATTCATGTCCATGCCGACGGCTTTCCCTTCGTGGTACATCAGATCGAAAACGAGCCTGTACTTATTGTAGGCTTCCTGTAATCCCTGCTCCTGAATGATTCGCTCGACAGTATCAATGTCCCCCGTCCACCGCGCCACTTCAAAATCATAGGCATCTGCATCACTGAGCTTTCCAATACCATCTACAAACGGATGCACCTTCTGTGTCCTGTCGGCGATGATCATTTTGACGGGATTGACGTACTTGTTGCGCACCTCTTGGAAGAGCTTCAGCGATATATTCTTAATCCTCGTGGACATGATGCCGAATGCGCGGTCTATTCCCTTGACGGCATCTTCGGCCACGTTCTTAAACGTCGTTAGTGTGTCGGTACGCTTGAGTTCTTTGAGGCTTTTCTTCTTTTCCTCTGCGGGTATGTGTTCAGGCTTCTCCGCGAGAGACATCACTTCGTCCACCCTCTGTTGGAGCTTGTCCTTATTGCCGAACGGGGTATTGTCCAAGAGGCCGCGGGTACGTTTTTTTGGAGTCTTTCTCGGCGGCTTGATTTCTCTTAGCTCTTTTGCTCGTTCAGCAATTCTCCGGTCAATAGCTATTTGTTCCAGCCGTTCAGCGGCTTCGGGCATATCCTCGTATTTCTCAAGAATGCGCTCGGGCACAGGTTGGTCATCTTCGAGCATGGCACGGACCACTTCCTCTTCTGTGGCGTTCGGTATCATGCGTTTGTAGATGGCAAAACTCTGTTTGGGACCAGAAGGGCGTTGCGGCGGTTCGCGGACGGGAGGCTCTACTTGGCCTTGTTCGGCGGCAGGCGGAGCGGGAATGCGCACTTTTCTTTCTATAATTGGCCGTGCTGCGATTATCTCCTCAATGGCTTTCTGCGCTTCCTTCAATTCCTTTTTTGCCGCTTCGTATTTCTTGACATCGCCACGTCCGTAAAGTGCCGGGGAAGAACGTGCTTGACTTAAACGATCAAAAGCCGCTTGTTCTTTCTGTATCCAGTTACGGATTTCTTCTGGCTGATCCCATGATAAACCATTTTCCTCTGCCATCGCTTTTGCTTGCTTTGCGATAGGATTGCCTTGTTCTGCAAGTTGAATGATATTAGGACCAGAAAGACCCCGCTCATCGGCCGTAAGTTCTTCAACGAGCATATCATAAGCTTGGCGCCTTGGCCCTTTCTGTGGAAGTTCTTTATTCAGGCGCAAAAGAATTTCATTTTCGTAAGGATCTGATGTGATTATTGCTTGCCGTTCGGCAGGCTCAGCCACTTTGGCTTCGGGGGCGGGAAAAGTAACAATTTCTGATCGCTCTCCAGCATTATAAAAAATACCGTCATAACCCAACTGTTGGGCTTTTTTAGCTATGTAGGTATCGGCACGAATAAACCAATCGGGGGCCTTTGGTTTTCCTGATGCTAATGCCGCATCCGCTTCCTGGATCAAAGTTTGCGCTTCTATATCACCTTCTGCTGCCCATTTATCCAGGATGTTGCCTTGTAAACCTTCTACCACAAGCGGCTTTTGCAAGGTGACTTCTTCTTCTTTGACGACATATTCAGGAATAGGTTGGCCCGGCGGGATTTCGGGCTGGGCCATTTTCCTGTTTACGGCGTAATGTTTGCTTGGACGTAAACTTTTATTTCCGGTTTCAGCTCGGTATGCCTTCATTGTTATTGGGGCGGGCTCTGCCGCCGGTTGAATTTCCCGTTTGGCAAGTTCCTCGCCGCTCAAATCGGTGTCTTCAACGATATTCTCGACCTGGAGATTCGCCGGGTCAAAAACGACAATCTGATAGCCACCTGATTGCGGATGGGGATCATTGACAATGATGCCGTCGTATCCTTGTTTCTTGATCTCATCCGCCTTGTCAAGATCAATACGGGCCGTACCTTCCTCGCTGCCGAGACTATATAACTTCAGTGGCCGCTTAGGGGTGACGGCGAGATTGGATTCACCGCCCCAGAAATTCATGTTCTGGGCATAATCCGGCGAGAGATAGACGCCTGCACCAAGATTGCCTTCCACAAGACCTCGTTCGGCCTTCGACAATCCCGATGTATCTTCCACCTTGAAACCAGATTTCTTGATAGTTTCGGCAGATTCTCTGTCTGTATTATGGAAAAATGTGCCCGTCAGTGTGATGGTTTTATCTCTAGGTAAAACTCCCTTTTCAAGGGCCTCTATTGTGATCGCCTCTGCTTTACCCGCCGGGGCGGGCAATGCCGCCGCGGGCTGGGAGGGGGCGGGTTTAATCTTTCCGAAGAAATCCGCAATCCTTTCTCTCAATTCCGTGGGATTAGAAGAGCGTTGAATTCCGTAGGCGTCGGCCCATGCGTTGAGTTTTTCAATACTCGCATCGGCGATTTTGGCTCGGTTCGGTATGCCCAGACTCTTTCCAGCGGGAAGATTTGCAATCTGTTCCAATGCGAACTCGACGTTCTTCTGCCAGTTTTGGTCTGTGATTTCGATTGAAGCGACGGGACCTGGATAGGCTTGTTCGTGTGTCGAAATGCGGATTTGAATAGATTGCACATCTTCGCTATCTTCAAACTCCCGCAGACCTATGTCGAGATACGTAGAACCAAGATCGTAACTGCTGCTTACATCCAAGCCGCGTTCTAAGGCAGCGCGTCCAATTATCTCAGTAATCGGCCTTTTCCAATTTTCATAGGCAGACATACTTTCATTTTCAGTTTCAGCCACATCATGTGTTTCTCTCGCCGTCTCAGCTTGTTTCAACAACGCCGCCTGCTCCGCCGCTGGCCCCTGAACGGCCCCCTCTATGGGTGTTTCCCCGGTAGGTAGGCCAGTTCGTGCCTCTGGCGCAATCGCGGTAGGTGGAATTTCAGTCATAACCTTAGCTTCTGGCGAGACTTGCAGCGGTTTTTCGGCTGATACAACTTCCCCTTCCTGCTTGATTTCCTCTATTTCAGCGGCTATTTGCTGTTCTGTGACCTCTTCTTTGACTTGCCCCTCTTCGAGTTCGGCCTTTTCGACCTTTGCCTTATTCAGGGCCTCAATGAATTTCTCGCCTTCCTCGTAGGTCATATCGACCATCGAGTCTTTGCCGGTGGTATCCAGGGCAATTTGACGATACTGCTCATCCGGCATTTCCTTGCCACGCTTAATGACGTGGGCGGCGGCCTTCGCACGGTTGTCGGCCTTCTTGACCTTGCCTACTTCCTCTCTGTAGATTTCTTTCGGCGAAGCCTCGTTATTCCTTAGCCGTTCAACGATGTTCGTTGCTATTTCAAGGGCCTGCTTAGACTCCATACCCTCGTTGGTAATCAGATTGAAGGCAATGTCGTGCTTGTAGTTCTGGACGTTCCTTGCGTTATAGACAGCCCCGCCCGTTCCCAGAAGTAGGCCGCCTAATCCTTCACCTACGAACGACTGGCTCATTCGAGACATGATCCCCGTCCAGTCAATTCTTCCGTTCTCGTCTTTGGGATAGTTGCCGATAATGAAACCGGGGACAGCAATAGAAACGCCTTCCTGCGCAAAGCCCTCAATTCCTTCGTTGATAGAGGCCGCAACGCTCTGGCCCGTAAACTTAGCCCCGGACTTGAGAAAAGCCTTGTAAGCTCTATCTTTAATCTGCTGCTTAATAGCCTGCTTCGCGCCCTTGCCCAGGCCGGCAATCTTGAATATCTGGCCTATCTGAAATCCTTCGATAATCGTGTTGATTGTTGCGACAGGAATCGCAATGAGGTTTGACTGCAAATCAGTTGCGCCATCATCAAGAGCTTCCCGTCTGGCATTACCGTATTCGGTTATAAATATGCCTGCATTTCCGACAGCCATATTGTAAGCAAAGCTCGGAATAGCCTCTGACATAGCTCCTGTGACGTATCCTATTTTTCCGGCAGCTTCAGAAGGAGTCAATGCAGCATTACGAAGTGCTTCATCTACATCATCGAGACTCGGCTGATTCCACGCCATGCCCATAGCAGTCGATGTACTCCACATGCCTCTCTCTATTGTATAGACTGCTTTAACTAACCCTTTGGATGCTTCCAGCCACACATCATTGAATTTGCTTCCCAAAGTTTCCTGGCCGTATCGAAGTCTCTCATAGTAATCACGATTCTGCTCGAAAGCCTCATTGTGCTTCTGGGCCAGTAACGCCTTCCTTTCCCGGCGCAAGTCCTCGACGCCCCCCTGTGTGGACGCTTGTTCAAGAAGACTCGCATAGGTATCGAAGTCCAATAGGTCTTCTGTTTCATGCGCAGGCTCGGAATAGACCACGCCTTCCCTTGCCTTTGGCTTGGTTGCGATGTTCGTTTTGTACCATTCGTTTTCAGGGTCGAATATGATGTCATCGGCCAATTGTAAAGATTGAAATACATTGTATATCTGCCTATTGGCTTCCCTTCTCTGGCGGTCCGCCGGGATGGGAGAGTCCTTTCTATTGAGCATCGAATTGGAAAAGTCGGTTACGTCCTTTTCGTCGGTGTCCGCGTTAATCTGAAAGCCGTCCTCTTCCATCATCTGCTGGACCCGTGAAGGCTTGAGGCCCTCGCCGTACATATTCTTTACGAGCGTATCGTAAGTCGCTATCGTCGTCGGCTCGTCCAGGCCAAAAATCGTTCCGAAGACCTCGGACGTTCTCTTTTTGGCAATAGTCTCAGGGTCAATCTGTATCTGGGGTGCGGAGTCCGCTATACCAATGGCAACGTCCGGTTCGTCACTACTACCGTAGTCAATTTCTGGAACATCACTTTTACCGTATTCAATCATCGCTTGACCCAAATCGAACCATCGGCACGACGGTATCGAGTTCCCTTCGGCAAGGCATCAAATTCCGCTTGAGTGTTAGGTTGTGAAATCTCCGCGGATTGCTTGCTGGTCGTAGGCATCCCAATCTCTTTCTGCATAGCTTCGATGTTTTGAGGTATTGAATATCGTATTTCGCCTTTTTCTTTTCTGAAAGCATTTAACCATGATTTACTGGTAACCATACCCCATACCGAAGTCTGGTTTTCAATCAGTCGATTAAAGAATTTCGCGTATTCTTCTTCCGTCGCATCTGGATTCTGCTCAGCAAACATGCGTAGCAAATCATGTGCTTTGACCGACAAATTGATATTTTGAGTGGTTTCACTGCTGAACATTCCCTTCGTCTGCAAACTGGTAAGGGCTTGCGAATATGCTTTGTAAATCTCATTACTGACCGTTTCAGGCTTATAAATGTCCTGAATAAAACCATCGACCGTCGTGTTTTTCAATTTGGGTTTCAACGACATCATCTTAGTGAATTTCTGCTTCTGATTCATAGTGGAAGTCATTGTTTTATAGGCTTCCGCCAGAGCATCGCTATCGTTTTCGTCTGCACTTTTGCCCGCGTTCGTTGTCTGGGAATCCAAGAAGTGTGTAAGTTCCCTGATCTGCGTACCGTCGAGTAACTTGTTCGTTGCTATTTCCCGCTGGATAGCTTCTACTTCCCCAAGAGTTTGCGGTTTGGAAAAATTCAGAGCCACTATGCGTGCCGACAAATCAGATTCTATTTGTTCGGACTGCGCTTTGATTGAAGCTCCGGCAAGCCTTTGATTATCCAGATACCGCTCCTTCAAATCCGCGATATCGTCCGGCGTGAAGAAGTCCCCTTCAATGCCATACTGGCGCTGCGCGACTTCATTCGCGGCGTCGATATAACTGACGGCTTGCTCCTGGGACATTCCCGCCGTCTCTCTTGAAATGACATTGGCGAGCAGTTTTTTATTGTCGGCCCTCAACATCATACCGGCGATTTCAGGCTCTATCAGTTTGCCGGAAAGCTGTCCATAGAGGTCCTGGAGCTTATCGAATTCCCCGGTTTGAATGTAAGTCTCTTTGAGGACGTTGGCCCGCTCCGCTTCCCGCTTGCTCTGAATGGCGTTCAATGAAGCCTGCGCTCGGGCCTGCAAAAGACCCTGGGGGTAATTCTCGCTGGCCGCCGTGTTCTGAGAGTACCAGTTGCGGATTCTCCGCTTGGCGGTTCCCGTTTTAGCATTGCCGCCGGCCATTTTAACGTCGTTTAGCATGTCCCGCTGCCATTGCTGATACTCCTGTAAGGTGGCGCCAGGACTGCTTGCGACTTTATCCTCGTAGTCGGTGAGCCGGGTTTCGACCGAACCTAAAAACTCGTGGTATTCGTTGATGGCGTCGGCCTGGATAATGCCTTGCCAGACCTCCGCCGCCACGCCCTGCATGGTCGCGCCGAATCTGACGGGACCCTGAGCATCCGCCAACTGGTAGGGCTGTTTGACGAGTCCGGTTTCGCCGGGCGGCAGGGCTGAACGTTGATAAGCCATTACGCGGTCTCCTTTTCTTGGCCCCACCATCCGGCCTCATAGCCTAACTTGGCGATGTCCTTAGTTCCCGTAAGCCCGGCGGTGATCGCATCCCAGACGCTCCGCCGCCTGTACATCCTGCCGGTGGCCCTTTCGATGTCCGCTGATGCCAGATAGCCCCTGCGCTGAACGTCCCCTTCTTCCAAAATGAAGCCAACGTCCTTGAGAATATCTCGTTGCATCTGCGCCTTGAGAACCAAAGGCGATCCCACGTCAACCCTGACGTTGCCCGCCGCGATAGAAGCCGTCTGGCTGGCGATCATTCTTCGGCCTTGCTCCAGCTTGATTTTAGCCGCCTCTTCAGCCCGGCGCATCGCGGCCTTAGCGTTGGCCCTATCGACGCCGGCCCGCTGCTCGCTGATGGCCTCCAGGTTTCGGCCCTGGGCCAGACCGCCGCCGATCTGCATCCCGGTCCCTGCGCCCATAAGGCCGGCCATCAGTTTTGCGAAGCCCTGATTCTTTCCGCTTCCCGCTGCCGCTGTCGTTGACGCTGTTGCTATTGGTCCCATGCTATGTGCGACTCCAGATATGATATCCAGGATGTTCGACAAAGCCCAAGCGCTTCAAGAACGTCTGCGATATTCGGCTCTCCGCAAAGACCCGCCAGAGGTTCTTTTCGTTGCGCTCATTCTCGAACGTCTCTTTGATAAAGTTGAACTCCTCCATAGTGAGCTGCTTTCGGGTCTGGGGACTGCCGATGAGCCAGGCTTCGCCGACGCCGATATAACGGATCCCCCCGACGCCCCAGAACTCGCCGTCCTTGAAATAGCTGTACGCCGTTCCAGTGAGGATATTGACCTTCGCTACGAATAGTTTCTGCTCGTCGGTCAATGAGTCGAATTCGGGCCACAGCCCTTTGTTGGCCGACATCACAGAGAGGAAATCCTCAACTTCCATGTTTTTTCTTGTTATTGCCAAAATCCTCTCCTATAATAAAGCGAGCCGAACGAAGGTCGTACTTCGCCTGGCTCTAAACACGATTGTTTGAAAAGGAAACAACCATGTCTGAGTCCGTTATAACCAAACGATGCAGCAAGTGCAAGATTGAAAAACCGTTGTCGGAATTTCAATACCGGCATGATCGACCATGTGGCTATCAGAGCCAATGCAAAGAATGCCGAAAAGTATATAGAAATAACATTGCTTACAAAAAAGCGAGCCATAAATATAAACAGAGTGAAAAAGGAAAACAAAAACGCCGAGAATATCAAAAAAGCATTCTGTATAAGAAATGGTTGTCGAATTATCGCAAAACAGCACAGTACAAAATATATAAAAAAACTTATTCTATGACTGAAAATGGAAAAGCAATCCAGAATCGTTCTGTTAATAAATATAGAGAAAAATATCCAGAGAGAGATCATGCTCACAATTGCCTTAAACATGCAATCAAAAAAGGTGATATTCCAAATCCTAAAACCCTGAAATGCTCGATCTGCAAAAAGAAAGCATACGAATATCATCATCCCAACGGATATGATAAAGCGCATATCTACGATGTTGTTCCAGTCTGTCGTCAATGCCACCATCATATTCATTTTCCTATTTTGGAAGCCAGTAACTAACATCACAATAAGCTGCTCGCAACCCAAACGGAGTCGGTTCCCATATTTCAATGTAAAGCGTCGGTTTCTTGCGAGAAGAAAAGGGAAACGCCACCTTATCCAGTTTGTAGCTGCTCGTCGTTAGTCCGCCGAAATTACAATCTTGAACGGTACTCTCGTCGCCACTGCCGTAAGAGAACAGGTACGTATCTTCCACATCGAAGCGTATGGCCGTTACCTGCTTATCACTGAGTCTCAATTCTCCCTGGCTGACGCCCATCCCAGACGACCACGGCAACTGCAAAGGCATAGTCTCTAACTTCGACCAGTAATTCAGCCCTGAAATCACGACGTTGTAATCGGCCTCGGTGAAACCCAGAATGTCGTTGCCGTCCATCGTGAACGTGCCTCTCGGTATGCCGTCGGCATAGACGCAGACCTGCGCGCCGTCCAACTGCGTGCCGGGGCCTGTCAGCCAGGCTTCGGGAATCCCTGCGGTTGGAGCCGTGTAGTCCATGTACCAGATGGTGTCGAAGTCCCAGGTGACATAATTCGGCTTGCGGTGCATATCATCCGTGTCATAGCCCGTCAGCCACCAAGCGGTTTGTCCAATGCTGGTTCCGCTTGATTCTGTGTCCCAATACGATAAACCACCAAGATAAGGAAGGCCAACAAACCCTCCTGTTTTTCCCTCCCCTCCAGTCGCAGTCCCAGTTGAATAACAGTAATTCAGATAACCATAATATCCGCAAAATCCACCAACATAGGCATTTGTACCGCCGGTGACGTTCCCTCTCGAATAACAATTAGAAATTCCAGTGTTCGTAAGACCGCTTCCACAAAATCCACCAGCTCTCCCATTGTCAATATCGTTTGCAATCACGTTGCCTGTCGCATAGCATCTACCGATACTGCAACTCCTACCACCCAAAAAACCACCCACATATTGATCACCTTCAACATTGCCGGTAGCATGAGAATCAAGGATAAAAAGATAAGTCCCGGTTGTGCCTTGATATCCAAGAAACCCTCCCGCATAGATCGAGTTCGTGGTTCCAAAACCATTTACAGAAACATCACCAGTGGCAAAGCAATTCGTACAATTACCATTCATAATCAAATAACCGACGAAGCCGCCGATATATTGTGGAGCAAGCGTAGTATGGCCTCCGATGCCATTGATTGTCACATTGGCTGAACAGTCAAAGAACCTGCAATCTTTTGGCGAGGACGCACCACCGACCTGTCCTACAAAACCTCCAATTCTTTGTGCGTTATCGTCAGTGACATGGATAACTCCCGACGTATGACAATTATAGAATTTTCCTGAATTGTACGAACCATAATTGGCCGAGCCGACCATAACCCCGCCAGATTCCATTGCCATATTCACATCTTCGAGTGTCAAGTTGGCAACGGTACACCAGCATTGTTCAAAAAAACCGCCCGCAACCGTATTCAAAGCGTGATAGCCAAGTGTTCGACCAGGTTTTTGATAAAGTCCTGTTATCTTATATCCGCAACCATCCAATGTTGATGTGTTTGTAGCAAAACTACCAAGACCCGAAGAAGGAAACCAGCCATATCCATTCAGGTAAGTCCCGTTGGCTGTTTCGGAAGCATCTATGTCCTGAGTGAGATAATAGTTTTGTGATCCAGGCCCTCCTGCCCCTACCGTGTAAGCACCCCCAGAACGCCAAAGAATTCCTTTGTTATACTCGTCCGACGTATAGTTAACACCAATAGTAAACGTATAATTGTCGTACTTTTTTAGAACTGTTTTGACCCCACTTAAATAGATTTCCGAATCGTCCAAGATACTGTTGCTTGTTCCAATAGGAAAATTCAAAGGTATGGCAATAGTCACCTTTATCTGTGAAGGTGAATAAGTAGCATCTTCAGTGATCGAAACTATCCGTGCTACTTCTGGATTCTGAAAATAAGTGACCAAATCTGCAAATGAAGATATGGGTGTTCCATGCGTCAATCCCGGATCGGCCTGCGGCGTTGCGGCCCTCAGCGTCGGGTAATCGCCAAGAATCTCTGCCGTTCCCGTTGTTCCCGGCTGATAACCCATCCCCGTCCCGCCGCCGTCCACGAACCAGCAGTAATTGGGGTCTTGGCCCCAGTCCAGGGGCGTGAAGTATTCGATAGTCGTCACGGAGTTGC
>ERZ1292629.32-Hain-H43-01um-R1-32-length-126532-cov-11_pt2 | contig 51665 bp, 57 predicted proteins | sample MGYA00564399_ERZ1292629 | MGnify/ENA primary metagenome ERZ1292629 (study PRJEB36523, sample SAMEA6512636) | groundwater metagenome | collected 2019-01-08 | study: AquaDiva: Metagenomics assemblies of 32 groundwater samples
GGCCATGACATCACCGTGAATAAGTTCAAGTTTTCCCAGGGAGATTTCTCTTTTGAATTTTTCGGCGAGAAAGGGAATGAGGCGGTCGTCTTTTTCTATGGCTTTTACATGCGCACCAGCCAGAAGCAAAGCGCGAGTGAGAATGCCTTTACCCGGACCGATTTCGAGAACAGTCTCCCCCACTTTCAAGTCTCCGGCATGAATAATCGCATTCACTATGCGAGGCGAAATAAGGAAATTTTGACCGAGAGATTTTTTGGCGAAAGACATATTGTGATTATATCAGGCGGAAACAATGTTTCCGCCTTTCTTATATGTCAAAATATATCACTTTGCCGCCTATGCATACCGGCTCTTCTTTCACTAAATGTTTTTCCGGAATATCAAATATGAATTCTGACGGCACGGCTACCTGTTTTGAGCCGAAGATGGTGCGGACGGACGCATGGGAGAGAAATATCTTTTTCTTGGCACGGGTTATGGCCACGTAGAAGAGCCGGCGCTCTTCTTCCCCGTCCCGTCTATCGCTTTTTGACTCCACCGCCCTGTGAGGAAAGAGGTCCTGTTCCAATCCGACGATAAAGACATATTCAAACTCCAGACCTTTGCTGGCGTGGACGGTCATCAGTTTCACGGCCGGCTTGTCCTCGGTTATTTCATCCTGGTCGCTGGCCAGGGCGGCATCTTCCAAGAGTTTCATCACTCCGTCCATAGGTGGCAAGAAATCGTATTTTGTAGCCAGGGTAGCGAGCTCACGGATGTTTTCCAGCCTCTCCAAGTCCTCTTCTGCGCCACTTTTGAGTAATTCTTCGAGTCCTGTGCGCTTTATTACAAACTTTACCAGCGCCGAAGTTTTTTCCGTGGCCGATTTTTTCTGTATATCATCCAAAATGAGATTGAATACGCGCCATTTTTCGGCATGGGCCGGCGAGAGCTGGTCCAACATTCCCGAAAAAATCCTTGCGACAGTCACTTTGCCTATGCCTCGGGGCGGTATGTTTATAATCCTCTCTATATCCGAGAGCGAATCGCGGTTCAAAGCCGCGCGGACAAACGACAGGACATCTCTCACCTCTTTTCTCTCAAAGAATTTCACGCCGAGCACCTGATATGGCACTTCGCGGGAAAGCATGGCTTCTTCCAGGGCTCTAGATTGAAAGTTTGCCCTATAGAGAACGGCAATTTCTCGCGGGTCGGCGCCGTTTTTTATGAGATTGGCTGATTTTTCGGCTATGAACCGCGCCTCGTCGTTTTCATCATACGCTTCATACAGTGAAATCTGGTCTCCGGCTGTGCTTTTCGTGAACAGATTTTTTTCAAAACGGTTTTTGTTCTTTTTTATGATGTGATTGGCCACCTCCAGAATCGTCTGGGTGGAGCGGTAATTTTCCTCCAGCGTGATTATTGTCGCTCCCGGAAAATCTCCCTCAAATGACAGGATATTTTTTATGTCTGCTCCCCTCCAGCTGTATATGTTTTGGTCAACGTCTCCCACGACACAGATATTTCTCTGCTCGCCGGTGAGGAGCCGCGTCATATTGTATTGCACTTTGTTTGTATCCTGATACTCGTCTATGTGGATATAATGCCAGACATTTTGGTAATGAATGCGAATATCCCTATCTTTTTCCAAAAGCTCAGCTGATTTGAGGAGCAGGTCGTCAAAATCCAGGGCTTTTTCTTTTTTCAGAGACGCTTCGTACCTGGTCCAGACTTTCATGATGATTTCCCTCATGTAATCATTGTCTGTATTTTCCGAAAAATCGGAGAGATTCTTGCCACTGCCCTTTTCCCTGGATATGAGAGAGAGAATGACATTCGGTTCATATTGCTTTGGGTCCAGACCGGTCTCAACAATGGCGTCCTTTACAGCCCGCCTCGAGTCGTTTCTGTCAAAAATAGTGAAGTTTCTGGTTAGGCCGAGTTTCTGAGCGTTTTCTCTGATGATATGGACGCCGAGAGAATGGAATGTGGAGACAAAAGGCCGTTCATCAAATGATAGCGGCAAGTTCAGCTCCGTGTTTTTCCGTATGAGGTCAAATACCCTGTCCCGCATCTCTTTGGCCGCTTTATTTGTGAATGTAATGGCCAGGATTTCTGACGGTTTTACCCCTGATTTCACCAGATGGAGGATTCTGTAAGTGATGGTTTTGGTTTTGCCTGCTCCGGCGCCGGCCAGAATGAGCAAGGGTCCTTCTGTTTTGAGGACAGCCTGCTTCTGCTTTTCATTAAGGCCGAGGAGATGGTTCACGGAGCGATTCTAACATACTAAAAGCCTGTGGATTTACTGGGGACAACAAAGTTGACGATATCTGCCTCTCGGATATACTTACGGAACACAGAAATAACAGATGAACAGAAAATGGCTCTATAGAGCCATAAAGTCAGAAAAGGCCGTATTTTCAGGATAATTTGAGAACTATTTCGATTTCACATACATCGCTTTCCCTCGTCTCTCGCGGTCCAAACGGGGTGAAAGCCAATAAATGGCTTAAAATCAGGCTTTATACATTGAAGTTTGTTTTTGTTTCTCTCATTATATTCATTATATTTATGCCGGCTGTGAGTCATGCCGGCGTTTTTTCTTATATTTCCAATCTGACTCACAGCAAGGAAGCCGATGCCAAAGAAACTTCCCGTGCTTCCGGAGCATTCGGCGTCTTGGAGGCAAATGTCGGGCCAAGTTCGACTTCTCCCGTCGACGGAGGGGAGATTGTCATAGTTGACGGTAGCGCTCTCACGCAGGAAGTAGGCGTGGCTGGAACCCAAGCCGACATGATGGACTCAAAATCCACCCAAATCAGCCTCTATGTGGTGAGACAGGGCGATTCTCTGTCCGTCATAGCCAAAATGTTCGATGTCTCGGTCAACACCATAGTCTGGGCGAACAACATCCGCGGTCCGATACATGAAGGCGACGAGCTGGTCATCCTACCTATTTCCGGGGTCAGCCACAAAGTAGTCAAAAGCGACACTATCCGTTCCATCGCTACCAAATACAAGGCGGATATTGACGATATTTTGAGTTACAATGACCTGAAATTGAGCGATACTTTGAAAATCGGATCTGTCGTCCTGATTCCTGACGGAGAGATACAATCAACTCCCTCGGTCACGGCTACGTCAAAACTGCGTAATGCCGGCGGGCCGCTCTACAAAGACTACTATTTGCGCCCTATAGACGGAAGCAGAAAAACCCAAGGCCTCCACGGATATAACGGTGTTGACATAGGTGCGCCTACCGGCACTCCGGTGTACGCTTCGGCTGATGGAGTCGTTATCCTGGCTCGTTCGTACGGCTACAACGGCGGATACGGTCAGTACATAGTTGTCTCTCACGGGAACGGCACACAGACTCTGTATGCCCACTTGAGCCGGGTGCTCATCTCGTCCGGCGAGGTCGTTTTGAAGGGCCAGACTATAGGTCTGGTTGGTTCAAGCGGCAAGTCTACCGGCTCTCATATCCATTTTGAAATCCGTGGAGCGATCAATCCGTTTTAAAATGTTTTTGTCGGTATTGAAGAGCTTCTAAAATATGCGGCTCTTCTATTTCCTCGCTGTTTTCTATGTCGGCGATGGTGCGAGCCAGCTTTATGACGCGGTGATAGCCGCGACCCGACAGGTCATGAGTGCGAGCGGCACGGTTCAAGATTTCCCGGGCGGATTGTGCGAGGAGGGCCGCGCGGGCGAGGTCGCGATGGTCTATGGCGCTGTTGAGGTGTGCCTTTATGCCGAGTTTGTCAAAACGTTCCCTCATCCTCGTCCGCGCGGCCACCACAGTATCGCGGGCCTTCTCTGTTTCGTTTCTGGCCACCCTGCCCCGCAACAAATTTTCATAATCCACCTTTGACACTTCTATCCAGATGTCTATGCGGTCCACTATCGGTCCGGACATCTTTCTCTCGTACGCGGAAATTTCTCTCGCGGAACAGATGCATTGCTTGTCTTTTATGTTTCTGTTCCCGCACGGACATGGATTGAGGGCGGCTACAAGTATGAAATGAGCCGGGAATTTTGCCCTACCGTTCACTCGGGCGATGGAAATCACCCTGTCTTCCAGAGGCTGGCGCAATGATTCAATGACCCGTTCCTCAAATTCCGGGAATTCGTCCAGAAAAAGCACGCCTCGATGGGCCAGGGTGATTTCTCCCGGTCTCGGAATGTTGCCGCCGCCGACCAGAGAAGCATATGAAGCCGTATGATGAGGCGAACGCACGGGCGGGCGGGAAATAATTGTCTCTTCCAGACAACCGGCCACCGAATGAATCTCGGTTACTTCCAGCATTTCTCTGAAAGTGAGAGGTGGCAGGATTGAAGACAGAGCACGGGCAAGCATGGTCTTGCCCGTGCCCGGCGGACCATAGAGGGCGATATTGTGTCCGCCAGCCGCCGCTATGACGAGTCCTCTCTTGGCGGTTTCCTGGCCCGCGATGTCATCCAAGTCTGTCGGATACTGGCTTTTTCTCATTATTTTTTCAAAAGATACGGTCGGAACGGGAGAGAGATTCATTTCCGCAATATCCGCACCCGCCCCGTTTTTGTTTTTTCGGTCCAGGTGCGCTATGACATCGGAAAATTTTCTCACGCCGAACACGGCGATGCCGTCTATGAGCGCTGCTTCCTCGGCATTTTCTCTCGGCACGTAGATTTCCGCAAAACCCATATCTCGCGCCAGCCTCGCATAAGACAAAACACCGCGGATAGGCCGCACGGCGCCGTCCAGAGCCAGTTCCCCCGCGAACATTCTGCCTTCCGTGTCAAAATCAATTTCCCCGGAGGCCAGCAGGTATCCGAGAGCAATCGGCAAATCAAAAGACGGACCTTCTTTTTTTATGTCCGCGGGCGCCAGAGACACCACGATTTTGGTGTTTGTCTGCTTCGGAGACTTGAAGCCGGAATTTTTTACGGCCGCCGAAACCCTGTCGCGTGATTCCTCCACCGCTTTGTCCGGCAGACCGACAACGGAAAAGGAGTGCAAACCATGCGACAGGTCTATCTCAATGGTTATCAGATGGGCTTTGAGCAGATGGTTTTGGGCGCTGTAAACTTTCGCGAATTTCATGCCGAAAGCCTATCAGAAAAAAATAAAGAAAATCTAAAGAAAAAATAAAGAAAATCGCGCCATATCGCGGATTTTTTGAGATGGCAAAAAAATAATTAATGAAAAGAATGCTCGCCTTAGTTTATCACCCGGTCCTTGTGAGCCACGCATGTCCTCGCCGACGGCACCGCTTCCAGCCGCTCCGTCTCTATGGCTTTTCCGCAGATTTCGCACAGACCGTATGTCCCGCTCTTTATTTTCGCCAAGGCCAGCTTTACGTCATTGTACTGTTTTTCCAGAGGTTTCAAAATAGCCGTATTTGATTCATAGCTCTCTATGTTGTCCGCAATGTCGGCGGGGTCCGAAGCGTTTATGTCCACTTCTCCCGAAGAGGCCTCCCAGTCTCTCGGATTGTCCGGGTTCTTGTGCCCGACCGTTTTTAGTTCAGCCTCCAAGACCGCGAGCTCTCGCTCCAGCTTTTTTTTGAAAGATTCTCTGTCCGGCGCGCCTTCACCCGTTATGTTTTGTTTTTTCATGATTTTTGTACTGCTCCATCATATAGGCATCATATAGGTATAGGTGAAAGTCATCAAGTCGTCTCACTGCACCGTTTTCACGGTAAGTAGACGGTCCAAAACATATTTCAGAGTATTTTCATTCGTGGCGACGACCATGGTTTCCGGGTCGGCAAAAATATAAGCGAGAATAATCCGGCCGTTTCCTCCGCGGAGCGCCCGGGCGTCTATATTTGATATCACGACGTCTTCAAACTTGTCGGTATCGGCTGGAACCGGTTCCTCGGACGGATAAGAGACTTGAATCAACGGCAGAAAGTCGTTTCTCATGTCTTTTTCCCATTCCAGCATGCCGGCAAAGGCGTTCTGAAAGAAAGTATTTTTGAAGATGACGAAAGGGCCGTTCACGTCATAAGTGTATGTTCCTATCATGTATTCGGGCGCCAGGGACCTGGCGAGCCTGTCCGGCATATTGGCATCCGCAAAGACAAAGGAAATATCGGCGTATGTGGTGGAAGTGGCTTTGAGCGTCGGCACCAAGGCGTAGACATTGCCGAGGCCGGCGTTTGCCGTTCTGAGTTTTGTCCCAATGAGCATGAGGGAGTCGCTTTCGCTCCTCAGGACGAGCGTGGAACCGGTAGTATACGGAATAATCGTCTCGATGCTCGCGCGGACGGGCTCCGGTTTTTCTATCTGCGAAGTTTTGAACCAGTAGAACCAGCCGCCGGCGAGAATGATTATCAAAACAAACGCCGCGGCGACCAATGCCCCGGGACGGGAGGGCTTTTCTTCCACGTATTGAATCGGCGTTTTTTCTCTCTTCTTTTGTTCTGCCACAGCTATATCAACGGCGGAGATATTCTGATAGCGTACAGCTTCCTCGGCGTCAGTTTTGAACGTGCGCACGGGTTTTATGGACGGGTCATTTTTGATTTTGGAAGAATCTGGAGAAGTAGTGGGAGAAAAAGGGGTGCCGACAACGACAGCTTCTTTTTCCGGTGTGGGCTGTCGTGGAGTGAATGAAGGCGGAATCACGTTTTCTGCCGTAAATTCGTTATCCTCTCTCACGCCGGAACCGACCAGGTCTATGCCTTCGGCGCGCAGGTCATCGGCCGGTACGGCCGGCGGAACCGGCGAGTTTGGCACGGCGGCGGACGGGTCCGCCGCCGCGCCGCCCGTTTCCAAATTCAAATTCGGATTGTCTTTTTTATTGTAAAGTTCCATGTCTCTATTTTACCTCATTTTTCTCACGACTTTCCTCATGCCGCTCCTCTCAAAGTTCTGGCTCTGGCCCAAGACGTACCGTCCGGGATTTTCGTCCAGGTCTATAAAATCATCCGCCACTTCCTTGAGCTTGCCCGAAGCGGATTTGCCGAAAGATACCACTTCTACCTGGCAGCCGTTCATTTTCAGGTATTCAATGAGAGGGATGAAATCGCCGTCGCCCGAGGCTATGACCACCACGTCCAATTTTTGCGCCAGTTTGACGGCGTCTATGGCCAAACCGACGTCCCAGTCGGCTTTTTTGGAACCGCTGGAAAATATCTGGAGGTCTTTTGTCTTTGTCTCTATGCCGATTTTGGTCAAAGCTTCAAAAAAGTTTTTTTCTTCGCCTGTCTCCGTGGTGATGACGTAGGCGATGGCGCGCACCAACTGCCTGCCGGCTAGGGCGTCTTTCAGCACGTTGTCAAAATTGACCCTGCCTCTGTGCAGGTTCTTGGCGCTATGATAGAGATTCTGCGCGTCTATAAAAATACCGACGCGCTGTTCTTTGTGTTTTATGACTGACATGAAAAAATTTAAAAATTATGAAAAATACGAATAAATAACGGCCTATTTTTTCAGCTCCAATTTTTTTGCCACCGCGCTCCAGCGTTTCGGATACTTTTTGGCGAGGTATCTCATATGAGTCTGCCTGTCGGCGACCATGGCCAAGAGTCCCCTGCGGGAATGCCTGTCCTTGTCGTGCTTTTTCAAATGTTTCGCCAGCTCGTCGATTTTGGCCGTGAGGAGGGCAATCTGTACTTCCGGAGAACCGGTATCCGTGTCGTGGATGGCGGTGCTCTTTATAACCTTTGTTTTCTTTGTGACTGAAAGCATGGTCTGACAAGGATAGCACACATAAAAAGAAATTGCAAGATTTGTTATAATATTGTGCGACATTACTATCCTTATGGCATCTCTCAAAACGCTCAAACAGCAGTTTCTGGAATATACGGAAATTGAAAAAGGTCGCAGTCTAAATACGGTCAGGAATTACGACCGGTATCTCGCGCGCTTTCTGTCGTTTTTAAAAAAAGACGACCCGGGAGCGATTACTGATGCATCCGTGCGCGATTTCAGATTGTGGCTCAATCGCCAGTCCACGGGAAACAATCGGGCTACCGGCGAAACCCTCAAAAAAAAGACCCAGAATTATTATCTGATCGCCCTGCGCGCTTTTTTGAAATATCTAACGCGACAGGGGGTCAAAACCATGCCGCCGGAGAGGATAGAGCTGGCAAAAGTCGGAGAAAGACAAGTTGAATTCATGACAAACGAGGAGCTCCATCGCCTGCTTGAGGCGCCGGATAGCGATGACCTCAAAAGCCTGCGCGACAAGGCTATATTGTCCATGCTTTTCTCCACCGGCCTGCGTGTCTCAGAACTCTGTTCTCTGCCCCGTGAGATAGATTTGTCGACTGATGAAGTTTCCATTCGTGGCAAAGGCGACAAAGTGCGCGTGGTTTTTCTCTCGGAAGAGGCAAAATCCGCCGTCAAAAAATATCTGGCCAAGCGCGACGACATGGACGACGCGCTCTTTGTCAAAATTTCGGCGGAGAAAAAGCACGGTGGTCAATCTCTGCCTCTCACTACGCGCTCGATTGAAAGAATCGTGAAACATTATGCGACAAAAGCCGGCATCATATCAAAATGCATCACACCTCATACCATCCGCCACTCTTTCGCCACCGACCTCTTGTCAAACGGCGCCGATTTGCGTTCCGTTCAGGCTCTGCTCGGCCACGCCAATATAGGCACTACTCAGATTTATACTCACGTCACCGACAAACACTTGCGCAACGTGCATAGACAGTTTCATAACAGGAAAAAATAAGAAAAGTAACAGCTTGACGCGGATTGTACAGGGTCTACTATATAGCCAGAAAGGAGGTGAAGGCTATGCTTTCATTCCTGCAGGACCAGCAGGGCTCGGCAGCTGTGGCGGAAAAACAATTAGTCGTCATCGATCTCGTCAAAAAGCTCGGGATCGTGGACTGTTCCATCAGTTTGGCGGACGATGAGAACAAGACCGAAATTGACCCCCAGATGCTAGGGAGCCTGATGCTGGAGGCATCGCGCGGACCGGACTTGGTCATCATCGCTCATACAAAGGGCGAGACCATGCCTCAAGAGATGGAAGTGCTTCTCTCCCGGCTGGAGAGTCTGATGGAAAACATCGGATTATACGCTAGGCGCGTATCGATGTCCCATGATTTCTCCTCGAGCAGGGCCCACTTTGTCGTCGGGAAGTCCAAATTCTCCTTCAAAGACAAACTGCTCGTAGTATTCCGGGAAGGAACGTTCCTCTCCCTCGCGTTTTTTGCGCGAACGCGAAAATAAACAAGGCCTGTTGCGCGGCAGGCCTTTTTGTTATTATGGCCGTATGAGAATCATCTCCTGGAACGTGAACGGCATCCGGGCGGTTCTGAAGAAAGGCCATTTTTTGCCTTTTGTGGAAAAATTCAGGCCGGATATTCTGTGCCTACAGGAAACCAAAGCGGAACGGAGGCAGGCCGTGATAGATTTGCCCGGCTACGAAGAATACTGGAACTCGGCAGAGAAAAAAGGATATTCCGGCACGGCTATTTTTACAAAAGTAAAACCAATCTCGGTCACAAACGGTCTGCCCGAAGATATATGCCAGAAATTCGGTTTGGTGGCTGATTCATATGGTGACCCAAGGACGGAGGGGCGTGTTATAGCCGCTGAATTTGGCGGTTTTTACGTGGTTACAGTCTATACGCCCAACGCGAAAGACGACCTCTCCCGCATTCCCCTGCGCCACAAACATTGGGACCCGGCCTTTCTCGCCTATTGCAAGGAACTCCAAAAGAAAAAACCAGTCATTTTCTGCGGCGACCTAAATGTGGCCCACACCCCGGACGACCTCGCCAGGCCGGAAGAAAACAAAGGTCTCAAGGGTTTTACAAGAGAAGAACGCGAAGGCTTCGAAAAATTTATTGAATCTGGATTTGTCGATACATTCAGGATTTTTCACAAAGGAAACGGATACTATACATGGTGGTCTCACTTTTCAAACGCCCGCGAGAGAAACATCGGTTGGAGAATAGATTATTTTTTAATTTCAAAAGATTTCGTGAAAAAAGTAAAGTCCGCAGATATTCATCCTGAAGTGATGGGGTCGGACCATTGCCCTATCTCTCTAGATATAGCTCTGTAGAGCCTTTTTTCAGCATTTCTGCAACATTCGTCTATAAAGGACACTTATCCACAGACATGTCCTTTACATGTCCTTTAGCGTGATACAATAGTCTCACGGACTACGGCGCGGTTTTGTTGCCGGCGACGGTCCGCAAGCTCTTTAAACAATTTGGTGGGACTCAAAAGGTTTGGTCTTTGGGATACTCTATCCCCTCTCGAGCTTCGGCTCACATTGTAAAGAAGTTTGCGGAGAACGTAGAAAACGCTCCATCAACAGACGTATTAATAATTTTTTATTCGCGTCCTCAATTGTTGGAGGACGCTCTATGTTCGCCTCAGACCTCTCTTTACGAACGGTCTGCGCAGATTCTGCCCAGGCCGTTTTTTGTTTAAGTACGAGGATAAATCTGATGCTTACGGCTCTGTTCAGGCTTATTTCACGTAATGCTTGCCTCTAATCTTTTCCAATTCCGCCTCTTCTACCTGCCGTTTTTTCTCTTTTCCAATAGCCCAGAGTTTTTTCAGATCCGTGTCGGGAAGCTTTGAAAGTTCCCCCGCTCTCCCTTCTAGGTATTCCGCGGTATTCAGTTTTGGGTCTTCCAAAACTTCCTCAAGCAACGCATGCAGAATAAAACCGATTTTTGGTCCGGGCTCTAATTTCGCGATTTCTATAATCTTTCCACCGTCAATTTTTAACATGCCGACGGACACCGGGTCGCGCAAAGCCTCCTCTACCATGGCTTTATATTTGCGGAGCCTGTAAGGGTTCTCTTTGGGTCTGCCCATGCCTATTCTGTCGCAAATACGCACGTCCATGAGATTCCAAATCAGGTCTTTACCGACATTTGCCACCATACGGCGGACTGCCGAGAGTGTAATTTGTTCGGTATCTGAAAAAAACATGTGCCAACGCACCAGTTTCACGACATTTTCTGTGGTTTTTGCCGGAAAAGCCAGGTTTTTCAACACCTTTTCGGTTATTCTGGCACCCACTACTTCGTGGCCGTAAAACGTGTATTGATTTGTTTCACGTGAAAACCTGCGCGTTTTCGGCTTGCCTATGTCGTGAAACAGAGCCGCCAAACGTATTTCCAGAGGGTATTTCTTGTCTGCGGAATGTTGTACTGTATGAAGCAAGTGCTCCCAGACATTGTATGCATGAGCTTGGTTTTGTTCTACACCGTAACCTTCTTCTAATTCTTTAGCTATAAAAGGCAAAATACCGATTTCATGGCTCAATATGAGAGCATTCATGGGCGTATCTGACATGAGAATACGGATAAATTCATCACGGATGCGTTCGCGCGCGATATGCGCCAGTAGCGGAGCGTGTTTTTTCAAGGCTTCTAATGTTTCCTTTTCAATAGCAAAGCCCAATTCTGCTGATATCCGCACGGCACGCATAATTCGCAGAGCATCTTCAGAAAGACGCTCGTGGGCGTCCCCTACGGTCCTAATAAGGCCATTTTTGAGGTCTTTTTGACCGTCAAAAAGGTCTATAATGTTTCCCGTGAAACCACTGTCCCCTTTTTGGAGTTTCAACGCTAGAGCGTTTATAGTAAAATCACGCCGTTTGAGATCGTCTTCTATATTTTTACTAAAGGACACAGAATCAGGACGTCTTTTATCGGAATATTCCGATTCCAATCGGAAAGGCGTAACTTCCACTATCTTTAGTCTCTCGTCCGTCGTTTCGTCGTTTACGACGCCGACAGTCCCATATTTATTAGTATAAAAAGTATGAGGAAATGTTTTTATAATCTCTTCCGGAGTAGCGTCTGTCGTCACGTCCCAATCCCGCGGTTCTCTGCCAAGGAGAAGGTCGCGGACACAGCCGCCGACAATAAAAGCCTTAAAACCGACCTTTTCCAGGCTTTCTGTTACGCGTGAAACCTCCAGTGGTATGTTCCAATCCTTGTTTTTCATGAGTTTCCCGTTTGATTTAGTTTGACGTTCATTTTACTACATTTTTTGATTTTTGTGCGAAATTGGGTATGATTGATTCATCGCTCCCGTGGTGAAACGGATATCATACCGGTCTTCGAAACCGTCGTTCCAAGTTCGATTCTTGGCGGGAGCACAAAGTAATTTAAAGTAATTTGAAATACATTTTGAGTTTGTATATTCCTAGTGTATATTAATTCCATTGCGGGTATCGTTTAGTGGTAGGACACGTCCTTGCCAAGGATGAGGTGAGAGTTCGATTCTCTCTACCCGCACCAGAAAGGCTTTAAAAAAGAAAACCTGACGCATAAAGGTCATGTCAAAATCTCAAAGACATTTTTTGATGAAACGTTTATCCACCTGCTCCCCTAGATCATATTTTCAACAAATGACTTTAAATAAAGGTTTTTTGGAAAACTGTGGATAACTTTGGGGATAGTGTTTAAAAGACAGACCTATTTTTCAGTCTTTGTAAGCTGGTTTTTGTCCTTTTGAGCCCTCAACGAGGCCGTTTATTGACATTTTTATATTTATAATTCAAAAACAGGTAAAGATGTTACATATGTAACATATTTTTGAGGTTTCACGTGAAATATATTTTCTTGTAAGGCGAAAGAGATGCTCCACAATGACATCTCTTTCGTTACCGGACATTTTTTATTTTTTCTTTAGAATTTCTTTATCTTTCTCTGATAAGCTTTCGGCATGAAAAAATTTTCTTCGGAAAGACAAAAGAAAGGGGAAATAGGAGAGTCAATCACATGTAAATATTTGCTTAAAAATGGTTTTGATATTTTAGAGAGGAATTACACCAGAAAATGGGGAGAAATTGACATCATTGCTCGCAAACAAGGAATCTTTCATTTTATAGAGGTCAAGAGTGTTTCATGTGAAAGCTTTTCTCAAAATCTCGCGGTGAGACCGGAAGATCAAATGCACGGCTGGAAACAAAAAAAGCTGGCCAGGACCATAGAACTATACACAAACGAGCGTGGCGTAGGGGAGTGGCAGTTTGACGTCGCGTGCGTTTATATAAATCTGGTTCGGAGGAGAGCTAGAGTAAAACTGCTGGAAAATATCATTTTATGTTAGTATGTGGAAACAATACGGGGCGTGGTGTAACGGCTAACATGCTTGACTTGGGATCAAGTGACTCCGGGTTCGAATCCCGGCGCCCCGACACAAAGAATGGCCAAGAAATTTACCCGAACAATTGAAAGCTTCACCTGCGAAAACTGTGGGCTAGAGGTGAAAGGAACCGGCTATACAAATCACTGCCCAAAGTGCTTGTGGTCCAAGCATGTGGACAAAAATCCGGGAGATCGGTCAGAGTCTTGCCGTGGCATGATGAAATCTGTGGGTGTTGAAAATAAGGGGAAGGAATTTATTATTACTCACAAGTGCGAAAAATGCGGTTTTGAAAGAAAAAATACTTTCGGGGCAGGGGACAATTTCGATGAATTAGTGAAAATTTCAAAAAAACTGTAGAAAAATAAGGGACTAAAATTACATAAAATTGCTCCAAGCCATATTTTTTGATAGTATCGCCCTATTGCGGGATTAGTTTAATGGCAGAACTGCAGTTTTCCAAACTGTAGGCGCCAGTTCGATTCTGGCATCCCGCACCAGACAGGAAAAGTCAAAGAGTTTTGGTTCGCCTCGCCTCGCTCGGCGACTAATTTGTATTCAATTTTGGGGGCAAAAACGAATTGGCGGTTTCGCATTTTGGGGGAAGAAAATTTTTTCATAAAGATTTTTAATAGTTGTTTTGTTTTCAATAGTTTGTAATACTCTTTATTTAGAACACTTAAAACGAGGAGGTAAACCATGAAATTATCCACACTTTGCTTTTGTTTGCGCGATGATTCAGTTCTCCTAGCCATGAAGAAACGCGGCTTCGGAGCAGGAAAGTGGAATGGTTATGGCGGTAAAGTTGCCGAAAAAGAATCACCGCGAATCGCCGCCGTACGAGAGCTGAAAGAAGAGTCCAGTTTGTCAGTTGTTGAAGACGCTCTCGAACAGGTGGCACTGGTGAGATTTTACTTCGACAACAATCAGCTCTTTGAATGTCATGTCTTCTTGGCAAGAAACTGGGAAGGTGAACCTTGTGAATCGGAAGAAATGAAACCGCGCTGGTTTTCAGTTTCGCAACTTCCATTTGAAGAAATGTGGGTTGCTGATGGTAAGTGGATTCCCCTGATTCTCGCGGGGAAGAAGCTGGAAGCTGAAGTAAACTTCAACACCGATGGTAGCGAGGTGAAAAACTTTTCCTACCAAGAAAGGCAGTTTGTCTAAATCGGGTCTCATGATAAATTCTCATTGAGACCCGTTTTCTTTTTAAAAGAACTAGAATTTAGCCGCCAAAGAAAAACTTGAAATTGTTAGCGGTGCGGCTCCGCCGCCTTTCCGAATTTTCGCGGGGGGACTTCCTCGCCGCCGCAGGCGGCGAAATGCGTTCGGACTAATTCAAGAATACTGCGCATGTTCGTTGTCATTGCACTTCAAAGGGGAATTCAAGTTCCAATGAAGCTGTGTTAGAATATATATATGAAAATAATACTCGTAGCCACAGATACGAGAGCCAAGAGTCTAGTTTTTGTATCGGATACCCTGAAAGTATTTTCTCTAAAGCAGGTATTTGATCTGATACATTCTGGGGTATTGAAAGATGTGTACATAGTACAGAGTCAGTATGGAAATTACATACGCTCAGCTCCAAACATCGCTACCATGGATAACCTGGATACACTTTCAGTTTCCGGTCCCAATATTATCTCTTTCATAAATCAAACGAGTCACGCCAAAAGCACGCCGCCGATCAGTGATTATATGAGGCGTTATCTTGCTTCTCTTAAAGAAGGTGAGCCATTCTTGACACCTGTGGGGCAAAATAAAGTTCTTGTTGCTGACATTAAAGATAAATTCACCCCGCATCTTTCTCTCATTTCTACAGCAGCAAAGGAATTCTCCGCCGATAAATATTTACTTGGGGCAATTATTATTGATGAGCTCGCCCGGATGCATCCATTCGAGCCAATAATCAATAAATTAGAGGCAAAAATAGTTGGCATGAACGTATCTATCGGAATAGCACAGGTAAAAATTGATACTGCTAATCAGCTTATCAAAAAGGGATTATACAATCCGAATCCTGGAGACAAAAAGTTGCCATTTAACGGTACATTGAGCAACGATGATCGTAAATATCTCTATGAGTATGTAATACAACCAAAATATAATGTCCGTTTTGCGGCGGCATTTATCAGGAGTTTGATCAATGATTGGATGGATGAGATTGATTTATCTCAAAGACCCGAAATAGTTGCGACATTGTATCACCTTCCTTATCGTCCGCCACGTTCAAAACCAGTGTCCGATGAACGAGGTGATCAAATTGCGTCGGAGTTTTATAAGCTAGCCAAAAAGTGGCTCAAGTAAGTATATTTCCATGAAACGTCCAACCATCAAAAGCTTATTTTTAATGGTCATGGTCTTTATTATCATATTGTTGGTGGTATTTTTTTTATGGATAGTATATGGCACGCCGATACATGATTTTCGTCTTTGGATACTGGAACGACAGTTTACTCATACCGACATACATCACCCAATCGAATCTATTTCATTAGGAAGAAAGAGCTATCTTGGGGGACCATCTACTCATGGAGACAGAGTGTGTATTTATGCGGTTGGGGAGGCACGCTCCACTTCGCTGGGGGAAAACGACATTCGGCAAGCATATCAAAATATAACTGTCGCTGGCCTTCCACTCAAAGTATTTTTTGCTGACGGAAACGATTGGCCGTATGAATTACCTTTTGTCATCTGGCAAGAAGAATTGTGGGGTATGTCACCTACAGAGAATACTGTATATATGGTGTATATTGCTTCAAAGTATCACTTTCTTGGTGACTTACGATGTGATGATTAATGCGGAAGTACTAACTTTATAAAGTTAGAGAACAAGGTTAGTGTCTGACAAAATGGGTCCAGTATAAACCCAGTACAGAAATATCCGGGGCTTTACTTTGTAGATAGCAAAAAACCGCTCCAAAACTGGCGGTTTTTTTGCATCCAATTTCCGAGGGAAAATTATCTGCCGTTTATTTTACCGCGTCCTTCAGAGCCTTTGCGGCGCGGAACTTTGGCACTTTCATGGCCGGAACCTGGATGGTTTCGCCTGTGCGAGGGTTGCGAGCTTGTCTGGCCTTTCTCATCTTGACTGAGAATATACCGAGACCGGCAATAGATACTTCACTGCCACTCTTCAGGCCCGATACAATAGAATCAAAAACCTTGTCTACAACCTGCTCCGCCTGCACTTTTGTCGTATTCAATACGCCGTGCACCGCCTCTACGATTGCTGCTTTGTTCATATGTAAACTAAAACTAAATAATAATGGACTGCATGCCTCCTGATTGGGGAACAACCGAAAGCTCGGTCTCCGAACAAGTATATATGAAGCCGTTTTTTGCGCAACAGTTGCAAAATACGGCTCTAATGCATAACTTGTGGATAGGGAAAGGGAACGGAAATGATGGAGAAGCGATAGAATAATAATAAAAAGAGGGTGTTCTATAAAGGCTTCACAGAGCCATAATATGAGAGACCGTAAATTAAAGAACAATAATACTTGACAAGAGTAAAGTATAGGTATATAATGCAGACAGATTGAGCAAAAAACAAAAACAAAAATTGTCGGAGATTCTCGATTTTATTCAGAGTCGGTGCGGCAACATGAAAGAGGTATTTGAGAAATGCAAAGCTGAGGCGCAGGAAGCAATGAGTCGGGAAGTTATCCTTCTCATTTTGCTCCGGCACGTCAGCGGACGCGACAGAATGAAAATTCTGTTTACGTTCCCATCTCTCATTATCCCGTTTATGTTGCGGTTGATTCGGTCCAAAATCGGTCTCTGACAACTCGGTGCTACGCACCGACGAAAAACCGAAAGGAAGTCACTATGAAGACAGCGTATTCTATGGCAACCTCCAAGGAGTTTGTCGGTGCAGAGCTGGAACTGGCCTATGCAGAGCTCGTAGATGGCTACGTAAACGGCGGCTTCCAGGACGGGGGGAAGGATATCATTCCAAATGACAAATCCCTTCCCGCTTTCCAGGTAAAGTCGTCCGCGCGCAGAGCCATCGAGTTCCTCGCGAGGTCCATCCGCTTCCGTCGGTTTATCCCCGTTTGCGTGGGGGAACCGCCGAAGACTCGGGAAGAATTGGTCGCCTGCATCCGTTCACGCGGAGGCTGGGTCGGCTATGACGTTCCGAAGCGGGAGGAAGCCTATGCAGGAATCGAGCTTGTCCGGGCAAAGTGCAGTCGCACCTGACAGCCGGGAAAGACCGGTTGAAGGATCACTCTAACCTTCAATTCAGAAGAGTGTGAATGTCACCGTGCCCACATGGTGAGATGGTTGCGGGCCCGAGAGATAACTCGTTAAAATCTGAAACGCACGACCTTCGGGTACGGCGTTTTCTTTTTGCAAATTTCTATTTTTTTTTGCAAACTATCGCGCAAACTCTATAACTCGCGACTCCCGTATGACAGTGATTTTGATTTCCCCGGGATATTTCAAGTCCTTTTCAATTTTGTCTGCGATAGTGCGGGCAGTATTGCGGGCTTCCAGGTCAGTAATCTCTTCCGGCTTTACAAAAATGCGGATTTCACGGCCGGCTTGGAGAGCATAAGCTTTCTCAACGCCTCTCTGCGCCGTAGCGATGCCTTCCAAATCCCGCAAACGTTTCAAATAATTTTCCACGCTATCTCGGCGGGCGCCTGGACGAGAACCAGAAATAGCATCAGCTGTCTGGACAATGATAGACTCAACCGTTTCATAAGGATATTCCTCATGATGAGCCTGCATGGCTTTTATGATTTCCTCGCCCGCGCCGAATTTCTGCAGTATGCGTCTGCCGATTTCCACATGAGTACCTGTCACTTCATGGTCCAGAGCTTTGCCTATGTCGTGAACCAAAGCGCCGGCTTTGGCCACGGCCACATTGGCGCCGATTTCTTCCGCTATCATGCCGGCAATGTGGGCCATTTCAATGGAATGAGCGAGGACATTTTGGCCGTATGAAGTGCGGAAATGGAGCCGGCCGAGAATGGAGACGATGCGTGGGTCCAGGTTCAGAACACCGCATTCAAAGGCCGCCTGCTCGCCTTTTTCTTTTATGATTTTGTTTATGTCTTCGCGCGCTTTTTCCACCAACTTTTCAATTTTGGCCGGCTGAATGCGGCCGTCGGCTATCAGTGCCTCCAGGGCCATGCGGGCGATTTGCCTGCGCACGGGGTCAAAAGAAGACAAGGTGATGGAGCCGGGCGTGTCGTCCACTATCACTTCCACGCCCGTCACGCGCTCAAAGCTTTTTATGTTCCGGCCCTCCTTGCCTATGATTTTGCCTTTTATTTCCTCGCTGGCTATCGGCACGCTCGTTGAAAAAACGTCGGCCGTGACGGAATTGCCGAGACGTTGTATGGCCGTGGATATGATGTCCTTGGCCCTGGCTTCTATTTTTTCCTCGTTTGAAGTTTCCAGTTTTCTCATGCGGGCGACCAGGTCTCCGCCGTAATTTTTTTCTATGGTTTTTTCCAGCTCTTCTTTTGCTTCTGACTCGCTCATGCGCGCCGTTTTTTCCAGAGTCTCTTTCCTCTCTGAGAGGAGCTTGTCCGCCCTTTCTTTTATTTCCTTTACCTCGCCGATTTTGGCCTTGAGGCTTTCTACCTCGCTGTCCAGATCGGCCTGACGTTTCTCCAGAGAATCCTCCTTCTTTATGATTCTTTCCTCGGCCACTTTCAGTTTGTCTTCTCTTTCCTTGGCCTCTTCGCGCACGCCCCTGATCGTCTCCGCCGCCTTCTTCTCGGCTTCAAGCAGGATTTTCCTGGCTTCTTCTTCTGCCCGTACTTCCATTTTCTTTATCTCCAACTCCATGGAGCCGCGCTTGCCGAGGGAAATAATCAGTCGCAGATAGTATCCCAGGGAGATGCCCAAGAGGCCCGCGACGGCCGCAATGAGCGCAACGATTTTGAGTGACATATTTGTGAACCGGCGTATTTCGCCTCCTATATCTGTATGAAGTTTTTACTATCGGAGAAAGCTTGAATTTTTTGGGAAACGTTCATGGTGTCTGGTCAAAACTCATGCAAAACAGCGGGAAAGTCGGCCGGGAAATTTAAAAATAATAACAGTTTGATATTACAAAAAAAGCCGGAATTTGGCAAGCTAGTCTAAAAGCGAAAGCCGCCCTTGCGGACGGCTCTTGGACCTTCACCCTTACCAGGACTTTCATTATATATCTTACAGTGTCTTTTCGTCAATCAATCTATTTGTTATGGACCGGACGGGAATCGAACCCGCGATCTTCACCTGGTAAGAGTGAAGGTCTAGACCACTAGCCGGCCCATGGCGCAAAGTTACCAGCTCTGCACCTGACAGAAGTCTAAACAATCGAAATAAAGAAATTCTGAAGAAAAAATAAAGAAAAAATAAATTTGGGGATAACTATTTTTTTGTTTCTATTTCTGGCTCGGCGAAATTTTGTCTATGATGCCGTATTTTTTGGCTTCTTCGGCATCCAGGAAAAAGTCGCGGTCAACGTCTTTTTCAATCTGCGACAGAGGCTTGCCAGTGTTTTCGGAGAGGATTTTGTTTATGCGCTCGCGCGTTTTCAGGATATGCTTGGCGGTGATGGCAATGTCGGCGGCCTGGCCTTCCACTCCGCCGAGAGGCTGGTGAATCATCACCTCGGCATTGGGCAATGCCATGCGCTTGCCTTTTTCGCCGGCCGACAGGATGACCGCGCCCATGGAGGCGGCGATGCCGACGCAGACGGTGGAAACTTTGTTTTTTACATGATTCATGGTATCCACGATGGCCAGGCCGGCCGTGACCGACCCGCCGGGGGAGTTTACATAGAGCGAAATTTCTTTTTTCGGGTCTTCCGACTGGAGGAAGAGGAGCTGGGCAATGACCGTGTTTGCCACGTGGTCGTCAATGACGCCGGAGAGAAATATGATGTTCTCCTTTAACAGGCGCGAATAAATATCATAGGCCCTCTCGCCGAGGCTGGTTTTTTCTATGACTGTGGGAATGAGTATGGACATGTTTTTGTTTGGTTAGTGATAGCGAAACAATATACAAAAAACTGGGGAAGTGCAAATGTAACGATTTTTCTTTTCCGTGGAACTCTGTAAACTGTTACATTATGAGGTTACACAGATTTTTTACGGCCCTGCCTATAGAGGAAGGAAAAATCAATTATCTCCCCGATCCAGCTATCGTTCATCAGGTGACCAGAGTTTTGAAGTTGGAACCTGGCGACAAAACGGTGTTTTTTGACGGGAGCGGGAAGGAATATGAATCCGAAATCGTTTCGTTGGGCAAAAAAACTCTGGAGTTCCGCGTTCTCAAAACAAACAAGATAAAAACTCATTCACCTCTGAAACTTTCTCTGACATTCTCTCTCATAAAAAAAGACAACACAGAATGGATTATACAAAAATGTACCGAGCTCGGCGTCTCCGAGTTCATTCCTCTCATATCGGATAGAAGCGAGAAAAAAGGATTCAATCTAGAACGGGCGCAAAAGATTTGCATAGAAGCCTGCGAACAATTGGGCAGGGGAGATGTTCCAAAAATTCACGAATCGCAAACACTCGCCGAATTTTTGAACACCGAAAGGCGAAAAGTCATTGTTTTTCACACCGAAGGAAATAATTTTGAAAGAGAGAATTTTTTGGAAATCTCCGCTTGCGTCTCCTTTTCCAGTTCGGACTTAGATTCTTCTCCCGAATTAGTCGCCTGCATAGGTCCCGAAGGTGGCTGGTCGGAAAGGGAATTGAAAATGTTTAAAGAAAAAAACACATCTATCGTATCACTCAATACGCCGATTCTTCGAGCCGAAACCGCCGCCGTCGCGATTTCCGCTTTGTTGTTAATTAAATAAGCAGAAATAAAAAAGTAGCGAAAGAAAGTCTGTTCGCTCAGCACGACGTTCTCGCCTGCTGGCGAGCCGTCTCATTCTCGGACGCCTTCGCGTCCTCCGAAAGTCTTCGCTCGCAGACTTTCTTTCGCTACTTTTTTATCTTTGTTTTTCCAAAAATTCAAACACCGCTTGGTTTTCAAATATGTGAGAGAAATACATGCGGGCGCGGTCTTCATCTATGTTTTTATGATGTTCTTTTGCGCGTTTTACTTCCTCTTCAACTTTTACCATATCAGGCACTATTTTTTCTTGCCGAGCTATATGAGATAAAGCGAGATCCAGTTTCACTCTTTGCAGGGCTTGCGGACGCCATTCCGCTTTCATTTCTTCTTCTGATTTTTTGAGATGTTTCAGATATTCTTCAAATTTGAGCCCCGTGCGTTCTATGTCATGTTTCATTTGTTCAGTCATTCTTTCCAGTTCGGAATCGGCCAAAACGGCCGGTATGATCACGTTGAGATCTTTTGTCAGAGCGTCTATCAGTTCCAGACGTTTCTTCTCTTTTGCCCGATATTCTTTTTCCTGAATTAAATTTTCTTTTGTTACTTCTGGCATTTTTTCTTTTGCCTTTGCCAGTTCTTCATCGGTAACGATCGGCAAGTCAGTCGGCTTGCTGTTTTCTTCCACGGCGATTTTTTTGTAGTCAAATTTTCCGATTTTCGGAACGATGGCGGTGGTAATTGTAAACTCCAGAGGATTACCCTCGGCTATTTTTGTGATGGAAACTTTTGGCTGGCCTATGGCGTCTATTTTTTCCGCCTGCAAAATGTGGCCATAAGCGTGCGATATGGCGTGTTCGGCGGCTTCATAGAGCAATGTCGTCTCGCCGATTTTTTCACGCACCATTTTATCCGGCGCAAAACCTTTTCTGAAACCGGGTAGAGTCGTCTCTCCGCGAATTTTTTTAAGCGTTGTTCTGATAGCCTCGTCAAACTCTCGCGCCTCTACGGAACTCTTGATTTCAATTTCTCCCGATTCTGGTATCTCTCTCACCGTCGCTTTGTATGAATGTGTGTCTGACATGTATGTTTATTATGTGAATCGAAGTTTATCCGCAAAATTTGATTTTGTCTATAGAAAAAGTACCAGCAAAACAAAGTAGTATTGAGTGGAGGCTTTCGGAGCGCGACGGCGCGAGAACGAGCCGCCCCGCCAGCAGGCGGGGACGGCGTACTCCACGAGATGCTACTTTGTTTTGCTGGTACTTTTAAAATTACTTCAAACTCGCTTCAGCTTCGGAAAAATCAATTTCCGAAACACCGCCGGCCGTGAGATCACTCTCAATGGCGTTTACTTCATCTGAACTGGAGACTGGCGCGACTTCTGTTTCAACCGTCTGTGCCACGTCCTTGTCATTGACCGACAGTTTGCCACCCCAGATGTAGAATGCGCCGAGGAGAAGAACAATGATGATAATAACAACGCCTATGAGCGGACCGAAAGATTTTTTTGATTCGCCTCCAGGAATTTGATTTTCCATAATATCCATAAAATTAATGTTTAATAATTCGACTAATTTGTCGCTTTGGTTGATGTGGCGCTACGTCTGACACTCGCTTCCAAACCTTTCATGGCCGGCAAGACATCAGAGAGGCTCTCGTGAGCTTCTTTCAAAGCGTCTTGCGCCGCTCGCACCGCTGTCTTTACGGCATCCAGAGACGAACGAGGGTCTTCGGCCGAAACCTTGACGTTCGATATGGCCTTTATAGAGACTTCCGCCGCCGACAGTTTAGTTGTCGCTATCGCCAAAACAGCTCGAGCTTCCGTAGCATCCGCTCCCTGACCTTCCAATTTTGAGAGACGGGTTTCAATTTTCGCTTGAATTTCCCGGAAACGGCGGAGTTCTTTGGTTAATCTCTCCACCGACTTCTCTATCGTCTTCGCGATACTTTTTCCGGCCTTGATTTTCGCTTCGGCTTTTAATTCGGTCTTCACATCTGATCGTTTGGTTTCCAATTCCTGTTTTCGCGTCTCTATTTCCGATTTTAAATCGTCCCGCTTTTCTTTTACCGTAGCTCTGGTGGTGGATGCGGAATTTTTCGCTTCAACACGCACTTCTTTCACCTGTGCGCGGATGGGAACCTTGATTGTCTTTCCGTCAGAAGTCTTTGCGGTTGCCTCTATAGTAATCTCTTCGGCGTATGCATTGCCTGCCACAAAGGCGATGGCAAAAACCGCTGTCATGATAATCATTTTTTTCATTTGTTTTTTTATACGAGACGTACTTTATTCATAATTCCATTTCTACGTCCAGTACTCTATTATACCTCAAGTTTTGGTTTTTCGTCTTTTACACCATTGCCGGAAACTGGTCTGATGTCTATTCTCCAGCCGGTCAATTTGGCCGCTAGACGCACGTTCTGCCCGCCCTTGCCTATAGCCAGAGATTGTTCCGATTCGCTCACTTCCACTGTAGCCACTTTATTCACTTCATCCAGAGTGATGTTGGCGATTTTGGCTGGAGATAGGGCCTCAGTTATGAACTTTTTAGCATCAGGTGACCATTCTATGATGTCTATTTTTTCTCCGCCAAGCTCGCTTGTTACGGTGGAGACGCGCACTCCGCGCTGGCCGACCAGAGAGCCGATTGGGTCAATGTGGGGGTCGTTTGAAATAGCGGCGATTTTTGACCTGGAGCCGGCTTCACGCGCCACCGCTTTTACTTCCACCGTTTTGTTGGCGATTTCAGGGGCTTCTATTTCAAACAATTTCTCCAGGAATTTCGGATGCGACCGGGAAAGCTTCAAAAATACTCCGCGTGGCGACTCCTCCACGCGAAACAAATAGCCGCGAATGCGCTCGCCTTGTTTGTAGTGCTCGCTTCTGATCTGCTCTTCAAACGGAAGCAGGCCGACGGCTCGTCCCATGTCTATATATATAGTGCCACGTTCTATTCTCTGTACGGTGCCGGACACGATATCGCCTTCACGCTTGCCGTATTCGCTCATGACAGAAACTTTTTCAGCCTCACGGATCTTTTGAATGATTACTTGCTTGGCAGTCTGAGCGGCGATACGACCAAAATCATCTTTTGGTTCCAAAGGGAAGAGCATTTCTTCATCCAGCGTCACGCCTTTTTTGATTTTTCTGGCATCGTCAATCCAAATGTGGTGTTCCGGATTGAACCTGACACGCTCATCATCCGGTGGCAATTCGGGTATTTCTTCTCCTTCGGGTATATCTATCGCTTTCGTGTCGTCCACCACGATTTTGACCTGGAAAAATTCGGTGGCGCCGGTGTTTATGTCAAAAGTGGCACGCACGATTTGTCCGCGCTTACCGTACTCTTTTTTATAAGCGGTGGCCAAAGCCATCTCTATGGCCTCTATGATTTTCTCGCGAGGAATGCCCCGCTCTTCCTCCAATTGGCCGAGAACCGAATGTATTACTTTTAGGTCAAACATGTTTTTATGTGTTTATAGGTGGCGGCAAAGCCACTCTTCTTTTAAGCAAGAAAGTCCGCTCCCGCGAGCGAACTTTCAACCTACATGTTGCTATCATAAATGAACGGTTAATTTCTGTCAATCTTTTCGGGCTCTTTCTCTTTTTGCGACATTGCGTCAGCGATAAATGTGATAGAATGGGGGACAGGTTTAACCACATACATCATGGGCTCTCATAGAGTTTTTAGAACATTTGCAAAAGTATCCGCGGTTACGTTTGTCATCGGTATCATCGGTATCATCGGTATCATCGGTATCATCGGTTCGCAATTTTCTCTTGCTTCATATGCCGTCGCGGCTACCCCAGTCCAGCCGGCGACTATTGATATTCCGAGAGAGTGTGAAGTGGCATACAGTGATGTGGAGGTTGCCCTCTCTGGACTGTCAGGAAATGCGGTGTCGGGTGAGGATATGATTGTAAAAACGGTGATTAGCAACAGAGGTGATTCGCCATTGATAGACATTTCTCTCGCGGCGCGCGTCGTGAGAATGGGTGCCGGCGCGGGCGGGTTTTATGCCGTAGATGACATCGTTGACAGATTTGTGGTGGCAAATGACATTCAGTTGCCGGGAAATACCGCTGTACCTCTCTCTTTCGCGTGGCGCGTTCCCCGAGGTATCGCTTCCGGCTTGTACAGAATCAATGTATATGCTGTTTCAGCGGAGCAATTTGCCGTTTCCGGCGCCGAATGGAGCGATAGTTCCGCAAATGCCCGTCTCGGCTTTCAGGTGACTGGGGACGCAAAAGAAGTTTCTTATCTTGATACGTCATCGCTCCGTGTGAATGATATGAGACTATTCAAAAATAGGTTCGTTATCACATCAGGCGCTATTGCTACTGGGACCATAAACATATTGAACAATTTTGCCGAGACTCGCGGAGTTTCCGTTATTTGGAAAGTTTATTCATCAGAAATAATCAATGAATCGCGTTTGGTTTCTTATAATCTCCCGGAAAAAATCAGCTTGCCGCCCGGCCAAAAAACAGTTTATTCTTTTATTATTCCCACAATATCTGACCCTCTCTCTCATGTTGTGTTGGAATTGATTGATGGGGAGAAAAAGTCTATCTATTCTTTCAGGATATTGGAGAAAAAAGCCACTCATTCAATAATAACGAACCTCGGCCTGAGCGCTTTTCCGATCAAGGCAGGCGAAAAAGTAGAGGTTTTTGGTTGCGTATCGTCAAGCATAGCCACGAGAGGTGGCCTGTCAAAGACCCTTCGCTTGTCAATCATCAATACGATTGACGAAACCGTGGCGGCAAACCTCGGATCAACGACGGTCGGCGGATTGTTCAGTTCTTTTTCGCGAAAATTCACTCCGCCTGCCGATTTCAAAAACTCTATTGTATTCAAAGCCGAACTCATAGACAAATTATCCGGCAAAGTTGAGTCAACGGCGACACTGGCCTATTCGTGCGACAAACTTGATTGTCCCAAAACTTCTCTTCAGGATTTCTTTAATCAATTAGGCGTTAGAGGTTACTATCTCGTTCTCATACTCGGTATTCTGGGCGTCATCGTTACCCGTTTCGTTATGAAAAAAAAGAGAGGAAACTCGATAAAAATGCCATAATGCGTAAAACCATGATGAATATGATGAAAAAAATAAATGTCCTGAGTTTGCTCTTTGTCCTCGGTCTCTCCCTCGCCGCCTTTTCGTCGTTTTCCCAGAGAGTCGATGCGGGGTGTTGGTATGATGGAAATGATGGCTATCAATATTGGGATGAAGATTGCACTGAAACTGCAATTGAGGAAGGCTATATGATGGAAGCTTTTGTGGTGGAATCAACATCTCTAAAACCTTTCTTTGAGAGTTGGCCTGATGCTCCTGAACCAGAAGATCCTTGCCTGTGGTCGAATTGCATTACATCTGTTGTCATATTACCCGATCTGTCTTTACAATGGCAACCGCTTGTTGTAGAACCGATTGTTCCATCTAGAGAAATAATTATAACAATAGTGTCTGATGATTGGGGTGGTGGGGGTGGTGGGGGTGGTGGGGGTGTTCCAACCACTCTGGATATATGTATAGTGCCCGGCGCTTGTCCTGCGCCTGTCATTGAAATACCAACAGTTCAATTTGACGCCTGTCCGAACATAGACGACATACAGTCTGATATTCCCACGGGTATGGTCAAAGACGACAATTTCAATTGTGTTTACCGGTCTGTTGTTCCGTTTTCTGGTACTCCCATACAAATCTGCCAGGATAACACGGCCACCAACTTCGGCCGTCCACTACCTTGTAATTATCCAGATCGCATCATAACTACCGTTGTTCCTCAAACAGAACAGACCTGCCAAAATAGAACGGCCACTAATTTCGGCGGTTCACTACCTTGTAATTATTCAGGTCCCGACATAACTATCTGTCAAGATCCGAATGCCAGCAATCAAGGTTCTCCCTTACCTTGCACAAAAACTTGCTGGAATGGGAACATTGTGGCTATGACGACTGTTTGTCCGGTGGAAACAAAAACCTGCTTGAACGGAAGTGTCATAGCCAAAACAGCCGACTGCCCTACAACAGTCCAACCCACTTGCCAAATTAGTACAGCCGCCAACTTTGGTGACCCACTGCCTTGCCGTTATAGTAACGATGTTTGTCTGGACGTGTCAGGATTGCAGACATCCGTTCCCGCAGATAGAAGGAAAAATACATCTACAGGTAACTGTGACCTCATTGTTGTTCCTCCAGCCACCGGCCCGTCGGCGATTCTCTCGGTCAGTCCTCCATCTGTCGCGGAAGGTGGCAGTGTTTCTTTTAGCGCTTCCGGTGTCAAAGGCAGTTCTATCATTGTCGAACACAGATTGTATGTTTCTACGAATCAAACTGCCGGCTGGCAGGGGGCTGGTCCAGAATCGTCATCGGTTTCCGGGTCTCTGAATACTATCCCGAGGAATCCGAGAGTTTTTAACGGTCCCGGTTCATATAGTGTCATATATGAAGTGAAGGATTTGAATGGAAGAATTGGTTCCGCCAGCAGGTCTGTCAGTGTTACGCCGGCCGTTTGTGTCGGTCCCGGATGTGGTCCTGTTCTTCCTCCGGTAGCCGCACCGGTTGCTCTTCCCGCGAATGCCGATGTTTCCGGCGGAGAACCGATTTCCGGTTGCATGAATACGGAAGCTTATAGTTATAATCGGAACGCGACAAAAAATGACGAAAGCATGTGCAATTACGCCGGATTCACCCTCTCGGTAAATCCTCAGACGGTGAAAGTGAGGTCGGTTGCAGGCTATTCCGGCATGACGGAGCAGAATGTTTACATCTATGTCAACCCGGTTTTCGGGTTTAATGTTCCGGTTTCCATAGGATTCCCGTCTTCCTCTCTCAAACCGCAGTTTTCGCTCAACGGCGGAACGTTTACGGATTCACCGAACGTCGTCGTGGAGCCTCCGTACAATCCTGTTTCCGTGAGAATCCGGTTTAACGCGAAATTAAGTAAAAATAACGCGGAAAACTTCGTCTTATTTGACGGTTCGGCCACCGGAGCGGTTTGCAGAAAATGCACCAGAGAAGCCAGCGCGGTCCTGCAGCTCGATTCACGGCCTCTCTATCCGGGCTTTTCGGAGATATAATCTCGATAAATGAGCTCAAAGATTTCTTATGGTGTCCCGGTTCTACTCGGACTGTTGTTGTGCGCAGGTCTTTTTTTGAGGATATGGAAGCTCGGCGAATCATCGCTCTGGGTTGACGAGGGTTATACTCTCAATGCGGCGCGGGAGACCGTAATCCATGGATATCCTCTCCTGCCATCAGGCAAGGTTTACACCGGGGGGTTTCTCACGACATATTTGTCGGCTTTGACTCTGAAAATTGTCCCGTTTGATCCTTATTTTCCGTGGGCGCCACGCCTGCCGGCTGTACTTTTCGGAACGGCATTGGTTGCTCTGATTTTCTTTTTCGCGAAGTCTCTCTTTAAAGACGATTATTTAGCTTTGGCTGTCGCTTTTGTCACGGCATTTTCACAATGGGAGATAGCCTGGTCGCGACAAGTCCGAGGATATACCGCTCTCTCTTTTTTCTTGATTCTGCTCCTTTTCTCCCTCTGGCGTTTTCTTGAGACTTCAAAAAAGAAATACGCTGTATTGGCGGTTTTTTCTCTAGTGTTTGCGTCTTTGTCCCATAATCTGGGTCTCGTTTTCATTCCGAGCGTTGTAATTTTCCTTCTTTCATACCGCTTTTTTGATTCTCCGTTACCCTTGAAACGGCGGGCAATTTACATATCAGCGATTGCTGTTTCAACTGTAGCTTTTTCCGTTTTTGTCTATTATTATTTTTCTCTGCAGGGAAGTAACTTCATTTCAAATTATCTGGACTTTTTTGCGGACGAGCTTGTCGTCTTTTCACTCGGCGCTCTCGCGGTGTTTGTTCCGGGCATTCTTCAAAAAAAATACTCAAAGCAAATTATTTTTATAAGCCTATTCCTATTCCTGCCTTTTCTTTACATTCTCATATACGCTCCTACGACTCAATTCAGATATATCTTTCCTCTGTTTCCTCTGATGGTAATTCTCGCTTCGTTCTCGCTTTGGCGTCTGGCGTACATTATTTTCAAGGATATTTATCACACAAAGCGAGAAATGGTAGCTTTTACTTTTATCATATTATTTGCTCTGCCAAGCCTCTCTTTTTTACCCAAAAGTTTTTATGGGCTTGAGAATGGATCTCCCCAGCCCGATTTTAAAGATGCTTTTGGATTCATTCAAAAAACCGCCTCCAAAAACGATATTGTCATATCGCCATATGCTCATATGACCAAACTTTTTCTCGGGCAGGGAGGTTATTGGCTAAAGACATCCATCAATGGAATTCCGGACAACCTCAAGAGATCAATAGTAAACGGCGGGGATTATTATGTCGGCGCTCCCGTGATAGAAGATTTGGAGAATCTCAAACGAATTTCAAGCGAAAATCATGGATTTGTGCTCGCGAATTTCACCATGAAAGTCAGATTGCCTGATGTATATGAGTTTCTCAATACCGATTCCAGGTTTCAGATGGCATACAAGTCATTCGCGCCGAATCGGTCCGATTTTATAGAGCTGTATCGCTTTTAATGCCTGGCTCGTTATGCTTTTTAATCTGTTTTTCTCTATGGACGAGGACGAGGTTGTAAAATGCCACGAGCATGGGAAAGAGATTTGATAACACGCCCACGGCATCGGTTCTGCCGAATATGAAATATAGGAGTATGAGCATATTGCCCGTGACGCTCATATACCAAAACAGTTCGGGCATAACGGATTTCTTTGCCGAGTGTGACGCGAATATCTGCACGCACCAACGTCCGGAAAACAAGAGAACGCCGGCAAAGCCGATCAATTTCCAGGGGGTGACGGTTACCCCAGCCATGTAGAATAGTATCTGGTTCATAAATTGAGTTTAAAATTTAAAATCATCTGGCCATTTTATCTGCCGAGACAAGAGCCATTTCATACCTAAAAGATCTTTCGTGCCTCGCCAGCCTCTGCCGATTATAGAGTATTTTGATTTTCCGAAACGCCTCGGTCTGTGATTTACCGGTGTCTCAACGATCGACAAGCCGGCATTTCCGAGCAAATTGGGTATATACCTGTGGAAGCCGTTGAATGGCACTATATATCGCACATGCTCTCTTCGCATGGCTTTCATGGCACAGCCGGTGTCGCTTACATCATCTCCCAAACATATTCTGCGTATGAAATTTGCCAGTTTTGAAGCCATAACTTTTGAAACGTCGTCTCTCCTCTCGTCGCGCCGGCCACATACCACATCAGCATTATCAAGAAGAGAAATGAGTCTCGGTATATCTCGAGGGTCATTTTGGCCGTCCCCGTCCATCATGACGCAGATGGGGCAGGTGGCTTTTGAAAGTCCCGCATACAGGGCGGCGCTCTGCCCGAGCCGTTTTTTGAATGAAATAACATTTACAGAAGTATGTTTTTTCAATGCTGGTTCGGTGCCGTCTGTACTCCCGTCGTCTATGGCTATTATTTCCGCGTGAGGCATCTCGTTCCGTATTTCATTCAGCACAAAATCAATGTTTTTTTCTTCGTTATGAAAGGGAATTATGACGCTTATTTTCATGCTGTTCATATTATATTATCACCAACGGAAGCTTTACGAATTATTGTCGTGTGGTAGAGTCCTCTCTGGTAGTGTTCTCAAGTTAAACTCAACCTCAACCCCTTTTTCTTCATGAAAAAGTTCTTTGTCAGTGTCATGGTGGTTTTCGTGGCGATATTCGCCGCTGTTACGGATTCGTTCGCGGCAAGCAGTCTCCGCGGTGTTGATCAGGCCGCCGTAGAAAGTGTCGGCAAGAGAGATGCGTCTGCGAAAGTTGGATTGGAAAAAAAGAAAATTTCGGCGGAAGAACAAACTAAAATCTGGTTTCAGTTAGCCAAGTCGAGTTTTGAGAAACAAAACAAAGATCGATTGACGGAGCTGGGGGTTACTTATACTTCTCCCGTTGTGAGCAAGGACGGCATATTCTACGGTTGTTTCGTAACTGTGAAAACGAAAGGATATGATACTTCGCTTGTGACGGATTCTCAGCTACGTGGCGTAAACATGGACTGCACATGGCGTTTCAAAATTCCCGGAACGGATGAAGAGAGAAAGACGGCTCTCGATGCTGTTTTCAAATGGGCAGGGGCGAGAGCAAATAGAGGCAAAGTGTTATGGGGTCTGCAGGTTCGCCTGGAAGGCGATAAATTTATCGGGTGGACCATTTTGTATAAGTTTGGTCCACCGGATATGCCCCCGCCGGTATTTGGATACATTCCTGTTGAACCGGTGACTCTGGGTAGGGGGTATAAAGTAAAGAAACCAGTAATTATGCCCCCCGCCAAGTAGCGAAGCAAGCGGTTTTCGTCAATCAGTCGTTTTCAGCCGGATCTTCTATGGAGGTCCGGCTTTTTTCTTCTTCAAAAATAATACAAGCAAAAGCTGAATGTACTTCTCTCGAACAGTCCTCGGGTCGGATTTGTCAAGGACAGACCATTGACAAATCCTCGCCTGCGGAGGTTCTCGATAAGTACATTCAGCTTTTGCTTTTATTGAGTTATAAAACCGAAACCGATTCGTCGCAGTGGAAAAGAGACTTTTTACATTTGCGCGTTGATGTTATTATATGAAGCAATGAAAGTCCTCCTCACAAAAATTATTCTTTCTCTGGTTTTTTCGGTTTTTTTCCTGTTGCCATTCGTTGTTTCGGCTGGCACGGAGCACAACATGTCCGGCTGGGCATGGTCTTCAAACATCGGCTGGATTAGTTTCAATTGTACAGATGACAATAGTTGTGCGATTTCAAATTACGGCGTCAATAAAAATGCCGATGATACAATTACTGGTTATGCCTGGTCGCCAAACATCGGCTGGATACAGTTTGGTGGACTCTCCGGTTTTCCGGGAGGAGGCGGAGGCACTCAAGCTCAAAACGCGAATATAAACGGCAACAATCTCAAGGGTTGGGCCAAGGCCATAGGGGCCGACGGTAATGGCTGGGACGGCTGGATCGCTCTCTCCGGCGCTGGTCCGAATTATGGCGCGTTACTCTCTGGAAATTACTTAGTCGGTTATGCTTGGGGCTCCAGCGTCATAGGTTGGATCAGTTTTGACATAGCTGGAGCGGATGGTGTCATCATCGGTCCTGTTGTGCCGCCTGTAGTGCCGGGCTTCACCCTCGCTGGACCGAGCTCTCTAAAAATCCAATTTTTGGGCCAGAACGGCGCCGATTCCGAATCGGGGACTTATTTCGTTGACAACGGTGGCACTTCTTATAATCTGCCGATCACTGTTTCAATGGACCTGATCACTCCGAGTCTGCCAAGCGGCACAACTATACTGTATTCTCTGGACAGTGGGGCCAATTTTTCCGCTAGTCCGTCCACGGTCATATCAAATTACGCTCAGGGTATCGGTCTCAAAGCGCGGCTGAACAAAAACATAGGCACGGCAATCACGTACACCATGCATTTGAAGGGAATCGGCCAAGATGGAAAAACGGCGATACGGGATATAATCCTCTCGCCCGTATTGTTCAACCCGCAGTTTGAGGAATTGTAATATAATTAGACAACATGGCTTCAAACCATTCCAGAACAATAATCACAAGCTTAATCATAATCCTGATTGCGGTTTCTGCCGTTGTTTTCATTATTGACAGCAAAAATGACAAACGGCGGGAGATGGAAGATACTCTGAATGGCCTCAACGCGCCAAATACCGGAAACAGCATATCGGCATCGGAAGAACAGGCCGCCTTGAAAAATCTATCAGCACCCGGCGGCAAGAGCCTCCTCTCCAAAGAAGACGAAACTCGGGCCCTGAAGTCATTACAAAGGTGATTTTTAATAAAAATTATATGAACAAATATATAAACCGCATTTCAAACAAAGATTTTCACGACCGAACCATTTCTAGACATTCCTTTATCGCAATACTTGTTTTTTTGTTTTTGAGCGGAATAGGCGTAGCAAACGCCCAGACATGGACCCCACCAACAGCGTCTCCTCCGGACGGTAATGTCGCCTCTCCTCTCAACACCGGTTCATCTGCCCAGTCAAAAATCGGCGGCGCCATATTCAACACCGGCGGTGCGACTTATGGTCTGCTCATTCCTTTTGGCAATGTTGGCATCGGCACATTGACTCCTGTCGCTCTCTTCCATGTATCAAATGTTGTACCGACAATAGATCTCTTTAGAATCACTGCCGGTTCAAATGTAGTCGTCGTTAATTCTTCCGGTAAAGTCGGCATCGGTACTACCACACCAGTGGAAAAACTAGAAGTTGCTGGTAATATCAAACTAACCGGCGTCTCACCAACATACAAGATTACCAATGTCGCTGTACCAACCGCCAGTTCAGATGTCGCGACCAAGGGTTATGTGGATGCTCAGGCGGCTGATGGAAGTCCGGGAAGTTGGATGTGTACAATAAGAACAGCATCGGCGGGGTACGGTGAAAGTAATTCAGTATTTTGTGCGGGAAGTGAAAAGGTCATATCAGGTGGTTGCAGTTTCTCGCCGCAGAATTCTGATGCCCGACTAGTGGGTGATCATCCCGCAGAAGGAGGGGGCCAAGGGTGGACTTGTAATAATGATGGTTATACTTGGAGCACAGTATTCGCGAATTGTTGCTTATGAGTGACGCAGGACAATGCTTTGACAAAGTTAATTGTTCTCTGGTATTAGTTACTTTTATTGCTTTTTTCTTTCTGGGATTGTTTTTTATCCAGCCCGTGTTTGTTTCAGCGCCTGTGGCGGATTGCGCCGTTACATCAAAAGTTTTGAGAGTTCACGGTGATTCAATGCGACCACTCTTTGAGCCGGAAACAGAACACACCCTCCTCGAAGGATATTATGATTGTCACCCGGTTCTCCGTGGGGATGTTGTGGTTCATCAATACGCATCCAATTTGATTCCTTTAGTTAAATCAGTGCGCGCCGTTGCGGGAGATACTCTAATGTTGACACCGGCTCAAAGTCGGACCTCTGTCATGTCGGGTAAGTGGAATGTGATTATAAACGACAAGATTCTTGTTAATGATTCCAAAGCGCCTTACGCAATTTCTCTAGCGGGGTATCGCATGTTGTCTCTGTATATCAAAGACTATCGCGGTCTCATTCCTCGAGGGAGTGTTCTGCTTTTAGGTGAGGACCCAAAGGGTTCGATTGATGGAACACGGTTAGGGTTGACATCGGTTTCAGACCTAATAGGTAAGGTGAAAAACTAACTTTAGTATGCAGTTTCTGGAATATATAAAAAACAAAGGAATTTTTATTTGCTATAATTCAAGGCGATTAAACCTCTTTTATGTTCATTGATGAACAACAACTCAAAAATTTCATAAACGATTCAGGTCTCGTTTCGAGGGGCGATGTTGACGCCGCCATTTTGGAGGCTGGAGCAAAAAAAACCAATCTCGGCGAGATTTTAGTAAATCAGGGAAAAATTTCCGAAGACGATTTGCGCAAAATGCAGGCCCATATTCTGGGCATTCCTTTCGTCAATCTCCAGACCGAAAAAATAGATTTCGGTGTCTTGTCTCTCATTCCCGAGCCGATAGCGCGGAACCACAACATCGTGGCCTTCAAAAAAACCGCCGACTCCCTGGAAGTGGCCATGCTGGACACCGACGACCTGTCCGCCATTGATTTCATAAAGAAAAAAGTCAACCTGAAAATCCTGCCGCGGCTCACGGACAGCGATTCCATAAAATCAGTTCTGGTTCAGTATCAGAAGAGTTTGAAAGCCGAATTCGGCGACCTCATAAAACAGGAAACTGATACTCTGAAAGCTCTATCGGAAGAGATTAGCGGCAAAACTTCCAACGATGACCTCAAAAAAATAGCCGAAGACCTGCCCGTCATCCGCATTGTTGATACCCTGCTGAAGCACGCTATCATCCAGGGAGCTTCCGATATCCATATAGAACCTCTGGAAAAAGAATTGCTCGTTCGCTACCGCATAGACGGCCTGCTCCATGATGCCATGGTCCTGCCCAAAGAAGCCGAGATGTCCATAACCGCCCGCATAAAAGTCTTGTCCAACCTGAAACTGGACGAAAAGAGACTGCCCCAGGACGGCCGGTTCAAAGTGGAGATGAACAACGAAAAAGTTTCCCTGCGCGTCTCCGTCATGCCCACTTTTTACGGCGAGAAAACCGTCATGAGATTACTGCGGGAGAACGTTTCCGGCTTTACTCTGGAATACCTCGGCTTTCATGGCGAGGCTCTGGAGAAAATCCATGAAGCGACCAAACTCGCCACGGGCATGATTCTGGCCACCGGTCCGACTGGTTCGGGAAAATCCACCACTCTCTATACTATTTTGGACATTTTGAATCAGCCCGATGTCAATATTTCCACAGTTGAAGATCCGGTGGAATATCAAATGCCCCGCGTCAATCAGACCCAAGTGCGTCCCGATATAGGATTTACGTTTGCCACGGGTCTCCGTAGTCTCGTCCGTCAGGATCCAGATATAATTATGGTCGGCGAAATCAGAGACAATGAAACCGCGTCTCTGGCTGTAAACGCCGCTCTCACTGGGCATCTCGTTCTCTCAACTCTCCATACAAACAGCGCGGCTGGAGCCATTCCTCGACTCATAGACATGAAGATTGAGCCGTTCCTGCTGGCTTCCACTATATCTGTCGTCATAGGTCAACGTCTAGTTCGGAGATTGGCCGATGCAAAAAACAGAAAAGCTCTCACCAGAGCGGAACTCACAGCTCTCGGCAAAGTAGTTGATTTGGAACGCATGCTCTCACTTTTACGCAATGAAAAAGTAATCGGTCCTGCTCACGGATGGGATAAGGTCCAGTTTGGGGCGCCGAAGGCGGGGGAAGGAGACGATGGGTACAAGGGTCGCATAGGCATGCATGAAGTTTTCAAAATGTCTTCGGCTATAAAAGAATTGGCCATAAAAAACGCTACATCCGAAGCCATAGAAATTCAAGCCAAAAAAGAGGGCATGATGACCATGCTGGAAGACGGCATATTCAAAGCGGCGCAGGGACTCACTACCATAGAGGAAGTGCTGCGGGTGGTTTCGGAATAAAAAATGGCAAGAAGTGAAAAGAAGTACAAAATAAAAAAGAGGAATATGCCGTTCTCGAACAGTCCTCGGGTCGGATTTGTCAAGGACAGACCATTGACAAATCCTCGCCTGCGGAGGTTCTCGCCCGGCACATTCCTCTTTTTTATTTTGTATTTTCTTTCGCTTTTTTGCCCAATTTTTGCCCAAGTAGAGCCGTATTTCAGTATTGCTATTGACAGATATAGTTGAATGGGTGTAACAATATATGGTAGTACATTGAAATTCCTGCGATTCACCACACAACATAAACAAAAAAAAGAAAGGCGATAACGATGAAAACATCAATTACGTCAGACATGCCGGAGGCAATTACCTCCGATGAGATTAAACAAACCGCTCGATTTGTTTCGGATGCGGCAGGCAAGGCAACAGAAACGGCGATTGAGAAACTTCACAAAGCTGGAAAGATAAATAAGAAAAGTCTCCAGCAAGTAATCACCCAAGTAATCACCAAAGGCAATGCTTTCACGGCGGCCATGGATGAGTTCATCCAGGAGAAAATCGTAGAGCTCGGAGCGGCCCTCAAACAAATCCCCATCTGGCTCCGCGCCAAAGTCGGTGGCGTTAGTCGAGAAAAACTGATGACTGACATCGATAACGTCCCAGTCGGCGACACGGGACTGACGTTCCAGATCAGCGACTATGCCAAGGATATGACGTCAAAGCCTGAGTGCGTCATTTCGGCGACCGTGGAAGAAGCCAATTTCGCCATCGCCACACCAGAAAATGTCGGATTCAAGGTAAACCCAAGGACAGAAGAGTTCTTTGATGAGAAAAATCTCACGAAATACGGTCTAGAACTCTGCAAGTCAGACGACCCCCATTCACTTCGTAAGATTTACACAAATCAGCCGTATGATGAGTGGCTCCCAGTTGCCATGAAACCAATTCGCGGTTCAGGCGGCTATTGGCGCGTGTTCTACCTCGGGCGTGACGATTCGTTGCTCTGGCTCGACGGTGATTACGGCGCTCACCCGCAGGATCGTTGGGATCTCGGTCGCCGTGTGGTGTTCCGTGTTCGCTAGTCCTAAGACCTTGGAACTTAGTTCTTCACGACCTCGACGAAAGTCGAGGTCGTTTCATATCCGTGATAATATTCTTTATTTATAAAAACTCTCGCTTCAGGTACTGATTTCCTAGGCTGGGTACATTTCCCGGATCACAAGGTGCTTCGGACAGCGACAAAAAAAAGAATGATCAAAAATGCTGGAAAATCCAAAGTAGGAAACAATTGCTTCGTACGTGGGACTTTTGAAGCACGGAAATGGGGAAAAATTAAAAGCGATAATTTTGGAAAAGTGGTAAAATTATACCAATGCTTTTCGCCTACAAAGCGGTAAAAAAAGACGGCACGCATTATGAAGGCACCATGGAAGCCGCGGACAAGTTCGCCGTGTACAGAGAGACGCATACCAGGGGCGATGTGGTTCTGGAAGTAAAAGAAAAGGGGACCAAAGGCGCTCTAAAAAATACTCTGAAAAGCCTGCTCTCCGTTTCTTTCGGCGGGGCCAAGATGGTCGACCGTATCATGTTTGCCAAAAATTTATCCGCCATGCTCCATGCCGGACTGCCTCTGTCGCGGGCTCTGTCCGTTCTGGAACGACAGATGGCCGGCGGAACCTGGACTCCCATCCTCAAAAAAATAAGCGACAATCTGTCCAGAGGCGAGAGCCTGTCCGCGTCCCTGTCGTCTTTTCCCAAAACTTTTTCCCCGCTTTTTGTGTCCATGGTCGGGGCGGGCGAGGAATCGGGAAGCCTGACGGAATCTCTGGCCGTCGTCGGGGAAGAACTGGAAAAATCATACGAATTTCGCAAGAAAGTGCGCGGCGCCATGATGTATCCGGCCATCATCCTCTGCGTTATGATAGCCATAGCCATTCTCATGCTGGTCTATGTCATTCCTCGGCTGACTCTCACATTCAAGGAATTCAATACCGAATTGCCTCTCTCCACTCGCGCTATCATAGAAACGAGCGATTTTTTCGCCCGATATTATGGATTTATAATTTTCGGAATACTGGCAATCGTTGCCGCCATATACGCTTTTTCCAAAACAATTATGGGTAAACATATTTTGGGTAGAATTGCCCTCGGATTTCCAATCATTGGTACCATCGTAGAGGAAATAAATTCAGCCCGCACAGCCCGTACGTTGGCATCTCTATTGTCAGCTGGTGTCCCTGTGGTGACTGCTGTCAAAATCACGGCGGGTGTCGTTCAAAACATCCATTACCGAGATATGCTTTCAAAAACAGCCGATGAAATTCAGAGAGGCGCTTCTCTGGAATCGCTGTTTGCGCCGCGGACGGAACTCTATCCGCCGTTTGTCGGAGAAATGATAGGGGTGGGAGAAGAAACGGGCACGCTGTCAAAGACTCTATTGGAAGTGGCTCTCTTTTATGAAAACGAAGTTGGGCAAAAAACCAAGGACATGTCCACGGTCATAGAACCTCTCCTCATGGTCCTGATAGGCATAGGGGTCGGTTTTTTCGCCCTGGCCATGATATCGCCGATTTATTCTCTCACTAATACCATATGATAAAAGCGGAGCAAGAACAGAAAAGAGATGTCCGCGTGGAGACGCTTGAGGCGCGACGGCGCCGAAACCGAGGACATTTTCTAGCAAGAAAATGTCCGTGCTCCACAAGGATATCTCTTTTCTGTTCTTGCTCTGCTTTTACACTAATGGAAGTTTTAGTTGTTTTGGCCATAACGACAATTATCGCTACGATATCCGTTGCTTCTTTTGCTGAGTTTTCAAAGAGAGAAGCCCTCGACGCTTCTGCCACAGCCATAGTGGCAGGATTGCGCGATGCCAGGGCCGAAACTCTGGCTTCTGTCGGTGGATTGCAATACGGTATAGCTGTTTCCCCCGACAAGTTTATTTTCTTTCAAGGCACAACTTATGATTCTCTGGCGACCACGAATAAAATATTCAATTTTAGTCCGTATGTTCGCGCTTCATCGAGCATATCTACGGTTGTCTTTCAGAGACTCACCGGTAATTCTACCGCATCTGGTACAATTGATGTATATCTGATTTCTGATCCGACTGTAAAACGCACGATAAGTATCGGCGGGACCGGTTTTGTCAACATTCAAAAATAAAAATGATAAAACACAGAGAATCCGGGTCGACTCTCATTGAAGTCGTCGTCGTAGCGGCCATCTTATCTCTCGTTTCTCTGTCTTTTCTCGGTACATTCGCGGCTTTGTCTAGTTTCCATGAAAAAAACCAGCGCGCTATAAAAGGATTGCTCTTGGCCGAAGAAGGCCTGGAAGCTGTACGGCTCATTAAAAGTGGTAATTGGAATGATCTGGCGATTATTCCTCCCGGAAGTACCCGCTATCTGATTCTCTCTCCTCTGTCATGGAGTATCACAATCTCGCCTGAAATAATTGACGGAATATTTTATAGATCAATACGAGTGTTTAAAGTAATGCGCGACATTAACGACGATATTGTCTCGTCGGGAGGGACGATAGATTTGGATACTCTCCGTTTTGAATCGTCCGTGAGCTGGAGCGTGCGCAACGCTACTGCAACCGTTTCCTATGAGGCCTATATGACCGATATTTAAAAAATTCAATATGTCATTTTTCAAAAAAAGAAATTTAAAAATAAGCGGGAATGACACAGGCGGCGGATATACGCTGGTTGAAATGGTCATTTCAATAGGTCTGGTTGCGCTACTTCTCATTGTAATCGTTGAGACGGCCATCACAATTGCCCGTTCCCATGAACGCGCCGGAAATTATCTGGAAATAAATTCCGCCGCCGTGGGGGCGTTTTCCAGATTTTCTAGAGATATCCGCCGGGCGACTTCCATTGATGTCGTAAACAGCATTCTCGGAGCAAGCGACGGAAAAATCGTTCTCAAGATGAAAAAAGACGATGGCACGGACGATACTACTGTTTTTTATTTGGCGGAAAACAGGGTAAAAGAAATTTATAACGGCGCGGACCGAGGCGACATCACGCCGACCGCTGTAGATATTTCCAATCTGACTTTTCGTCTATTTACTTCTGCTTCGACTACGGCTGTGCGCGTGGAAATGACAGCCTCCCCTCTCGCCAGTTCCACAGTTTCGGCAATCAATTTCTACGGCACATATGTTTTGAGAGGATCGTATGTCAAATGATACGTGTGAAGATAATGTGATAAAAAGATTCCATGAAAAACGATTATAATCAAAAATACAATAGAGGATACGCTCTGGTCACGGCACTGATATTTTTTCTGGTAGCCACGGGAGCGGTCATAGCCGCCATATCGGATGCGGTTTTCCGTGAAGTGCGCGCGGTGCGCAACGAATCTCTGTCCAAGCAAAGTTACTTTACGTCCGAATCCGCTCTGGAGGACGCGGCTTACCGCATAAAAACCGGCAAAATTATAGGCGGTTCGGAATCTCTGGCTCTGGCCACTTCCACGGCTCTCGCTATTATAGTATCCGGAGAGAACGGTTCCTGGGAAGTGACATCGGCCGGCGATGCAGGCAATGCCCGACGCTCGACAAAGCTCGTTTTGAACAAAGGCACCGGTATCTCTTTTGCCTATGCCATAGAAGCCGGTCTTGGTGGTGTGGATTTAGCCGGCGGGTCAAGCATTATCGGTGATGTGTATACTACCGGGTCCATACGCGGTTGCGGTTCCTGCGCTATTTCAGGAGAGGCCGTATCCGCGGGCAAATCAACCAGCGTGATTGACCAGGATAATAGCTCTCCCGTCACGCCGACTCAGTCTGTTATTTTTGGAAATAGTTCAGGTACGCAAGATTTGGCTCAGAGTTTCACAATACCCGGCGCTTTGTCCCTCAAAAAAATACAATTATATATAAAGAAAGTCGGCAATCCGGCCAATGCCACCGTGAAAATTACTGACGATGATTATGGCAGTCCTTCTGACAGCATACTGGCGAGCGGCACGCTGTCGTCTTCCTTGGTTTCTGTCTCATATGATTGGGTGGATATAACCCTCACGGCCAATCCCACGCTGTCTGCCGGCGTGGCATATTGGATTGTCATAGACGGGAGCGGCAATTCATCAAATTATTACATTATGGCCGCCAACACGGTTTATACCGGCGGTCAGGCAAAAATCGGTAAATACAACAATAATTGGAACAACACGACACCAGACGGGCTGGATGCGTATTTCAAAATATATACAGGCACGAACGGAGAAGGCATCATCGGCGAGAGCCAATCCAACAAAATTTCGGTTGGTCAAAGCTATTCTCATTCCGCCAGTTACGTCTCCTCGTCGGGCGCTCTCTATTGCCAGGTCGGGGTGGATAATAATAAGCCTTGTGATACTTCCCGGGCTGACCCGGCAGTGAAAGAATATCCTGTGCCCGATGCGAGAATAAATGAATGGAAAGATGAAGCGTCAACAAGCGTTTATAATGGCAATTATTCAGTTGGTTCTGTCGGGGCAACTCTCGGACCAAAGAAAATTGTCGGCAACCTGTCTGTCGGCGGCGGTGGGACCCTGCGTGTGTCGGGCACCCTCTGGGTTACAGGGACGGTGTCAATTACCGGAGGTTCCTATGTGAGGCCGGACGATAATACAAAGAGTTTTGTCATAATTTCGGACGGAAGCATAACCCTGTCCGGCGGTTCCCAGGTTCTCGGCAATGTAGACAGCCACATCATGCTCGTTTCCCTCAGTCCTCTGGATCCGGCCATATCCATCGGCGGCGGGGCGAGTGATACCGTGGTGTTTGCACCGAACGGCGGGCTCTATATTTCCGGCGGCTCCAATGTCAAAGCCGGGTTGGCCAGGCATATTTTCCTAGAAGGCGGCGCGAATATCACATATGACCCGAATTTGTCCAGCCTCAATTTTTCTTCGGGATTGCCGGACAGCGAGTTTCAAATTAAATCGTGGAAGGAGGTGGAATAATCGCTCCGATAAATATATTCACATGTTATAATCTCGATATGAAACGAGTGAGAAAAAAATTCACGATTGTGGGAAACTGGAAGATGAATCCAGATACTCTGGAAGAGGCTAAAAAACTATTTTCGGCTGTTTCGCGCAAGACGGCAAATAATCCCAAGGTGGCTGTGGTCGTGGCGCCGCCGGCGCCGTTTATGCTTGCCCTGTCCGGCAAGAAAACGGGCAGAAAAACAGACAGGAAAATCCGCCCTGCCGCCCAGGACGTCTCGGGAGAAACGCGCGGCGCGCATACGGGTTCCGCGAGCGCTCGGCAATTGCGTAGCGCGGGGGCGGAATACGCCATCGTAGGCCACAGCGAGCGCCGCGCGGCCGGAGATAACGACCAGATAATAGCCAAAAAAATCACGCAGGCTCTGGACGCCGGACTGCGTGTCATTCTCTGTGTCGGAGAAAAGGAGAGGGACAACCATGCCCGCTACCTGCGCGAAGTCCGCGAGCAGATAACCGGCGCCCTCTCCAGCCAGACTAAAAATAAAATTCAGTGGGTAACCGTCGCCTATGAGCCTGTATGGGAAGTGGGCAGAAACTTTGACGTCGTCCTCGCTCCTGCTCTCATCCACGAGATGGCGATTTACATAAAAAAATCCGTTGCGGAAATTTTTGGGAAAAAACAGGCGCTCAGACTGCCTGTGCTGTACGGCGGTTCCCTCAATTCCGAAAACGCTGAAAACATCTTAAAAGACGCCTCGATTGACGGATTACTAGTAGGCAGGCAATCTCTCGACCCGGACACTTTTGGTAAAATCATAGAATATGCAAACGAACTCTCCTGAATTAAAAACTCGCTTCAAGAAAATCACCGAAGAGAAAAATTTGCGCGGCAAAAGAGTGCTCCTGCGGCTGGATCTGAACGTGCCCGTCATAGGCGATGACATCCGGGACGATTTCAAAATAAGAAAATCCTTGCCAACTTTGGAATTTTTCCGTAGTGCGGGAGCAAAAACGATCATCGTGAGTCACCTGGAAAACGACCTCACCGATTCTCTCTCCCGCGTGGCTTCATACATTTCCAAATTGATTCCTCTAAAAGCATTCGTGGCGAAATTGGACGAGGCCCACGCCGTGGTGGAAACTATGGCGGAAGGCGACATCATCATTCTGGAAAACCTGCGTCAAAATCCGGGTGAAAAAGAAAACAATCCCGTTTTCGCCGGCCGACTGGCAAATCTGGCGGATATATATGTGAACGACGCCTTTGCCGCATCTCACCGCGACCATGCCTCTATTGTTTCTCTGCCAAAACTTCTGCCGAGCTATGCCGGACCTCTCCTCTCGGAAGAAATAGCCGCTCTCTCAAAAGCCTTTAATCCTCCGCGACCATTCCTCTTTATCATCGGCGGAGCCAAATTTGACACCAAACTGCCGCTCATAGAGAAATTTCTAGACATCGCCGACTACGTTTTCGTCGGCGGCGCCCTGGCGAACGACCTTTTCAGGGAAAAAGGTTATGAAATAGGCCGGTCGGTTATTGCCCAGTCCAGAATAAATCTGAAACATGTTGAGATGAATCCAAAACTCATCATCCCGGCTGATGTCATCACCGTGAGCACTTTGTCAAAAGGCACAAAGAGCCCCGACTTGATAGGTCCTGATGAAAAAATCACGGATGTCGGTCCGAGGACGATAGACCAGATAGCCGACCTCCTGAATGACGTGAAATTCGTCATCTGGAACGGACCTCTCGGCGATTATGAAAACGATTTCTCCGAGGGCACAGAGAATCTAGCTAGAGCTCTGGTTGAATCGCGGGTAGAAACAATCATCGGTGGCGGGGATACTATCGCCTGCGTGAGAAAACTCGGTCTCTTGGACAAATTCAGCTTTGTCTCCACAGGCGGCGGCGCCATGGTTGAATTTTTGGCTCATGGGACATTGCTCGGCATTGACGCCTTGACAAACAAGCTCAGAGATTCTTCCTGATTTTCTCCGCGTTTCCGGCGAAATCCTCTCTGGCTCCGGCCACGTTTGAATCGGGGTATACCCAGATGTGAGCGTGAGGCACTTCTTCGCCTATAATTTTTGATAGGACAAAATCGGTATTAAAAGCTTTCTTTTGTGCCAAGGCGATTTTTTGGGCGACTTCAAAATATTTTCCTATATTTAAGCTCGTCTGTCTGCCGGCTGGCAGGTCCCAGACCCATCTGTAATGCTTTTTCGGGATGATTAAAGTATGCCCAGAGGATTCCGGATCTATGGAGAGAAACGCTAAAAAATTTTGGTCTTCATATACTCTATGCGACGGAATTTCTCCACGAATTATTTTGCAAAAAACGCAATCCATATTCATATGATAAAAATACCACACCTCGGGGAGATGTGGTAGAAGGCTTCTATTGTGGCATCATTCCGGAATGCCGAGAAAATCAAGACATGTTGCCATGAGTATTTCAGGGTCACAGATAGTCTCCAGTTTCGTCTCGGTCAGTTTGTTGAAATCGGTGCACGAATGGATACGATGACCAAACACTGGATTATGAAAGACCTCAGAGACCTCGATTTTGAATTCTACAAATCTGACTGGACTTTCGATTTTTCCAAAATATCGTTTTCCAAAATATCGTGTGAGAGTAATCCCGCTGCTCTGGTCTCGTTGGCAGAAGAGCGGAAAGCCCAGAATATTGTCATCTGACAAGCCGTCATTGTAATAAAATCCCAGACTATTATCCATCGTTCTCGCGTTGATGAAGACGTAAAAATCCTTATTCTGGTTGAGGACTTTTCTTAACGTCCCCGTGGCTCTGTCGAGAATTTGGGCAATCAATTTTTCATGGGATTGCCGATGTATCTCGGCGATTTTTGCCATCAGTTTTTCGTTTTCTTCGGCGGCTTTCTTTCTCATCCTGGCGCCTTCGATGGCTTGTTCAAATAGAGTTGGCGTTCGGGAAGTCGTTTTCATGATAGAGTATTTGATATATGCTGTGATTCGTGCGAGCAAAAAAGTTTTTTTACTTGATACACACGAGAGTCTGACTGCTTTTTACTCTTTTTGTTTCGGAAAGTCAATCTTTTGCGCGTGATAGAATACCTCTGTGAAATATAGCCTCCGAGAAAGTATTGCGGAAAAACCTGCTGAATTCGCGGTTTTTTCCGATGCACTTTCAAATCTCCTCGTAAACCGCGGCTTGAAAACCCTCGCCGCCGCCCTAGCTTTTATTTCCCCGGATTACGGACTTCACAGTCATGACCCGTTTCTCATGCGCGATATGGATAAAGCGGTCGAGAGAGTGTACAGAGCGATAAAGAACAAAGAAAAAATAATTATATACAGCGATTATGACGCTGATGGGATTCCGGGGGCGGTTATTTTGCATGATGCTTTCAAAAAAATAGGCATCGTCAATTTTGAAAATTATATTCCCCACAGGCACGACGAAGGATTCGGTTTGAATCACGGCGCCTTTGACGGATTTAAAGAAAAAGGCGCAAAACTGCTCATAACCATAGATTGCGGCATAGGCAATATTGATGAAGTAGCTTATGCAAATTCGCTCGGTATTGATGTCATCATTACAGATCATCATGAATTGTCGGAAAAAATTCCACCTGCATTCGCTATCCTCAATCCGAAATTGAAAGACTGTAAATATCCGGAGAAAATGCTCTGCGGTTCGGGTGTTATATTCAAATTTATTCAGGCCTTTCTCAAAAAATACGGCACCGAGTTTGGCGTACCGATTGGATGGGAAAAATGGCTCTTGGATTTGGTCGGCATTGCCACGCTATCTGACATGGTACCTCTCACCGGAGAAAATCGAGTTTTTGCCTATTACGGACTGAAAGTTTTAAAAAAAACGTCTCGCCCAGGTCTATCGCAATTATTTCAAAAACTGCGCGTCAAACGCGAACATTTGAACGAGGATGATATCGGTTTTACAATTACGCCGCGCATAAACGCCGCGTCGCGTATGGGTTCTCCGGATATCGCTTTCAATCTCCTCTCTACCGACAATGTTTCTCTGGCGGGTGCGTATGCCGATGCTCTGGAGCGCGTCAATAACGAGCGCAAAGGAACTGTCGCTTCGCTCGTGAAAGAGGTCAAAAAAATACTTTCCGAAAGGGATATTGAAAGCAAAAAAATCATCGTTTTGGGAAATCCAGTATGGCGGCCGTCGCTTTTGGGTCTGGTGGCCAACAATCTGGCGGAGCAATATGGCAAACCGACGTTTCTCTGGGGCAGGGATGGCGGAGGAATTATAAAAGGTTCATGTCGCTCTGGTCGCGGAGAAAATGGAAACACCATGACAAGTGTTTTGTCCATAATGCAGAAAATCCCAGCGGCATTTGTCGCTTTCGGCGGGCACGGAGCTTCGGGCGGGTTTGAAGTGTCAAACGACAGCGTGCACGCCCTGGCTCCTTCACTGGAAGACGCCGCGGAGAAGCTCAGCGCTGAAATCGGCGATCTAAAAATAGCGGAGAATCGCACTGACGCGCAGATATCGCTAGAAGATGTTTCATGGAATCTCTATGCAGACATAGAAAAACTTTCGCCTTTCGGCGTCGGCAATCCAAAGCCTCTCTTTCTCATAAAGGGCGCGCGCATAGATGCGGTAAAAAGTTTCGGCAAAGAAAACAATCACACAGAAATCATTTTCCGAGACTCGGCCGGCAGAAAAATATCAGCCATTCAATTCTTTCTGCCGAAAAAATCTCTGCCTGCGCACGCCGTGCCGCAATCGACGATAGATTTTGTCGCTTATATTGAAAAGTCAGCTTTCAAAAATTATCCAGAACTGCGACTGCGGATTGTTGATATACTTTGATTTATGCTGATACGAATTTTCACGGACGGAGCTTCGCGCGGAAACCCGGGACCTGGGGGATGGGGAGCGATTATTTCCACAGAGAAAAAAGTCATAGAACTCGGTGGCAGAAAAGACCGTGCGACGAACAACAGAATGGAACTGTCAGCGGCCATAAACGCCCTAGAACATGTCCGCGAGGAAAATTTCGCCAATCTCGGCGATTTGGCCGCCGACGATAAAAAAGTCCAGCTTTTTTCGGATTCAAAATATGTCATTATGGGAATTACGGAGTGGATTTTTGGCTGGCAGAGAAAAGGTTGGAAAACAGCCGACAGAAAAACAGTTTTAAACAGAGATTTGTGGGAGAGACTGGCGAATGCGGCAAAAGGTCTGAAGATAGAATGGAAATACGTAGCGGGACATACAGGACACAGCGGAAACGAAAGGTGTGATGAAATCGCCACGCTCTATGCGGACGGAGAAAATGTGCATTTATATTCTGGAGCCAGAGAAAAATACCTCGTAAAACTGTTCTAGCTGGTCATGCCAGAAGAAGATAGTTGGTGACAAAAAAATAAAAAAGTGGAATGTGCCGGGCGAGAACAGTCCTCGGGTCGGATTTGTCAAGGACAGACCGTTGACAAATCCTTAAAAGATCTGCGATATCACGTCATTTTCTTTATTTTTTCTTTAGATTTTCTTTATCTCCGTTGTGTAAGGTTGGGGGATGAACAGCAAAACATTCTATGGCCTGTTTCTTTCCTTTTTTGCGGGAGTTTTTACCGCCTCTTTTGCGCATATCGGCGCTATTTTCGCTCTCGTCGGTCTTTTAATCGGTGCCTGCCTCCTCATCAGAGGGTTTAGATTTATTTTTTATTTCGCCTGTCTCATTTTCTTTTTTCTCGGGGCGTATAGACTGGAAATTTCAAAAAATTATATTCATCCACTGGATGATTACATCGGAAAAATCGTGTCTGTGAGAGGTTTTGTGAGCGCGGAGCCGGAAATGAAAGAAATAGCGCGCAGATTCCGTTTTGAACCGGACGGTTCCAAAGACCAGATAATCATTTCCGCCGCTCTATATCCGGAATATGAATATGGCGAAGCTCTGGAAATCAGAGGTATCCTGAAATTTCCTGAAAACTTTGAAAGTTATCCAGGCGGTCCAGAATTTGATTACATCTCATATCTCTCAAAAAATGATGTGCGTTATGTCATAAATCGTCCATCCATAACAAAACTCGGAGAAAATCGTGGAAACCTCGTAATTTCATTTCTCATAAAAATAAAGAAAGCATTTATAGAAAACATAGAACGTTTCCAGCCGGAACCTCATTCGTCCCTGGTTGCCGGCATTCTCCTCGGAGAAAAGAGTTCATTGTCAAAAGATTTGCAAGATAATTTTAGACGTTCCGGCCTGACTCATATTCTGGTCTTGTCGGGTTTTAATGTTTCCATCGTAGCTGTGAGCCTCATGAATATATTTTCATTTCTGCCGCGCGCTATGGGCCAATCCCTCGGCGCTTTTTCCATAATTTTGTTTGCCTTGATGACGGGCGCGTCCGCTACAACCATACGCGCCAGCATCATGGCTCTGATTGTCATCATGTCCTCGCGGGCGGGGAGAAGTTACGACGTATCACGGGCTCTCATTATTGCCGGCCTACTCATGCTGGTCCAAAATCCGCGCATTTTGGTTTTTGACATAGGCTTCCAGTTGAGTTTTCTATCCACTTTGGCCTTGGTATATGTGTCGCCGATTTTTACAGAAAAATTATTATTTATCACAGAAAAATTTCAAATACGGCAGATATTCTCGACGACCATATCAACTCAGATATTTATTCTGCCTTTTTTGCTATACAAAATGGGCGAAACATCTGTCATATCACTCATCACAAACCTGCTCGTCTTGCCTGTCATTCCGTGGTCCATGTTTGGCGGCTTTATGACAGGTTTTTTCGGTTTTTTCGGTAGTTACATTGCTTTACCCTTTGCTTGGGTGACGAATGTTTTACTGTCCTGGATGATATTTGTCGTTTCTTTTTTTGGAAAATTACCTTTTGCTTCCATAAAAATGATTATCACTCTTCCCATGCTTTTTTTGGCATACATTTTTTTGACATTTTGGATCGTGCGGTTTCACAAGAAAAAGAGATTGGCAGAAAGCAAGGTTTAGAGGGGTTTTATTTCGCTTTTTTGAAATTGTCTTCTACCGTCTGCCAGTTGAGATTGGCGAAAAAGTCTTCAATGTAATTTTTCTTGCCAGATGGCTGATAATCCGCAACAAAAGAATGTTCCCACATATCCAGAACGAGAATGGGCGAAACGTCCGGGAGATGTCCTAAATGTTGTTCATCAACCCAATATTGGATTAATGTGTCTGTTCGTTTGTCATACCCGAGCATCGCCCAACCAATACCGCGCGTAGTGGCCAGATTTTTGAAAATTTCCAGAAAAGAACCAAAAGACCCGGTCCACTCAACGATTTTTTCGTACAGAGGAGAATCTGGGGAGAGAAGTTTCGGCCCGCCTAGAAAATGTGAGAAATAATATTCGTGATTGCGCATCCCTCCGAACTCAAATCCCTGCCTGCGACACGCTTCCCTGCGCGCGTATTCCGGGGTGTCCTGATTTTCCAAGATTTCCTGAATGATATTCAGATTTTTTACATATCCGGCATAGAGCTTCAAATGTTCCTCCATAGTTTTTGCCGAGATGCCTTTCAGAGCCGGAATATTGAACTTTTTTTCTTCAAATTTTTTCATAGGGATTTTAATTATAGTTTTAATTATTTATATCTGTCGTTTATTATACTCCTTTTTCTTTATATTTTCTTTATATTTTCTTTATCTCCGTCTGATAGTCTCCGGGCATGAAATTCAGAAGAATAATATGCGCCGTTTTTTTCACACTCGCCACAATGAGTATTTTTGTTTTTACTCTGGAGCAAAATCACGGCCTACTTCAAATTTATTTTCTCGATATAGGTCAAGGGGACGCCACATATATTCGTACTCCAGGTGGACATGACATGCTCATAGATGGCGGGCCATCCAGAATTATTTTGCAAAAACTGGCGGAAGTCATGCCATTCTACGACCGGTCTATTGATGTCGTCATAGAAACGCATCCAGACGCTGATCATATAGGCGGACTGCCGTCTGTGTTAGAACGTTATAATGTCGGTTTGTTTCTGGAGCCGGGTATAGAGTCAAAAAACGCCATAGACGATGAGATTCGGAGAATTCGCGCGGAAAAAAACATTCCGCGCGAACTGGCGCGGCGGGGGATGATTATAAACTTCGGCGAAGGCGCGCATTTTGATGTTTTGTATCCGGACAGAGATGTTTACGGCCTGAAAGACACGAATGAAGCTTCCATCGTCGGACAGATGAAATACGGCCGAACGACGGTCATGCTCGCGGGCGACTCCCCGAAGAAAATAGAAAATCGTCTGATTGTGATGGACGGGGAGCGTCTCAAGAGCGATATTTTGAAAGCCGGACATCACGGCTCCCATACTTCCAGCGGTGAAAATTATGTGAAAACAGTCGCGCCGCGATATGCGGTTGTTTCCGCGGGCAGGAAAAATCGCTACGGGCATCCGCATGCCGATGTTTTGGAAATTTTTGAGAAACTTGGTGTAAAAATAGCGCGAACGGATAGAGAAGGCACGGTTGAATTTGTTTCAGACGGCAGATCAATTACAGAAAAATAAAAATCATGGACAAATGAAAAGGGAGCGAAATCGCCCCCTTGTTCCGTCACATACTACCCCGCGCCTAGAATTCATCCTCATGAAAGATCCCGTTTTGTTCCTTCGGCGCCGTTTTCGCTATAACGAGGCTGAGGAGGAACACGAAGATCAAATAAACTAAAAAAATGATCAACGTCTTCATTTTTCCTTTCCGGCAAATGATAAATCATTTGCCACTTCTCTAAAAAGAGCTAGCAGTTCTCCAGGAAGGTTGGGAGTTCATGACCCATATTCTACTTTTTTGATTTTTTGTCAACAAAAAACCGCTCGAGCGGTTTTTTAAATGAGGCCGGCTTTTTTTAAAGTGACGTAAGCGCCGTTTTTATTTATGGTTTTGATTCCGCGAGTGGAGAGAATGAGACGGATGGATTTTTTCAACTCAGGTATGTAGATTTTTTTATTCTGAAAATTGACGTGTTTGCGCACTTTGCCCGTAGGGTTGAATTGGGTAGCGCGAGTGCGGTTGGAATATCCGCCGCCCACTATAGAGGTGCTCTTTGTGATTGGACAGATTCTAGCCATTGGATTGAATTAAAAACCTCTCGGGAAGTACGGGCATGTTATCATATATGGGTGATTTGGCAAGTTTGAGTCAGCGATTTCTTTTATTATTATATGGATTTTCAATTTATATTTTCTCTCGTCGTTCTCCTGTTTTCTGTCGTCATACATGAAATATCTCACGGCTATGCGGCTCTGGCTCTGGGCGATCACACCGCCGAATATGAGGGGAGGCTCACTTTAAACCCGGTCAAGCATATTGACATGGTCGGCACCATTATATTGCCCGTCATATCATTGATGCTTCCCGGCAGTTTTCTCTTCGGCTGGGCGAAACCGGTGCCTTACAATCCATATAATCTGCGCAATCAGAGGTGGGGTGAAGCGATTGTGGCGGCCGCCGGGCCCCTCTCCAACATTCTCCTGGCTCTCATATTCGGATTTTTTGTAAGATTTTATATTGTTCCTGCCGGTTTGCTCGGTAGCGCGGTGAGCGTCATATGCCAAATCATCGTGATAGTGAATATCGTCCTCGCCATATTCAATCTCATTCCTATTCCGCCTCTGGACGGGTCAAAAATTATCACCAGCATTTTGCCGCGGGGATTTATGCGCGTCCGTGAATCAATAGAGCGGTTCGGTTTTTTCGGTGTCATTATATTTCTCCTCTTTATCTGGCAATTTTTCGCGCCGCTCATTCCGTGGCTGTTTAAATTGATTACCGGAATCAATTTTTGAAAATTGGTGG
>ERZ1292629.316-Hain-H43-01um-R1-316-length-51045-cov-31_pt1 | contig 51045 bp, 85 predicted proteins | sample MGYA00564399_ERZ1292629 | MGnify/ENA primary metagenome ERZ1292629 (study PRJEB36523, sample SAMEA6512636) | groundwater metagenome | collected 2019-01-08 | study: AquaDiva: Metagenomics assemblies of 32 groundwater samples
CTGTCGCTGATATCCGCATTCAGCGTAGCCCACCCTGCGAACGGATTAAAAACTTCGCCGCATGCAATGCGTTGGCTCGCGGCCTGAAACTCTCCGAGCAGATTAGCGACATGCTCTGGAATCGTATATCCGGTGTCATTGTGGTCTGCGATGGACGCCCGGATATCCCACAGGTGCGACCACGCAGATGGGGCGATTGTCGGCCACGGCGTTACGGCGGGGTTACTGTCATCGTAGACCGGCCACGCCCCGGCGTGCTGCGCGGCAATGGCCGTCTGAATGTCCGCATGCGTATTGTCGCCAAGCGTATAGGCATTCGACCACGTCCACAACTTGTCATACATCGCCTGCAACTGAATGGCGACGTTGATCAGGACGCCCGCCGCGTATTGCTCAGAGGCCCCGGTCATGCCGGGATACGTGAGGTTAGCACTAGGAACCGTGGCGTAGTAGGCCATGAATTCATCGATGATATCCGTCACGACCTTGCGAACCGGGCCGTAGTACGTCACCCATTCCTCTTCAAACTGGGATAGGAACCCGCGCGCAACCGCGTTGACAAATACGCCGTTACCGTCACGCCGCACCGTTGGAATGATGTCCGTCAATCGTAACCGTTGGACCAGCTCGCCGTATTCGTTAAAGACCGAAACCACATTAGGCCGCTTCAGGTCTGCGGCGTATATCGCGTTCGCCGGATACTCAAAAGTCAGCGAGTCGGCCTCGTTTAACGTCTGGCGCCAGGAAGCGGACCGCCAGTACGGAAGCATCCCATACGCAGGCACGATCTGACCCCCAACGAATGCGAGATATGCAGGCTCAAGGCGGATATCGTAGTGGCCGGAAGATTCCTTGCGGACAATCGTTTCGCTCGTCTCGCGGCCACCAAGGCCAGGATAAAGGGCGACGGTCGCCACGTCTTCCCCGCCGTCGTATGGCAACCGAGCGTCCGGGTATGAAGCGGGATCATCCTGATAATCATCGTAAGCGACAAGCGTGGTGGCGTCGGGTTCGCCGAACCGCGCGCCACCAATTTTAGAGTGGCCTAACCTCACGTCTGCGCTCCTACGACGCTGCCATCTGCATTAAGAACTGGAACGGCTGACGAAATCTTGAGCGTCATATCGTCTTCGACCCAGATGTAATGTGCCGTGCCGTTTCGACTATAGATTTTGATATATCCCGCCGTGCTTCCATCCGCGCCATGATAAATAACTGGGGAGCCGCGCGCGACTCCACTAGATCCTAACACCAGTACGCCATTTGTGGAATACAGATTGGTACTAGCAGAAAGCACTGAAAAATAACCAATATTAGGAGTTGTGCCCCCTATGATTGGCGGGATCGTCATCGTACAAGACGATCCGATGTTGATGACGTTCGCCGCCGCCGTGGCCGTCACCACGTCCGTCACTGCGAGCGTTGTGCTGAACGTGCCCGCCTTGGCCGCGAGCGTCGTGTTGTTCACCGTCATCGTGCCCGTGGCCGCGCCCATGCTAATCATAGTGGCCCCTAGCGTCCCTAGGTTCAAGGTAGTACATGCGGCACTTCCGAGCGTGAACGTCGCAGGCAAGGTCATGCTTGCGCCGCCAAGAGTCACGATGCCGGTGATCGTAGCCGTCCCGTCCACGGTCAGGTTGTTATCTCCCGGATCGCTCGCGCCGCCGACGTGAAGCCCGCCATCAACGCACAGCTTCGCCAGAGGTGCGGCAAAGCCTACGCCGACTTTTCCACCTTTCTCCTGTAGGATCAAGTTGTAAGCGGTTGCTGCGGAATTGCTCTGAACTTGAAGCCAGGCATTGCCTAAGTAGGTTATGCCTACATATAATCCGTAACTGCCCGCCGCAGAAAGAAGAGCGAAGTGGCCCCCTGCTGTACCCAGCGCCGGTTGAAGAGGGTCAGGTGCATTTACTTGCAATGGAACTCCGGGCGTTGCTGTTCTGATGCCTATCCTCTTATTTGAAGCATCGACTACAAAGGTCGTTGTATCTACTATAAGGCTATTGCCTGTTGCCGCAGATAATGTGATTGACTTTGCCGCGAGCGTCGCGTTATTGATCGTGCACGTTCCCGTTGCCGCGCCGAAATTCAATGTTGTCGCCGCCGCGCCAAGAGTGAAGGTTGTGGGCGTAGTAAGGCTTGCGCCGCTAAGCGCAAGCGTAGCATTCGCAATCGTACATGTTCCCGTTGCCGCGCCGATAGTCAAGGCCGTCGCCGCAGCCCCGAATGCGAACGTAGCGGGCGTCACTATGCTTGCCGCGCCCAATGTCACTACGCCCGTCAACGTCGATACCCCGTCAACGGTCAATGTGCCGTTCGTGCTGATATTCCCGGTTGCCGATATCGTGCATCCCGTGTCACCATACCCGCCGCCGACAGCAAGCGTCGCCTGTATAAGCGGATTGATTGCGTCAATCGCCGTTCGGATCTCTGCTATATGTGCGGCAAAGAAATCCTGGACTACAGCGTCGCCAGCAAAGTGCGCCGCCGCCGTGGTCCCGTTTGCCCCGCGTCCGCCCGTGCATGTGAGCGTCACAGTAGACCGCGACGTGACGTAGATCTGCTCATACCCGATGCGAACCCAGAAATCCGCCGCGCTCATTGCGGTGCCGGGATCGGAGTCTAGCACAATCGTTGTGACGGCGCTATTGATATTGGCATCGAGCGTACTTGTGCCATTCGGCCAATCAACTATCGCTTTCCAAGGCATTACATGTATCTCCCGCTGTACGTCCAGCTAAGTGTTGCCGTTGTGGTTACGCCGATGACCGTCATCCGCGCCGCCGTGCCGCCAAGAATCGTGAGCCAGTTGGTTGACACTTTGCCGCTCTGCTCAGTCCAGTCCGTGCCGTTGGTGGACACGTAAAGACGGCGCGCGTCACAATCCCATTTGACGTACACGCCGTTTGCAATCGAATCCGTGTAGTTGACGTAATCTCCGGTCGTATAGTTCCAGAGTTGAAACACGCTCGCCGAACTGCCCCCCGTGGTTTCCGCTACGGTGGCCGTGCCGCCGCCGACGATACCGGTCACATTGATCAGGATCATCGCCATCGGCGTGTTGGCATATGCGCCGATGAACGTGATCACGACCGGCACAACCGGCCCTGTAGCGTTCAACGGTCCGCCCGTGACGGTTAGGTCGGCGTCCGTCAATCCGTTAAGCGCGGCCAGTGCGGTCTTGATCGTGGCGGCGGTAGCGGTCAGCGCGATAGCCGCCGTAGTCTCGCTCGTTCCGTTGGCATATGTAACCTCCAACGTGTACGTGCCGGAAGTCCACGTGCCAGCAGGCGTGATCGTTTGCACCTCGTTGTTGTTCTGCGCAATAGCCGTGCCCGTGTTCCTGAGCGTGATGACAGGCCCCACCGGCGCGTTACCTGCTACAACGCCGTCGCCGACAAGCGGGCCGGGAATGTAGACGGTCTGCGGGTTGGTCGTGATAGACACGGAGCTTGGGCTTGCCGACGTGGCGATCATGTTCGGCTGCGCAAGGAACCGGATCGTAGTCGTGACGGTGGTTGTGTTTAGCACGGTGCATTTGAGCGCAATGCCATCCCACCGCGCGAGCCAATGCCGGTCCGTGTACCAGAAGGAGAGCACCGCGTCATCATCCGTGGATGATAGCGCCGCTTGAACCGAGTCGAGCGTGGTCTGTAAATTCGATCCCTGAATGCGAACCGGAAACACAACCTCTATCGGCGCACTCAATTCTTGCTGATACCAAATCTTGTCCGAGGCCGGGAGTCCGTATCCTTTCACTGGCCGATTCGTGGCCGTGCGTGGTTCCCATCCGGCGAGCACCGTCACGCCGTAATTCGCAAATGCGAGACTGTTGAAAGTAAAACTCATGAGAGCACCATTGATAGGGCCATTGGAATGCGTTGTGCGATCCGGTCAGAGATTTTGTCAATGTCCGCCTCTTCGCGGATCGTAAGGTTAGGGAACGAGACGTTTACCGTTACGGAATTATTGGACGTGCTCGAATTCACCGATCCCCCGCCCGCCATTTTCGGAACGTTGCTCAGACGCAAGTTGGACGTTTCCGCCGCCGTGCTGATCTCCGTGCCTACCGGCAGCGTATACAGCCCCGGCCCCATTGATCCGAGCAGCATCGCGCGCGAGTCCGGGGTCACCGCAAGCTCCGGCCCCTCTTCGCCCGCAAGCACCGTGGCCAGCTTCGATCCGCCCCCGCCAGCCATTGCCTGCACGCCGCCGATAATGCCGCCGTGGGCCTTGGCTTCAACTATCCCGCCGCCTGCGTATCCAAGCATATTCCAAACCACGTCAGGAATAAGCGAGACAACTTGTTGGCCGACCCATACGAAAAAGTCATAGAGCGATGTGACAATCCACCGACCCCAATCAACTACCCACCGGCCAACATCAGACAGCCATCCCATGATGCTAACGCCGGTGTCATACCACGTGCGGGTAACGGCGCTAGTCGCGGCCTCCTCACTCCCTACAATTTCTAGGGCCGAACTCTGCCACGCCCTTTGTCGTTCGGTCGCCGCATCAGTGCTCGCCGTTTGCTGCTTGCCGCTTTCCTCTATAGTCGTTTCGGTCAGGTCGGCCAGCCACCAAGCGGAATCCGCTATGTACTTCTCAAAAGACTCCGTCTGAGCAATATTAGAATCATTCTGCGCTTCAGTGATCCCATCATACGTCAGCCCGGTCTTCTCCAAGATCTTGTCGTATGAATCGACGTACCACTTGTAGATATCATCAAGCATTTGTTGCTCTTGTTCGACTAACTGATCCTCTTTTTCTTGCGCCTTTGCTAACTGTTCGTCGTTCGTACGTTGGGCCTTTGCAAGTGATTCGTCATATCGCCGCTGCTCTTCTTTCAGCCGCTGGCGATTGCGCTCTTTTTCCCGCGCAAGATCTTCTTGGAACGCCTGCTCTTCGGCCTCCAATTTCATCCGTATCTTTTCTTTCGCCCGCTCCAAATCACGCGCCGCCCGCGCCTGCTCTTCCTGAAATTCCCGCACGATTACAGACTGTTTCAGGGCCTGCTCTTGCAGGAATAGATCCAATTCCTTTTGGAGCTTTTTCTTTTTCTCTTCGTCTTCTTCGGCATCTATCTTTGCTTGTAATTCCTTTTTCTTCTTCGCCGTATCCGCCGCGAGGTCTACCGTGTCATCTCTGAATTCTTGCGCTCGGTCAATGGACTTGTCGCGGTATTCCTGCTCTAGGAAATAGAGGGAGTTGTACAGTTCCGCCTGTTTTGTAAAGAAGTCCTCGTACATTTTGTCGAGCGTGTTATTCATGTCCCGCCCAAAATCAGAAACGGTGTTCGCGTGTTCGCGGAACAATCCCTCTTGGGCGTATACCCACGCTTCCTCAATCTCCTGGATGTCTGCCGCTGATTCTGCAAATGCGGCAGATGTTTTGTCGGCGGCGTCTTCGAGCTTCTCGGCATAGTCTTCCGTGAGGTCCGTGATCTTCTCATGGATCTCTGGCGGAAGTTTTGCGAACGCCTCCAATACCGAGGCGGCGGCCTCGGCGGATGTAGCCACCTCTCCATGTGCATCTGCTAGTTTACCGGCGGCGGCCGTTGCCGAAAGGAGGCCCGCCGTTTCAAAGCCGAGCGAGGCCAGCAGCTTATCGACTTTCTCCTTGTCGTACGCGAGAATCTGGCGAAGGTATTCGGCGGAATACCCCTGCTTGACGATGAATGCCGCTTGTTCCGCGTTGATATTCTCGTTCAGCCGAAGGTTGCGGCCCTGTGCAAACTCCTGTTCCGTCTCCGCTCGTTTCGCATAATGCTCAAACGCCGCGCGGAACACGATGTCCGCGCTGCTCTTTTCCGCTTCATGGTATGCAAGCAACCGCTCGTTGTAGTCCTTGTTTTTTAGGGAATTCGCGTCGATCTCGATGCCATGAGATTTCAATGATTCGATGTATTGCTTTTCTTTGGCATCGAGATTGGTTTGCGTTACCGCAAGATCGTCATACGCCTGTTTCGTTTTATAGGCCGACACTACTATCGCGCCGAGAGCAATGGCGATTGCGCCGATGCCGAGAATCCACGGGGCTGCCGCGAGCAAGGCCCCGGCGCTCATGATCCCGCCAATGCCGCTGGCAACCGTACCCGCCGCTGTCGTGATGACGGTGAAGCCGGAAGACACTGCGGCCATAATCGCAGGACCGACGAGCCACAGGGTGTGTAGCGCGCCCACTGTAGTCACAATCGGCTTGACGGCAAGAAGAAGAACGCCAAGAGCCAGCGACATGCCTCCAATCGCCGCCCCTGTAAGCACGATGTACTTGGTCAAGTCGGGATGTTGCTTCGCCCATTCGCCCATGCTCTGTATTGTAGGCATCAGGATATCAAGAAAGCCTTTTATCGGCGGGATCAATGCCTCGCCAACCGTAACGGCGAGGGCCGTGAAGTTGTTCTTCATGATCTCAATTTGCGAGGCTGTCGTTGCATAACGCTTTGTGGCTTCTTCAGCAAGGGCGGTGTTCTCCTTGAACGCCTTGTTGCCAAGCTCGATCGATCCAGTAAACATATCCGCAGCGGATGATGAACGAAGGAGCGCGTCGCGCATCCGCACTTCGGTTATGCCCATCGCGTCAAGGGTCTGGATTACGCTGCCGCCGCTGTCATCCATCCGCTTCAAGCCCTGCACGAAAGCGACCAACGCGCCCGCCGCGTCCACCTCAAACTTCTGCTTGAACTGATCGGCCGACATTCCGGCGACCTCGGCAAATCGTGTTAGCTGTGCCCCTCCGGTTTCGGTACTCGCCTTCATTTCAATGATCAGTTTAGAGAATGCAGTACCGCCCGCTTCGGCTTCAATTCCTACCGATGCAAGCGCGTTGGCTATTCCGAGAATGTCGCCGGTAGACATCTTAGAGATCTGCCCCGCGCCCGCAAGGCGAAGGCCCATCGTGGCAATGTCTTTTTCGGTCGATGCTCCGGCGTTACCGAGAGCGACAATCGTTGATCCGAGATTGGAAAACTGAGACTGGTCCATCTGCGTGATGTTGGCAAACTGAGCCAGCATCGTCGCGCCTTCTTCTCCGGCAAGATTTGTAGCTATACCAAGGTCCGCAATCGTGCGCGTGAATCCGAGAATGTTTTCTTTTCTAATTCCCAACTGCCCCGCAGCTTCCCCGATTTTCATCAACTCATTTGCGGTAACCGGGATTTCGAGCGATAGCGCGGTGAACTGTTCACGCATGACCGCGAACTCGGCTTCCGAAGCGTCAACGGTCTTACGCACGCCGGCAAATGCGGATTCAAAGTCTATCGCGGCCTTCGCGCCCAACGCCATAGGAGCGACTATCGCAGCGCCGATAGCGGTAAAGGCAATACCAAGCGTTTGCGTGGCATTGGTCATCGACGCCATCGACGTATTGATGTTGTTCTCGGCGTCACTAGCGGCCTGATTCAGGTTGGACAGGTCACCTTTGAAATAGAGTATCGCATCGCCAATCGAGATAGCCACTTCAATTCACTCCATGCACGTACTCTATTTCGCCGCGCCGCTTGGCAGACTCAAACTCTATCCGCCAGGGCGTTGATGTGCTATGCGTTTCTGTTCCACCACGCGCTTCATTCTGCCGCGCCACCCGCTCATTGAGGCGGGCCGTGTATAGCTCTAGTTGCGCGCGCGTGAATCGAGTGCGAATGTGAACATGATCCCACCCGTATTCCGACGCGAGTATTTCAAATGCCCGGCTTAACCCAACATCTTCGTTACCGTCAGGCGAAGCCGTTCCATAGGGTTTTCGGCGGCATAACACGTCTCGAATGCACTGACGATCTCCTGGGCCGTGCCTTTGTTTACCGTCTCAGGCGGGATACCGTAATCAACGAGGAAGTCGCGCACGACTAACAGGTCGTTACATGCGCCGCTTTCAATCGCCGCAAGCAGACCGGCGATCCTTTCATCCGGTGACTTATCCTTCCCGCCTTTCTGGATATCCAAGAGAGTCATGGCCTGTTTGAAACAAGCAACCTTGACTCCCTGCGTCCATGCAACGGATTTCTCGATTGTCAGTGCACGGACCTCTACCGCTTGTCCGCCAAACGGCAGCAGGACTTTCCCGTCCTCGATCAGGATGTTCGTGTCGGACTTCTTTTCATCCGGCATTCAATACGTCTCCCTTTTGCGGTTCGGGCGGGAAGCCGCGAAGCCTCCCGCCCAGTTCCAGTTCAATGGCTATTAGCTCGAAGCAACCGCGATATATTCGTAAGCCTTATGGCAGCGGTAGCTCTGCGTCGAATCGGCAAAGACCTCAAACGTCAAACCGATTTTGCGCACGCTGCCCGCCCCAGCTTTCACGGTGTATTGATGCGACCTCTTGACCTTGAAGAAGTGATCAACGATGCCCCAGCCCGTTGAGCCTTGCGGCCCCTTGAAATTCAGCGCAATCTGATAGATCGCGGCGTCCACGTCGGCAGGCAACGGCTGTGTCAGCGTGTGCAAACTCACCTGCGATGCGCCCGCAGGCGTCAATACAAGGAGCGAAGACGCCAGCGCAAGGTTGAACGCATCCAGATCGGTTTCCTCGATTTCACAGATGATCTTGTCGATACCCATAGAAACCGTCGTGCTGCCAGTGGGATGCGGTGCGAACGCCGGGGTGTGGTCTTCGGCCTTGTAAACGTAGTTCACGCTCACATCCTTCACAACGTCCGGGAGTTCCGTCCACAACCGGCCCCCCGTGGTTTCCGCTACGGTGGCCGTGCCGCCGCCGACGATACCCGTCACATTGATCAGGATCATCGCCATCGGCGTGTTGGCATATGCGCCGATGAACGTGATCACGACCGGCACAACCGGCCCTGTAGCGTTCAACGGTCCGCCCGTGACGGTTAGGTCGGCGTCCGTCAATCCGTTAAGCGCGGCCAGTGCGGTCTTGATCGTAGCGGCGGTAGCGGTCAGCGCGATAGCCGCCGTAGTCTCCGAGCTTCCGCTCGCATACGTGACTTCGAGCGTGAATGTGCCGGAAGTCCACGTGCCCGCTGGAGTGATCGTCTGGACCTCGTTGTTTGACCAAGTAATGCTTGCGCCGTTCAACGCGGGTAAGCTGCTGGTCGTGGCCGCGATATAGACAAGCGGCCCGCCTGCCATTCTGTTTGCTGGTGTGTCTGACATGACATGTTCCTTTCTTTGTTACGCGGTTTTGGGCCGCATTGTGACTCGCCAAAAAGACAGGACAAACGGCCACTTCGTATCGGGGTCCGTCAACGATTGGCCGATTGTTTCCTCTTCACTTGCCATGATGTTTCCCGACGTGACATCGACGCCGGACTTGTTCTGTAGCCGGTCATAGAGTGCGCGGTATACGGCCTCGGCTTCCGCATGACTTGATGTTCCGCCGAAACATTTGATCTGAAAACTTGCCGCATGTTCCGCGTGTTCGAGCTTTGACCGGCCACCACGCCGCATGACTTCTAGCGCGGCCTGTGAGTTCGTGAATCCCGGAGGCAGCGATGAACAATACACGCGCGTTGACACGAGCGTGTAGAGGCTCGTAGCCGTTGTCTTGAGCCATTCCACTAACACTGAATTTGTGTCGATCATCAAACCATTCCTGCAAGCCGCCGCTCGATTTCGTTTACGGCTCTCTGAAATCCCGGCGCGATGTATGGGCGCGCAGCCATTTTCGATGTCCCTATTTCAAGCCAGCCGCCGTAACCGGACTGTGTGTACACCCGAAAGCCGATGTCATTTCCTGTCGGCATTCCTTCGTCGCCGCCAGCGGACAGACTCCCACCGATAGTTTCTTTGCGAGTCCCGTCCGTGAAATCCGCCGTGATACTCCTGCGATTCGTTCCCGTGAGATACGGACTAGGCGGCGATTCTTTTGCCGATTCAACCGTGATATTCGCTAGTTCGCGGAGAAGATCGGCGGACCCCTGAATAACGTCCGTCATTGCGCGCCGCAATTCATCGGGATCCCACACCATTTCAAAGTCAGCCATTAGCCGCGCCCTCCCGGCGTTACCGCCGCAAGGCTCAGAATGAGACAACCGACGCCCGGTTGCGGCGCGCCTTCGATACGAAACTCCTGGGCCGGTGATAGCGGGCGCCCGAATCGGCTAGTCAGCCGCACACGGTCAAAACCCGTGATCGATACGGACAACGGAAGCCGAAGAGTCGCTTCACTGAAATTCGCTTGCGCCTCGCCCGATTCATATGTCTGCGATTGTGTAGCCGGAGTAAATCCACACGGGATGTCCGTCGTGCCCCATGTCACCGTCTCTGTCACGTAGGTTCCGGTCGTGTCTTCCGTCGTGGTTCCGAGCAGACAGATATCGAACATGACGGATTCAATCGCCGCCCTCAGCCTCGAAACTTCTGTGGCCGTGATCGCGTTCATTAGTTGTGGTCGTCCTGATATTGGTACTGATCGACTATCGGCGTGGTTTCCACGATGACGCCAGTCCTGCTTAGTTCACGTTGCGTCTTCACAAATTTGATGCCGCCTAAAACCTGCTTTGACCGGAACCGCTGCGCGATCTTCATGTACTGCTCATAGACCTGGTTCCGGCTTAGCGTTGTGCCGTCCGCCTGTACGTTGTAGTCCTGCGATACCGCCGCCGCCTTCTCTTCCCATATGTTCGCAGCCACGGCATTTAGATCATAAGTCGGCGTCCAGTTATCGTTAGCCTCTTGCGTCGGCGGCGTCGTGTTGTATACCCACACGTAGGACCGAGCGCCGCGAATGTCGGAGATGGCGTGTGCCTCAATGAGGTCGCCTAGCGTTTCATCGCTATACGTCGTGGCAGTAGGTTCCGCGATCATCCGGCGTAACAGGACAATGCGCGTTGCCATATCGGTTGCGCTAGGCGCTGTCTGTGTTCCTATCACGCTCATGGTGTCACCGTTGCCGTGTTCGGTCCATATTCGCCGGACTTCTCGAAAACGATGGTGTATGGAACGCCGTCATCGAGGTAGAGGGGCGTCAACCAGCGGCCCGTTGCCGTGGTCGTGGTCTTCGCTCGCAAGGTGAAAGTTCCCGCCGCATAGTCCGCCGTGGTGTATGCGCGGACATCAGCGTCCGCGATTGCTACGCCCAAAGCCGTTGTATATCGGAGCGTGTCCGCGCCGCCTGTGTTGTGGTCAACGGCGACCTTGTCGTCCGCAAGCGCATCGGTGAAGACGATCCGGTATTCCTGGGTAACCGCCGATGTTCCCGTGAAAATGAATGTCACGCCGTACGCGCCCGCGATCAGCGCCGCATTAGGAACGCCGTATTGGTAGACGCCAGCAATGGCCGTTTCTTTCCATGCGTCCGTCTCCCATGTGCCGAGCGTAGCAAGCACAGCAGGTGCGCCGAGAGCAACGCCAGCAGCCGCGCCGTCTCGATGACAGGAAACAGTCACCGCGCCCACAGCTAAACCCGTCAACGGCTGCCCGTCGGCGGTCGCACGCATGACCACTTCTATCAGGACTCCCGTGCTTCCTGCTGCTATGATGTTGTCCATTACGCCAATCCTTGTTAGGGCCGTCCGACGAGCCGGGGAGGAGGAGGAAAACCCGGCCCATCGGACTATGGGAACCGCAGGGAGAAGCGGACGATCAGCTTCTAATATATTCCACGTAGAACGTCCCGACGAGACCAGCGGTCGTAGCCGATCCCGTGAAGTTCAAGTAGCTCGTCGCGCCCCACGCGAGGCCCGCTGCCGTCTTCGCCGTCGTAACCTGCGCGATACCGTTGAATGTACCGGCCACCGCAGCGTCCAACGCGGAAATGAGATCGCTCGCGTCCGTCGTAGCCGCAACACCGATACCTACATTCAGATTTGCCGCGCCGGTCGATCCGGTCGTGATCATCCAGAATGTGCGCACGATATGTATCAGCGCGCCTTCCGGGTTGATGATGCTGCCAACGCCGCCGCCCGTAGCAGCCGCCGCGCCGGTTACGTTGATGGCAAGAAACCTACCTTTGCCTTGTGCACTTATCGAAGCCGCCATGTTCGTATCCTTTCTTCAATGCGGGACCGAGCCGCGCCCGGCCCCGCAGGTTCATTCACTCACTACGTGGTCGGAGCCACGTCGATACCATAGGTTCCAGCGCCATTCGCACCCGGCGTATGAACATAAGTCGCAACGTCCGCCCATCCGGTAATCCCGACAAGCTGACATTTGCCACGCAGGATGACGTTGTACGTCGGCGCACCCGCGCTCAGATCGAATGCGTTACTCAACGTTGTCGCCCAGTTCGCAGAGAAGTTCTGGAACACGCAATCCTCGTACTCATGCCAGCGATTCGCGGAGGCATCTGTCACAACAAACTTGCCTGCCGTCTCTGAGTAGACCAGGAAGCGGCAACGCTGAAACGAGTTGCGCGCGGCAGTACCAGACATGGACAATGCACCCATGACGTTCGTGCCCGCGTGGAGAATTGTGTCATTCCCAACGCAGCAGTTGACGAACGTGTTTTCGGAACCCGTCACGCCGAGCGCGTATGATCCGCTCGTGCTTGCAGCCGTCTCGTGCGTCAATCCAAATTGGCAGTTCTCGAAGTAGCAATAGCTGCCAGATACGATGACTGCCGCCTTGATAGCCGCCGCGTCACTGCCGTTCTGGAACTGTACGTTCCTACAGATACACCCATTCGCGGAGAACGTAATCAGACTCGCTAGATCGAGCGCGGCAGATCCACCTACGCGGCAACGCTGGCCCATCGCCAGCGGACCAGAGAGGCCGACAAGATGCGTGTAAGCCTTATCCCACGCGAGGGCCGTCGCAAGAGCGTTACTTGTTGGACCGCCGACCAACACAACTACGTCATTCTGATTTGCGGCACATAAGTCTTCCGCAGCAGCAACGGTCAACAGCGGACTAGAGAAGCTCCGCCCCGTATTGCTATCGCTGCCTGTCTGAGGATCCACGATGAAGATCTGCGAATTCTTGCCTCGCGGGATACCCATGTGCGCGATAGTCGCATATTCAAAATTCTGGTTCGGGAACAGTCCCATGATTCACGTTCCTTTCCGTCGAGCACTCTCTCGACTGTTGGAATTGTTAGTGTCTTATTACGCGGTCAATATTGCGAAAGGGCACCGCGTAAGTTCGGTCGAATTGACCCGGTTGATCGGGTTAGGCAGCGCGAATCCGCAACGCATGACGCAACGCAGCGCTACCATGTCCTGCTGTGCGAGGTTGTACAGAATCGCGCCTTGTGCGTCCGTGATGACGGCCTGATCGAGCACTTTATAGGTGATGTCCTGCCGCATCGCGAACAGCAACTGATTCCAGTCGCCACAGATCACGAGACTTTCCGCGCTGTCAATCGCACCGTTGCGCGGGAACAGGCATTCATTGCCGTCCATTTCAAATCGGGCCTTGCCGTCCAATCCCGTTACCATACGGAAAATGGGCTGTCCGAGCGTATCGCGCGTGTTGCGGAGTTCGGCGCGCACAGTAAGGTGGCATACGCAACCGCTGGACATATACCCGTCCTGTTCAATCAGGCCGCATAGTCCGGCAGCGCCGCCCGCGCTCTTGCCGAGCAACGCCTCGTACATGTCGGTGTACGCGGCAAGCGAGATCGTGTGACTAGCGGCTGTGCATCGCGCTAGTAATCCGGCACGCGGCGTTGCGGCCTCGCCCAGGTTCGTGGACCACGAAGACGGGATGTTCGTTCCGTATAGCACGGCCTGATCAATCGCAATACCGAGGGCCTCGACAAGCGCGGGCTTGACTTCGCCCCAGATATCGTAATTGACGTCGTCAAGCACGGCTTCCGGAATCGGCACTATTACGGCCAGCTCTTCGGCATCGATGTACCGATTAGCCCAGTTGATCTCCGTAGTCTGTTTCCGGGAAATGTCGCCGCTCACGAAATACGCAGACGGCAACACGCTCATCAGCGGCAACCGGCGTTGTGCCCGCGACATGTTCGGAAGTTTGCGGGCCAATCGCATGACCGTAGACTGTTCTGGAACCGCTTTCAACACCTCCGCGCTAACGTCTTCGGGAACTAGCGCGGCAGCATCGGTTCGTGAAATCACATTGTTGTACGCCATAACCTATCGCTCCTGTTCTATCCGGTCCGGCCTGCCGCCTGTCGGATGACGGCGTTCATGCCGCCGGATGTCGTTGCTGCGCCCGCGCCCGCGCCCGCGTTTGCGGTAGTAGGTGGCGCAAAAAACTCTGGGTTGTCTTTCTGAAACTGCTTCAAATCAAACTTGCCGTGCTCGATGTATTCGCCCCCTACGGCCACCATGTAGGCGGCTTTCAGGTTACGAATTCCGGCGGCGTGCGCTGTCTCAACGAATGTGGCATACGCTGCGGCCTCCTCGGCCTGTGTTGACAGTTCGGCGATCTTCGTCGCCGCGTCCTTGTCTTTGGCCGCAAGAGCTGCCGTTAGGTCCGCGTTCCACTTCTTTTGCGCCTCAGTCACCCGGCGGTCGCCTGCGCGTTGAATTTCCGCCTCGTGCTCTTCGGCTGTAAACGTCTTCGCTTGCTGTGCCGGTTTTTGTTCAGTCGCCTGGCCCGCGCCCGCAGCGCCCCCGGTTGTGCCGGTTGCCGATTGCGTACTCGTGCCGTCTGCCTGCTGTGCCTCTGCCATGTGTTCATTCCTTTCGTTAATTGCTTACGTTGCTTTCTTTCCAAAACTCTTCAAGGTCTTCGCCAATCGCGCACGTGCGCCAATGACGCCGCCTTTTTTCGCTTTCCCTGCAATGAAATCGGCCTTGATGGTTCCGCCCTTCGTCATTGCCCCGGCGCGCATAGCTGCCCTTTTGAGGGCGCCTGGGTTCTTGATCGCGCCCGCGATCCAGTTATCCGCCATGTCAGAGATCTCCGATGAAAAACAAAAACGCCCGCGCTCCGGCTGAATACCGGAATACGGGCGTTGACTCTTGCGAGTGCTGGCCTTACTTACGGTTCAAATGTCACGGGATGAAACGCTATGCGCGCCTGTCTCTGCTCGCGCTTCGTTGTCGCGCCTTCCCCGTGTAGTGGGGTGACCTACGCACGGGTTGATGCATCTCCGTACGATACTGGGTTACAGCGTATCCCCACACCGCGACAACGTTCGTTTCAAATGTTATACCATCGCGTCAATAGTTTTGATATCGACGCCTTCTTTCGCTAACACTTGCGCCTCGTACCGAAACATACCCTTGAGCAGTCGGCAGTGATTGATCATATCCTGCTTCACGCGAGGCGGCATCTTGCCTTCCTGTCGCAAGAGTACCGCACTATACTCAGGTTTGTCAAGTACGATCTTGACGGTAGGGTTTTCGGCGGCAGCAGGCAAGCTAATCGTCTCGCCGTTTAGCGTTGCATTCGGGACGGCTTCTGGTATCACAATAGTCTCCTCTTTGACGATCTCCGCAACCGATTTAGGCGGTTCGGCCTTGCGCCCAAACGCCCCTGGTCGCGGTTTCCCTTTAGGCCATGCCATATGGGTTTCTCCTCATTTCGCTTTCGGCTTATACCCATGCTCGATAGCCCGGAGCAGTTTTACCTGAGCCTTCGCCTTCGCTGGCGTTGTGGCCGAGGCAACTATCTTGCCGCCCCAACGAACGCGGACGCCGCCCGTGACGTGCGTTACTTTAGCTGGCATCGGTGGCTCCCTTAGTTGGCACCGGCTCAGGTGGCTTGGGGGTCAACGCCGTCCGTATAACATCCGCCGCCTGTTCCAGATTCACCCAGTCCTGAAATGTCAGGCCGCTCTCCTTCCCCTTCTCCTTCGCAAACATCGTCCCTGATTTCAGGACATTCATGATCGTGTCCAACGCTTGGATCGGGTCCATCCTGTTTCTCTCCTTGATTCTGATTGTCGATAATTGTCCGCAACACGCTTGCCGCTTCGGAATACTCCGCGCGATCAGCCTCAGTCACGACACGCTTGCTGCCCGGTTGTTTGCCGGGTATCCACAGCATCGTTGCGTGAACCGCGCCTTTCAGTAATGTATTGAGTGCCGTTTCTGCGTCCATCATGCTGCCGTCTCCGATTCTGCGGCGGACGCCGCGTTGGCTTCTTCTACCGCTTGCCGTGTCTTCTCCGCGCGCGCCGCCGCCCGCTGTTCGGCCTGCGTCAACTCGCCTTTGCCGGTATCGCGTACCATCGAGCCTGTGCATCGGCAATTACTTGACACTAGTCCATTGGCGATGTATAATGAGCTAACAGTTTGGAGGTCATAAACATGTCCAGAAAAATGTCGCTCACTTGCGAACAGGATGCGTGCCGTCGTTATCTCGCTGGAGAACGCCTCGATAACATTGCGCAGGCGCTCAATATATCCACGGGGGGCGTTGAAATTGCCCTCCGTCGCAACGGAATCCCCCGTACTCATGGGCGAAAGCGATCCCTCGATGACGCCGACATGATCAAGAGATACTTGGCCGGAGAGTCCGAACTCGCCCTTAGCAAGAGTATCGAAATTGCTCGTAGCGGAATTAGAGCACGATTGATCAAAGCTGGGATTTGTATCCGTGGCGGAAGCGCCGCTAACGCCATTCGCATGGGCCGCATGTCTGCCCACGAACGCGCCGCTCTCACGGCGAATGCCAACACCGCCGTCCGTGGTGTCCCGCAACCGGAAGAGCGCATTATTAAGAGTGCTATTACCAGACAGCAACGTATGACCTATGCGGTTAGAAGTGAGCATATTATCGCGTCCGCCCTCGTTGCTCGCGGACTGAACGTTATCCCGCAAAAAGCCGTGGGCCGATACAACATCGATGTTGCCATTTGCGAAGGCTCCATCGCCGTGGAAATCTTCGGGGGCGGGTGGCATGGATACGGATATCATGCCAAAGTCTTTCGTCAACGATGTGACTACTTGCTCGATAGTGGCTGGCTTCCCGTCATCATTTGGGTTGACGGTACAAGTCATCCGCTTGAAGAGGGCGCAATCGAGTATCTCGTCTCCCTCTCGCAAGCTCTTTGCACAGGCAAAACCGAGCGGCGTCAGGAACATATGATTTGGGGTAGCGGTGATATCACGACCATCGGCAAGATGAATCTCAATTACCGGGCCGGAATAGGAAGCGCGGAAAGCCGAGACGATTCCCCCTGCTAGAATAGGCGTGTTGCCAACAAGGCAGCGGATATGATGGGGCGGCGTCTGGTTGCCGGAGGCGAACGCCTCATTGATCGGTATCGGGCCTTGCCCCTCGCTCTGCTGGCAGATTTGAGCCACACGCCCGTCGCCGACAGAGATTGAGACCTTGTGCGTGTTCCCGCGTTTTATTCCAAGTTCTAACGCACCCTCTTCAAACGCGGTTCCGATCTCGTTCTGCGCTATCGTGCGCGCCCGATCGTTCAATAGCCGCTGCTGTTCACGCGCTACGGCTTTCTCTAGCGCGTCTCCGGCCTTGCCAGCCGCTTCCTGCTCGGCTCGAAACTTCGCCAGGCTCTTCTCGCGATTCGAGTCAAGCCCTAGCCCCTCGCGCAGCATCCGGCCCGTGCCATCAACGCCTAGCTGATTCTCGATGCCATATGCGATCTTCTCGGCAAGCTGCTGCCGCATTTCCTCAGACACCCGCGTCACGAGCAAGGCCGCTTTGGTTCGTGCAATGTTCATGACCTCTTCCCGCGTTGCGCCGGACAATGACGCGCGGACCGCCTCATATGTCGCGGCCTCCATGACCGCGCGGAGTTCTTCCATCGACACGTATTCCGCGAAGGTAGCGAACACGTCCTGTAGAAATTTAGGGTCCATCAGGTTTCTTTTCCTGTGTAGTCATTTCTTCACCCACTTATTCTCATACTTCTTCCTCCGTACAACAAGCCGCCAAGCTAGAATAGGAGCAAGGACAATCATCGCGATTAGGTTACAGAGAGGTGCGTACAGCCACGTGAAAAAGAAATCAGGGTCCACTTATTGCCCCGCCTTCACGCCCGCGTGCTTCTCCATGATCTTGCCGAGCGCCCCGCTCTCCATCATGCCCGCGACGCCTTTATCGACCGTCGCCTGCATAACCTTCGCCATGCCGGGTTCCGCGCGGGCCGCAAGCGTATCCTTTGCCTTGGTACTTGCCGCAACGCGCTTGTTCTCCGGGATGTTCTGAGGGAATGCGCCGACCGCCGGAACCTCAGCGGCGCTCATACTCGATTCGACGTTCATGTCCTCGTGCAACTGATCGAGGTCATCTTCCGTCCATCCCTCGTCGCGGAGTTGATTCGTGATCGGGATACCGGCTTCGACGTTCGCCTTATGGATCAGCGCCTGAGACATCGGCTGTACCGTATGCGGGTCCGTCCAGATACATTCAATTTCTTCTACCGGAACCTCTTGATCTTGTACCTTCAAACAGAACGCGGCAACCCGCGTCCACGTCTCGCCCAGAATCTCCTGATAGTCTTCCACCTTCTTCACTAGCGGCGACTCCATAGCCTGTAACGCTTCGCCGCTTGGCGCGCCGCCCTGGCCCTCGAAGAAATGTTTCGGCGTAGCGGACAACACCGCGATACCCGCCGCCATATCGTTCATCGGCAACAGATAGTTGTTCGGGTCTGCCGAGGGAAATGCGCCGAACGCTACGGGCTGATCGCCTTGCGGCGACGGTGCGGCTGTAGCCGTTGTCCCCGGCCCTACAGGCAACGTGCTGCCCGTCTCCCAGTTCCCGATGCCCCACCGCTGCGGGAACGCCGCAAACTCACTCGACACCATCATGTCGTTCAGTAATTTGTTTAGCGCATCTTGGAGCGACAGCACGCCGAGCGTTAGCTCGCCGGTGCACACCCGTTGGTCAAGCCGGAAATGGAATACTGGAATCGTCTGGTACTCATTCGCCTCAACATTGCTTGTCGTTCCCTCTCGCGTATAAGGCCGGTATGCCTGATGCGTCTGCGGTTCGCTGCCGAGCGAGGCGTAATGTTCAATGCGGTCCGAGTAGTACAGATTCAGGAACCAAGCCGGTTCCTGGCCTACTGCGCCTTTCCAGGTCTTGCACGCTACGCGCGCCTTGTCAGGATCATTCTCGTCATAGATCACGTGCGCCTGGCGCGGATCGTGATAGTACGCCCGCAATGTCTTCCCGTCATCCGGCCACGCAACGAGATAGGCTTCCCCGGTAGCGAGTGCGGCTAAGTGAATCCGATGCGCGGTCTTTTTCAGGGTATGCTTCCACGTCTCGTTGAGCACAGACACAATGGTTTTATCCGAGTGATTCCACGTTTGGATACGAAGCCGGTTGCGCTTTGCATCAACAACAACCTGGCACCAATTCTTTCGGAATACTACGCCGTTAGGAACGACTTCGCCAATCTTCGGGTTGATGAAAGCTATCGGGTGATCGCCGTCATAGTACCGCCAACGAAGCGTATGGGCGCGGTTCTTATTGGTTAGGGCGAGGACGCACAATTGTAGATCGTTCTGTTCCACGCCGGAGAGAATAGCGCATTATGGCGGGCTTGTCAAGCACAATGTAAGCTGGATTACAAATCAGATGTAATGTAGCTTACAAATGCGGAAATGTAAGCGGGATTACATATTCAGCGCATATGTAGTCCGGCGCCGTCGATTCGAGGACCAAGATTTTTCGGAGTTGATAAGATTTGCACTATCGCCGCCGGTGAATATCCTTCCTTGCGGAGTAAATACCGCAGCAAGTCTTCAGGGCCACTCCGAGCCTCCGCCGCCGCCTCTTCTTCGATAATAGCAATACCTTCCGGCGTCCAACCCGCGTCGCGCATTTGCTTACGCCAATGCTCCATTATCGGTATGCCCGCGCTATTAGGGCCGTCCTTGACCTTCGGCATCAGCGCCGCAACCAACGCCTCGATGTCGAAGTCAAGCTCAAAGGTGTAGCCATTGGGAATACCCCCAGAATGCGGACCCTCTTTGATTCTACCCACGATCTTCATGCGTCTTCTCCTTTTCTACCGTGTCACAATTGTGCCGGGTGCTCTGTGATGTAGTTCCATCAAGGCGTATACATAAGCATCTAAGCGATTAGGACTCTTCTGTCCCGACTCGCCGGTATAGCTACACAATTCATCTTCAAGCGCCGGGAACGCCCCAACATGGTGTACCCGGTGTTGCTCAGCCAACGCCGCTATCGGTTCGGCCCTAACGATCTTGCCCCGGCGCGCGTGGACGCCCCGTGTCGGGATGTTCCGGTCTATCGTGCCCAGCGTCAAGAGCACCATCTGCCCGCCCTGGTTCGTCTCATACACGATCCGGTCCGCCTTCCACCGATGATACGCCCCTACAGCCGCCCGCGCCCAGGCATCGGGCGTGCCTTGTAGCGTACAGTCTTCGAGGACGTAGTAAGCATCATCAACGCCCTTGCCACACACGACCACGCCCGCCTCGTCGCCGGTATCCGTGCATGACGGATCCACGGCTACGACAATCCGTTTCATCTCTGGCGCAATCGCAATGCGGTCCGCGTCAATCTGCGCCCGCGTCCACAGCGCACCGGGAATCTCTTCGATGTCCTCGGCCCCAATTTCTTGCCGGTAGGACAGCGCCGTCATGTCCGAGGCAATCTCCGCAAGGGCCACTTCGGAGATGTATGGGTTGACGTGGCTGGAAAAGTGAAACGCCTCCCAGCGGCCATCCGTGCATGCCTCCGCGCGCTTGTAGAGCTTTGACGCATACCGCTTGTCCGTTGCCTTGGACCGGGCCGAGGTACGGAACGATGGCGGCGTGTACACAAAGATCGCGTCGCCGTCATTGTCCATGAGCATCGGCGCGCCGACAACTTCCCAGGCGTCTTCGTTCATCAACTGGAATTCATCAAGGATCAATAGGTCCGCAAAGTCACCCCGTAAAGTGTCGGCATTAAACGCCGTCTTAGCGCGTATCCGCTGTTTACTCGCACGCGGACCTATCGTGTGAAACGTCTCATTCTTGGCGAACACACCGGCATCCAGCGGCTCCGCAAGCGCCCGCTTGACCTCAAACCAGAACGTGCCCACTTGCTCTTCTGTCGGCGTCGCGTAGAGTATCCGACGGCCCTTTAGAAATTCACGGACACAGAGCGTAGCCACCCCACAGGTTTTTCCGGCTCTACGGCCCGCGCGGATCACCTTCCGCTTTGCCGTGCTCTCGATGAACCGAACCTGCTCGGCATGAGGGTTGCGCAGCGTCACGCGGTATCGAGGTGCATCAAGGATTGCGGTTGCCGTCATCGTCAAACCTCAGTTCATGGCCGCATATAGCGCATATGAACTTGGTTGTCCCTGGATAAATATGAAGACCAATCTTGCAACCGGGACAAGGGACTACCCGGTAGGACTTCAAGACAAGGCCGGCGCCGATACTGCCCTCAACATAGGCGAGGCGCATCTTGATATCTTCCATCTCATGCCAGAGCGTAGCCATCATCGTTCCCGGCTCAGCCTCTGTGCTTTTCATAGCTGGTTCCGGCGGGCTAGACGTAATGACTTGTGTAACGCCCTGCGTAATGTCTTCCAGCGCGTCTATCCGCGCCTGTAGCGCATCAAAGACCTCGCGGGGGTCAACCCCATAAAGGCACGCTACAGCGCCTTCCGTAAACGCGCGGATATCCTCTATCGCGTCGCGCTCTTCGGTGAACCACAAGATCCGTTTCTCAATTACGCTTGGCGTCAGCTTCGCGGGCGGGAAGTTCCCGGACGCCGGATCGCGTAATCGAAGCCCTTGCATGTACGTTACTGCGGCCAAAGCCACGAATGCACATAGCCCGCCGACTACAAGCGCCTGTGTCGGCCTGATTCGTTTCAAGGCCATCACTGCTTCTCCTTCGCCTGTTCAATTGCACGCCGTGCGCCCAGGCTCAGATTCTTGCCGCCGCCGATCCGCTTCGCCTTCGCTACAAGGTCATCGGTTAGGATCACCATGCGGAGGCACTTGCCGGGCAGCGGCGGACGGCCACGAGGGCGCTTATCAGCCATCATCGTCTTCTTCATCGAGGCTACCGTCAAATATGATCCGCGCCGCCGTTATCAATCCATTCCGATCCCGGCGCACTTGAACCGGGAACGTTCCGTCTCCGCCGAACCCGCCGATCATGACGGCTGTCCCGCGGCCAAACTGATGGATGTTGTCATCGCCTGTAACTTTACAGTACTCATTCCAAGTCTTCGGCATTTCGGGATAGGCCGTCTCCGGCGTCTTCCCGACGTGGTAGCACGGGTCGCCGATCTGAATTGTGCCGGAGTCTACGCCCACCTGTCCTACGGTTTCCCATGTTCGTATTGCGTTCATCTTCCTGCTCCTCGCCGTGTTTTCCGATGACATAGAATCGCTACCGCTGCGCCGCAACATGAAGTTGCAGCCGCCTCTTTGCGTGCGTCATCGGGCCATAACCGTTCCTGTTCCCGCTCCATCGCTGCCTTGCGCGCCCGCTTGCTCGTGCGCCCGGACGGACTCAGCAACCCGTGGTCTATGCTCGGCCATGTCCCGATCATGCCCCTACTCCCTGCCTAGTTGGCATTCGTTTGTCTCTCATACGCACACGCACGGTCATAGTCGCGCCGCGCGCCTGCCTTATGACACCAAGGGCGCTCCTGGGTTTTGATGTTCCGCGAACATGCAACACGCAAGGCGTTCTCTTCGCTGCTCGCGGGATGAAAGTCGCCGCAGTCGTTGCCGTCTTGATGCCACCAGCCATATTCTGTCAAGTCCGTCATATCCCTACTCCCTGCCGCTCGTGCGGTTGGTTGCGTTGCCGAGGTAGTGGCGCGGACCCGATACGCATTTGTGACTACAAAACCTACGGTTTATCCACGCAACCGATCCGGTATTGTGATAATCTGCCCGGAGCTTATAGGCAATGGGGCCTATTGCTCCACCACATGCATCGCATAGCTGATCGACCAGCACGATCCCGTGCTCTTGCGCGTATTTCTCCGCGCTCACCCACATAATGCCGGGCCGCTTGACTCGCGTGATTGTAGTCTGGTTATTCATAGCCTTCTCCTTCGTGCCTGAATAATTTGCTTTCGCGCGATTCATCGAGCAGATCCTGCGCGCGATCGTCCGCCTGCGCGGCTTTTGCCTTCGCCTTCACCGCGCGCTTACCGATTGAGGATCGCTGTTGCCCTGTCGATGCACGCATTCGCTTTCGTTCTGCTGCGGCGTCTACGCGGCCCGCGCGCGTGCGCTTATCCCGTCCGCCCCATTTGCCGCCGATACCTGCACAACGGCTCTCAGCCGCAAGCAGGATTTCCCGCCCGCCGCCGGTGTAGCCCGCTGCCGGTCCGATCTTCTCAGCTACTCGATAGATTTGCTCAATTTCCGTTACCATGATCCGTTCCTCCTCTTCGTTGTGCCGGTCCCGAAACCGGCGCGGATTTATCATCTTTGCGCGTAGACCCGCTGCCCCGCCGCTTCGGGCCTAACCCTCCACCTGTGCCGCGACCGACTCCTCGTGATCGGCCAGATAATTCGGCTCGTAGTCCGGGTCCGCGAGATACAGATACCATCCCGCCCCGAATGGCGCGGCAACCGAGCGCTGACGCGGATCTGTCATCGCGGCCATCGCAAGTGCGCGTGTTGCGTAGTAAGTGCGCTCGGCACTCATTGTTTGATCCTCCATCGTTGGTTTCTGTTCAACTGACAACCGTTGGCCATCCTCAGCGTGGACACAATCCACGGACGCGGGACCGCCCCGCGTTTCGGCCTAACCCTAGAACATCGTGGTGTAGAACAAACAGCCACTCGGATGCTCATCAGTAGACGATACGCCCATCGCTAAAATCGCTCCAGTGAGACGCATAAGCTCACCGAGCTTGAGGCCCCTATCATCGGCCATAGCTACCAGATCCCGATCCGCTGGCCATTCCGTGACGCGAGCGAACGGCACTCCATTCAGATACAACCACTCACCGTACGTTTCCTCAACTAGACTCCACATTCTGTAACCCTCCGGTGTTTCACCCTTGCCGTCCTGTTCAACTCTAATTAAAGTATACACTATATCCGGGCGGATGTCAAGGGGTTTGCGTTCCAATGTGGAACATTTGAGAGATTTATTTTGCGCGCCCGTAAGCTAGGTGTTTCGTGGGGGGGCGCACGCCCAGGAGTTCCGCCGAGTTCCTAAGTGAAAATCGCCAGGATGACAAGAGAGAATAACCGGTTACGCCGGGATAGTTGTCAAGAGTGTTCCTATGCGTAAGTCGTTATGATATAAGGTGGCGAGAAATACCATGTATACTTTAATGTCTTTTCCGGGAATTGTTGACAGAATTCTGCGTCGCGCTCTTATCCCGCTTTTGCTGAGTATTCATAAACCCTTGTATGATATGGCGTTAGCCGATACTTGATTTCCGTCACGCCAAAGCCCTTTTTGCGTAGTAGTACAGCGGTTAGGCGACTAAAGGGTTGATATCGCGCCAGTTATGACGCGCCGCACACATTTTTGTTTTGAACATAATAGAGATTATCGGACACTGCGTAATTAGCAGTTTGCCACGCTAGTGTTTGCTTGACGTATCGTGGCAGTTTTCGCCATTTTCACTCGCCAAGTCGGCGGGACTCCTTTGCCCGATGAAGTCAGCCTGAGATGAAAACAGCGCGCCTATGGCTTGCTCTGCCGGAATACCCAACTGGACAAATTGCAGGGCGCTGTTAGGCTTCTCCGGCATGTGGCCGATACAGAACCAAGTCCCGCGCATGCAGACGTTCGCCGCTTTCCCGCAGCCGGGCACAGAGCACGTCATAGGATGCCCCGTGTGCCGTCCCGTTCCCGGCCCGTGGTCTGAGTAACCTCGCCCTCTCCTTGCGCCGTGGTGCCCGTTGTGCGCTGCCTATGCGGCGCCGTGACGGGATAGGTCGGCGGCTTGTAACCCGACGCGGGAACATCGAGTGACGCGGCTACCTCGCGGTAGGCTTGCTTTGACGGCAAGCGAGAGGCTTTGTTTTGTCTCACGATCCCTCTCCTTTTCCTGTGCTATCAGAGAAACACGTTTTGGTCTAAACCAGTCCGATCCGCTGAAACCGCCGGGCCGATTTCCCAATGATTCTAACTGTACTCGAAGATTGCGCTTGACAAACAGCTAAACTACGAAATATACTCGCGGCCTTCGCGCATGCGGGTAGAGATCAACCCCTGCTCTGTACGGGCTTCTCATAGACGACCTCGATCACGCACGGCCCACCGCCCGCGCCTGTAACTTCCTGCTTCGTCGGCATATCAAGGCCGAGCAGCTTTGATCTCTTGTCGATGCACCACTGGATGACGGCAAAAAAGCGCGGATCGCCGTACTGCTCTTCCGACTTCACCTGTAGCTTGTCCGGTTTAGAGCTTCCTATGTCGCGAACCGTCATCGAGCTTGTAGCCGCAGCCTTACTCTTTGTCCATGCGTCCCATGCTTCAAGTTCCATGCGGTTGATGCGCGATAGTTCAGCGGCCCGAAGTTCGCCGATCTCTGAGTTGATAGTTTCCCGCCAACGCCCGAGGATGTCGTTTACGTCGTTACCGATAGTCTGGAAGCTGAGGGTATAGCCGCGCGGGTTCCCAGTGATATCAGGTGTTTGCGCTATCTTTTGGGCTATCTCGCGCAGTCCTAGGCCGTAGACGTAAAGTTTGCTTATCTCTACGAGGTCCGCCTGCCGTTGTGCTTCTGTCCGCTTTGGTGCTGCCATGTCGATCAAACTCCTACGTCAAGGGTATTCCTTCGCCGCTCAGATGTCAAGCCCCTTGTGTGGTCTTACAAAGCTATGAGGGTGACACGCCTTGAGGCAGAATGCTTGGGCCGGCGCTGTAGCCTCTGCTCAATTCTGATACATTTCAAATGTACTAACCGATTGCACTTGACAAACAGCCAAGATGCGGAATATGCTCTTCTCTTCGCGCGTGCGGGATAGTTCTTGGCTTGTGCTCTACCGTCTTTTTCTGGAACCCGCGTTTACCCATGTTATTTCTGCCTTTGAAGTATATGATCTCGAATTTCCGTTGCGATAGCGCACATCATAACGGGCGGTACTGAGTTTCCGAGTCGCTCCCACTGCTGCGCATAAGAACCCGTGAGGATGAAGTCATCAGGGAACGCGCAGATCCTCTTGAGTTCGGTGATAGTGAACTTGCGCTTTTCGGTAGGGTGACAAACGGAAGCAGCCGATGTTGTTGCGCCTGTGCCCGTCACTGTTGGGCAAGGTGCTTCCGTATCTGGTTTCCAAAGTCTTCCGCCGTAAAATGTACTTTCTCCCGGCTTTAACTTGTCCCATTCCGCGCCGATAGCGTACCGGCTTATGTCCGTTACCGCAAGATCATTTTCCGGTGAAGCACACGTTACGGTCGGACAGGGTTTGTCCGGCACAACGTTTTGAACGCCATACGCTCCCGCCTTCTGGCGTGACGGCGGGAGTACTTGAAAGTGATAGCTGTTGACGCTGTTAATGCCGACAGTGATCGCCGGACTTGGTCGGTCTGTTATGTTTCCCGCGCCGTATAGCCCAGACGTATCATGCACAACGCGCCCGATATTCGGTAGCGCATCCCTCACGGAATACCGATATGGCAACGGTTTCGGATGTACCGGGTCAAGGTTCAAGTCTTCGCGCACGCCGACAAAGATCGTGCGTTGCCGCATCTGCGGAACGCCGAGCCACTGAGCATCAAGCACCTTGCACTTGACGCGGTATCCGCTTGCTTTCAGTCCCGCAAGGATTTCAAGGAAGTACCCTTTCGCGGTTCCCTTCACAAGACCAGATACGTTTTCCGCGACAAACACTTTCGGCATAAGGTCACGCAAGAGCCGGATGTATTCATCAAACAGAGTTTCATTGCACTGTTTTGCGCCGTGCTCATACTTCTTCTCATGTCCCCATCCCTTCTCACGTTTACCCGCTGTACTGAATGCCTGACAAGGCGGAGACCCGTCAAACAGATCGCATTCCCCTTGCTTCAATCCGGTTGCTTCAAGAATCTCTTCTACCGTTACCGTTCGGATATCCTGCCGGCCTAGGATACAACCGAGCTGCATGTTTGCGCGGTAAGAATCTTGCGCCGCCGGGACAAACTCATTAGCCCACACAACTTTGAACCCGGCCATACGGTAGCCGAGACAAGAACCGCCGCAGCCGGAGAACGTCGAAACAACCTTGAGCCCGTTCCACGGGATCGCATTGATCTCCGCCATTGACGGGACACGGTATGGCGGCTTGTCTTCCGGCTTGATCATGTTCCGTCCTTGTGATTCAATACGGCCTGTAGTAAAAATCTTCATTTGAATCCATCCTGCCCCCCCCCGGTTTTGTATCCGCTGTTACGATTGTCGGTGATGGTAGATTGGGAGATTGCCACCTAACTTCATGGTGACTATTTGTCCCGATGCCGACGATCACTTTCCACCACTCCATGAATACCCGCACTTTGGGCAGGTATGTTCCGTCTCAAGATTCTCGTCAACCTCTTTGAAATCTTCCGGTGGCATAACCGGGTCCGGTATGTCGTACAAGTTCGCGAGCATTTCCTGCACCGCGGCGTTCCCGCTCTCCACATCCTGCATCAGCGCCGCAAGCGCCTCGTCGTTCGCCTCCGCCATAGCGCCGAGCGGGTCATGAGTCGCGAGCAGGTACTTGGCCTCACGCTCGTCAACGTCGAGCACAAGCACGGGCACTTCCATATCGGGCGTGGTCTCCGCGCGGAGGTGGCCGTCACAAATACCAAACCGCCCGTCAGGTAATTCACGCACAAGCAACGCTCCTGCGAATCCAATCTCCGTCAAGATCCCACGCATTGCGTCTTTTTGAGATTGGGGATGAACTCTCCAATTTTGTTCACAAGGAACGAGGTCTTTGGCCTTTATTCTTCGGAATTCTTTCACCCTATCACGTATTTGCATCATGGTTCTCCCGTTTCGGCCTTCCCTGTGGGCACAAGCCCGGTATCCGTTTCTGTAGTTCCGATACAAGTACGGGGCAGAAGCGTAGCCACGTTGACTCGCTAAAGACGATGTTGCACTCCTCAAACGCGGCGAGCGCCGCTTGCTCAATTTTGTCCCGGTCGCTGTCCTGGAACTGCGCGCCCTTGAGTTTAGTATCCGCCCCATTACCGCCAGATGTCTCGGCGATCCGGGCGAGTAGGCCAGTACCGCTTGGTAGATGAGATCGCGCCGGATGCACGTTGGTTCCGGTCGTATGATGTAGGCTCATCGGCTGAAATCCTCTCTTGTACCGTCGGCATGCGAGATCCGCAGAATTGCGCCCGGCGGCAGTTGCCGGATCGCGAGGTTCAACTTGAGCTTGTATACATCGGTTTCCGCACCCTTGAAATCCTCCCAAACATGCCGCGGCAACGCAGTTTCAAATTCATCATAGGCAAAATCAACAATCCAGTTGACGGCTTTTAGTTCATACGTCCCTTGGCTGCGCGCCTTCTTGCATGTTACTCGGCAGGTTGCGGTAGCCAGTCCTATTGGCATCTGCCTGTTTAATCGAAAGATCTTCCCGGCCTTTTCCAGCAGCTTCAACTCGCACCACCGGTTCATCTCGCCGACGGAATCGAAGACCACGGGCTTGCCGTCAATGGGCATCGTGCGCGCGGCGCGGCCCGCGGCGTCAACGCGGACATGGTACTTGCTCCGTTTAGGCTTCTGGGCCAATGCCGCTTGTCCTTCTTCCGGCGTCAACTTTTTTCGCATGACACCCCTTTCATTTTTGCGCCGATGATCGACGGGCGTGCCCATTCGCGTTGAAACCGCTGCCAGTCCCGCATCGGCAACGCGCCGTCCTCGCCCCGGTACAACATCGCCATTGGCATAATTCCGAGAGCGCATGTTTCGTCCATCCGGCGGGTTGCCGACTCAATAGAATCATCGGGATATCCGCACAGCACATATGCCCGCACGGCATGTCCGCTAGTAACCAATCCCGCCTCATCTAGCATTTCCGCCGCTTTGCGTAGCGGTTCGTAGTCGCGCGGTTCATCATAGGCGAGGTAGATCAGTTTAGGTTTGAGCGTGGCGAGTTCAGCGACATGCCAGTCCAGCAAAAGCGCGGACTCAAGTCCGCCAGTGAATCGTGCCCGTTCTGGTTGCCGTCTCAACATAGCAAACACGGCGCGAATGTGACTCTCTGAACATTGCAGAAGGTTGTTGTCGAGAACGTTGTAACCCTCTACAATCGGCAATTCGTGGAGCGTGCCTTCGCGCCTCCACGCCATACAGAATGAACATCGGTTATTGCAACCCCGGCTTGTGATTACATAGCCGGGTTTCAGATATTCTCCGGGCGTGAATCCGTTTCTGCTATCGCCATACGCCGGCCCGCCAAGCTGCACAGTTCCGATATGCCGCCATTGTTTCTCAAGGGCTTCACCCTCTGCGCGGTCCCATGTGAATGTCACGGATATGTCGATTTCGTCGGCCTCATCAAACAACTCGGGTGTCCCTATACGAACACCGCTATCATCCGGCGTCGCCTTCGTTCGGCGCGGGAATACCCGGAGTCGCTTCGGCTTCTCGGCGAGCAGGACGCGGGCCTCTTCGGGCGTGAAGGTTATGCGTTTACCAAGCATCGCCCTACGCTTTATCCTCGCCCTCTCTTTGTAATCGGCCTCAATTGACCCGTCACGTTTCATAATGGTTCAATCCTCCAATGCTTGTTCTCTGGGGTTACGGCATTCATCTCCGCGCAACCAATACAACAGGCAGTCAACGGCCCCCGGGCCTTCGCATGCCTCAAATCCCTCGACGTCAATGGTTATCCCGCGATTCGCCGCAAGTACCGCTATTTCCGCGAGTTTTTCTTCGCCCGTCATATTGCAAACTTCCATTACGTCTCAATCCTCCGAAACGTTACACGCCACACGTAGCAATTCGAGGCCCATGGGAACGTCTTGCGGTACTTCAAATCCCATATCTCGCTAAACGCATGACCTGCGCAATCGTTTGGGTGTAACCATTGACGCCACTTGTCAATTGCGGCTTCCGATATGCCCTCCGCGCGAACATCCGCATCAGAAATGCTCTGTACCCGCTCGACGCGGACGGCGGTGATCTCGCAGGCTCTGTCTAGGACTACGAAGCGGTCACCGGGACTATAACGAGGAAAATCCAGAGGCATGCCGCGACGAAAATGATCCTCATTGGCGTAATGTCGCGCCCGCTTATGATGCCGTGCGGGATACCAGCAGCCGCCATCTGCATCCCAAACAGGCTGGGGCTTCACCGGCCTGCGCGTCATCGTCTTAGTCCCGGCGTCAATAGCCTCTTGCATGTCGCGCCGAAATGAAATGTGCCGAATCGCCATGTCACATCTCCTCTAGAATCGCGTTTGTGCCGTCCAGGATGCCCGCCACGGCATTTTTAGGGGTCAAGTCGATCCTAAGGGGCTTGTTTGTTCTTGCGTGCGCCCTGGGGCATTCCTCGACTGCCGGATTCAATAGCCCTCATTCTAACACCTCGCCGTTGTGCTCTAGGTTGTTACCTTCGCGTAATCCGAGCCACACGTTGAATGCTGCTATTTTCTCTTCCAGCGCGCCCGCATTGATTACCGCCTGATGCGCTTCGTCAAGCGTCATGTTAGAACATCCTTTCGTCTTCACTTTCGGGTTGCATCGGTTGCGCCTTTGCATCAATTGCGGTAAACGTCTGTCGCTCTTTGTCGAAGTGCGTTAGGATTTCGTCGGTACGCCCGTTGCGCTGCTTGGCCGCCGTAATCCAAGTATTCACGCATTCCGGCCTATCACATTCCGGGGTGAGAATTAATACGTTGTCGGCGTCTTGTTCCATCGAGCCGCTCTCGCGAAGCCCGCGAAGTTTTCCATATCGGCTCGTTATTTGTTCCGTCTCGCGGTTTAATTGACTGAGACACACGACAGGACATTCCAGTTCACGCGATAGCCCTTTCAGCGCTGCGGATATCTCCGCAACCTCGCGTTCGCGATTATGGCCGCGTGCACCCGGTTTGATAAGTTGCATGTAGTCGATGATGATCAGTGGATTCGGGCGCCGTTCCGCGAACCGTTTCGACTGAGCTTCAATGTATGCCAACGTCATTGTTGGTGCGTCGTCAACCCAAAGCGTCCATCGTTTGGAGGTTTCAGATACGGCGCGGGCCTTTGTCATTTCCCATGCGGCATTGAACCTTCTGCGAATTCGTTGAACACTAACGCCGTCATGGATTGCCCATAAACGCTCGGCTAGAGTTTGCGCGGTCATTTCGAGCGAGAATAGGAGCGTCGGCGTTTGTTGTTCCGCCGCATGATGCGCCATGTTCAGGGCTAGAGCGGATTTTCCTTTACCTGGGCGTCCCGCGATGATAGTAAGTTCCGCGCGATATAGACCGCCACGTAGAATGTCATCAAGCGTAGCAATCCCCGTGGGCACGCCGCCATGTTCCGGGTGCGCGTCAATCTCTTCATAGTGGGTTATCAGCGCCGAGGATATCTCGCCGATTTGCCGGGGCGGCTTATGTAGAGCGGGTGCGGCAAGAGCTTTGAGTTGGACAAGGTAACCAGACACGCTTTCGCGCGGACAGTTGATCACGGCCTTAGCAATATCCATAGCTTCGCGTTCCCGGTATGCCGTCATCAAGTCAACGGCATACTGTTCGGCGTGAAATGACGTGGGGACCGCGTTCATCAACCCGGAGATGTACGGTCCCATTTCGTCTTCGTGCGGATCGTCAAGGGCATCCAGGACCGTGATCGGGTCTATGGGTGCGCCGTCCGCGTGCAATCCGCACATCGCTTCGTACACGGCCTTTGCTTTGTCTTCCACGAACGCCTCGACAGACAAGCCGATGACAGAATGCACGGCGGGAAAACATCGGCCTTCGGATATCAGCACGGCGCCGAGCACGGCGGGTTCACACGGCGCAGGAAACTTTGTGTGGCGGTTACTCATTTGTTTACGGCCCTATTCATCCAGTTTGCCAAAAACCGTTTCATGCCCTTAGCGGTCTTTCTTTTTTCCATATTTGCATCGATCCAGATCCTCGCCTTCTTAACCTCCGCCATGACATCAAGGGTTTGATACATCTTACAGAGGTAGTCGTGATAATCCTGGGTATATTTCCACTCAGTAGGATTTCCGTCGCATGGGAACGCGCCAATTACGCGAGATGTTTTTGGAAGTTCATCTTGAACGGGTGGATGCGTCTCGGATGACGGACTTTCCGTCTCCGAGATAGTAGTTCTTAATGGAGTAGGAGAAGGAGAAGGAGTGTTATGCTCAATTGGTGCATCCGCAGCCTTTTTCCGTGCATCCGCAGCTTTATGATGTGCATCCGCAGCCTTTTGACACTGCGCTCGTCTTGCTGTTTGTTTCTCTACTTCCTTGCGAAGACCGTTTGATACCCAACGGCCTGCATCAGTACGCAAAAGCGGTGCGTACGCATTCTGAATGTCTGCGAACGCATCTTTTACGTATTGTATTGGCATACAAACAGCGCAAGAAACGGCCTCATGGCTAGCTTCAATTGAACATTGGTCCGAGGCTTGCTGCCACATCCAGCAGAGTAATTCATGGTAGACGCGGTATGCGGAATCAGTCAGGCGGCGGGTGTGGCTTTGCCATTTGTCAGGGTAAAACTGAAAGGCTACGGAGCGGTTCATGAGATTCCTTTACGTGCAAAGTGTCATAACCTTACTTGACGCAACAATGATATTTATTGGCATAGTTTTAGTATCAAATGCCCTGAATGTGCTTGACCCGTCGGTATTCAATTTTTCAGCGCCAGGTATTTTCCCGTGGTGGCTGAAAAGGTATTTCATAAACCACAGGCGAAAGGCATTTAGGTCTATCAGAACCCATTGAACCAAGGCGGTTTCTTCTGGATTAGAAAACCCATAGAATAGATATTGGCCCCATCCCTCGACGATCTTTGTGAGTTCTGTCTTTACCCCGCTTGGGCGGCCGGCTCGGATCGTAAATTCTGAACTGTATTTTTCAAGATAAGAAGCTTTTCTAACTCGACAAGCGATCCGAATCGCATCAAGTTTTAGCACAATTAAATCAGTATTCCGATCCGTGTCTTCTTCAATAGGCGGTTCACTTATCAGGTATTCACCAAGGATACGTTTTATCTCAGGTAGAAAACGCTCGCCCCATCGCTTGTCTTCTTTCCACGACGTACTCATGATGCTTCCTTACCCCAAGAATCAAATCCCGAAATCGATTTTCTTGCGAACATATCAAGCCGCCGTCCTGCGGTAACGCGGGTTATAGTTTCGTAGAATTCCATCGGTTTCTCAGAATGCTTTCCCCGTGGTGCGGTAAAACATACCGGGAATGCTTTTGTATCAATAAACTTTGGACTTCCCTTGCGCGCATAAAGCGCGAATTCGCAATTGTATTGAGGCAAACCTATGGGTTGAAACCCGCCGGGTTTATGCCAGACGAACGCACATACATATTTCAAGTCCCACTCATTAAGTAACTCAAACGATGACGGCAGAAATCTATGCGTGGTCCAAAGCCAGAGGTGACAATCATCAGCGCTCGGTATATGTAGAGAGCTAATTTCCTCTAAGGCCATTGTCGGATAGTCAAATTCAGATTGGTTTGGCCTTTCATCACGTTCAATCTTTTCCATAGGCCACGGCGGATCAATCACGATTACGTCATATACACCCTTGATGGCCTTGACTTCTTGGACTGATACAGATTCTAGGTGTTCAATGATATCTTTACGTTTGATCTCTCGTGTGGCCTGGGCAAGAGAAACCTCGCCATCTTGAACTTTCTTTGCCAGTCCCGGATCGGCTTTATAAACGGCGATAGCCTGCTTCACCTTGCGGACTGACACCTTCGCGGTCTTGGCGGCCTTCTCTTCGGCCCGTGGCTGGCGGTCTTTCGGCTCAACTACCTTGGCGTCCGACGTGTGCGCCAAGGTAGTTTCATGCTTTCTCGCTTCCCGCGCCGGGGTTCCCTTACTCGCCCTGTCCCGTTTCGACTTCTCGATCTCAAGTTCTGCCAGCATAGCCGCGTTCATGGCGCGTTGGCTGTCCGTTAGGTTGCGGCGGGATGCTTGGTTTGTGCGAATCCAGATCATCGCATCAAGCCGATCTTTAACGGGGATCTCTTTTGTCCGATAGCTGATGCCGAATCGGTCACAGATGGATTTCCGGTTATGGCCGTCGAGCAGGATCTTGTGTTTGCGCCACACTACAAGGGCGTCGCGGCAACCCTCAGTCTGTAATGATGCCTCCAGTCCTGCTAACTCCTCGGATGTCAATGGCGGTATAAGCGCGGCGAATTCAGGATCGACGTGAATCACAGAGATCTCCTTGGTTGAAAGAATGACGCCGACGGCGTTGTGACGAACACACCAACCGGAGGTAGGTGTCTTCCGCGCGTCGGCGTCAAGGGTGATATGTATGATGTGTTCGTCACGCTCTAATCCTACTCTCTATCCGCGCCAATGTCAACTATGATTTTCCCGCCGTTAGCTCGCGGTTAGCTCGCGTCCTCGCCTCGTGCTCCGCCTGCCTCACGCGCCGCATGAGGCGGACAGCCGCCGCGCGCGCCTTGGTGATGCTCGGATACCTACGACTACCCATGCGCGTCGAAAGTACGTGACCATCCATGTCGGCGGTCAACACTTCAATCCTGTAAGGCCCACGCCGGGAAAGATGTGCTTGGTACACGTCCGCCGCCGTCGGGCTAATGACTATTTCCCAACGCCGCCGATAGTATGTGTCTTCAACATCGACGAAACACGCGCTGTTGTCGTCGAACCATTCCCAGGTTAGCTTGTTCATGAACCGTTCTCCGCATCGTCCAACACCGCTTGGCATTTCTCGTGCGCCTCAACTAACATCGTGTAGAGCGTGAAGGCGAGCTTTTCCCAAACTCCGCCGCTTCCATTAAACACGAAGCCCTCAGTGCGGAATAATAGCAACGCCCGGGGCTGCATGGCCGCAACATCCGTCAAGGCAGATCGTGTCTGATCATCCATTGGCGCTCTCCTGATACGGCTCGTCGAGCATCCGGCATTCGGGGACGTGACACAGCATGTAACGCTTGCCGTCAATCGGCTCGGACTGCAATGTAGACCACTCTTGGCATAGCGGATCGGTGCATTCAAAACATGGTGCCGGATCGTCTTCAGGTTGAATCTCGGCCCGGTATAGATTCGAGCGACCAATGAATCCGCTGTTAGGTTTCAACCAGACCCAATCACCTACCACTCGACGTTTACTCATTTGCTCTCCCTTTCGGCTTCGACGCACTGGCGGCAACGGCGAGGTGGATCGCCATATAAGGTTCGCGCTCCACGCCACGCGGTTTGAAACAGGCCGCAGACGTAGTAGTCATATTGCATTTCCCAGTCGTAGTGAAGACATCCGAGATGGCCTTCATCTTCATACAGCGCACAGAGGGTACGATCATTTTCATCCGGGCAGATCTTGGTTGTAACAACTACTGTGATCTCAGGCATCGCGCGTCTCCTTCGCATTTTCTACAGAAGCGTTTCCCGACAGAGAACGCGGTTAAGCCTTTTGCACAATGGCATCGCGGGCAGGTTCTCCATCGCTGTACTTCGTGTTGTAGCCCTATCGCATTTGCATACACCATCACGCGCATTTCAAGTCGCGGGCGCGTCTCCTTTCGTATCGCCGTGCGCTCAGTCTTCATAGCAACGCCTCCTGTGTCTCTGTCCGCTCCGGTGCGGTGTCAAACGGGAGCACGTCCTGTCGAAGACGTTCTACGGCGATGGCGCAATACTTCTCCTCGATCTCCACTCCAATTGCTTCTCTCCCTAACGTCTTGGCCGCGACTAATGTCGTGCCAGATCCCATGAAAGGATCGAAAATCAGATCGTCGGGATTAGAGAAGAGAAAAACCAATTCCGTCATCAGCGGTAAAGGTTTTGTTGACGGGTGCGGTTTCGGGCCTTGTGTGCCGTTTACTGAATGTCGAAATAGATTGCGTCGACCGCCGCCATTCCATGACTTCTTACCCGTTGGATAGGCACAGACGATAGCCTCTACAGATGCAGCAGGTCGGTCGCCCGTGAATTGAGGTGCGCTATCAACTTTGTCCCAAAAGCATGTGCGCACATACTCAAGACCTGCGATTTCAATGTTGTGTTTCCATAGATGCGCGGATTCCACATCGCTGAAAAATAGGGACCACTTCTCGCATAATCTCGCGGCCTCGCGGCAAACAAACAGGCGCAATTCAGGAGTGATGGCATCAAAACCCAAGCATTTGTGCGCCGTAGAAATACGGGGTTTTGCCTCACTCGTGAGTGCCGCGCCAATCCACTGCTTATTGTGGGTATGTTCCGAGTATGGCGGGTCCGTAAGTACAAGATCCGCCTTCGGCAAGTGCGGCAGGATCTCGCGACAGTCACCGTGATAGATCGTGATACCCGGCTCTTCATAGTACGGCGTCATCTCTTGTATGATCTCCTAACTTTGCGCGCCTTGCGCCGGTCGGGTTTGATAATCTCAAGCCCCGTGAAATTGACTGAGCCGATGAAATCGAAAAAGCCGGTTGTGGCCTCTAGGTCATCTAACTTGGCGGCAAGTTGGTCGCGGAAGGTGTCGATATCATCCGCGCTCGGCGTCGGCTCGAACTCCACCGCTAGATCGAAATGAACAATCTTCATGGCTCATACCTCGGATCTTTGAGACTGCGTATTGCCGATGTAACACCTGCAATCGCGGCGGCGACTAGCTCTAGCGCCGCCATGACTTCCTCGTGCCGTTTCTCTTCGGCGGTTTGGTAGTCGCGTTCGCGGCCCGCCGCGTCCATTGTTATCGCATCCCCCGGAATTGTCCACTGGTTTATCTTGCTTTGCTTGCTTTGCTTGCGCGCCCGTCCTGCTTCGTCTGCGTGCGTATCACCCATTTTGTGTGTTCTCCTCTTTTACCTGCTCCACCGCCCACCCGTTGCGTTCAAGCCCGTCTATCGCGGCGTCAACCGCTTTCGCCATGACCCGCGTGTATATCATCGGGGCCGCGCTGACAACCGCCCCGCGCATGACGGTGAAGCCGCAGACGTTGTTTCCCTTGACCGCGCGCCACAGTTCTTTCATCACACGCCCTCCGCGATTGTCGTCGCATCAAGGCACTGCTGGCAACGGCGCAAAGCAAACAATCCTGGATTCGAACGCAAAGCGCGCGGATAGCCCTTTGCCGTCTTGAAATGTTCACAGCGATGAAAGACAACCACAAGGGGAGCTTTCGCGTTGAACCCGTCAAGCGAGTGCAGGGCGGTACCGAACGGAAACCCACTGCACGTTGGAGCGCAGAGGCGGTCATCGGTATCAGAAATCTCAATTGTAGTTGACGTAAAGATCGTCTTCTTCACGTTGTCTCCAATCTCGGTCTGTGGCCGGTCTGCGTGCGTCGATCCCATTTCACAGGGGCGTATCCCTCAATGCCTGTGCGAGGCGTCTCCGTGGCTTGCACGAGCGCGGTCGCGGCCATGTCCAGGGCTTCTACCTCTTCGCGCGTAGTCCGCACCCGGCGCTGGCGTAGCATCGCGCGGATGATCTGTGACGCCTCATAAGCGTTCATTTAGGCAATATCTCCTAGCCAAAACCATCTATTTCTACCGCGTTGTCAAGTCTAGTTTAGGCGTGCTTATTTGGTCGGCCTCCGCGTGCGCACTAGCCGATACCACGAACCTCGCTTCCTTGGTTCATTTACATTGGGATTTGTGGCTGTATGCTCGATGCGGTAGCTCGGAGGCAACTGTCGGCGGACCTCCGATATCCGCGTAGACGTGCTTACCGTGTCCGTCCACATTGCGATCTGCGGGATCGGCAACCATATATCAACCCATTGTAACAGGACGCGATATACCCGATTCGCCGCGTTGTTGCCGGTCAGTGTTCCACAGTGCATTGTATTTTCCTTTCGTCCTCGTCCAGGATGCGGGTGAGAGTTTCAATATCCAGCATTGACAGGTAGGTGGCACTTTTGCGATTCAGAATATCCAGGCTATCTGTGCATAATTGTCGCAACCAAACCACGTCTTTCTTCCTCTGCTCGCTCGGCTCCCGCTCGGCCCGGAGCGCGGCGAGCTCATCTCTTGCCTGTTCAATGGCTCGCAACGCGATTTCCCTTGCATCACAGGCCCGCGTTTCTTCGTTGTTGGCGAGGCGCGGGTCATCGGCACTGAACCACTTATCCACGGAGATCATGACGGCTTCAAGGCGGCATTCTAACATTATCTTTTCACGGTTTAGCGCGGCGTTCTCCGCTTCGAGTTCAATGATACGGGCTTTTAATGCTAGACACTCTCGATCTATTGCAAGCCGATCCTTGGTTGCTTCTGAAAGAATGACCATCTTCCTCTCCTTTGATTAAGCCCGTCTTCGGGTGTTAAGAACTTTAGACCCTCTCGCCAAGCATCGTATAACCGAACTCTCTTGGCGAGGGGCCGCGCGGCGGTTGGCAATAGCTTTTAGAACCGACACCTTGACTCAGCGTAGTTAAATCAATGCCGCTTCGAATTCACTACTGCCTGTCCGCTATGCTCGGACTTTTACGCCGCACAAAATTCAATTGTAGGTTGGAGGCGGAATCGGTTTACGTGGGCCTCTTTATACCGACACTTCCCCGCTCCCTATCATCTACTGAAGCCCCGCCTGGTGTATCCTAGAATTCACAGGGGCTTTCTCGAAATGCCTCGGAAGCGGATTCCCACAACCGCTAAAACTGATTAAACTTTAGACCCTCTCGCCGGGCCTCAGCTAACGCTGGACACTCCCGGCGCGGGGCGTGCGGCGGCATGGGATGTTTCCCCTCCTAGTCGCAGCTAGAGGGCTCCATGCTACTTTGGACCGCTCCGCTTCACACACGGAGTCTCGGCTTTTACACGCCACACAAATTCAAATCTCTGCCGGGGCCGCTTACAGTGGCGTCAAGGACTCACGGCGCGCCGGTGGGGGCTAAGCCACCTCTACGAACATCGCCACTTCGCACCCCTCGCGGGGCTTCCCGGCAAAAACTCGATTCAACTGTAACCCGTCTCTCCGGGCGTTAAGAACTTTAGACCCTCTCGCCGAGCATCGTATGACCGAACTCTCTCGGCGAGGGGCCGGTTGCCGGGGCCGTCTAGTGTTGGCTATATGACGGCGTGTTATGCGAGGTAAATACTTAAACCTCGGCCAACTTCACACCCCTCGCGGGGGCTTCCCGGCAAAAACTTGTGGCGACTAGGCTAAGTTCGGCATCGCATGCCATATACGGGTGTGAGCCTTATCGCCGGAGTGTACCGCTTCGTAGTATCCGCGCTGAAAACGGACTCTAGGCGTCTTTACCCCGGCTTCCTTATTCCCTTCGGATTCGCCGCCACAAAGATTCAACTGTCCATTACCGCCGAGGCTCCGCGCGTACTCTCGGCTTGTCGGTCCAGAGCACGAAATTCACTCATGTCGCGGACCCTCGCGCTTCAGTTAACAGGGCTATGCTTCCGCCCCTAAGATATCTATTCTTCCAAACCTTCCAGCTTCATCAGCCTCGCATTGAGTACGATCCGATCAACCTGACAACCCGAACACACCGCGCCCATGAGTGTCTTTACAAGGGCCAGTCCTCTCTTACCACAGTTCTCGCACCGCCGCTCCGGCTCCGGCTTGGGCTGCTCGACGGGCGTGGTAGGCTCCCCGCGGAAATGGCAAATGCTTGCGAGTGCTTCTTTCAGCAACTCAATCCCCTCGTCCTTCTTGCTCATTAGCTTATCCTGATTGGAAAGACAATCCCGCAGCGCTACGACCTCCGCGTCCAACGCTGCGACGCGAAGTTCAAGTTCCTCTTGAGTGAGACTGGCGATCTTCTCCTTCGCCTCACGCCCGGCCTGGGCGTCATCTTGGAGACTATCCAGGCTTGGGCAATCCCCATCAAAAAAGTGGATAGCGCATTTACGTCCGAGCTTAAGGTGATGACGAACGGCACGGCCATTAACCGTCACTAAGGTCTCGCCCGGCCAAAAGCCTTGGTATTCCCACTTCGCTTCCTCGCTCATAGTCATCCTTTCTCCGCCGTCAGGGCGTCAACAGTGAGCCACTTTTCGGCGGCAACGCGCACCATTGCCCGCGCTTGTGCTATCTGTTGATCCTGTTTCTTCGCCGCATCCGACCCGATAATGGGATTTTGCGATTCCCATTCATCGAGTACCTTCATGGCTGCGTCTATACCTGCGCAGATCAACGCTTCCATGCCAACATGCAATGCGGAGCCGGTCCACATCGCAGCGGACGTTTCATCATCGCGCCGTTGTAACCCGCGCTCATACCGATACTGATACCGCTGCTCGCAGATTGCCAGCGTAGTTGCGCTGGAATAGGTGATAACGTCCAGGCCGTCACTCTCGATTTCCTCGTGGCGCGATTTCTGCTCGTACTTCTCGCGGATCATTTCTTCAACGTCCGCGCCTTGTGACGCCAAGAGGCAGAGTGGCAGGAATTCACAGGTCCGATTGAACGTGTAGCAGGCGTATTCATTTGTAAGCCAGCGGCTACAGTTCCGGCATTCGAGGAGCCGCTTTGAGACAGCCCATAGCCACGCCTGGGCCTTCTGTGTCCGGGAAGGCGTTACCCATACCTCATGCACCCGCAACGCGCCCTCCGTTAAACGTAGCCACTCCACGCAGCGGTTCTCATAGGCGTCCCGGTTCGCATCCTTGCCGCATAGCCGGATAGTGGGCTTCTCGATGAGCCGATATTCCACGAGGTCAACTTCGATGTCCGCATAGCGCAACGCCATAACGTAGAGTTCCGACTGAAACCCGATGCTATGCTGCTGAATGAACAGCGCGGTATCGCTTACGGTTTTCCAGTCTACAACACGCTTATCTTCCACGAGGTCTACGCGGCCCTGAAATTCAAACGTCCGGCTATCGCGGCCTGATACGGGATTGGTTATAGGCATCGAAACGCTGTGCTCTGTGAGATTTGAGTTCATCATCAGAACGGAATGTCATCTTCTGCCGGCGGCTCTTCGGTAGGGAACGGCGATTGCTCTTCTTGCGCGGTCGGCTCCGGGACGCCTTCGCCTACCTCAAGTTTCCACCACGAGGTCGCCTCGGAATACTCCTTGCCGTTGCGCGCGACCTTCTCCACCTCGATAGCGCACCGCTGCCCGATCAGTTGTTCGTGGCAACCGATCCGTTCTGTGTCGAACGCGGCGCACTCGGCCTTCGTGCGGCCTAGTGCCGATACGAAGGTGGCGAGTTTCCAGAGCGCCTTTTCCACAAGCACGAACGCGATGCGGAGTTCCTGCGCGTGCGCATTTCGCACCGTGTATTCGATGCCCCGGTTGCCGCTGTTGTACGAGATAAACTTGACGCTCTTGACCTTGACGTGATGTGCTCCCGGCGTCATAAAATTGCCTTCTGACCAGTGTTCACTTAGGATCGGCATTGCCTTGCTCCTTCTCCTTTGGTGTTGCCTTCGGTTTCGGCTGTTTGTCATCTTCGCTCTTGGCTTTTGCGCCGCCGAGGATTTTTCCCATGACGGTCATCCAGTTTGCCGGCACGAATTCCGGTAGGATGCCCGTGCTATCTTTACACCGGAAAATCCCGTCATTGGCCGTGCGCCAAACGCGCGCAGGCTTGCCGTCCTCGCCGGTCGTTGCCTCCATGTGAAACACAAGATCAAAGTGTGCGTTGCACGTATTCGCAAATGCGCCTTGCAACGCTGGCATCCGCATGGTTTCGCCGGTTCGCTTATCATCTTTGTACATCGCCAGCGATGTGAAGATCGTATGTACTGGCAGATGATTCATGGAACTTGTGAACCCGTCCATGCGCGAAGCGAGAATGCCCCAGTCCTCCTGCGTCATTTGCTCATCATAGATCCCTTCTGGCGTATCAACTGGCCCACCTTGTTTTTCAGAGCGGCCCGCCGTCCGTTGCGCAATAAGCGCCTTGCGATCAACATCAATGATCTGTCGTTTACAGAGCGAGAAGATTTCCGTGAGGCTGTCCACGGCCACGATCTTGATCCCGGCGAATTCCCGGTCCATGATAGTTGCGGTAATTGATCCATCGCTGGCGGGAACGCCTTTGCGGAGTGCCGCTACGAGATGACGTAGGTCTTCCCATTCATCGATAACCACGACCTGAAAGTGTTTCGCGCGTAGCGGCAGGGTTCCGCGCTCGCGCAATACAATCAGCGTGTTCTTTTCCGGCAACGTGGCGAGGCTTGTTGTCTTGCCAATGCCTGAGTCGCCGAACACTAGCGCCCGTATCAGGCGCAACTCCCGATCTTGCGTACTTGCTAGTTGCATGTTTCCTCCTCTCTGTTGACCGTCCGCGCGTTTGTGGGCGGCGTTCCGATATCATTCATCATCCAGCCGGGACTCCCGCGCGGGCGGAAAGTCAGCTCAGTACCTTTCCTTATCCATGCGTGATACGGCCTCTGTGAGTTTGAAATCATGTAGTTCCTTCGCCATTTCGCCCTGAGCCGCGCGGACCTCGGCACGGCCCTGCTCGTGCCAGTGCGCCGACAACGCGCGGAGTGACTCCAGGAACGTCTCGGCACTCTTCTTGCAGGACGTAAGAGAGTGTCGCTTATCCTTGATTCCCGCGCCCGTGAATCCGAGTGGCCAGACCTCAATATACCGATAGCCGTCCAAGAATTCGCGGCTAATGACGATCACAAATCCGTCATCGGTTCGCGCCTCGAACGAATCGTCTGTCAGTTCGCGGTAGTCGATATCAGGCATTAGTCTTCTCCAGTTCCGTGATCCGCGCGCAGACCGCTGCGTAACGATTGCGATATACACTGATCGTTCCGATTGCCAATGTGTTTTCGCCTAGTACGGCACGCCCGACCTCGGCGATCAGCGCCTCTGCATCTGACTTCGGCGATCAGCGCCTCTGCATCTGACTTCGGAATCGTAATTGAGCATCCGGTATGTATTGACCACGGCCCCGGCGTCGCGGCATTGCACCTCGCCTCGATGGCGTCAAGTTCGGTGTCGGTCATGGGTTTCCTCTCGCCTTCGCCAGGGCGGCGTATGCGTGCGTTCGAGCAGCCTCTATTTGTTCCGGCAATCCTCTCCACAGTTCAGCGAGGAGCTTTTCCAGCGCGGCCACAAGCTCGTCGTGCGCGTTCACGCAGAGGATTACATATTCCGTATTCGCGCATTCCTGCGGCGGCGGCAGATCCATCAACGGGAATTGTACAGCGATTCCGTCTCCGTCGACTATACATAGCCTATCGGTAGGATCTGCGCGCGGCAGAAGCCGCCACGGCGTCGGCGAGTGCTCCGTCATGCTTCCTCCTTCGGCGCGTAGCGGGTGAAGTGAATGGTCACATGCCCGTTTTTGACGTTGTGCCAGTTTGTCGCATTGTCATCTTCGCCCATCCAACCGTCAACCTCGTATGGCGCAAGAGCCTCTCGAATTTCCTCCGCCTTTGCTTCGTCAAAATGGCCGCGCCCACTGCTAGGTAGCGGGATTTTCTCCGTCTTGCTTTCGCGCCGCATGCCTATATAATCGCAGGGATACAGAGTGGCATCACATGGAGTACAACCTAGTCCGCTTATCGCGTTACCCCATTGCTCCGGGGTCAGATAAAGATCCACAATGCGCGTCCCGCTATCCTTAATTGAATCCTCGATCTGGATGTGAATCATGTGGTCTGACCCGCGCCCGATAGAGATCTCGCCGTTGAACTTCTTCGGCTCCGTCATGGCGCTGTCCTCTCCGGCATGATATCCGCAACGTCACAGCCGAGCGTCACGGCGAGAGCGTGTAGGGTCTCCGCCGTCGGGTTGTACGCGCCGCCGTTAGCCCATGCGCTTAGGCTTGGAAATTTGCTACCAAAGCCCGCCTCTTCCATTTGTGCCGCAAGCCGGATCAGAGTCAGCCCTCTGTCTTCCATGACGGCTAGTAACGGCGCGGCGGGTATCGTCTTTTCCATAGTAGGATTCCTTTCTTCAGTTTAACTCTGGTTAGATTATACCTTAGAAAATAGAAAAAAGCAAGCACTATCTAACGGCCTTCTTTTTTGCATCAAATCCCCCATTAAATGAGTGAGCGGCCATGCCGCGAGAACAGGGCCGTGCGGGTGCGACATGGCCGCTGGAGGGGGCGCGGGGCGTGTAGGGGGCACGCGGGTCCGCGCCGGTGAGAACTATGAGGACGGCGCGGCAAGGCCGGCGCGAATCAGCGCGGTGTATATCTCAGCATCCGAGCATGAAACGGTGGTGGATATCTGCGCGCGCACGTAGTCGGCCATGTCGATGTTCATGAGCTTACTCATTTTGGCTACCGCTTTCCATGCGCCAATTGCCGCGACGTTCTTGTCCAGCCCCGCGTTCCGAGAGGCGAGGTATGAGGCGGCGGCAACCGTGGACGCTATCCGAATCCGTTCATGCTCCGGGGTCATGTCCAATCTCGCTTGGGCAACGATTGCGGCTGTCGCCGCCTCGACATTCGAGAAGATCTGCGTTCCGAACCCGTCCGGACCTGTTGCACATGCCCCAAAGAGTAGGCTTAGAATCGCGGCGAAAATCGGGATTAGCCAAGGCCCTATTCCGTTCGTTCTCATGGGAATCTCCTTCACGGCAACAAGGCCGCAACGTCATCAGGCATCTTCGGCGTACCCTTGAGCTTGGCGATGATCTTCTCGATCCAGATCTGAATGTACGCCGTGCCGAGTTCGGCCACTACGTCAACGCCGCGACTCTTGCCAAACGCTATGGCCGCGTCCGTGGCTTTCTTGCGGGCTTCGGCTTCTTCCTCCTTTGTCAACTTACCGTCGGCGTTGGCTTCTTTCAGCGCAGCAACATAGGTTTGCATGGCCACCTGTACACCGCCCTCGACGCACGCGACGGCTTTGGCATAATTGTCATCCTTTAGCCCTTGCCACCACTTGCTCGCCGTGATGACGCTCCACAGTGCGGCTACAACCGTCGCAAGTAGAGTTAACACAGCGTCATTTCCGAGTAGTCCCGTGATGCTCATGGTGTCTCCCTTCGTTACCTAGTTGTTGTGATTTCGGGTATCGGATTACCGTCCGTAGTAATGCGATTCGTGTAGTCGCTAGCCGCGCTCGTTTCCGGCTCCGGCGATTTTTCCTGTGCTTCGATAGGCGCAAACAGTTCTGCCGTCCGCGCCTGCTCCCACAGGTCCGCAATCGCGCGCTCAAGATCATCATCCTCGCCAGCCGCTACGGGCTGATCGCGGAACGGGGCAAGCATTGCCTCTGTCGGGGGCCAACACTCATAGCCACGGGCAAGATAGAGGATCTGCGCCCGGAAGTCCTTGAACGCCGCGCTAGGTTCGCTCATGCCGTCTCCGTTTCCAAACCATAATAAGGACCGTGATTATGGACGGCCATAATAGCTCGCAATGTGCCGGTTATTCTTGCCGTTCGCACGTATCCACCTAGATACCCTTGGTGTAGTGCTCGTTGCTCCATGCGTGTCATCATCGTCGATGTCATCCGTTCCACCTCGCTCATGTTGCATCCTCGTATCCGAGCGCAGGGAGTATCAGCGCCGCGCCGATCTGTCCGCTCACAGCCTGCGGATCATAATGGCCGTCGCTGGTATATTTCCCGACGCCAACGCCATGATTTGAACCGGACCAGAGGTAGGGACTATTCACGCCCCGTCTGGCATAGCCCCAGCCATTCCATGCTTCGAGATCGTGTAGGTTTTGCAGCGCGTAATTCGCGAGTGCATCAACTGTAGACTCCGCCCATGAATCCCAAGGGCCAAGACTGGAAGGTACAAGTATCGTCTGCTGTTTCCAGAGTTCCCCATTCAAAATCTGCCTGTCGAAATCCCCGTTACATTCGAGATTATGCACGACTGCAATTAGCGCAGCCGGTGAATCAAAGCCGGTATATCTGTCCCATGATCTGCGAATGCGCCGCACAATCCGGCAAACGTCATCATGCCAGTCAGGGAGAATCCGCATCGTAGCGAACAAGCGCGCATAATACTCACGGCTACGGTCTCTCATTACGATTCCTCTTCCGGCCACTCCCCTTCGATGGCGTCCGCAAAGGCGCGCAGGAACGTAGCTGCTGCACGCCGATCCCGCAGATGTTCAGCCATGCGCTTTTCGAGTTCCTTTTGTTCTTCTGGAGTCAGCGGCCTTTCGGCGTACCCGTATGGCATGTCGTCGTCAATGTACCATTCGCAGCCAGCGGCGGTGACCACGCCGCGCCACTCTTTCGACATTGAATGCCACAATCTAACCGCGCTTGTGGGTGTCATTTCGCTGGCCCTTTCTCCGCCGCGGAAGTCTCAGAAGCGCTCTTGTTGTGTGATGTAGCTGACAGAATTCGCGCATACCCCAGTTGGATAAAGTAGATGCCAATCCCCGCGAATAACGCGCCTAACCCAATGCTGATTAGCCCTACCAACGGAATGTGAATCGTTGACTCCATGCGCCTATTTCTCCCCCTTCTCCGGCGTGAATGTCGCCGACTCGCCGGGTTTCAATGACAACATCAATCGATTACCTTTGCGGTAGACGCTGTCTGCCGCGGATAGCATTTTGACATCAAGGAAGCCGGGGCCTTGAAATTCAATCGCCTTCGTGTCCTGATTGTAGAATACGTCTCCCGCCTCCAGGATTGTCGGCGAGAAGTGTATACCGCCACCCGTGTCCGTGTCCGCGCCCATCAGCCTCGGCCCTGCGATGCACAGCCCGACGACGACCGCACATGCGCACACGAAGACTTCAATTCCGTAACCCTTGCTGCTCATTTGCCGCCCTCCAACCGTAGTTTTGCCGACTGCATCACATCGATGATATGGATGTCCAGCGCCGTGCACGTCCGGAGCACGAGGCACAAGTCCACGCGCGTTCGCACCATATCGAAACATCCTGTTTTCGCACTGCGCCTGCGGCCGTCCGCGCCGCCGCGAAAGAGAGTCCTCAGCGTGGTATCCGTCGTGTCAGCCATTTCAGCCAATTGGTGCAAGCGGAGCCGGTCACGGGTTTTTAGGTCCGTCGCGCGGATGAAACGCGCCTTGAGTTCCGCGCCGAGCGCCCTGCAAAACCTCTCAACGTCGTGCTTCATGCCGGAAGCATACCACAAAATATTGAGAAAAGCAAGTAAAATATTGCGCCTCTTATGGCCCGTCCTGTTTCACGTCAAGTTTCCCGGCGATCCGTTGCACGAGATTGTTTGTCTCATCAGCGGTAATCTGCACGCGGTCTATTCGCGCGCGGGTATCATTCATGAACGTACCGAGCTTGTCATCCTGTGCGGCCTGTCCGTTGGCGAAGGTCCGTTGATCCACAAACCCAGTTTGCATTGTCGAAATCGCCGTCACTGCCGCGCCAGCCGCCTCAGAGCTTTTCATCGATACCCACCATACGGAAGCGGCGCACGTTCCGAGCACGGTTGCAATGGCCGTTAGCATTTTCGCGCTCTGCAACCATGTGCGTTTCTTCATAGCCTCGTGCTCCGCGCAAAAGCGGATCGGGCGCGTTGCGAGCTTCTGCTCGATCATGGTGTCAAGTTTCGCGCACAGCCGATCTTCTTCCCGCTCCGTCATCGTAAAACCCTTTCCGCTATTCCTGGCACACTACAACTAAACCCGTCACCAACGCAATGAGATACACCACGCCTATCACAACGTAAATCCAACAATCCGCGATGATTTCGCGCACGCTCGGTCTTAGGTCGCTGTGGATCATGGCCGCGATCTCCGTGCTTGACAAGGGATCATTAGCCCTTGACACGCGCCGTCCGTTGTGCTACAATTCAAACGCAATGAACACATGGTCTATTCAACCTCTTTTCGCCCTTCGCTGGGGAAACCTCGCCTCTTGGCCGTGTTTCATTGCACCCGGCGAGGGGCGATCTATTCGAGGCCTCTAATGAATGCTGATTATATCGCCTATTTGAACTCCGATGAATGGAAGACACTGCGAAGGTCCGCCATTGCAAGAGCAGATCGCCACTGCCAATTATGCAACGCGACTGGATACCTTCAGGTGCATCATAGGTCATATGCCCGGATAAGGACGCCAGGGGAAATTGAGGATCTTGTCGTTCTGTGTCGTCACTGTCACGTCGCGATTTCGGAGCGCCTTGGACATAAGCCGACACCCGTTCCAAAGAAGGCGAAGAAGAAACACCACAAGCGCATGACGCCCTATCGCAAACAGACTCCCGAAGAAGAGGCGCGGCAACTTCTGAAATATGCCGCTCTTCGTGAACGTGGGCGACAACGGGCCAAGTGGTACGCGAGAACGGATCGTTGATTGGTAAGCTCATATAGTCACCAAGTGGGGCTGGGTATCTCCAATCATCGCTAAGGCTCCACGACGTTGTATACGAACCGGCGCACGCTGACATTCCCGACGAGATCCGCCGCCGTGCATGTTAGAATATAGCCGCCTACGCGGCTCGTGTCGAGATAGCCCGTTACCATGACCGGCACCTCGCCCGCTGGTGATGCGTTGTCAGTTGCGCGAAACTGTGGTGTGAACGGCGTACCTCGCACAATGACCGCATAGCCCGCCTGCTGCGTTCGCACAATCGGCGGATTACCAACTTGCCGGAACGTGTCGGGCATCGTATCCGGTGCGAACCACGGCGACAGCGAGACGATTATGGCGAGGTTGTAGGAAGTCATGGTTTTTTTGTCCAAGTGGAACCGATGTCATAAACGGATAAGCGACCCGCGCCAGAACTCCACGCTTCCGAACCTCCAAAGAACCATTGTGATAAATAATGGTATGTACTCCACGGATATACGGCTGATAACGAGGATGATACAGCTAAAGTGAAATACGTCCCATCAGAGGCGCCAGGAGCGGCCAATGTAAACCACTCATCTTGCTGACCTGCCGGAATGAACGTAATCCCGCCAAGCGTTATCGATGGCTGATACGCGTAGTCGCTCTCTTGTCCGCCATCCCAACTTATCCTCCCCGCCCATGCTTCGGGTATAACTCGGAATGCCGATAACGGCACCCGTATAGCGTCAAGGCGGGCACACTCGTTATCATACTCATGAAAATGTACGATGCTTGTGGCTACCCACGAAGATACCGAACTATAGTTAACATATGATACTGGCGCGGCAGCGGCATATACTAGGGGCCAGTAACTGGGGCCGGGAGCACCGCTATCATCTACTCCCGCGTACTTCCATTTGGCTTGCGCGATATTACGCACGGCAACCCCGACGGCTTTGATATTATCTATTGCCTCTCGAATCTGCTCGTAGACACGCCCGTCCTGAATGCGCTCAAATGTAAGCCACGCAGAGCCATAAGAGCCTTCACTCAACAAATCCGAGAGCGTCACATATAGGTCTGCCGGAGGCCATGGAGCGGTTGCAATATTCACGACGGGCCATACCTTAGCAACCCACACCCAGTTCAATAACCAGTCATCATAAGACGCAAAAAAACTTTCGATCTTCGCGCGCAACGCCGCAACCGCCGCAACCGCTTGCGCGAACGTCAACCCCTCGCCGGTCTCGAATGCGGCAATGTAAGCGAGATCCGTAATCGCGATCCGCTCGTTAACACCGACGCGAAGCTCTTCCAGGATGTCGGGAACGCTCGTTAGCCAAACCGTGCTCGCTTCGCCTGTGCTCCGGTAGATCCCCGCTCCACAACCGTAATCGTTCCACGCCATGCCGCGCTACTCCAAGTAATTGATACACTGCCACGCGCCCCAACCGGACAGGTCATAGTATCGCCCCGTATCTGTGACGTAACCCCATTTCGGAGGGGTAAGATTCTCTGCCGCGATCTTCGCGTCCAGAAGCGCCTTTGTCGCCGCTATGGCAAACTGACTGCCGCCCGCCTTGAACCACTTCGGAACCTGCGTAATCTTGAGTTCGATCCAGCCTTCAAATGCAACCGTTTCGTTTTCAAGATACAGATATCGGAGATCTGATATTGGCACCATGCCGGGATAGAGGGATATGACATTAAACGTAAAATATCCTGTCTCTTTCAAACTTGGATTATATAATGTGAGATCGGGATAGCTAACCTCACCGTTGCCGGGAACGTACTTGTATTCCCCCCCATTATGATAAACGGTTACGGAAAGAATCTCAGGCACTTCGACGGGAATTGGCGGAGCGGATTCGCTAAACGTCAGAGTACATGAATTAGTCCCTTGCAACGGTGCTCTTAGTGCATCGGGAAGAAGAACAACCTCTCTTCCTTCATCTATCCCGCCAGTCATAATGAAGTAAGCGAGTCGAACTTTATGCACGGCCCCATAAGTAAAATTCAGTCCGGCGTTGTCACCATCTAGGGCAATAGCCAAGCCCGCCGTACCAACAACCGTCCCAAGATCGGTGCTGGACAAGGCTTCATGCAGATCCGCCAGCTTTGTCCAGATCGCTTCAATCTCACTTGCGAGCGTATCAATCCGGTATAGCCCGTCACCGGGAATCACTCCCAACGATACCGGTGAGGCCACTGAGGCCGCTGGCAACATCGCAGGAACGGCGGGGTTGTACGCATTAGGAACAGGCACTACGTCTCCCGCAGTGTTGACGTAACTTAGAGCATCTGCAACCTCCGCCGCAACCGCCGCCTCTATCGTAGCGGCAAGATTGAAATCGCCCGGTTGTCGGCTTGCTGCGTTGGGATTGATACGCGGCGATTCCTGCCAGAGAAGTGCGCCGGTAGTAAGATCTACATAACTGAGCCGTCCCGTTTCCGGGTCAATCTTGAAATCGCCGTTGCGTTCCGTGCCCGCCGTGACAGCGGCGTCAACCCGCGCAACACCGGTAATTTCGCCAGACGCTACCGCCTCTTCAATGCGCGTCGTATCGTCCCGCTGCTCGATTTTCGCGATCCGGTCAGATAAGGATTTGAGCAACGTGGCGAGGGTTTTCTTTCGCCGGGCCAGCGTATATGAAATCGGCAAGGGGCTATCTAACGACTTCTGAATACTGTACACGTCGATATATGCCGAAATGCCCAGGTCCACGTCCGTCGTGAGAGTCAACGAGCCGATAGTCATGGGTGCACCAACGCCAATCGATGCAAGGTCCAGGGCATTCACAGAGTATTCCAGGGCCGGGGTGCTCACAACGGTTATCAATTCGTCGGCATAGGCGTCAAGTGACGTTTGATCTGTAACGGCATCGACCGTAACGCGGCGCACGATGTAGGGCGCACTGCCGGATGTGCGGACCGCCACGATTCGCGTGGCCTCGGACATGCCAGCGCCGTACACGTAGAGTTTTGTCGCGTACTCAGATGCATCATGCCGCCGTTCCAGTGATTGCAGGTTGTATCCCAGGGCTAACGGGATCGCGG
>ERZ1292629.317-Hain-H43-01um-R1-317-length-50964-cov-22_pt1 | contig 50964 bp, 73 predicted proteins | sample MGYA00564399_ERZ1292629 | MGnify/ENA primary metagenome ERZ1292629 (study PRJEB36523, sample SAMEA6512636) | groundwater metagenome | collected 2019-01-08 | study: AquaDiva: Metagenomics assemblies of 32 groundwater samples
TATTCACGGCGTCCAACATATTCCCGATATCCCCGATTTCCCGGGACTAGTCCGAAGTTACCCCCGCAGGTAGGTCCCATGGACGGGCAACTCTAGGAGATTGCAGCGGAAAGGGTTTTTGGGCGTCGGATGGTGTACCCATGTTTCGATTTTCGACGCGGGCCAGTTCGAGATGTTGGCGATGGTGCGCTTGATGACGCGCTTGCCCTCGCGGGTGGACTCGCGCAGCAAGATGGCCGGGGGCGAAGAGCGATTGGGCACGCGCTCGATGTACATGGGCACATCATATACGCTCCATACGTATTGTCAAGTATAAATACCATACATTGTGGTCGCACGCGTGATCGGTCCGCAGTCGAAGCTCGCGCCGTCGCGAGCTCTCAACGACGAGACGAAGACCAGCACGCTCGGCGAATTGCTCGGTGTCCAAGACGCCGACCAAGATGCGCTGTACTCAGCGATGGATTGGCTCCTGCCGCGCCAGGGCGCAATCGAGGCGGAACTAGCGCGTCGTCATCTCTGCGACGGGACGTTCGTGCTCTATGACGTGAGCTCCACCTACTTCGAGGGGCACAGCTGTCCGCTGGCCAAGCTCGGTCACTCGCGCGACGGCAAGAAGGACAAGCTGCAGATCGTCTTCGGTCTTCTCTGCAGTGCCGACGGGTGCCCAGTTGCCGTCGAGGTCTTCGAGGGAAACACCGGCGACCCGCGGACCTTCACTGCGCAGGTCGACAAGGTCAGAACCCGCTTCGGCTTGCAGCGCGTCGTGTTTGTCGGCGATCGCGGCATGATCACCGACGCGCGTATCCGCGACGACCTCCGGGGCGTCGAGGGCCTGGACTGGATCACCGCGCTACGTGCACCCGCAATCCAAAAGCTCGTCGAGGACAAGGTGCTTCAGCTGTCCATCTTCGACACGAGAGACCTCGCCGAGATCACGTCGCCGTCGTTTCCGGGCGAGCGTCTGGTCGTCTGCAAGAATCCGCTGCTCGCCGAGGAACGCGCCCGCAAACAACGGGAGTTGCTGGACGCCACCGAAAAGCAGCTTCGCACCGTCGTCGCGGCCACCGAACGCGCCAAGCGACCACTGCGCGGCAGAGATCGCATCGGCATGCGTGTGGGCAAGGTGGTCGGCCATTTCAAGATGGCCAAGCACTTCACGATCGAGATCACCGACGACAAGTTGTGCATCGAGCGCAACGAGCGGCAGATCGCAGAGGAAGCCGCGCTCGATGGAATCTACGTGATCCGCACGAGCGTACCGCCCGACATGCTCGACGCCGAACGGACCGTCAAGACCTACAAGGGCCTGTCAGTCGTCGAGCGAGCGTTCCGTAGCTGCAAGACTGTCGACCTCAAGGTTCGCCCCATCCACCACCACCTCGAAGGCCACGTTCGCGCACACGTCTTCCTTTGCATGCTCGCCTATTACGTCGAGTGGCACATGCGTCGCGCGCTCGCCCCCATCCTCTTCGACGACGACGACAAGCCTGCCGCCGATGCGCGCCGCACCTCGATCGTCGCTCCGGCGCAGAGATCACCCAGCGCCTTGAGCAAGGCCAACACAAAGCGCACCCAAAGCGGCGAGCCCGTGCACAGCTTCCAGTCGCTGCTCGCAGACCTCGCCACCATCGCCAACAACCGCATTCAACCCACGCTCGAAGGCGTCCCCGAGTTCGACCGCCTCACCAAGCCGACCCCGCCGCAGCGACGCGCCCTCCATCTCCTCGGCGTTTCGCTCGACTGTGCCCAGTAGCTCCAATCACTCTCTCAGGAAATCCAGCACTTGCGCGGCCATCCCAGGTAACTTCGGACTAGTGTAGGACATTTCGGTGCAGCGCTCTGCCTCAATTTGCAGCCGCTCGACCAGAGCCATGATCTGCGGCGTACTGAGCTCCTCGGCGATCCGAAGCAATCGCTTGGCTTCCATTGCGCAGTGATATAGCACTGCCTCGCGGCCTACTTCCTCGTTGAGTTCGTCTTGAAGATTCATAGGGATCTCCCTAGCTCCTATGTAGGGCAATTAGACGGAGGTAGACTGGGCTACAAAGCTCAGCCATTTTCAGTTAGAGATCTGCACCACGAGCGTTGATCCATCCCGGAAAGTGTAGGTTGTCAGATTAAAGAGCCGCTCGATGTTGCACGCCAGATCGTCCAGAACCAGATCTGCGCGGTGGGCGCCGTTCTGTTGGTATCCCCGTGCTAGGAAGAGCTCGAAAAGCTGTCTGGCGACTGTCGGCGCAGGTACAAGAGCTTGTTTAAGAGTGCAATTATCCATTGGATGCCTCCGATTCGTTGCATGCGTCAACCATCCAATACTCGGCAAGCTCGTGGATCTCGCGGTCCAGGGCGCTGGCGACGGCGCACACATGGCAGCGAAAGGCGTGTCGATTGTCCGCGCGGTTGATGGATGTGCAAGAAAGTAGTTGACGCGCTTCCCTGAGACCGTCGAGTAAGCCGGCCTTGTAAATCGCTGTTTCGTTCTTATTCGTGATATTCATTTTTTGCCCCTTGTTCCCTTCCAGAATCTAGCGATAGTGCGACCAGTGACGGGCGTGCCCGGGATGTGCGCCGTTGTCGTAGATGGGGGCACAGCAATTCGTAGTTGCACCCCAGGGCCGAACCGCGGCGCGGATATTTTGCTCCTCGGCGAGTGCGATGGCTTGCTGGAGACTGACGGGTTGCGCGGTAATGCGGCGCCACGCATACTTGCAGCCGCTCTTCGGCACGAACACGCCATTGTAGTTGGTGCTCTGGGTGAAGGTCTCGACGCGAACTTCGTAGAGTTCTGTTTTGGTGACCATCGTCGCCTCCCTTTGGTTTGTCATCGTGTTCATAACCCAAGAGAGTGCAGGTTGCATGCCAACGGCTAAGTAGCTGATATTGTGATGTAGGGAGATATCGTTATGTGCAAACCGTGCGTAGTCAATTTGTATGTCCTACTCCGGTAAAAAGGAAAAACCAGAGCCGGGCCCTGTAGTTAGTGTCCTCAAGAGGCACGCATATTATGCAGACCTGCTATGCAATTATTGCGTGTTTTGCAGTAAGCTACCGTAAGTGGTCACCAATTGCTGATATTGTCTTAGTACCTTGTTGGAGTAGGCATTTAAGAGGCTCTCAGGCAACTCGCCAAACTCTTTCATGATTCGCGCTGTTGCCGTTGGGCCGCGATTATAGGCAGTCAACGTGATGTCAAGATTACCGAAGCGGCGATGCAATTCGATAAGGTAGTGCATGCCAATCTGAACGTTCGTCACAGGATCAAAGCTATCGACGACCAACCACGGCAGTGCGTACTGGTCGGCAGCCCACGAAGCGGTCGCCGGCATGAGTTGCATCAACCCCTCGGCCCCGGACGGAGAGATCGCCAGGTGGTCGTAATGGCTCTCGACATGGATGACCGCCAGAAAGAGCAGCGGATCGTAACCTCGGACGTAGGCCTCATGGCATATAGCCTGGGCTGTAAGGGAAGCTTGCTCGGCTGACAGGGAGCGCGAGTGAGTGGTTAGTTCGTGGACAATGGCCTGCTCCCGCACAACCCAATGACGTGGCATAATTGTTTGGTGTTGCGCCGAGATGGCAATCAAACTGGTGACTATAGAGATAGGGAAATGCATATTGCTTGCTCCCTTCCTATCAATCGAAGCTTACTCCCCAAACCACGCGCAAACAGTGTTCTTCGTATGTTATGCCGGCCGTGTAAGCGTGGGCGCAATCCTGACAATGGGGCATAGCTTTTGTTGGGTTATCCGAATACACTACAGAGTTCGTATCGCCGGCGCGCTCCAAACTTCCGCACGTGCAGCAACATTCCGTTGATTGAGCACAAGAATTGCTGTCATGACAGGCACATTGGCGCTGGACAGCATAAGCCCACCGCACCCCTGTTTCACCGTAGGAACATATCTTCCCGGCCTCTTGGAGCGCATCAAGCGATCCGATTGCACTAACACATACGGTTAATCTATGGGGTGGGGCGGCAACTACAAACCAGTCTTGCTTTGACGGTTGGATTTGATTCTTGCTCATCAAATGTGCCTCCGTGAGGCGCTTAGGGCATGGCGGCCAGGTAGGCAACACAGAGGGGCGATTGATCGATGGCGGCGCACGCGAGATTGTTGGCCACATTTTCCACGGAATTGAAGGTAAAGTAGAATTTTGGGCTGTGATAACCGTCCTCATCTACTCTGCCGACACGATGCCGGAAAAAATGGATCATTTCATGCGCCAGAGCGGTATTGTAGATGGGCTCGCTGGTAGTGACTACGGTAATGTCATCAAAGTTGACCTCATAGCGGCCGGCGCACCGGCCATCGCTGTTGGCGCAATTGAAAAAGTTATCTACAAAAAACACTCGTGGGCGGTTGTGATGCAGGACAGTACGCATGGCGGCGAGAGTGTACACAGCCGGATTGGCGGCGTGCATAGCTTCCATGACGTGCTCGGTTAGTATCTCTATGTGATTTGTAGTCACAATGTAGTCCTCAAAGTAGAGTTCTAGGCCGTGATCTGTGACTACATCCGGGGGCGGCATTCCACATGCAGCAAGTATTCCCAGGGCTATGCAGGCAATGATAGTTTTCACGTGGTCCACTCCGGGTCTTTTGAAGTCGTTTCTATATCTAGATATTGTAGCATACGCTGCGCAAAACAGAATGGCAAGAGGAAAATTGAAAAAAGATCATCGAAGGCCTGTCCTGCGCGGGGCGAAGAGCCAAATCGGGCGTTGGTTGGCAGCCGATCTTGCATCTTGGCCATTAAGGTTTCTTGGCAGTCCGCCGGATTTTCGTCGCACGTCCAGGACGAGCTCTGCCGACGTCAACATGCACCCGGTCCTGCAGCGCTCCGACCAGCTCCTCGGGCACAAGGACGGGCCTTCGCATTTCTCGTGCCTTCTGAGAGAGTGGCGCGAGCCTTGGTGCGCGGCAACCAAGCAACGCTGCGATACTACTACAAAGCTCTGCAATCATTGGGTACCCTTCTTGAGTTAAGACTTGGTGGCCTTAGCAATGGCGGTACGCGCAGCAACTTCGGCGTCTACTCATACCACGAGGGCACGCAGTAGTCCTCCATGTCGTCGAGGGCTGGTAGTCCAGCGCGCACCATATCACTCGCGGTAATCGCGTTTGACGCTGAGAACAGAGACACTCCCGCGCGACCCTCTACAACCATGTTGCGCAGCACATTCTTGCATATGCGCTCGACGGCGGCCCGGCGGCAGCCTGTCATCCTAATCGCAAAGTAGATTGCCTGTACCTCCGTCAGTCCGAGCTTTGCTAGGTGTTGCATGAAAATGCTGGCAATTAGCTCTGCGGACATGAAATCCGAGTTCATGATTGTGCTCCCGAAGTGATTTTTTGCTCCACAGTAAAGGCATGAGTGCCAAGATGGTGTACGAGGCGGCCCGTGAAAATGCACGCTAGAAGTTGGCCGGCATGACCAGTGCCGTCAATTGAGCACGTGTGTTTTTTCTCATCTACGTATGGCGACGGTTCACATTCCGCTAAATGATCCCACCATACCTCTATAGTTTCGTTACGCGCGATGGTCAGGTGATCATTCACCTCAAGCATTGAAACCTTCTCATCGAAGATGTAATGAAATGTAGAGCGGTGCATAATTGCTCCTTCAATTATTGGTTGCGCACTACCCCTTGGAACGGAATTTAAGGAGCTCGTCACTATCAAGAGCCCTTTTGTACTCGACAGCACATTGCGCAGCGCTTTCAAGATTCCTGAGAGTCTCGGCGTGGTCGGCGCGACATTGGGCAAACAAGTCATCCAGTAGTTCGATTAATTCCCTTAGAGTAAGGGATTTTAGGAAGGTTGACTGATAACGAACATTGGCAGTGGCTTGCTCAAGGTTTTGCCGCGCGCTCAAAATTGCATCAAGGATGTCCGCCGGGCGCCCCTCGGCCAGACGTTTGGCGTCACGGATAGTCATGATTGTGCTCCTCAAGTTAGGATTTGAGACGTGTTACAAGATCTAGTGCGTCGCGGTATGCAAGAGCCGTTTGTACCGTATCCCTAAGGGTTACGAAAGCACGACCTGTGTCTAATGTACTCTGAGCGAGTAACTTATCGGGGAGCACACACAGTTCGTCCGAGGTGAGATTTTCAATTAGATTTGTCATGTAGCACATGTTACTGGCGGCATGCGCAAAATACTGTCTTACATCATAGCATGCGTCTATAAGATCCTTACGATGGTGTTTGGCTGCGCGGCGTGCTTCAAGAAGCTCATCAGAGGCGGACAAGGGTTTCTTTTTGGTTTTTCGCGCGGTCATTTGTTGCTCCACTCTGCGTCTACTAAGCTGGAGATCGGGCGACTATCGCATCGCCGCGAACTACAAGTTGCCCTTTGAAGATCTCGATGCTATGTGCATGACAGACGTCATGGATAATCTCACGTTGTCTGGCCGTTCGGCGCGGGGCGCAATAGCCTCTAGGACGTCGTTCGCTTGATGTCCGCGGTTGAGCTCATGGCCGGTCGACAAATAGAGCTCAAAGAGCTGGCGCGCGACGGTGGGATGGGGAACGAGCTCGAGCTTGATGCTGGTTGTGGTGTTCATGAGCTTAGGGGGTGCAAGAGGTGCGCCGTTGGTAAGTGCTTGATATTGTGATGTAAGGAAATGTCCTACTGCGCACGGTACTTCGCATCTAGAGCGATAGTTGGGTGATGACGGGGGACGTAAGATGTTGGGTGGCGAAGAAAATCCCTTGAGAATCCGTGGGTTATTTGATGAACCGGAGTTCATTCGGCAATTCGCAGTGGTGTGTAAAGTACTTCGCAGGCTGGGAGACATTACAGCCCTATTTGTTGACAAGTGGAACCCTTTCGTCGGGGGGCGATAGGGGGTTGGGTGGCGAAGCCGAGTTGGGTGGGCAACATCACAGAGGGGCGGCAGGGGCTTGGGTGGAGTTGGTGGTGAGCATAGTCAGATCAAAATCTGTGGCGGCATTGGCAAGGTACTCTATAGAATTGGAGGCGCCGTAGAACTTCGCGTCGTAGTTATCCGCTCCGACTACCCCTTTAATATGCAAGCGAAAGTAGCGAATGAGCTCGCGAGCTAGTACAGTGTGGTGGAGAGGTGCTTGGTTTAGAACAACATAAATGTCGTCGGATTCGGAATTATAGAGGCCGGCGCGCGGACCATCATTGTCTGAGTCGGCAGGGCCGCCGTAGACGAAGAATATGCGTAGTGGGTACTCCTTAAGTACATTGTACATTGCGACGCCAGTGCAGGCGGTAAACTCCATATCGCTCATGAATTTCATGACATTGTAGGTGAGAATCTCGATGTGCTTGAAGGGCACGATGCAATCCCGTGGGTAGATTTGAATACCGTGCATGGTGCAACAATCGCAGGTCTTGATTGTAGTCATGTGGACAGGGTGGTGCAGGCCGGCAGGGATGTCAAGGAAAAATCGACGGGTATTAAGATGGCGTTGGGTGGAAAGAGAGGAGTGGGTGAGCGACGACACCGAGGGGAGGCTTGAGCTTGGGTGGATATAATGAATGGCCAATGTTGAACGCTTTTGAAAACACTGACGTGCTATGTCGGACAATGTGGGAGGATGTGGTGGATGGGTACACATTTCTTGCACACAGTGAACGAATTTGCCTACATGTTGTGTCACACCTCCGTCACACTTTTTGGCTTGTAAGTGGGTGGAATTGGGATGGATTTTTTTGTGTGACGCGTGTGACAGAGCTTTTGTCGATTCAGGCCCCGAACGTTCCGGCGGGTTGCGGTAGGCGTTCTCGCGTCACACCCGGCACGGCGTGGTGGTGTGACGATGGGGGTCTTAACAATACAACCTAATTTTAAAGGTTTAGGATGGAGGGGGCTTCTGAGCAGTGCGTCATTTTTTGTGCCAGAAAAGTGACACCGCGCGCTGCAAACTGCCCTGAGTTTTCTTGTAGGCAATTGTCTCTAAGTGAACAATTACGCCACGGTTACCTTTCCTTACAGTGCACGAAAAGTGGTAACTCTGAATGGGTATTCAGCCTTCCAAGTATCCGGAATCGTTCAGCTTTTTTTTCATTTTTAACATCGCCCGTAAGCCCGTGTATTAGACGGGGAATTAGGTGGGTAGGATGTTTGTCCACGGTTGACTACAGTTTTAGATCCATCACTCCCGCAGCCGCCCGACACCCAAGCTTGCCACCCAACATCTTGCCGCCACCCACGCTTCCGCCCCGAAATTCGCCACCCAAGCATCGTCCCTGTCCGCGTTCCTTGGCACCTCTGCCGTCGTTTCACCCCGCCACCCAAGCCCTTACCTGCGCTCGCGCTGAAAACCTCTCAGGGGGCCTTCCAGGGGCACGACAATTTTTGTCACGTTTCTGGCCGATTTAGGTTCGACCTGGCCGATTTAGGTTGTGTCGCAACGCGTTAATAGCTGGAGTGCCGTCACACCCCGGCTTGGGTGCCTCATTGAGCTCAGCCTTGTCTTCAGGCTGGCCGACTCCTGCAAGAATCGTGCCAAGTTGCCGCCTTGCAAGAATCGTGCCAGGCACGGATCTTGCATGACTCCGCGCTCTTTGACACAAGGCGTCATCTAACGCGCTGCTCCTAATTCTATAACGCATCGCGTCTATTTCAACAACGCATCGCGTCTATTGTGCAAATTTAGACGCAGTGCTCCTATTTTTGTTAGGGTTGGAAAGACTGGGAAGATTGGGAAGAATAGTATTCTTAGGATACCCTGCTTTCCTTGTTTACATTGTAGGTCATGGAAAACGAGAGGGAGGAGGGATACCATCTTCACATCACGAGGAATCTAAAAGTTTATAGGATTTCTCCCAACCAAACAATTCCTCTGTCACGCATGTCCCACTTAATGCCTGCTTGGTTGCCACCATAACTCCGCCCCCAACATCTTAGTGCCCACTCGGTGCCTCTCGGTGCCTCTCGGTGTCCCAAGAAGTCTCAAGTCGTCCTAAGTCGTCTCAAGATACCCCTAAAATTCAACACCAATCTTGCAATATTAACCTTGCCGCAAGGAGAGAATCAGCCTATTCTATCCCCATGCCCAAAATTCCTGCACAAGAAATGTTGCCTGCGCAAGAAATGTTGCCTCAAAGGCATAAGTTGTGCGACACGCGCAACGCCATTACTCACAAGTTTTCTATTGCTGGCCACGAAGGCTATATTACTGTCGGCCTCTATGAAGATGGTGTGCCCGGCGAAATCTTCATCACCATGAGCAAGGAAGGCTCGACCATCTCCGGCCTGATGGACGCCTTTGCGACGGCAATCTCTCTCGCCCTGCAATATGGCGTGCCACTTAACGCAATGATTGAGAAGTTTGTCCACACGCGCTACGAACCCTGTGGCTATACCGGCAACCCCGCGATTCCCTTGGCTAAATCGATCACCGACTACATTTTCCGCTGGTTGGACATCAAGTTTCAAAAATCTGGTGCCCCAGCCGAAAATTCAGTGTTATCGGAAAATGTAATAACTCAAAATTCAACACCCCAAAATTCAACACTCGATGACACATGTAGTCAAGAAAAGGCTGTTGTCGAAAGAGCTGTCTTCGCGGCGCAGGCTGACGCACCGAGCTGCAAATCCTGCGGCTCAATCACTGTCCGCAGTGGATCCTGCTACAAGTGTACCAACTGCGGTTCCACAAGCGGTTGTTCCTAATCTCTCTCGTTAAGCCAAGTAACTGGCAATCCTGCCTCCTCAATGATCTGCTTTGCAAGATCATCCGGATACCCTTCGTTGAAGTAGACTTGTTTTATTCCCACATTGATAATCATCTTGACACAAATGACACATGGATGAAGGGTGCAGTACATATCTGCATCCTTGATCGATATGCCATGTCGTGCCGCCTGAATGATTGCATTCTGTTCGGCATGTAAGCCCCGACAGAGCTCGTGTCTTTCGCCCGACGGGATACCCAGCTTGTCGCGCAGGCAACCAACTTCCGCCGCGTGTGCCAAACCCCTCGGCGGCCCATTGTAGCCTGTCGTCAACACCATGTGATCCTTGACAATCGCAGCACCCACTTGCCGTCGGATGCATTTTGACTGTATACCCGCCAACTTGGCGAAGGCCATAAAGTAGTTATGCCATGCCGATCTCATTGACTGACTCCCCATTCAGTAAACCTACAATGTCATGAAGTCTGTGGGCCTTGATTTTATCGATTAAAACATCATCAATTTTTTTCAGTGGTTTGATAAATACCATTACGCCAAGGTGGTCGACTATAGAATTGTAGGAGATCTCAAAAATCCATGTACGTTGATCATAGACGCCGAGAGTTCTTTTGAGGCACTCAAACCACTCATTACTGCCACTAAGAACTCTCATGGAGTCGTCCTCGATTACATAGAAATTTGGGGCATATCTTGTAACGGGATCCTGACCATCTTGTTGGGGTTTATAGCTGAACGTGTCGCCGCAAAAGATTCCCGTAAAAGATGTTCCGAAATCAAGAAGTAAAACCCCGCGATTTTCCATGTGTTCCTATTCTTCCCTTACTTCCGCGCCCATTAAACCTGTGAGGTCATGCAGTTTGTGCTGCGTAATCTTGGCTTTCAATTCATCATCAATACGCTTTACGGGTTTAAAAGTTAAGACAGTCCGAGCGTTGTCAATATCCAAATGTCTTTCGATCTCGAAAACCCAGCAGCATAGTTCGTAGGACTTACTGATTTTCTTGAGATATCTGAACCACAGTATACCCCCATCCATAATTTTCATTGTATCGTCTGCGGGCACATAGAAATTCATGGCCGCCCGCAGAGCTGAAGTATCATCACTTGGATTTGCTAGATAGCAAAACGTGTCGCCGCAAAACACACCTGTGATCTTGTGCCCGTCGCCTTGCAGCGTTACCTTGTTGGATTTCATGTTATTCTCCCCTTACTCATCAGTCAAAACAAAGTTTTCTTCAAAAATCTCCTTCAAAAGGAAAATGTTGAATCCTCTTATCTGCTTGCCATTCTTTCTCCGGTGCCGCATGGATTCATATTTTAGTCCGTTTAAAACATTGCCAAACGTGCTCATATTTACTGGCGGATATGTGAACGTCTGACAGTAGTTCTTATAGTGATCATAGAGTTTCTTGGATGCAATGAATTTCATCGTCCATTGATGAGGATCAATCTCTGCGCCCTTTGAGTCTATAAGATCGCCCTTTGTCATCATACCCAACTCTTCGATCCATATCTCAATAGGATCCTTGTAACGCAGATCCTCGTGCTGTAGTCTCTGGATTTTATCTCTCAATCCGGCCATAGTATCAAAATTGGAGGCTTCGAGATGCGGCGCAACACCCCATATCAAATGATAATTTATTGAATTCAAAACATCCCAATCGAGACGGTCCTTACAACGAAGTTCCCAGTATCGTGCGGCACTAGTGGTATCCTGAATAATTTGATTAAGCGGTTTATTTGTCGTCCCAATGAAGGAAGATCTCACATCGATGTGTGAATGCATGTTCAGCCCGAGAATACGGGGATCTAATGACTCGGCGCTGATGACAGCCTTTAGTGTTTCGGAATTCGTCTTGGACGCGCGTGCCATTTCATCAAGCACAACAACATAAAATCGTCCTAAGAGAGTACGCCATTCGCGATCGTCGGCAATCTGCTTCAAGTCCGCAACACGTGTGTAGTCCTTGAGGGGGCCTGTGAGAAGTCTTGTTGCCGTAGTCTTGCCGCCTTGAGTTAGTCCACGCAGGATAGGGCAAATCGGCGTCGACACAGCTTCAGAAAATATCTTTCTTTTAACACCCCATATCCAATGCCGCATGATTTCATAAGAGAGCTCGCCGCCTTCTTGACAGACGGCGTCAATCCAATTCTTGAGTGCTTCCTCACAATTAGCTTGCTTGATGGATTCATAACCTATAATTTGACTCCGAAGCTGTTCCAGACTTTTTGTCTCTGCGTCGGAGGTAACACACATTAGTACGGCGGAGATTTTGTCTTTGCCGAGGCCACCAAAGCGATCGGAATCTACGTACAGTCGTGCTATGAGTTGGTCGACAGGCACAGGCGTGGCTCTGTTACGTTTTTTGTCCGCAGTATAAAACCCGCCGGATCGGTAATTATAAATCACCCCATACTCATCCAAAAGCTTGTGAATATAGCGTTCAGCGCGTGTCTGAAGGCGCGCTTGAGGTAGCGACATAATTTCGCACCCTACCGACTCTTTGAAAATCCTTAACTCTTATCGAAAGCACTTAATTTTCTTGGACCAGCGTCCGATTTTATTAAGCTCCATTCTTACAACTTGTGGTTCCCCGTTTATCAATACACCACAGCCAAGAACCTGTGCAAACTTTTCTTCCTTGGCGTAAGCTAAAGCATAGGAAGTCGAGTCCGCAAGGCAACCTACAGTCATTCCAAAGAGATATTGCGTTCGAGTATTCACCCAACCAGCCGCCAGAATATTGTGAAAATGTCCTTGAACAGTCGAAAGGCCACTTTGTGTGGCATATTTTACAACATCGGGCGCTGCGCCGTGTGTAACATATATGTTACCAACCGGTGTTTTAAGTATCAAGGATTGATGCCATATCCAGTGTTCCTTCTCATAGAGCTCCTGTTCCGACTTCAGCATTGCCCGCGGAATGCCGGCTTTCATGGTCGCGGCCTTGACATATCGCGCTCCATGATTACTTTGAATTAGTTGCATTCTGGGAAAGAGTTTTTCGAGGGCATAAAGTCGCTTGAAGGATTCGGCAAACTCGTAGCCTCCGGAGTAGAGATCAGGGTCTTTTTCATATCGACTTAAAGCATGATAATCGACCTCATCTCCAACACAGACAATGAGATCAGGATTTGTTTTTTCGGCCACGGCATATAGGAAATCAGGGGCATCCTTATGAGAGTAGGGTTCATGTAAATCCGAGACAAACAAAACATTCTTGACTATACTGGAAAAATTGGTTATCATGGTTATATCATGCCTAACGACGAACTCCAAAATATGCCCAGTTTCTGGGAAATGTTGAAAGAGATTGATATTCGGACTCTTGAAGATTTCGCACCGCCGCCCAAGATGAAGCCGCTCCATCGTGCGGTTTGGCGGTTGCTGAAGACTGTAACAGATCCAATGAAGGGTGGCGATGCGGCAGGTGTGTCGGCGGCAAAAGAAATTTTTGACCGCCTTTATGGTAAGGTTCCAGTGGTTGAGCGTCGGGAAACAACTTTAACACTCCGCGATCTCGACTTATCGCTGCTAACCGATGAGCAACTAGCGACATTTAACATGTTACTGCAATTGTCGGCTAAAAACAAGTCCAAGAATGGCAACAAGCGTTAAGGAACCCGATCTTCAACCGTTGTCTTCATCTTCAATTGAAGCCCACGACTATTTAGAGTCTATGGTTTCTGAAGAATTGACGGCGCGCAATTTACTGAATTCATTTTCAGAGTATGCGCGCAACGCTTGGAGCCTCGTCGATCCTTCTCCTCTAGAATGGGGTTGGTTCCTTGATGTATTATGTGGTGAATGCGAGCAATGGGCAAGAGGTAACCATAGGAATCTTGCAATCGCTGTGCCACCAGGCTTTGGAAAGAGCTTGATTGCCAGTGTGTTGTTGCCTACGTGGATGTGGGCACGCGAGCCAACTGTACAGTTCTTATGTTGCTCACACAGCCAGGCCTTGGCGACGCGCGACAGCGTCAAGGCACGAAATTTACTTCGTAGTCCTTGGTATCAGAACAACTTTGTCCGCAATAGATGGTTCTTCTCTAAGGATCAAGATCAGAAAACACAATATCGAACATCCTTGGGCGGTGCGCGACAGGCACTGGGCGGCAAAACCAATTTGTTGGGTTGGCGGGGCGACAAGCTGATCTTTGACGATCCCATTGACATCAATCCACGAAAGCCGCCGCGGCGAGAAGACCTCGAAACAGCCTACGAATGGGTGCAAACAATACGAAATACGCGCATAAATCACCCAAAAACAGCACAATCACTGCTGATTATGCAACGCGTAGATCCTCGTGATCCTATCGGTCGTATGCTCGAAGATGAGGCAGAGAACTGGAATGTCGTTTGCTTCGATCTCGAATATGACCGCGTAATGCCATTTAGGCACCTAAAAGATACCCGAAAAGAGCACGGCGAGCTTTTATTCCCAGAGCGCGTAGGCATTATTGAAGCGAAAAGACGCCGAATCGCTCAAGGTCTTGAAGCGTATAGCGCGCAAAACCAGCAGATGCCCATTACAGCGTCTGGCTCAATTATCTCTCCAGCTTGGTTTATTCGATATGATGACCATCCAAGGAATAGAGATCTAACCCAGTATGATTTCATCATTGGTTCGTGGGATTGTGCGTTTCTTAAGAAAAAAACTTCTTCGTGGGTTGTTGGTACGGTTTGGGGAGTGAAAAATCCGACAAGTTTGGACGCGCGCGTCTTTGATCTGCTCGACGTTCAGCGCGAGCATTTGTCCTACACCGAGACGAGAGCTGCCATCCGTCGCCAAGCGCTAGACTGGCCTGAGTTAGACATAATCATTGTTGAAAACAAAGCCAACGGACCCGCCATCGTTGATGATTTGCGCACACAGGTACCAAACTTGGTCGAATTCGACCCAACACCATACGGCGAAAAAGAACAACGACTTCGGGCCGTGGCCTCTATCTTCGAGGCCGGCCGTGTGCGCGTGCCTAAAGAAGCGCCGTGGCTCGATGCTTACATCAAAGAACTGACCTACTTCCCCAAGATCGACAATGATGACCAAGTAGACAGTACCACGCAAACATTGCTAGGGTGTCTATACCATCTTCCAAGCTGGTTGAAACATACTAACAAACAAGGACCCAGAGTTTACGGCGGCTGGGGATAGGAATATACATGAAATTATCCAAAGATTTTCTTGGTTGGAATCAGTTCCGGCACGAGTTTGCGGCTGGCTTTGGATCGGGCTTTGCTCAAAACGTGCTCGAAAAGACCATTCGGCCCGGACTTCCGGCCTCGCAAGCTCAATCTGTCCTGACTTCCCTGTCTGGCGGCAACTACGCAAACATTACCGTCAATCGAAATGCAATCGAGCTTGCAAAAGCTTACAAAAACTCGCCGAACCTGCGCCGGGCGGTTAATCTCATTTCATACTGCCTGGCATCAACTCCTTGGGTGCTTCAAAGACGGAAGTCTCGAAGTAGCAAGCAGAGCAAAACAATCTCTTTCAACGTCCGCACGGCGATCTGTCAATCTCATCGACAGAAGATGATGCATCACGACGAAGCTTCCTATGAATATGTGTATGACCACCCCTTTCTGGATTTCCTATCGACGGGAAGCCCGGCATTGCCTGGCATGACAGGATTAAAGGCTTCTTTCGCCTATCGTGAGCTTAAGGGCGAGTATTTTTGGCTATTAACACGCGCCAAGAACAGTTTATTGCCTATTGGTTGGACACTTTTGCCCACACACTGGGTTGAAGAGATACCGTCAACCAGGAATAACTTCAAATTCAAGGTTAAATTGAATAATACTATCAACTGGTTTGAGCCAAAAGACATCTTTTGGTCTCGGGACCCAGACCTTGAAGATCCTTACGGGCGAGGTGCAGGTACGGGCGAAACCCTTGGCGATGAGCTCGATACTGACGAAAGCGCTGCAATGATCATGCGCCAAACTCTCACAAACAAAGGTTTTATGGATATGCTCATTGCGGTTAGCAACGCAAATGACGCCACAATCAGGGAAATTGATGCGCGGTACAACAAAGAGCATCGGGGTCCGCTAAGTACTGGAAAAGCCTTAGTTTTTGATGCCGATCGCATTGACGTCAAGCCAATCACACATCCCCTGTCCGAGCTGCGGCTCTTGGAACTTAGGTCTTTTGAAAAGAATATGATCACCAGCGTTTATGGCATCCCAGCAGAATTACTCGGTGAGGTTGAAAATCGTACGCGCGCGACCATTCTTGGCGCCGAGCGTACTTTCTCCAAGTTTACCTTGCTGCCCCGTTTGGAAGCCCAACGTCTTGACTTGCAGACACAGCTACTGCCACTTTGGGACCCAAAAGGTGAATACTTACTGGAGTTTGTCGCCCCCATGCCTGAGGATGAGGAGCGCCAATTGGAGATCATGAAAGAGCAACCTCAGGCATTTACTTACAACGAATGGCGTGAAACCGCAGGGTTTGCAGCCAAGGAATGGGGCGATACGCGCAGTGTGCCATTTAGCTCAATCGAAGTAGACGCCTCGGCCAACGAAATTAAACGAGACGGTGGAACCGGTGGGGCCGATGACGGAGCCGATGACGAGGAAGAATCTGTACATGCGCCCACAACGCCTGAGAAAATCAATGTAGAGATACCAGAATAAATAGGAAATACCTGGTATATTGACATTTCCCACTAACTTTGTTATTGTAGGTGAATGATGCTTACTCAGATTGAATATAAATTGCGCTTGAAGCACTGTGCAGCGCATAATTTGTCAAAATTCCTTGCAAAAACCATGTTCTATAAGGATCGCTATGTAAGTGATACTCCACCCGTTGGTTCCAGCGCCAGAATTTTAGAGCATCCTGAAGCAGCACAACCTGACAGTGACTGTTGGTTTGTCATGACATCTGACACTCCAGATCGTGATGGTGATCGAGTAATGCAGGCTGGAATGGATACTACGTTTCTTGAGCAATACGGCTCTGTTTTGTGGGGCCATCAATCAGATCACCCCGATTTTGTGCTTGGCCGCGTGTGTGACATCGTGCGTGAAGAACATCGAGCTCTGGTGAATGTGGAATTTGCGTCGGCCGATGTAAATCCAGTTGCCCAACGTGTCAAAAGAATGATTCAAGACAAGATGCTTAGCGGCATGAGTATTGGATTTTTGGTGAAGTCTTTTGAGGAATCACATGATCGCGAAGGCTTGATGCCGCTCGATATTCACAGTTCTGAAATTATTGAGACTTCTATCACGCCCATTCCAATGAACGCACAGGCCGTAGTGGAGCGAAGTTACAGCCAAGAGGACAAGAAAGATTTGTTGGAGATTATTGACCGTACAATTGAGGAAACGCCGGCTGGGGCACAGGAGGAAGTAAAGTCTGCGGCGGCTGAACTAACGAAGGAGTTTAATAACAATCGAATTTACTCTATCCCCGACTCTGCGCTTAAGGAAATTGTACAAATGAGCGTTAGAACCCTGATGGACATCGACTAGGAGATATAAAAATGTCGGAGCAAGTGAAGAACACTGAATTGGAGAAGGTAGAGCTGGCAGCCGAGCCTATGTCGGAGCAGACGGCAAAGCTAGTCAAGGAAGTGGCTGCTGTCTTTAGTTCCGTCAAGGCGGAAATGAAAGACGAAGCTCGTAAGCAGCGTGAGGAAGCGGCGCAATATGCTCTGCAAAACAAGGCCGAGGAAGCCTCAAAGCCTGATCCTACCAATATCTATGCGCAGGATTACGCAGCGATCTTTAAGGCTGCGCTGAGCGAAAAGACAGCTGAGCCGAAGATTGAAGCGAAGGCCGGTCGCGCATTCGCCAAGTCCTTGATCTATCTTGGACAAGCAAACGGCCGCGCTCGAGAAGCCCTTGATCTCGCCAAGAAAGAAGGCGTTTCTGGTAAAGAGCTTGGCATTGTGGCAAAGGCGCTCGGCGTCGGTGATTACAGCGCTGGTGGTGCTTTGCTTGATCCTGAAATGATCGAGGAAGTTATCCCTGAACTGCTCAGCGATACCGCGATTATCTCGGATCCGGATCTGCCAAGATTTACGCTTCGCGGTCAGGCAGTGATTCCCTATGAGTCGGCTGGTCCGACGGCTCGGTGGCATGTTGAGGGCGCCGGCGCCAATGCCAGTGAGAGCACTTTCGATCAGATGGTGCTGACTGAGAAGCAATGTACGGTTATTGTGCCGGTTAACAAGCGGTTCCTGCGCACTGTGCCGAATGCAGAAGAGTTCGTTCTCAAGTCTGCCCGTCGCAAGGTGGCGGATGCCGCCGACTCGGCTTGCCTGCGCTCTGTTGGCGCGTCAGGTCAGGTGGTTGGTCTGCGATATAAGGCTGCGGCTGCCAACCTGCTCAACGTAAATGCCACAGTCAGTGTGGCGAACGTGCTTGAGGATCTTGGACGTCTGGAGCAAGCAGTTGATGATGCCAACGTGACGTGGTCACGCGGCGAAGCACGCATTGCATTCGCGCCTCGAACCAATCGCTATCTTGCTCAGCTTCAAGACAATAGCAGCACTGGTTTTGTGTTCCGTAATGAAATGTACAGCATGAATACTGTCAACGGTATTCCAGTTGCCGGAGCTCGCAAGCGTGGTCTCTCAAACATTCCGACCAATCTTGCCGTCACGGACACAAGTGAATCTGAGATTTATCTCTACGTAGCCTCGGCTCTTCGTATGGGCTTCGGCGAGGATTTCCGGGTTGAAATGGGCGATGGCGTTGCTTATCTTGACAGCAGTGGTACGGCGACAATGGGCTTTAGCCGTGACGAAGTGGCATTTAAAGTAACTTTGTCATTCGATTTTGGTGAGGTTTATCGTGGGTTGGCTACGGCCGTCCTAATTGACGTTGACTGGACGTAACAGAAATATTTAACCGACTCACATAAGGGAGTAATAAAATGACGGTTTTGGCAAAAGATGGTGGCGCACAAACTGGGGCAGTATTTCTTTGTGCCAGTAATGCGACGCCCGGTACGGTAGATAGTGGTGTTCCGCAAGTAGTTACGGCGGCTGGCGGTACTGATAATGTTAACACCATTGGCAACACAGTCAATCGTGCGACGTATAGCATGCCCGAAAGTGCAGTAGTTGTGCTTACCAGCTATTTTTCGTTGGCTGCCACGGAAACGCTATCGTTTGCTGTAGCAATTCAAGAATCAGCAAATGGTACCTCGTGGGATACAGCCGTAGCTATTCAAGCCGCTACAGTTGTTCGGACAGCTGTCGGTGCGACAGTGACGGGTCAAACCAATACGTACACATTGCAATTGGCTGGCCGGCAGCAGTATTTCCGTATCAACGTGACACCTAATCTGTCAGCAGCTGGTGTTGATACTTGTCTGTTTACGGCTGCGGCAGTATTGTTCTCCGGCTGGAATGCTAGTACTCTTCCTGCTCATCAGGTGGAGGCGTAATTTAATCAGCCTGTGCGGGGCTTTGAGATGCCTCCGTCCGCACCCTGTATAGCGGAGGCAATTTTTAACAGAGGGTGCAACTATGTCTCTTGTGAAAAGATCGAAAACGCCTAAGATGCTGGTTGTTTATACGCGCGAAATGGCGCAGCACAAAAACAATATTGGCGAGCGCGCTGTAATGGAATTGGAGCCCGCCAGACGGCTTCTGAAGCTTGGATTTGTTGAAGTTGTGGCTGGTCCCTTGACGGACGAGGAAGTGGCTGAGGCGGGCGGTATCCGAGCTTGGCTTGAGAAGAACAAGGCTAAGAAAGTCATTACTGAAAAAGAGTTTGCTAGGCTGCCTAAGCATCCGCATATCCCGGAAGCACAAGACAATAGCGCTACGGCGAAGTGGGAAGTGCCCAAAGTAGAATTTAAGGTCTAATAATTATGGCCCTTACTGCCGATGCTCTTACGCTGGTCGCAACGGTCGAGGACGAGCTCGGCATAACCGCCGGGACAGAGACTGCGCGATTAGAGCGGCTGATTAATATCGCCAGTTCTGCGGCAGAATCGTACGCTTGCAGAGTGTTCTACAGAACTACTAATATCAGCGAAAAGAGCACGGGCGGTGTTGGACCATTCATGATTCTTGATAGGCCGCCCATCAACAGCGTGACCAGCATAACCTATCTGGGCACGGCGCTGAGTACGACAAGCTATGAAATTCATGACGCTAATGCCGGTATAGTTTTTGCGGTCGGCGGATCGTGGGTTACATCGACTATCGGCTTTTCGGATGTTAGCGGTACCATCTTCACAGGCGTCGATCGGAAGACATACACGATTGTCTACGATGGCGGATGGTACACGCAGAATCAAGATAATGGGACTACGATAATTCGCAATTTGCCGTGGGATATCGAATATGCGGCTATCGCAATTGTGTCTTATCTACGCCGTAGTATGGGTCGTGACCCTAGTGTTACTTCTGAAAGCTTGTTGGGAAGCTCGATAAGCTATGCGAATCCTGGTGCCACCGGGGCCGGAGGTGCTGACTGGCTTAAAAAGGCCGTGCCCGCAGCTGCCGCTGTATTAGACCGCTATAAGCGTTTGAGCGTGTTCTAATGGATTGGGCATCCCGATTATCAAGCACGATTACTTACGCCACGCAGAGTGGCTTCTCTGATGGCAATATCACTTATGCCGCGCAGCTTACTGCAAGGGCAAGAGTAGTTCAGGACAGTAGAACAATAGTTGACGCGGCCGGAGAGCAACAGCAAACGAGTCACCAAGTTGCGACTACAACCAATATAACGCGTGGCGCGCGAGTTTGGTTGCCCGGCAGTGATACCGCAGACATCGGCGATGCATATGTCGTTTATTCAACCAGAACGACGACGTTGTTGGACGGAAGCTATCAGCTATACATTTTAATGCTGGGTAAATAAGATGGCCGATGCGGAAGCGGCAGTAATAAGCGTCATAACCGCAGGGGGTGCTTGGACCACCAACACCAATCTGTTTCGTGGTCCTGGTGTTGGGCCGTCGGTCAATCAGAATCCTTATCCAACACCGTGTGTTAGTGTCTTGTTGACCGGTGGCACGGAGCCAATAAACACCGCCAATGGCGCGATTGCAGGTCAAGTAAAAGAATACTCGGTTCAGGTTGCTCTAAGGACAAACAGTGGTCTTTATGGAACAGGAAGAACGCAGGCACAAGCTGTCTGGACACTTTTGCACGATCATCCAGCGGCCGGCTGGTCCTACATGCGGTGCACACAATCGGCTCCGCTTTGGTTTAAGGTAGAGTCTAACAATGAACACATATTCATTATAAATGTTCGACTTGGCATTTTAGAATAAATGTGGTATTGTAAGCTATGGCGTTAAGAATAAAAACCAAGTTTAGCGACGATTTGAAGCGTTTCCTGAATAACGGGGATAAAGTTATTGATATGGCCGGAAAGCAAACTATCCTAGACGGCGCCATAGAGGTACTTCAGAATGCGCAGTTCACAGGAAAAATGTCTGTAGATTCGGGCGCTTTGCGTGGTAGCGGTTATGTCGCATGGAAGCAGGGAGAGGCTGGCTTTTCAACTCCATACGCAGCCTACAATCATGAGGGAATAAATCGCTTTTCGGGTGGTAGACTGAACTATCCGGGCGGCGGTGACATGAAATGGTTGGATAGGGCCTTGGATGACACAGACGTTGGTCGTCTTGACCGAGCTTTAGTCACTATGGAACGATACATGAAAGCGTATCTTGGGGCCGCTGCTGTAGGTGAGCGCGTACGCTTTAGTTTTCCTCCTGGCATTGCCTTTTCTGAAGGGGCCGCTGATGCCAGGGCCGCGGGAATTTACCGAAGACACGTAAGATCTAAAAATACCTGGCGAGCGGGTGGAAAGATTGTTCGGGAGAAATAAAAACTATGCGTTATTATTTCAAAGAGAAGTTTGTTTCTGCTAATCGCACGCATTTTCGTGAAGGTTTGTGGTACGGATATACTCCTGACGTAGATGAGGCTATTGCCGCGGGGATTGCGGTTGATGAAGCACAGTATGCTGTGGGTCTTGAGCATGCTGCGGAGTTGGAAATACAGAAAGAAAAAGAAAAGCAAAAGCGAGAAGAACGGCAGAAGAAGCGTATTCAAGCACGGCATCGTATTACTGTGCTTGAAAAAGAACTGGATAACTTACGACAAAAAGCGTTACAGGCGAATGAATTTGATCGCACACAAATTGAGTTTAGAATTGCACAATTTGAGCTAGAATATCAGGAATGCAGGGATTTCTTGGCTGACGAGGAACAAGTTAAACCTGCGGAAGTGGAGTAAAAAATGCCAAGAACAGCTATTGCTATTTCTACTGTGGCTCGATATTTTGAGGGCATCAGTGGGGGTGTTGTCTCGGTTGCTGGTGACGCAGCAAACGATCACTCAGTAGACATTTCGGCGGATGTGCCCCATCTTGGAGTCATTGCCATCAATACCGGTGTGGGGGCCAAAACCTTCACGATTGATTTGCCAGCCAGTGTTAAAACTTACAATGTGTCCACCACGAAAACTATCACGGTACCTGCGGCCGTAGCAGGTGCGCCTGGAGTTAATTTCATTCCCATGAACGATTATCACGCTCTCAATCAGGGAGGTAGTTTGGCAAACATTACCAGCACAGATTTGGCGTCCATATTTTTCGTGGCAGTGCGTTGGAGCGCCCCACCATCCCCATAATTAATGGAGTAGATAAATGGCAGTTACAAATTTTATCATTGGAACTAGTGGAACTATCGGTGTCGGCGCGGCCGGCGTGGGTGTGCCTGGCGGTGCGTTTACTAATTTGGGTGGTGTTACCAGCTTTAACTTTACTCTAACAAATGATGAGGTTGATTTCAGCTCGAATGATGCGGCCTATGATATCAAACGATATGGAAGACAGCGCGCTGCTGGATCCGTTGACTTTCTCTATGATCCGGGCGATGCAGCGCAAAATACGTTGCTGACCAATTCACGAACGCCTACAATTACAGCGTTCCGTCTTCGGCCGCAGGGTGGCGGCGCATATAATGAATATGCCTTTGATGCGTTGGTTACCTCATCGAATCCGACCATAGAGAACAATGGTAATATTCGATGCACGGTTTCCTTCGTCAGCACCGGCGCCATTGATTTTGATGCTGATCAAGCATAATTAAGCTGGGTGTTTTAATTGAGAGTGTAAGAGGAGGGTTACCTTATGCAACACAGGGGAGAGCTGGATATCACGCTTGCTGGAGTACCGTTGCACTTGAAGTATCGGGCCTATGGACTTTCTCAGTGCAAGAAGTTCTGCGGAATGACGGCGACGGAATTGTTGCTGCATATCTATAAGCAGCCAGTCTATGGAATCAGTCTCGACTTGGCCATTCCGCTGATTGCAATCGGTTTGATTGCCGATCCAAGATACCGACTCGATGAAGCTGACACTCTGATTGCAAAGATTGCTGAGCTCATCGACAAGGAAGCTGATAAGCATGAAGGCAATTACATTGAGGCCTTGATGCCAGTTATCTCGAAGGTACTGGAGACCTTTGCGGTCTCCGTACACGGGCCCAAATTGATCGAAGCCGCTAAGGAGGAAACCGCAGCAGAAAGCCCTTTGCCGGCGGCGGTAGTAGCGGTCGAGGAGGTCAAAGAGGTCCTCCCGCCCAGCGCTTAGTTGTCAAAAAGACAAAAGCATTCAAGCTTGATTGGATGAAGTTGCACATTCAAGCCGCTGCGGCAGGCATTAAGCCTGATGAGTTTTGGGATCTGACTCTATATGAGATACAGATTGCGATTGCAGGGCATACCGAAAGGGAAAAAGCATCAATCATCGGGCGCATAACTGCCATTGCCAGGGCGTTTGCTAAGGGCGATCCGCTAGAAGGATTGATAGACTCAAACAAAAGAAAAACAGGCCTTCTTGGCGGCATGGCTGCATATACTTTCTGGGGACGTGATCTAGGCGATAACGATGGCGATTAAAGCCGGAACAGTCTTTTTTGAATTCAAGGGCAACACTGCCCATCTTCGTCATGCTTTAAATAATATCAAAATTTCCATTGGCAATATCGAATCTCTATTTCACAAACTGGAATTAGTAGGCGTAGCGGCATTTGCAGGCATAGCTGTTGCCTCAAGAAAGGCTTTCAAGTCTGCCGCAGATTTTGATGCCGCCATGCGTCGCTTGGCTGTCATTACAGGCGCATCATCGCGGGAAATGAAGAAATTGGAAGATGATGCCCTAAAGTTTGCGATGGCCTCTGGAAGATCTGCTAAGGAAATTACGGATGGATATTTGAGAATTGCACAGGCCGGCTTTGAGTCGGCAGATACAATCAAGGCCGTTACAAAGGCTTCGTTGGAACTATCCATTGCCGGACAGATTAGTGCTGAAGAGTCTGCGGATCTATTGACCGGACTACTTCGCGGTTGGAACATGACGGTTCCGCAAATGGAGCGGGCTGGCGATACATTGACGTCGGTTTTCATGCGCACTAAGGCTGACATTCACGGCTTGGTCGAATCCTTCAAATTCTTGGGCCCTGTCGCGCGACAAATGGGCATGACCTTTGAGGAAATGGCTGTAGTTTCCGGCGTTATGAATGATAACTTGATACGTGCCGGACTCGTAGGCCGACAACTGCGCACTGCATTGATCAGCGCATTCGCCCCAACTGTTCAATCAATAAAGATTTTGAAGCAATATGACATAGCTCTTGAGGATGCGTACGGCAAACAAAAAAGCTTCATTGATCTCGCAGCTGAGCTAAAGAAGAAAGTATCCACAGCAGAATTTGCCAAAATCTTCACAAGATTATCCATGAGTGCTGCCTTTATCATGGGAGAAAGCGGAGAGCGGATTAGAGAACTATTAGCTGGGCTAAGTGAAGATGCCGGTAAAATGACCGAGCTTACAGAAGCTCATTTAAGTTCATTGCAAGGTAAGTGGGAGCGACTTACCTCAACTATCGACGCGGCAGGCATAGCCATTGCCCGTAGTCATAATAAGCCATTAGGCGAGCTTATTGATAAAGCCAAAGAGTGGGCTCTCACTATCAAGAATCTCATTCTTGATCATACCGAATTTATTATATCGGCCTTAACGACTGCTGGCGCAATTCTTCTCGTTGGCAAAGCGCTTGGATTAACAATTGGGATTATCTCAGCAGCGACACCTCTTCTAGGAATCCTCGCGGATGGATTGATTCTCGCATTCAAAAATCCCAGGTTGCTTATCTCGATAGGGATAATTGCAGCAGCCATTGCAACTATTGGCGTCGCTATCTGGGGTGTTGTGGAAGGAATAAAATGGCTTGCTGAGCATTCAGACGACATTGCTAATGCATTCAAAAAAATGCGTAGTTTTCTGGTAAGCGGAGTGCGGGGCGGGGCAGGGAAACAACTAAAGGATCCTACTCTAGTTCCAATTAGTAATGTTACAGAAATAAAGGATGCTGAGGCAATAGCTCTTTCTAAATCTCTTGATGCTAGATTGGCAGCGGAAAGGGCGGCGGCAGCCAAAAAAGAAGCAGACGAAGCAGAAAGTATCTGGATTAAGGCCTATAAGAGACTTGGCGAGTTTGGTAAAGGTACTTTAAGAGAATTTGCGCCCGGAATGCTCAAGGAACTAGAAGAGTATGCTAATCAAGCATTCGAGGTTTGGAAAAAAGCCCGCGAAAAAGCTCGTAAGGAAGCGGCGGCTGCGGATGCTACTCTTAAAAGGAAAAAGAAGAAGGAAGAAAGAGAACCATTTACCATACGACCTCAAGAACCTTCAAAAAAGGCTATTCCTATTGGTATCAGTAGGGATATGGAAAATCAAATTCGCAATGTTGGTTTTACCATAGAACAAGTTGAGGAACTCGGTTTTGAGTTCATTACTCTTACCAGCAATGCGAGAAAATTTGCCGAAAAACTTCTTGGCGTTACGATCAGTTTTGAAACAGTAAAGTTTGCCGTAGAATCCGTTAAAACCGGAACAGAGATTTTTGCAGATGCCTTGGCCGCTAAAGGCATACCGCTTTCCTTCAAGCAATTGGCCACCCAGGTTTTAACTCAAACTGAATTATTCAACCGACTGGGCGAAGTTGTTCAATCCACTATTGGAGTGCTTTCCAGACTCATAGATTCCGTATTTGGGTTTACCAAAAAAATTCCAACTCCCGCAATTGGGGCGGCTGCGGGCGCGGCGGGCGGCGCATATTTAGGCTCTACTATTCTGCCCGGATGGGGAACTGCTATAGGCGCCGCAGTGGGCGGAATTGCCGGCATTTTTGGTGGCATGGCGATAGATTCCAAAAAAGCCATGGAAGCCGAACGTGCGGCCAGAGAAGAAGTTACTAAAGCACTGGAAGCTGAGGAAGCACATCGCCGCAGAATATCTGAGTTAAATGCAGCACGGTATCAAAAATCGCAGAGTGATGTGGCTGCAATTGTAACAAAATTTGTGCAGTTAGCTTTTAATCCATCTCTCCTTGCGCGCGCCGGGACATACTCTGATATATCAGGCGCCCTAGAAGAAAGCTACAGCTTTTTTGAGAGAGTGCTACAGCTTGGCGCGGATCAAATGGAGCCCGTGATCGCGCAACTCCGCGAGCGCCTTGAAAATCTTAATCTCGCCATTGCATTGGGCACTGAGCCACTTGGGCTTACCGCTGAAGAAATGCTAGCTGAGGTGGAAGCCATCGGCAATGCGCTTGGACGCCTGGGCGTTGCCTTGAATGAATTTGTATTAACGTTTAAGCCAATCTCTGAAACTATCGCAAAGATAGTAAATAAAGCTCTTGAGAGTTTTGCCAATATGGGGAAGAAAACTGTTTCTCCTATTGAATCTCTGTTCTCAAATCTGTTTCCGGGCGGAAAAGATGGCCCAATTAAATCTCCTGTTTTAGGGTTACCATCGGGCGGAAAAGAACTTCCAATCAAGCCTCCGCTAACTACACCAAAAACAGGACCTTTCGTTTTACCTGTGAAAACAGGGCCCTTAGTTACACCGGACTATCTGCTTGATGTAGAAAAGGGGTTAGCAGCGTTGCTCAGCACTGGCAACAGAGAGGTAATGGAAGCTGCACAATCTCAACTACAAGCAGCAAGCGCTGATGCAGCGGCCGCTCTGGCATTGGAACAGGCTGGAATTGATGTTTCTTCCTTAACTGTTGCCGAGTTACAAGCCGTTGTTGATGGTACTGCTCTTTGGTTAGACAAGTTCGGCGATGCATTGGCAGAAGCCGCCGAGTTTATTCGCGCATCAGGACAAGACTTTGCTGACAAGTTCCTCGACGAAGCCATGAATAAGTTATTTGATCCTGCAGAAGATTACCGCGGACAGCGCCGATTAATGGCCCAATTAGATGTTCAAGCATTATATAGGGCAGGAAATGAAGCAGAAAGAGCTGCATTAATACAAAGTTTGCAGCAAGAAATGGAAGAGGCTTTACAAAAGCAACGATTAGTTCAAGCTGGCTTTGTATTGCCAACAGGGGAGTCTTTGGCCTCCTTGAATGCGGCCATAGACACTTTAAACAGCATATTCCAGGTTCTGGGTGTTTCAGCCGAAGCCGCAGCCGAGAAACTTGACGCGGTGTCAGAAGCCATTAACATTCCGGCCGGCTATAAGATTGACTTGGCTAGATTTAGATCTATCATTGGAGAAGCTTCGATTCCAGCACCTTAAGGCTAACACATGGCATTGTTGAAAATAAATAACTACACTGTCTCAACGACGCCAGGATCTGGTAAAACCTCTACTGTTTCAGCCGGCGCCCGGGGTCGATCTGCATCTAATACCTTTTTTGTTAACCAAGGTGGCAGTCTAAAAAGAACATGGGAATTTGAAACTACTCCCCTGTCAATGGCCGACGCACAGGGTCTTATCGGTATGCTTGAAATGCGGGGGGAACATTTTCCTTATAATTGTGTTGATGCATCTGGTAATGGAATAAATCTTATTCTGGGTGGAGGAATTCTCGCTGATTTTGCATCACAAAAAGGATTAGTCCCCACAGCTAATCCTACAATGGGAATAGACGGTGTTCGTGGTCTGGATGGCTCTTTAGTTTATATGAAAGGAAACATACTTTCGACCCCCTATTCTGCCCTCAAGCAGGGCTCCCTGCATCCTAGTCAGGCAGTTGCAAATCTGCTATCCGTCAATGAAGCTAAGCCAACAGCCGAGGGGCATTTAACAACTGTAACCTCGGGTACACACGTGGCGTCTACAACACGCTATTGGATAGGAACTGGGTGCGTGAAAGTTACCGCTCCAGGAATGGGCTCTGGTGTAAGAACATCGGGATATGGAGCTTATGGCATTGGTGTCGATTTTGTATGCTCTTGTTATATAAAACCGGCGGTCGGAGGCGAAGAGTTGCAAATAGTCGCCCACGATGCCGGCGGAGCTCTGGCCGGATCTTACAACTTCACCTTGCCTACTAATACCGATACTTGGACTCGTGTGTGGATCAATGCTACTACAGCAGTAGGAAGTCCTATTTCTTTCAGAATACTTTCAAATTCTCTTGCAGATCTGGAGTTTTATCTTGATGCATTGCAGCTAGAAGAACAAAATGCTACTCCCTTGCAAACATTTCCAGCGCTTTGGCATTCGGGGGGAAATATTAAGTCTATAACGTCATTGAATTATGCCCCCAACTTCTGGTATAACAATACAGAAGGCTTTACTTGGAATGCCTGGATAAAGCCCTATAATTCAACCTATACAAGCGGTGGAATGTATATTTTTGCACAAAATACTACTGCCGCTAACACTGTTTATTGTTTTCTCGACAGCGCAGATAACAAGTTCAAATGGTATCTATTTGATGATGACCCTGCTCGATCAACCGCGGGCGCATTCTCCGTCATCAGCACTACTGTGTTCACTAATACGTGGTCGATGATTACAGTAACCTGGGAGCCCGATCAACAACGTTTGCGTCTATATGTGAATGGAGTCTTAGAAGCCACGGACACTACGAACAGTGGTAATAGATCGGTCAATTACAAAAGCGGCAGTTTCGATACATCAACTTCAATTGGTGTAAGTCATCGTGGAACCAGTCTGCTGCTTGGCGCCACTATATCACACATGTCAGTACTTCCTTATGTGGCTTCGGCGGCCTTGATTTTGGGCTGGTGGGGAACAGGTGCAGTGACCGATGATCCCCTGAGTTTTTTCCCTTTAAGATGCTCGGGCGATTTTCTGAACGACAATGAAACAAACATATTGGCTTTTGGGCAGGTAGATAATATCCAAACAGTTGAGTACAATAATTCTGGTTCTTGGGTAAATAATGCGGTTAAAATACGATTTACATTGGAAGAGGCCTAATTAGCAATGCGAACACTGACCGCTACACAGACGGCTATCTACGCCAATATCTATGCCGGCCAGGGCGATCGCTTCGTTGTTGAAGTAGATACCTCAGGTGCGGGTGCGTGGACTGATTTGACTGCATTGCGCGGCTTCAACTTTGTGCGGTCGATTTCTTATGGTGGCAGTATTGATTCTTCCTACGACTCCGCCGCCATAAAACTACATACACAGATCGCCGACTCGCCGGACTACAATCTGAGCCCCTATTCGGCGTCGTCGATCAACAATATATTGGCTCTATACCGGAAAATTCGGATTCGAGCAGCTACTGGATCGGCCGGCTCAACACCTCCTGATGCTGATCTAGCGGTTGTGTTTATCGGCCGCATTGTTTCAATGGATATTTCGGCAGAGTCTATCGAATTATCATGCAATGATGAATCGTGGGTTTTAGAGATTAGATTCATTGAGACAGTAAAAACATACTCGACTGCTAGTTTAACAGCTATTCAAACAGTCATGCAGAGCATTCTCAATGACCATTTCAACACAAAACTATATCGGACAGGTGGTTCGGCTCCGGCGGCAGGTGATCAGTTTACGCTCTACGACGGCGGGGGTCTAACCACATTTGTAGGCGCACTTGCACCCGGCTGGAATCTTCGAGTCTATAATCAACAAAGGCAGCCTATTCTGCATGCTTTGAGAGTTTTGACTGACCAAATTGGTTGGTCCTTGCGTTGGCAGTATATGGAAGGCGCCATCAATGCCTTCGTTCTTGTTCTGGAGGAACCTAATCGAGGCGCTCCTGCAAGCAATCTGACAGTTCCATATCAGAAGATTCTGCAATATGGTCCTATCCGAGAGTCTTTGGACACAGTCAGAAATGTTTGTGCTATTGGTTATACGCCAACATCAGGTGAAAGAACACTATCTCAAGCGGGTGTGGCCTTTGCCAATGGAGAGAATACAAGCAGTATAGATAGCACTACCAGACTGTGGTTGGAAATACAAGAAGACAATTCTTCTCAAATTGACACAGCCGCCGAAGCTCAGGAAATGTCTGACAATATTCTGTACGACTTGGCCTCGGGTCTTGATAGTTTTACTGTCATTATCCCCTATCTCCTGCCAGTGCAATTGAGAGATGTTATCACAATACCCGCCGATAATATCATTGCTGCGACTGCTCGTGTAAATGTAGTTATTGGCGTTCAGCACGATGCAGATCATGATGGCGCGCAGACTACCTTGACACTACGCGGCACAAATGAATCCGTACATAAAACGCAATGGATAGATAGGAAACCATCTCATACAATCAGATTAGTTTCTAGTGACTTATTTATCACTCAGGCCTCTCAAGAATCAAATATGATACCTAACGGCGATTTTGGTGATATGGGGAGATTCTAAATCATGAGTGTAGCACCTCCAAGTAATTGGACTATTACAACAGGCATTTGGGGTACTGACGCCGACATTGTCGCCAGTCCGTCCTTGAGCGGCGGCCATAGTTTACATTTAAAAAATACTGCCGTAGCTACAACGGTTAAAAGTGCTTTTTTCCCTGTAACGTCATTCAGTGATGTGCCTTCAGGTACTATATATTATGTTCCTCGTGTTCGGATACGCGCTGATAGCATAGCCGCCGGGAATATTACTACCGTATTATTCAAAGTATATCAAGCCGACCGTACTTCAGTAGTTGTTACGAATACGTTAAAAAATGCCATACTTTATGCTGCAAATACGTGGGAAGAGTATGGTGGTGCTTATGTAGGCGGGTCGGTGGGTACAACAAGTTTTTGGGGACAATTTGAATTGTCAAAATCTGCCACTGCCTTTAATGTTTACTTTGATTTGGTACATATAGCTATGTCTCCCCCTTATATCGAGGCAGCTGGAGCTATATTTTCCGCATTTATTCCGAGTACATACACTGCACTGCCTTGGTTCACTACTGGCGGTCTGAACGGGCAAACACTCATTAGTTTGACGGGCGCCAACGGTGAGACCATTCGGATTTACGAACCAGGATTATATATCATGATGACGAGTGTCCTCTTGGTTGGATTAGCAGATCAACACTATGTGGCGGTACGAATACAAAATCTCTCGTCAGGCACTACAGTCTCGTCTAACTTCTTTTCCGCGTCGGGTACAACACTCCAGGGACCTACTCTTACAGCATTCCGTCATGTAAGAATTCAGTCTGCACCTTATGAGGATATTCAGATACAGGTTCTGTTAAATGTTGTCGCCGGAGTATCTCTGAGTGCAGCCTCACGAATTTATATGGCAAAATTGAGGTAGGGTACTAATTCATTGACACATGAATTACAATGTGTTACTATAAATTGGGATTTTAATAGGATCCAAAAATGAAAAGATTTTTACAACTGTCCGGAATCATTGCGGTTTTTTCAGTCTTTCTGCTTGGTGCCGGCGTTGGTCCCAAGCAAACAGTACGTCCGTCGTTTACCGAGGAGGATGGCACCAGTTGGGCATTAGAGCCACTAAACGGCACGCCTCAAACCTCTGTTTTTGAAGTCGATGGCCTTCGATTTGTGACCTTCTATGTTGCCTTTGTCCGAAATGCGGCCGACAATGTGACCATGAACTGCAATGTAGGATACAGCTCGACTACGGTTACTTATCCTATCCAATCAACTGCAACCGTAGCAGGCGTCGGCACAATGTCAAATTTCGTGCCCACCAAGGCCGTCACAGGGAGTACCAGCTTTCCCATCACTGTCGATATTGAAGGCTACACCCACATGCAATGCTCGTTCAGCGGCGTCAATTCAACCGCCACCGATACACTTGGTCTAGTAATTGCTGGAGGAACAAGATAAATTTCGTTTCCGAAGAGACCTTTTAAATAGACAACTTGGAGTAGCTAAATGGCAGAATATACTAGAGAAGAAGGACGAGCTGACTGGTTAGTTGATGACGCAACAGGTGATTCCGTATTGCTCATCGCGGACTCTGTTCGTCTTAGAGTGACTAATGCTTCCGTTACTTCATCCACGGACTTCAACGGCACCGTCGGCGCGACGACTGCCCGAGCAGGCACGTTTACGGCCCTAACAGCCACAAGCTTCGATCTTAATGGCGCCCTCGATCTCGATGTAGATGGCGTAGCGGCCACCCTCACAAATACAAATGGTGGCGCTTCGTCTCAAGTACTGATTCTTGAAGGCGATAGTGCTACCCCTGCCGACAATGATGCTGCATATCTCACCATGCGGCTATCTGACAGCGCCGGCAATCAAGACGAAGGAGCTCGTATTACCTGGCAGGCCACCACGGTTTTGGACGGCGCCACACAGGATACCGATCTGCTCTTGGCTTCAGTGAACAATGGCTCATTGAATACCATGCTGACCTTAGATGGGTCGGCCAATCAGTTGGTCCATAATGTCAATTCAACCTTCGCCGGGACTACAATCGCCGATCTTGGTATTGTTACCACGGCAGATATCAATGGCGGTACAGCGGACGGAACCATTATCGGAGGCGCCACAGCAGCCGCGGCCACAGTAACAGCCCTAACGGCTACCAGTCTTGATCTAAATGGTGCTGCCGATGTAGATGTAGCAGGCAATACAGCCTCGCTCACAAACACTACAGATGGTGCCTCGGTTCAGGTTGCCATCCTGGAAGGCAATAGGGCTACTCCAGCCGACAACGATGCAGCCTATGTTTCGCTGCAACTTTCTGACTCAGCCGGAAACCAAGATGAGGGCGCTCGGATTACCTGGCAAGCAACGACAGTCCTCGACGGCGCTACTCAGGATACCGATCTGCTTTTGGCTGCTGTAAGTAACGGCGTGTTAACCACCCAATTGACCCTTGATGGTTCGGCCAATCAATTAGTCCACAATGTCGGATCTACTTTCGTCGGGACCACAATCGCCGATCTCGGAACAGTCACAACTGCTAATATCGATGGTGGCACAATCGATGGTACGATTATCGGCGGCGCTGCTACAGCCGCTGCCACAGTTACCGCTCTAACAGCTACAAGTCTCGATCTGAATGGTACAGCTACAGTAGATGCGGCTTCTAATACTGTCACTTTCACTAACACGAACGACGGCGCATCATCTCAAGTCATCATTCTTCAAGGTGACCGCGCTACCATAGCCGACAATGACGCAGCCTATGTTTCAATGAGACTCTCTGACTCGGCAGGTAATCAAGACGAAGGTGCTAGAATTACCTGGCGGGCTACGACCGTATTGGATGGTGCCACTCAAGATACGGATCTCTTACTGGCTGCCGTGAATAATGGTTCCTTGAATACAATGCTGACGCTCGACGGGTCGGCCAATCAGTTAGTTCACAATGTTGGATCTACTTTCGCTGGGACAACGATTGCCGACTTGGGCACTGTTACGACTGCCAATATTGATGGCGGTACGGTCGACGGCACGACTTTAGGTGCAGGAACTCCATCAACCGTGGCAGCTACGACCGTGTCCACCACAGGTAATACCACGACGACAAGTGGAGTCGGCGCCCTTGCCGCTCAAGGTCTTGTTGTGACGGAACGCGGCGCAAGCGGAATCCACCATACCACAGCCACTTACAACTTCAACTTGGCAGTCGGCGGCGCTGTCAGCTTGGCGGGTGGCGCGGCAATCTATACTCTACCTGCTGTACGTTGCAGGATTTTGGGCCTCTCAACTGACGCCACGTGGACATCAACCGGTGCAGGTGGCTGCGTTGGCGATACTCCCGACTGCGGCGTTGGAACAGCCCTCGCTGCGGGCGCAGTAGGTACTCTAGACTTGGCCGGTGCTGGCGCTGAAAATTTGATTACAGGTGTTGCTCTTTCAGCGTTATCAGCAGCTCCTGGTGATGATCTGAATCAGATTATTCTGGTGGCAACTTCTGGTACGCCAGTGGCGGCATCGACCACAATCTATGCCAATTTTGCTGATCCCTGGGCAGGTGCTGACACAGTCAACCTTAACGGTACCTTGAAGCTGTTCTGGATTGAAGAGGACTAAGGGCTGGGTTTGGGGGCTACTTTCATGTCGGCGACAGAGCTTGAGCGATTGGCGCGCATAGAGGAAGCGCTGAAACACATCAGCGAAAAGTTGGATACAATGCTGGGCAGACAAACAACGTCTGAAGATGTTTTAGACAAACTCAAGGAACAGTTGTTCGACATACGTGCCACAATGAAGCTGCACAGAATTTTCATTGCGATTGGGGTAGCCGGCGCTTTTGCAGGCGCCGGTACCTTGTCTAGGTTATTTGGTCTACTGTAAGAGGAGGATTGTGCATGAATGAGACAGTTGTGAATGGCACATTGGCTTTGGTGACCTGGGCAGTCGTGGGATTCCTGAAATGGCGCGCGCCGGCTTTTTGGGCTAAACATAGTAAACTTGTTAAACTGGGATTCATTGGTTTGACGGCTTCTGTGCTGGCAGTAGCTGCAGGTGCTACGGCAGGCAATGATCTGTTTACCATTGGGCAAAGCGCTATTACTGCCTTCATGGGAGCGGTATTCGCCCGCAATGCTCTGAAGGCTGCCCAAGCTGCCAGCAAGACTCAGCCAGAGGTTGAAGGCCCACCGGCATCATGATAGTTGGTATTGATCCCGGCCATGGAGGCAAGGATCCTGGCGCCGTAGCTGGCGATCTAACCGAAGCCAATTACGTCTGGCAATTCAGCCAACGCCTTGAGACCACTCTTAAGCTGAACAATCATTCAGTTTTGAAGTCTCGCCAGAAGGACGAAGATCCGCCGTTCAGCAAACGGACTGAGAATCTGGCTGGTTCCAATGTCTGTTTCTCCATCCATATTAATGCCGGACAGCCCTCTTGGACCGGCGGCATTTTCTTTTGGACAGCTGGCGTAGTCGCTTCCGACAAATCAAGTTTTCTTGCAAAAAAACTTCACGAGCACTGGCCCAATGAATTTCGACACCGTAGGACAGCCTCTGCGCTGCATTCCGTGGCGGCCGAGGACCTAGACAGCCAGCTATGGTTGAAAAGGCCGTACAACGTCATCAGGCGCTATAGTCAACCTGCTGTTTTAGCTGAGCTTTTCTTTTTGTCAAATGCATTTGATAGGAAGTTCGCTGAACATCCATTCATCGAAGAACAGATGCGCTGGGCCTTTGTCAGAGCTTTGGATGCTTATCAAGGGCAGTTTTAGCCAACAAAAGACGCTCCGAGTTCTCCGCCGTTCTCTCACATGTACCTACATGTTCTGTGGCCAGCAGAACAGCTTGGTTTAAGTCGGCTGCCGTAGCTGCAAACTTGGCTGTTTTGGAACACGAACATTCGATGATGAATAGATTTTTTTGGGTATCAAAACTAATCCCAACCTCTTGACCCCAACGCAGCCCTACTTTCAGGTCGATAGGATAATTCATTTTGATGCTGTCTACGCTCCTGTTTTGCGTCATGTTATCCCACAACACCTCGGCAAGCCTAACAGGGTCTGGGCCCTCGATGGCGAGCTCATCATGGCGTTGCAGTAGAAGATGCTCCTGTGTGTGATCTAGCTTGGCGTGCACGGCTTGAATGGCGGCGTCAACTATGGCTGCGCCTCCTGCCTGCATAGGAAAGTTAAATACCTCTGTTTCCTTGGGTTTCTGGGGCCCATAGAAGTACCGTCGTCGATGATTGAATGGCTCCTCAACATACCAGTCTTTGCAAGCTTTTGCAAGCAATTCCTTTTTCCGCTCGTAAAGTCTTGGATGCTGCTCCCACCACCGTCGCACACAGGATAGTACTGCCTTGTAGGTGATTTCTTTGGACTTCACGGACAAGGTATCGAAGATGCCCATTGCCGCGCCTTCTTCGTCCATAGTGCAATAGCTTAGCCGATAGGCGAAGGTCTTGGCTAAATTTCTCCATTTACCGCCAGCATCCTCGAGCGGCAGGTTGAAGAGATCGGCGGCATTTAGTCGGTGGACATCCAATCCCTTTTCATAGGCCTCCAGCAAGGCTTCATCTTTCGCCAGCTGGGCATTAATCCGTAATTCCAACTGAGAGAAGTCGGCCAGGACCAGCCAATTTCCTGGGTGCGCAATGAAAATAGGCTTGATGGGCGGGGGTACAGTTTGTAGTGCTGGTGTAGTCACAGACCAGCGACCTGATACTTGGCCAACAATATTTATATCTGGTCTAACTTCTGGTTTATTTTGTAAGTTGTCTATATAAGCTTCCTTTAGTTTGGCAGCAGTTTTTCGCTTTATTAGAAGATTCGCCAGCTGACCAGCCAAACCATTTTCCGACCGGGCAATGTGCTCTAGAGATTTCTTATCTGCCGACGGCGCTCCTTGGGCAGTTCGGTAGCGTACCGGGGCGCCCAGCACACCGTACAGAATATGTTGGATTTGTTGAGTGCTGTTAAAATTCAACACTCTCAGCTCATCTTCCGACAAATCATCGGAGAGTAATTCTCGGGCTTCCGACGTCACGCCGTCTATTCTGAATTGCAATTCAGAATTCAATGAAGCTTGTTTGTCTACATCTAGCTGCCAACCCCATTGGCGCATTTGACGCACAACGTCTAAATTCTTGGACGCATTTTCATATAGAGCATTCAATCTTTCATCTTCCACGATCATTGGATAAAGCTTTTTGGCCAGCCAAGCCGAAGCCTGCGCGTCGTGCGAGTTATACTCTCTCATTTCGTCCGGAGATACCTCATGAAATCGATTTTCCTTTATCTCCTTTTTGACATTTCTTACCTTAATTGCATGCACAGTTTTCCAGCGGTTGGATACCTCAACAAGATGTACCGCAGCATCTTCAAGGTTCTTGGGAATCTCAGACCATAAGATGGCGTAGGCAATCATGGTGTCGAAGTCATTCCTTGCCTCAACACCACGTGCTTTCATTGCCAGCAGATCGTAATTGGCATTGTGCGCCGCGAAAACTCTGGACGATCGGAAGAGATTGTCGACCGCCTGGCGTATTTGAGTGCCAAGAACTCCATAGTACTCCAATCCCCACACAGTGCCATGAGATGCAGTCTGATAGGTATCCCAGGGGATGGTTATTGTGGTTCTCCCATCCGAGAATCCCATGCATGTAATACGAAAATCAGGATCCTGAAAATCAATACCATAGGTCTCAGTATCCCAGGCTACTAGATTATCTAAACCATTCAACAAATGCACAGTCTCGGTGGAAACATCAATATGCAATTTAGACCATTTGTTGATCCTGGGGCGTCCTTTCGCATAGTTTATAAATCGCTCCATGGCGGCCAGCCACGGTATCTGCATCGGCGGTTTGTGAAAGAATATGTATGTCGGATGATCTACCACCATGCTATGCTTATAGATAATTTCTCTTGACAGGGACGCTTGATCCTTCGTTAGCTCGCCCGCCCAAGCATACTTGCCCATGTACAGACGTGGCAAATTTCCACACTTCTTCAAGTTTGCTTGGAAATACTCCGCGCAGCATTCCGCCGCCTTTTTCATATTCTTTTCTGTCTTTTTATTGCGCGGCGGACAACAGGCGATGCGGTTTAGGATATGAAAATCTTGTCGGCTGACATTTAGAGTTTTGAGCGCAGACCACATAGCGCGGCCCGTAGGTCCTATGAATGGCCTCTCGCGCCACTTCTCCTCATAGCCCGGGCTCTCCCCAATGAGTACAGCGCACGGATTAGTTTTGCTGTACTCAGGGGGAGTAGGAAGAAATTGTTGGCTATTCTTTTTGAAGAAAGGGCAGTCTGAACATTTAGAGCTTGGGCAGACGTGCATAAACTAGGCGCCTTGTCGAAGCAATCAACCCGGCCAATTTAAGCAAGCTTAGAAGGGAACTCCCGCATAGTCGCGACCTTCTGGGAGATCTTCAAGCACACGAGAGACATTGTTACATGGCTCATTCCTGAAGACACCCTGGGTTACATACAACACGCGGGTGTGTCCCACCAAGTCGATATTGCCATTCGCAATACCTTGAATTGCTTCCTTGGCCAAATTCAATCCCATCACATGCGCTTCATCATAATCAGCTGCGCGGGATGATTGAACGAGTTCCTTTTTGGTAGGAACAACGTCTTTTTCACTACCCAATAAAACCCTTGTGTCGGAAACCAGGGTTGTCAGAGCGCGTGCTTTCTTCTCGCCCCAGACCTCGTCGACGTCTGTATCGCTCACCAGGGCAGGGTCTACGTTCTTATCGTTAGCGAGCCGGTTACGCAGTGCTTCCTTATCTTTGAGCCACGGAAGCATAAAGAACTGTGTGAGAGTATTCCTAAAGGACTGTGTCTTGGGATTGCCAGGCTCTGAACATGGCGAATAATTCACGATCAGCATAGCTTGACCGCTGCTGGACACCTTGGGCGTAATCTTTGTGATTGCTGCCGAGTAGTATCCCTTGTCCAGCAATTGTCGACGTTTCGCATCCTGAACTTCCTCATGTGTAACATCATCAAGATCATCAAACACTGCCACGTTAATGTCCGTCATTTTTTCTCTCCCTGTGTGTATTCTGTGATTTTCTTCTCTAGCTGCTGCAAATTAGCTGGTTCAGTCTTACTCAAGATTCCAACATATCGACTTTTTCCCTGCGCTCCGTTTCCTCCCTGTGTGTAGATAAGATGTTGTAGCGGTTTACCTGGTCTCTCTATTGCTTCCAGCCAAAGACTTAAATCCACCTCCCCATTGACGAGTTTAGCTGTTTTGCCCGGTATCAATGGTACAATGTCATTGTTGAAACCAGAAGAGGAGGATACAATAGCGCGCGCTCGCTTTTCAGCCCTGTCCTCAGGTTTCGCGTTCTGCGCCTCTACTTCTGCATTGTTCATGCTTGGATGAGCTAGATACATATACTTGACTGAACTCATGATAAGATTGCGGCGAAACAATGTCAACCTATTTGCCAGTAAAGTCCATGCGCCGCGCATATCGGCAGCACCTTGTTTTGACACAGGACATTTAGCGCCCTGTATGTAAAGCAATTCGTATTCCGCACAGATTGTACTCAAGGTATCAATCACAACCCATTTAACACTAAGGTTATCGCGCGCATATTCTAGATCACTGGCAAACCAAAGTAAAGCCTCGTCGATGTCTTTGGCTGTTAGTTTCTCTTCACCCTCACGCGGCGGGCGCAGTATCTCATACAAATTGAAAACTGCTGCTGGATGGATGTTCAAAGCCTTCAGACTAACCAAGCCATTATTGTCTGCTTGTAGCCACATCATATCTTTTAGGATAATGGGTTCGGTTCGTCTCTCGTTCAGATTTTCAGGAAAATACTCAGAGGCTGTAGCCGCAAGAGTGGTCTTCCCGGCGCCTTGCTGGCCGTAGATTAGAATTGACTTTGGCAATACTGTGCTGGCATCATTCTGTGTTGTAAGACAGTTGCCCGGAATGTAACCCATTGTGATATCTCCCCGCGAAGTAGACTAGGCTGTATACTCACACGTATTCTTGAAGGCACAGTACCCGCAGGATGACAAGTGTGGACAACGCACGCCGCGCTCCTTTTGCTCTTTTGCTTTAATCAGATAGTTCTGGAGTACAGCCTTCTCGGCGGGCGACGGCGGTAAGAATCTATAATCATGCACCAAGATTTTCTTGTTCTTCACTATCTGTCGATTCACAAAGACAGCAATGTTGTAGCCTATCGCCTGGGCTGCCATGCAATATAACCATCTTTGCAGTTTATAGGAGCCGCTGTCATAAAAATTTCCTGTTGTGCCACTAGTCTTGTAATCATAAATCCAGAATTCGCCTGTTGGTTTCTGAACAATGACGTCAATTCCAGCAGTGATGGGTGAGAATCCCATGGCATTCTCGATTTCCGAACCGCATATAGTAAATTCGCGCGCTATGACCTTATCATCTGCAAACTCTGAGCTGTCTCCAATTGCTTCCCAATAACCATTGTAGATACGGAATGCTTCATCTAAAAGATCCTGTTGAATGTTGCCACATTCATAATCGATTATTTTTGTCCTTTCTGGGGTCAGACCACGATCGGCAGACAACAATAAGTGTACATAGGTACCCAGTACAAGCGCCGGCGCCGTCTCCGAACAAGATCGTTCCACCTCCTCATGGTAATCGGCTGCAATCAGGCAGCGCTCCGCATAAACACCCCAGTAGGACATGCCTGTGCCACTTCCACCATGCGGTACACGTAGGACGAAGTGTTCAGTTTCACTCATTGGTAGGCTTCCTTCTTGGACTTCGCCGTTTGAATGGTGCCTTGGGGAGATAGGATTTTAGGGCTTGATAATATCCCTTTCCCATAACGCCTGCGAAACGTTCTTCCTCATCACCGGTTAGGCCGAGCTCGTACAAATCATTTATTGCATGGAAAATTTCATGAATGAAAGTTTGCCATAGATGCTCATCACTCATGGTTTTTTCGAGAATTATGTGCTTCGGCTCGCCGGGCAGATATAGCCCCCAGCACTCTTCTTTTTCGTCAATAACTGTGCTGTAGACTGGCAGGTCAGTGCCTGCGATGGAAATGGTCAGTTCCAATTTTCTTTTGGGCTTTTTTGCTGATTTTAATGATTTTGCCATCAGCCATTGTCCTCATAATCGAATTCGCAATCCCACTTGTCGGAATCAGCGGATTCTGAAGTCAAAACTTTTTTCAGGTCAACCAAAAATGATTCGTCGTTTTCATCTTGAGCTAACAGATTGTGGAGATCCTGCTGCAATCCCCCCGTACGTATAAGTTTAGATTGCTCTTCCAAGCGTGTCAATAACCTCTGTTGAATAATCTCGTCGCTTGTATTGCCGAGTGTAAGGAAAGTAATGTAAACAGGATTTTTCTGACCAAAACGAACGAACCTGGCCAGAACTTGCGCCATATAAAGAGGTACCGGAAAGGATTCAACCACAAAAATTCTAGTAAACTCGGGGAGCTCAATGCCCTCATTTATGGAACGCAAGGTCACCACAGCCAATTTGGATTCTCTCAGAATTTGAAGTCGCTTTTTGGGTGGGAGTTCGCCGGTGATGGCGGCACAATTGAGCAATTCCGCCAGCTCGTAGCATGTTTTTCTCAGATAAGTCAAAAACAACGTTCGCGGGCGTTGTTCTAGATCCTTAAACTCCGCTTGCAAGCGTTGTTGTTGAAGTGTGGCGAATTTGACCACATTGAATGCTCGCTCTGAAGACAGTTTTTGTTGCTCCACTTTCCAGTTCTTAAGACTGAATGCAGTCGAGGGCGTTGACACATTGCATAGAATTTCCTGACTCCAATTCGTGGGCGGCATTCGATCGACAGCATCAGCCTTCGTGACTACGTCAGAAATATCTGTCATTCTTCTGACAAGATCATCAAATCTGTCTTCTCGCAAGCCATGAATTTGTAGGGCGCCCTCATAACCATCATGATCGACAACATGGTAAAATGTCACCCATTGGTAATAGGTTCCGTAGCGCCCTGGGCACAAGATATCCAATTGTTGATGGATATTATATAGTTGACTGCTTATCGGCGTTGCGGTTAGCCCAAGACGATAGGCGTGGGGATAGGCCAGGCTCAATTCCCTGCATGCCACGCTGCGATTGCTTTGTTTATGTATCAAGTAATGCAGCTCGTCAAAGACTAAAAACGACAGATTTGGCATTGGGGGAAGATGCTGTAACATGCCATAGGATATCAAAACGAATTTCGCCCGTTCAAAATCATCATCAAATTTCGAGTTGGCCTTAACTGTGTAGAATAAGTGATCCTTCGAGAGCTGCGACCACAAATTGATCTGTGTTTCCCACTGCGAGAGTACGTTTGACGGCGCGACGACCAGGCATTTGCCGGAGATCTGGTCGGCGGCGCAGATAGCAGTAGCTGTTTTTCCCAGCCCCATTTCCCACTGTAGGAGCAAGGCTCTTTGTCGCGACAATCTCTCGAGCGCTCGGATCTGATAATCTGTGAATCTTTCGTGTGGATGTAGGTCTATGTGGGTTGCAGCATCTTTTGCTTCCACAATCTCAAAACCCATCCGTTGAGCGCGCGAAACTACCCACTCTAAATGGTCCTGGGCGACAGTCCAGACCTTGTTGGTACTATTCCATGAGGAGCCAGGATAACGCTCGCCAGTGACGTTCTTGACGTGCTCTATAAGGGCAGGATTATAGGGAAAGCGCAGAGTCAGCAATCCTGGCAATGCACATGGGGTGACTGTTAGTATTTTGCTTTGTTTACTCATACTTGCCGCTTTGTACCTATATCACTACCGTTATTAGGTACATTGCCCTTATTCAGCCACTTATTCCACAGCCAGTCAACACAGATACCTGCAAAAACCAGGGCAAGCACAGAATCATATGCGTGCTGCTGCCATCCCAAGAACCAAAATCCTAAGCTGCCTAGCAGGGCAACTATTACATACTTTGCAATAGTTGCGCTTAACTGGCCACAAAATCTAGCAAAATTCAGCATTGGACTCAGTCCAAATCGTCAAAAATTCAACACTCAGAATTAGTATAGTGGAAAAAGAGGGGAACCGCAGAGCATCCGGGGGGAGGGTGCGCGGGGAGAGATTCCCGGGCCCACGTCGGTTCCCCAGACATATAATAACACAATTCCCGTATTTCCGCAAGATGAAACATATTACGATTCTTCAGGTATACTTGAATTTTCATAGGATTCTGCAACAATTGGGTTTTCCTTGGGTTTTAGGTCATACATTATCGTCAAGTCTTTCTCGAGTTCAGCCAAGCCAGCCAGGAAAATCTTCCTGAGCATCCACGAGATTTTCTGATAATCTGGTGTTTCCTTCATTTTCTTGTGTAGTATATGAACTCTTCTCAAATCAGCGCCTTTTATGCCGACCTGAATATATGTCAAGCGCTGAGCCTCGGACAACCTGGGCCGCCCAAGCGATCGATATTTGACTCTCATGTAGTCGTGCGGATTGTTGCTTGGTTCATTCATGTTTACACTCCGAGCCCGTCTCTTGTTTGGCTTCGTATTCAGCTAGCTCTGCGCGCTGTTTCCAGTACTTGCGACTTTTGCGTAGTTCGCATATAACCTTGAGGACTTCCACCCAGTTGTGACAAAGCGTCATCAAGCCATGCCGAGCCAGGTACGTCTTTTTCACATTTTGAGCAATGACTCATGTTTGGATTTCCTTGGAGTATATTTCTTAATCCTGTAGAGATAAAGACCTGCCGCAAGCGCTATTACTACCCAGCCCAGCAAATTCTGCCCGCGCGTAAGAACCTTGGATGCTCTTTCTTTACTCTTCCTCGTCGCAAAAGTCGCAATCGTCAAAATCGTAGATATCATAGTCTTCTTCTTCAACTTCATCTTCGGGCTCATTATCTGTCGGTTTCGTTGTGTCCGGCCGCCGGCGCTCTGAAGATCTTCTGACTTCATGGATTCTAACATGATGCACATGCCTTGGATAGTCGTACAGTCGAGCTCGACGCGTAAAGTGATCGCAGCCAATAAGGCTCAGTAAGACCACCACGAGCATTAAACCGCCCCACATGGCTTGTTTCATCATAAGGCCCGCCATTCCTTCTTTATGCGAAAAATGTCACCAACCAACCAATTATTAACTACAAACCATTCATCCCTATCCAAACTTTCAGGAAGATAGTCAGACACATGTAGCCCACATTTGTATAGTTTTCCAGTCTCGTTGTCGACGCTCCAAGCATTAAGTGCGTGCAGACATTGAACACAGGTCATAGTCGCCTGAGTATCCGTTGTCGGAGAGACTATCCACCAACATGCCGCATAACCGCTCTCAACAAAATCTGCCTCAGGCCGCCACTGAAGGCATGCGAAGCAAATTCTCGCGGTGCTGTCATCAATGGGCCGCGACGGTAAGAGTAATGTCGTCATTTGCTTACAATAATTCATTGTAGGGCCGTTCTGACCGCAGTGGCCTATCATCCCTTAGACTGCCACGCTCGATCAAAGAGCGCAGCATCATTAGCTCGGCAATGGCGTGATCCAACGGATGCAAAGAGCTTTCCTTGTCAGCGTTGCTTCCCTTCCAATAAGCAAATAGATGACGCAGGGTGGCTGCGTATAGTCTTGATGCGTTGAATCCGCACATCCAATTGTAGTCGCCATACTTTTTCGCCCCAAACCCCATTACTCGGGCGACACCTTCCAAGGCTTCTAGAGGAATTAGATGCATTGGCAATTTGCCATCATCATGCTTAGTGCCTTCCATGTCAAATGCCCTACTTCCGATTAACCAGATAATCAGTGCCAATGGCGACATGCTGCAGGTATTCAGTAATGGAAAACTTGAGATCATCAGTCTGCAATGTAGCAAGCCAGCCTTCAATGTAGGTAAAGCTCCGTCCCCACTTAGAATCATTCAGATTGCATTTTTGCGCCAGCGAAACGGCAATCATTTCCGCGACAACTTCCTCAGCATATCGCGGCAAATTCCTATTCAAACGTGTGACATGCTTGGTTGAATGAGCCAGCTCGTGAAAAATTGTCATGATATATTCTTCTTCTGATGTATCCGGGGTAGCCTCGGGCATCAAAATGATATCATCCTCAGGAAAGTACATAGGGATACTGTCTGGAGGCACGGGCAAAACACGCGGTGGATTTTTGACGTTTATGATGATATCCCAACACTTGTCGGCCGAATCGGTCTGATAAACCTTCAATTTTTCCAGGGTTGACAGGATATGCTCGGCGGCATTGAATTTGCCGGGGCACGCCGAGAAACCGGAAAGCGCCACAAATGCAATAAATAGAGATGATGCCCAAAATTTCTTCATTACCTTGCTCCCGTTGATCCAAAGCCCTTGTCATCACGCTCTGTTTCAGAAAGAGAATCCAATTTCATTAAGAACTCTGGATGCTCAACTTTTGCAAAAACTAATTGAGCAATACGCATGCCCGGTTCAATGATTACAGTTTTGCTGCCGAAATTCTGCAGGATAACACAAATTTCGCCGCGATAGTCTGAGTCAATGGTGCCCGGAGAATTCAACACTGTAAGACCATGTTTCAGAGCCAGACCGCTGCGAGATCGAATCTGAGCCTCATATCCTAATGGCATTTCCATTTGAAAACCGCAGGGTATCTGCCAACAATCACCTGGACGCAACTGTATCGGATTTGATAGGGCCGCCACTAGATCATATCCGGAAGAACCAGCAGATTGCCGCAGAGGAAGCGCGTGAACTCCGTGCCCAAAATCTCGGCATTTGTATTCAACTGTCATGCTCACAACTACACTCCCAAGACCGTTATAGAAACTTTTCCTTGCTCTCGAACTACTTCATAATCAGACGTAGGATAACCGCCCTCTGCAATTATGCGCTCATTACCCAGTCTGGCCACTAGGGAATTTTCATTGCCTTTCACAGTACGTAAGCTTATATCACCGCCCCAGCGCGATCTGGCCAATGAGGCATGCTTATAAATCTTTTCCTTACCATTATAGTTGAAGTCGATGTTTTTAGGGATGTTGATATTCAGGAAACTGTGTCGACCCAGCTCCTTCCACAAGTTTTCTTGAAAAATCAAGTAGTGGGCCAACCAAGCCAGGTCATCGTATGGAAAATCGGGCGAGAAATTGGCATCGTGAGATAATGCAATGCTTGGAATGCTGTAAATTGCGCCCTCACGGGCCGCCCCAACAGTACCTGAGTAGTGAATGTCACAACCAAAATTGGCGCCGTGATTTATGCCGCTGATGATTATGTCAGGCCTTCGCGGCATCAATTTTTGCACGCCGAGATAAACGCAATCTGCCGGCGTGCCGTCGACGACTATTGTTTGAAGGCCGGCTTCGGATGATTTTTTTGCGATGGCAATATCTCTCTGCAAGCTAATGGCTTGACTTTGACCCGTCTGATTGTGATAGGGCACAATAACCCACAAGTCGACGCGTTTGTCCCAATGGCACAGGGAAGCCAATTCTGTCAGGCCGGGAGCTTTATATCCATCATCGTTTGTCAACAAGACAGTTAGCTTTTCAGGCACGGTCTCAAGCTCGCCACTCATGTCTTTTTCGGCCGACATATATCAAGCAGCTCCTTGTTTAGCGGAAGTTTACTTTTTGTTTGCAGTTCGATATTTACCTCGTGAAAGGCAAACAAGATTAACATGATCAATGAATCGTTAATTTCCTTGGTTGTATCCATATAAAGCAGAGCTCGCTTTACGGCCGCGATGAATTGCTTCATGCCCAAATTCGCGGTATGAACACAACCTGCACGGTAGGATCCGTAGGCAATTAGCACCATGCTTGACAGCACTAATCCCGCGGACACAAAAATATTCATAGTCGCACCCCTTAGATAATAGACTATATTTACTTCAACATGGCGTCAAGGGGAGGAACTAATTTTTTCGAGATCATCGATATGTATTAGCCATATTTCCAAATTGCCTCTGTAGACAAACTCCACAAATGCCCAATGTGGATCGGCCCAGCCCCACACGCTGCCGATCAAGTAATAATCCTTGATCTTGACAATGTCGTTTACATAGATATTGCTGGATTTTATGTTGAACGGCAGAGCGGTCTTGTGTGTGGGTGTGATTTCTTCCTTCATCACATGTATCCCAGCTTAGTCAGCACTGTTTCTATGAAGTTTTTGTCCCTTGCAAAGAGTGCCGTTTCGGGACACGTCAAATGCAAGGTTATCTCATATCCATCCTTGATGCGAGGAACCAAGAGCTGACCACATCCCTGCATCCGACAGATCGGCCAACTACGAGCCGCTCTCAATCTAGACAGCGCTTTCTTATACCACGGCAAAATAACTGCTTCCACATCATGCGCGGATGCTATGCCTGCATATGGCTTCATGGATGCGATTAATTCAGTCGTGTGGGTAGGATTGTTGTGATGCACTGTCGCATAAACAACAGTACCCTCTAAATTGAGATCCAATTCCAACTCAACGCCGGAGTTCATTTATTTTTTGCTGCTTGGAAATAACAAATTGAATTTCCGTGTTTTCTTTTGAAGTTAATGTTTTGATGAATTATGCGATTAGGAAGTGGTTTTCTATCCGCGCATCCCACGGAAATAAACTCAGAGCGGCCGTCATTGTAGTGCAACAAAACACGACGTTCAAAAATAATCGAGTCTTCCTTGACGGCACCCCTGCCCGAGAACACCCGGGCCCAGTTTTCCCTGTATTGAGATGATGTGGGCCGACTTACAATCGCCATGTGCTTTAGTCCTTATTCCTTTGGCCAGTCAAGCATCGCGATGTTCTTGTTGAGCTGATCTCGCCGTTGTTCGTTCGAGAGTTCTTCAAACCCAAGGCCGCGCAATCGATTTTCCCGCGCACAACGTCGGATTTCGGCCACCCAAGCTTTATGACGCGAGAGGAAAATATCCTTAAGACATTTTAGGATTGGACACGTGCATGGTTCCATGAATTTAGTTGTCTTTCTTGTCAGTATCTTTACGAGTGCTCGGTGTAGGCATGTGCTCATCACGACAGGCTTGACGCAATGTCTCGTGGGCAATGGCGACTGCCTGCTTGGGCGGATAGCCGTCCTTGATTAGCTGCTTGACATTGGCCTCGTAGGCTTCAACACTGCATTTCTTGAGGAGTGGCACGATATTTGTCCTTTAAGGAGTATGACACTTGTCTTTTAGAATGGATAAATGGCCGTAACCATTGATCTTTTTATAAACCCATTACGTGTTATTGTGATGTTGAAACATTCTATTTTATGGTCCTTGGAAAAATTCAACACAAGGCCAGTGTTTTTGTAAAAATCAACATCAGTGTAAAGTTTTATCTTGGGGGAGTATCTGTCGTCGGTCCGGCAGATCTTTGTAGGCAATTGGCGGGTGAAAGCACAGCCCGTTGCCAACAGTAAGCATAGCGTTAGCGTTTTTTGAATCATTTACTACCTAGACTAACAACAAATCCCACGACAGGCAAGCTATTTTTTGGGCCCTGTTGTCGAAATGTAGAATTTCTTGGTGCCCGAATTGAATCCAATCCCCAGACCCAATTCCTGGTTCACTACGAGATATGAACGATCATCAGGACCCATCCTATTAGAGATCGCCTTGATGCCCTTTTTGCGATCCAGAAGATGATATTGATTGGCAATATCAAGAAATATGACACACGGTATTAGTCGACCACAGTTTTTGGTTTTGCAGCGCCGCATCGCCTTGTCCTTGGCCATCTTGAGCTTATAGCATTCTATAGCCAATTTGCTGGGCGACTTCAGTTGCGGTCGCCCGAATCGACGTTTCAGGCCAAATAAGCGCCTTAAGAATTCAACACATGATTCATAGATCATAGTATGTACTCACTGCGCCCCAAAAGGCGAAAAGAGATCCAACCATTCCTACAAAGGCAACATTGAACCAACCAAGATGATAAGCACACAGCGCACCCAGGCCAGCTAATCCTGACACGTAGAACCACAAAAATCTAAGCATGAATTTGTGTCCTTATGTCTCTTCGGGCGGATCTTGATCAAAGAATTTTTCAAGTCGATTTTCAACTTGATCCACAAAGCCCTGATATGCACATCTCACAAAATCTTGTAGACAGTCTACTGCACTTTTGCAACCATATTCAATCCCATCTCGGTATCGCTCCGACATAGAATCCCGAATAAAGTCAAAGTCTTCCTTACCGCGCGGTTTCTTGGGCTTTAGATCCTCATGCAAGGAGTCTAAGATATTTCGTGCGTGCTGTACCATTTCGACACAACGACTACTTACAATCTGTATATCATCACAAAAATCATCTAGCATCGCATCAAGATCATCTAGTATGATTTGCCGTTCGTCCTTAGGATTGGTCTCTTTCTCGTCATCATCATCATCATCATGGTTTGGTTTCATGTTACCTGCGTCCTTTTGTTGGTGATTTATTAACATGCGGCAACTTGTGCAACCTACAGTTTTTTCATGATTTATCTTCTAACCTTTTTTCTTACCCCTCCTCCTGTTCGTTCTTTTCTGCGGTTTGTGCATTCGCCCCTCCTTCAATGACAGTCAGATGGGGCTTTCCAGGCACCGCCGGAGTTGCCACCACCAGCACGTTTTCAGGCACTTTACATGTGGAACAGCCCAGGTCGTGTGCCGTTCCTTGCTGCGGGCTCGTGGCAGGAATAATCAACACCCAGCCATTACCACATGTGGGGCATGGTATCAGATTCGAGTTTGCCATGTTATTTTTGTCCTTTTTCGTTTTCTTCCTCCAACACATGACCACATTCACATATATGTTCGTGTTCGTGCAGTTGCTGAAAGGATGGATCTCTTGCCGCCAGCCCACTTCAAAAACGGTTGCGCCTGCTTGATGTTCATCAGCTATTCCCCCCTATTCTATCAATCCCAGCCACGACAACCACAATAATATAGATCAAATTCTTTTCCAGAGCGATACTCAAAAAACGCCAAATTTAGATTGCTGGCTCGTGTTTTCTTGCAACCCATTGAACATCGTGCTTGGCGTCCTGTTAGGGTGGGCGGTTCTAAAGCAATCTCCGTGACACCATGTACTGCGCAACTGGGCACGTAGCGCTCTTGATTCTTATCCCACATATAAGCATTAGAGCTACAGCCGCATGCCATCAGCCTGGTTTTTTGGAGTTCAAGATTTTTCATGTTTTTTCCCTTTAAAAGTTCAACAAATAGTTTTTGAGAAATTCAGGGGTGTTCATAAGTTTTTTTTGACCCGAATTCCCAGACCCCGCCTCCCCAAACCCCACTCTCCCAAATTCCATTCTTCCGGAATCCATTTTTCCAAATTCCACACTCCCACACTATAATACCGTTTTCGTTCTTATATATTACTTCCTTGGAAATGTCTGCATTCTTTAGCCATTGTGGATAATCATTTCTTGGAAGTTTTCGCATGATTTTTCTCCCCGAAAATTCAACAAATAGTCAACAGCACGTTCGGCGTCAGGAATTGCTTCACAGAGCAAATTCTTCACATTATTCATTTGCGCATTATCTCCGAATTCGTTAATGCATAGTTGTGCATAGTATTCACACGGCATGATTTGCTCGTTGAATGGCAGGCGCGCAGCCCCAGATAAATACGCAGTCGCTAATAAAGCTATTGTTTCCTCTTGTAATTCATCTAATGCGATTCTGTTTAACCGCAACGGGTGCGAAGTTGCGTGCACTAACTCATGTAGCTGAGTAAAAATGAATGTATTCTCTGGCAAGGATGGCTCTACATAAATTCCATCGCAATGAAAAATATATAGGCCATAGATTTCTCCACAATCAAGTTTTCGACGGATAAACGAGCCCACAGGAAAAAAGAAATTACATCTACGACGATCCAGGAATACCGGCTGCAGCCGTAGTTTGGCACGAATTTCTTGATACGATGCAGTCGGTTTCTCTGATCCGGCATCGAAAAGTTGGCGCGTAATGCCTATAATTTTGTGCAGCAACCCAGATTCATGCTCATTTATGGCTTCCATGACATTACCGTCCCATTGACAGATAGGCATTGCGGCCAGCAGTACTTAACTTCAATGCATCCCGTTTGTTGCGCAACAAAAGACCGCGTTCCACCAATCCATCCGTCACGCTTGAAGCGATTTTTGATAGGATCGCTTTCCGATATTCACTTTTCAAGGACGCCACAGTTCGGATAACAGTTTTTTCGTCGTCAGACAGGTCGATGGCCGGTGGAAGATACTTCGATGAAATGTTGTCTTGATGCATGTATAGTGTTGCGACATGGTGGCTACCCGCGGAGCCCAAAATCACTGCACCATTAAGTGGTATAGTATATCTTTTTGAGTCATTGTCCACTTGATTTTTGGGATTAAATATATTCGGGCCGCCCCAGGAACCTTGAATGAGCTCAGATTGCTCGGTTTCCAGGTTAATAATGAACGCATACGCGCGTTGTCCGGTAGCGCCGCGGTCTTGAACGCAAACATCGGCAGCGGCCCGAATGTTGATGAAGGGCCTATTGTACTCGATCTGTCGCAAGCACAGGCGTACGCAGAATGGAAGCTCTTTTGTTTGAATGCAGAATGTACTCATGTTGATCCTCCCTTGAAAATTCAATAATTGCAGATCGGAAAATTCAATAAAATTCAATAATTGCAGATCGGAAAATTCAATAAAATTCAATAATTGCA